>ENA-ORKW01000012-ORKW01000012.1-human-gut-metagenome-genome-assembly--contig:-NODE-12-length-166229-cov-44.2814_pt1 | contig 166229 bp, 160 predicted proteins | sample MGYA00243062_ERZ508813 | MGnify/ENA primary metagenome ERZ508813 (study PRJEB26277, sample SAMN04329846) | human gut metagenome | biome: human-associated habitat | host: Homo sapiens | place: USA...
AAACCACCTTCGCCATTGTTAGTCATAGCAAGTTTGCCGTTAGAGTTTTCAACAACTCCGGTTTCTGTTACGTTCAAGCCGCCTTTGCCATAGTTTGTAATATCTGCGGTTCCATTATTGTTAACGGTACCTGAAATTTTTAAAGCCTCTGTTCTTTCATTTCTTGTTTTAGCTGATTGGCTGTCACCTGCAATCCCGTTTTGTATGCTCAAAGTACCGTCATTATTGACTGTACCAGAGATATTAATTCCTTTATCACCGATATTATTAATTGTTAATTTACCTTTGGTGTCAATATTTCCTGAAATATCAATGCTGTTATTTGTATCAAGTTGATAAGAGTATTCTTGACCATTTACGGTAAATGTTACTTTGCCTTCGCCCGGGGAATTGAAAATTTGAGTTTCGCCATTGTTTTTAACTGTTCCTGAGATATTAACATCACCCCAGTTGTTGTTAACTTTTAATAGTCCGTCTGCGTTGGCAACTGTACCTGAAATTTTAATACCGTCAACACCTGTGCTTCTGATTTCGGTATTGCCTTTACCAAAGTTTTTAACTGTTCCAGCAATGTCAACACCTGCATCTTCTGTTCTTTGATTAGATTTGATGTAAATATTCCCGTTGTTGCTAGAAAAAGCATTTCCAGTGTTTAAATTATCAGTATTTACCAATTGGTTAAATAAATTTTCTGCTTGTTGGTTTGTATTCATCATAGCCATTTTGTTTTCGTTAATACCGGCTATAACTCCACCAGTTTTACCAACTGAAACTTTTCCGCCATTTAGTTCAACATCATTTGCGGCGAATACTTTACCGTTAATTGTTACAGGTTTTCCGCCATAAGAATTTTGTAAAGATGTTAAATCAGCTTGTGGATTTTCTTTATATCTTGTGTAAACAACATCATTTGGAGTATAAACACCTAAAGAGCCAACATTAAGAACACCTGAAGCTCCTACAACCATTCCGTTTGGAGAAACAAAGATTGCTTTCCCGTTGTAGAAATTTCCATCTCTCATTGTGTTTACGATACCATTGATGTTAATTTTGTTATCAACTAAGTTAATAAATGTAGAAACATCTGTGTTTCCGTATTTGTAAATCAAGTTAGCGATATCACCTTTATCAAGTGTGAAATCCTTATACTTTCTGTAACCCATATCAGTACCGTTAATTAACGCACTCGGGTTAATATTATAGATGCCGTTGTTTCCGTTCACTCCAGAAATTTCGCTGGCTACAACGGATAATAACATTGATTGCTGAGCAACAAACAATGTTGTTAACATTGATGCGATAATACGCTTTTGTCTTTTTCGGCTTTTCATCTGGTAAAATCCTTTCATAACGTTATAAATTTTAATATTATCGATAAGTAAATGTAATAGAATGAATCCTTTATTTCTCTATTGTAACAAGAGCATAATAAAAAGGTCGTAATTATTACTTTTTTTTAAGCCATGCTTCACCCATGCTATGCTTTACAGTATTAATAACGACCATGAATATATAAAATTGCTATCTATTTAGTATATATTAAGTTTTGTTAATCAGATTCTTTAAGTACTTTCAATTTAGTTACAACGTACAATGCATAGAAAAATACAAGAGAAACGATCATTTGTATTGAGGCTGGAATTACTCCAAAATTTTTCATTGCATAAATTACAAGTCCTGTAGGAATTCCACAGATTAAAATCCTAAGCACTGTATTTTTAGGGAATCTTAAATTTAATTGAGGAAGTACAATGACAACACTTAACAAGAAATATATGAAATTGGCTGCAAGTGTTGCAATTCCAACTCCTATTAATCCCATTTTAGGAATTAAGACTACATTTAGAATAATACCTATTATCCCAGATATCAATTTGATAATGAATTCAATGTGAGTTTTGTTGGCCAAATGGTATTGAAGTGTAGTATAGTCTGTCATAGCAAGGAAAAATACACCAAATGCAAAAAAAGGAACAAGTGTACAAGCTTCTGCAAATTTTGCATTTGCAAATATTTGAGTATATTCAACACTATATAGCGCCATTACTGTAATAACAGGTAACGCAACCAATACGTAGTAGCCTAAAAATTTTGAAATTACAGGTCTAACATCAATTTTTGCTTCATATAAGTTAATAATTCTTGGGATTGCAGCGACTGTAATCATTGCAAACAGAGTCATTAAGATTGGTAATGTTAATCCATAACCAACTCCAACAAGAGCTGCTTTTGAAAAACCACTGATACTGTTCATAATGAACTTATTACTTTGGGTTATGAGCCACGCACTGAGGGAAGTTGCTGCAATTGGAATTCCGTACTTAATAATCGGAACAATGAATTTCCATTCGATTTTTTGAAATTTGAAAACCTTTAAAATTTCACTTTGATAGAGTAATAATATATCGATTAGAGATATTGATACCCCCATACCTAACAAAATTGATGCTGCTCCTAGGTTGAAAAATTTTGCAAAGAAGACTGCAAGAAATATCGTTGCAAATTGGTTTAATATTGTTGTAAGAGTATATGAAACAGATTTAAGTTGTGCTCTCAAAAGCTGAGATAATAATGCTCTTATGGCAACCGGTATAATTAGAACTAAAACTGCCATAAAATATTTAAATGGAACATGAAAGAAACTGTATAAACTGTTTTTGAAAATAATAGATATACCAAACATTAAAACCATGTTGATAGTTAATAGTGTAACTAATGTAGTTAAATATTTAGGTAAATCTTTTTCTAATTGGTGGTGTCTGAAAAATCTTAGACCAGACAATCCAATCCAGTCTGAAAATATAATGCACAAGAACGATAGCATTGCTATTGATATGGTATAAAGTCCGTATTGTTCTGTAGAAAATAAGCTTGTGTATATTGGAACGGTGATTACATTCCCAAGCATTCCGCACAATTTTGATGGTGCATACTTTAGCATATCTGTGAATATGCCTTTGATTTCCTTTTCTTCTAATTCTTTATTTTCAATATATTCCATAATTCCTCTTCTTAGTCTTCTACTTCTCCGAATAAATCATATTCATCTACTTTTGTAATTCTTACATATTCTAAATCCCCGGGGATAATTTCTCTGTCTGACGTTGCGTAAACGACTCCATCAATTTCCGGTGCATCATGCTCTGAACGCAATATGATAACTCCATCATCTGTATATCCCTCAACGATACATTTAAGGACCGAACCAATATATTTTTGGTTATTTTTTAATGAAATTTTTTGTTGTAATTCCATTAATTTATCTCTTCGTTCTTTTTTGATTTTGTCGTCTATTTGTGGTTTTAAGCCATAAGAATAGGTTCCTTTTTCTCTTGAATATTCAAAAGCTCCCATTCTATCAAATTTAACATTCTTAACAAAATTATATAAGTGTTCAAATTCTTCCTCTGTTTCCCCTGGGTATCCAACAATAAGAGTTGTTCTAACTGAAACATTCGGAATCTTTGCTCTTATTTTTTCAACAAGTTTTGTATAATCCATAACAGGTCGTCTCATTCGTTTTAAAACTTCAGGGTGAGAGTGTTGTAATGGAATATCAACATATTTTACTACCTTATCCAAAGTTGCAATAGCATCAATAAGTTCATCAGTCATTTGCGTTGGGTAAGCATACATAATTCTAATCCAAGATAAATTATCTATTTTATTAAGTTCTCTCAATAATTCTGGTAATGCCTGTTTTCCATATAAATCTATGCCGTAAGAAGATGTATCTTGAGCAATAAGAATAATTTCTGTAACTCCTTTTGCAACAAGTTCTTTGGCTTCTTTAACAATGTTTTCGATTGGTCGAGAGATATAAGGTCCTCTAAGTTTTGGAATAATACAGTAACCGCATTTATAATTGCACCCCTCTCCGATTTTTAAATAAGAGCTTGCTCCAACTGTAATTTGTTGTCTTGCAGTTCCTTCCGGATAGTAATAATGAGGTTTATCAGAAATGATACTTTCGTATTCTTTTCCTTGTTCCAAATCTTCAATAATTTTTACTACGTCTGTTAAATTCGAAGTTCCAACCATTCCGGATAGTTCAGGAATGGCTTTTTTCAATTCGTCATTATATTTTTGAGAAAGACAGCCGGTTACGATTACTCTTTTTCCGCTTTCAATCATTTCTAAAATGCTTTGAACTGATTCTTGTTCTGCATCGTGAATAAATGAACAAGTATTTACGATAACAATATCTGCCTCTTTATCATCAAGTGTTATTTTGTACCCTTTTTGGTCGAGCATTCCTAGCATAAGTTCTGCATCTACAAGGTTTTTGGCACAACCGTGATTTATTAGTGCTATTTTCATATTTACCTCTTTTTTGAATTTTATCATTAATTGTAAAATTTAGGCTTTATTATTACGATTTCTTTATAAGTTTGTTATAAAATAATAGTATGAAACAAGTAGAATTATTAGCACCTGCAAAAAATATAGAAACTGCAATTGCTGCAATTAATAGTGGTGCAGATGCAATTTATATCGGAGCGAATGAATTTGGAGCGAGAAAAAATGCACCTAATTCCTTATCAGACATAGAAAACTTAGTTAATTATGCTCATAAGTTTTATGTTCGAATTCACGTTGTAATTAATACAATTCTTAACGATGAAGAATTAAATCAAGCAATAAAACTTGTGAAAAACCTATATAATATTGGGGTTGATGCAATTATTATTCAAGATATGGGTTTGTTAAAAGCTGCAATTGATGGAAATCTTCCACCTATAGCAATCCATACAAGTACTCAATGTAATACAAGGACTCTTGAAAAAGCTAGATTTTTCGATACTTTAGGGGTGTCACGTATCATTCTTGCAAGGGAACTTTCGTTGTCTCAAATCGATGAAATTTGCAAAAATGTGTCTTGTGAAGTTGAAACATTTATTCATGGTGCATTGTGTGTTTCTTATAGCGGACAATGTTATTTGTCATTCGCAAATGGTGGTCGTTCTGCCAATCGAGGTGAATGTGCTCAACCTTGTAGAAAGAAATATTCTCTTGTTGATGAATCAGGGAAAGTTATATTTAAAGATAAATATCTACTTTCGTTGAAAGATTTTAATGCTTCAAATTGTATTGAAAATCTTATAAATAGTGGTGTTAAGTCTTTCAAAATTGAAGGTCGTTTAAAAGATATCAGTTATGTTAGAAATGTTGTTGCCTATTACAATAATTTGATAAATAAATATGCTCAAAGAACGTCTTCCGGTAAAGTATTTTTGGATTTTAAGCCTGATGTTTATAAGACATTTAATCGAGGTTACACAAATTATTTTCTTAATGGCAGAGAGCAGTGTTTTAATTTTCTATCTCCAAAATCAAGAGGAGAAAAACTTGGTAAAGTTAAGAGAATTTTCAAAAATTATTTTGAAATTGATGCAAAATTAAATCCTCAAGACGGGATTTGCTTTGTTCAAGATGGTGATATGACCGGTTTTCTAGTTAATAAGGTTGTTGGTAATAAGGTATATCCAAATAAGATGGACGGAATTAAGTCCGGCTTAGTTTTATATAGAAATTTTAATGCTAATTTTGAAAAACTTTTAGAAAATTCTAAAACGGTTAGAAAAATTGCTGTTTCTTTCAAAATTAGTGCCGGAAATATAGTAGCTACTGATGAAGATGATAATACTGTTTCAATAAAACTTCCAATTGGAGAAACTCCGAAAAATATTGAAAAGTTAAAAGAAAACTATATTAATCAACTGAAAAAGACTGGTACTAGTGACTTTTATACAACATCTGTAGATATTGAAGATGATGACTTATCTTTTGTTCCTGTTGCAAAAATTAACGAAACGAGAAGAGAATTGTTAAGTTTGTTAATTGAAGAACGACTAGCTAATTATAAGAAAGAGACTCAAAAACCTATTCATTATGCAGATTTCCCAGAACGAAAAATTGATTATAGAGGTAATGTTTTTAATTCCGAAGCTAAAACTTTTTACGAAAATTGTAAATGTGAAGTGCTTGAACCTGCATTAGAATCTCAACAATCAATAAAAAACGGAATAGAACTAATGCGCACAAAACATTGTTTGAAATTTGCCGCAGGTTTATGCCAACAACCGACAAAAAACTTATATTTAGTAGATGTAAAAGGCAAAAAATATCCTCTAAAATTTGATTGTAAAAATTGTGAAATGGTTATATTAAGCAAATAAAAAGACATAACTTAAATAAATCGAAACCATAAAGCCACCTTTTTTACCTGACTTTTATTGTTTAGTTCAAAAATGTTATGCCTTTTATAATTTTTTATTGCTTTTATTTAATTAATGCTTGAACTTCCTTGAAGTGTGGATTTTTTGAAGTCTTTAACCATTCAAATAGAACAATTTCAACACAAGTGATTTTTGCTCCATATTGTTTTAAAAGTTCTAAGCCTGTTTTATACTCATTTTTATTTCTGCTTGCGCAACAATCTTTTACTACATAAACTTCAAAACCTAGTTCCATCAAGGCTGCTGCTGTTTGAAGAACACAAATATGGGTCTCAATACCACCGATAACAATTTGTGTGATTCCTGCATTTTTTAGCTCTTCAATCTTTTCTTTAAATGCCGGTTCAAGCAATGCAGAAAAAGATGCTTTTTCTGTTACAAATGTATTTTCAGCTAGAGCATTTTTTAATTGTATAACAGTATTACCTAAACCTTTTGGGTATTGTTCAGTTACTACTGTTGATATTGATAAAATGTTTGCAGCTTTTGCCACTTTTGTCATATTATTAGCAACTTCTTCACCATATTTTGATGCAAGAACTAATCTTTCCTGAATATCAATTATTACTAATGCACTTTTTTCTGGGTTTAACATTTTTATCTCCTTTATTATTTATTTATATGCTGATTGTTTATACTCGTCTTTTAGCTGTTTCAGTAGTTTCAATAGCTCTTTTTCTGTCAGTTTGCTCAATGGCATTTCTACTTTTGAATTCTCCGCACTGTCTAATCCACTATGAACAATTTCTATTTTTATTTTTGCAAAACCATTGTATCTTAAAATCAATTCACTATGAATGTTTTCGTTTTTTAAGCTAAAAACACATTCAATACTATTTGCATATTGGCTAACATTTGTATTTGTGAGTTTTGTTTCGCATTCTTTCTGAAATCTGAAAAACACAGGGGTGATAACTTCTTTGAGTTTTTTAGTGAATGCCATTTTAAAAAGTTTAAAGCTTTTTTCAGATTTATTATCTTCCTCAAGCCAAGAATTAGAATTCTCCATATTATCAGATAACGAAACGCACATTACATCATTTTGAATTGCTGATGTTAAGCTATCTAAAGTATTTTTGTCTAAAGTTTCAAAAGATTGTATTCCAATTTTAGAGAGTCCAGAACGTATTTTAAAATCGTCACCCATTTTATTTTGAATTTTTTTAATAACGGCTTTTGTTCCTTCAATGTCAATATTCGGAATAATAAGATAAAATTTTCCACCTCTTGCTGTTGCAACAATATCATCTTGTCTTACGCAATTTTTTATGGCTCCGGCAAGTCGATTTGTTGAAATTTTTGTTTTGGTTTTGTCATCGAGTGTTAATATTGCAAATACACCATTTTGAATTCTCAAATCGTCAGATAGGTCAATGAAAATTTCTTTTAAATAACTATATTTATATAAATTATTTTTGTTATCTATAACTCCAAGTTGATATAAAAATTTTTCATTTCTATTTGCAGTATCTTTAAATGTTCGAAGTTTAAAGCAGTTTATTGTTTTTATAAGTATTTCATAATCAGGAGTTTCTGTTGTAAAATAATCATAAATACCTGCATCATAGGCTCTTAATATCAAATCTTTATTTTCATTGTTCAATAACAAAATAACTTCGGCTTCTGGTTTGGTTTCTTTTATAGTTGATATTAATTTAATTGTTACATTCGGATTTTCGGAGTTTTCATGCAAAATAATAATACAACATAACGAATTCTCCAAAGTTTTTTTTATTTTTTGTGAATTACAAGCCGTAATCCTATCGTTATCTCTAAGGAGAATGAGTTTTTCTAAAACTAATTTTGCGATTTCTTCGTAATCGGTTATTAGAAGTATGTTGTTATTATCATGGAGCATAAATTATACCTGTAGATGTTTTTTTATACACCAGAAACTTCCAACTGCTCCAAACAGAATACTCATTGAAAACATTACTAGAATTACTAAACCTTGAGCATTTGGAGGTGATGGTATCATAAAGAACTTATGAACATTAACAAGTCCTTCTTGTATATATTTAAGAGGTACAAGAGCAAGAAGAGAGCCCGTTAATCCGTAAAATGCCCCTTGCATAATAAATGGAAATCTAATATACCAGTTACTAACACCCATAAGTCGCATGATTTCAATTTCTTCTTTTCTTGATTGAATTACAAGTTGAATGGTATTGTTAATAATTGTTACTGTCAATAATCCCATAATTGCAATTACAACAAGAGTTATTGTTTTTACGACATGGTTAACAAGTTCAATTTTGGTTGCTAAATCCTTTGCATAGCTCATGTCTTCTACTGAATGAATTTGTTTTATATTGTCAAAAACACCTTGAAGATGTTCCGGTTCATCAACTTTTACGTGTAAAGTATCAGGAAGAGGATTATCAATATTCGGTAAGCTCATTTCATCTTTTAATTTGCCCCAAGACTCTGCTTTCGGAATAATTTCAATGCTTTCTACGTGTTCAAATTTACTTATTTCTGATTTAACTTCTTTTGCATCAGTATTATTTTTTAAGTAAACAGATATTTCTAGAGCATTTCCAAGCTCTTTTGAAAATGAAGAAATAGAAAGTGCGGTTCTAAAGCAAGCACCAAAAATCATAAGAATCGCAGCCATTGTTGTAATGATAATAACATTTACCCAGCCTGTTCTTCTTATATCATTAAATGTTTCTTTTGCCAGTCTGTAAAATATTCTTAATTCGCATAGCCAATCTTTGGGAATATGTTTTTTTACGTTTGTTTTAAGATTTTTATTCATAAGTACCTGCTTGTATGTCTCTTACTATTTCGCCGTGGTCAAGTTTAATAACTCTTTTTCTGAAATAATCAACCATTGTATTATCGTGAGTTGAAACAATTACGGTAATACCTCTTTGATTGATTTGGTTTAAAATTTGCATAATTTCCATTGAATTTGCCGGATCTAAGTTTCCTGTAGGTTCATCGGCAATTAACAATGGTGGTCCATTTACAATTGCTCTGGCAATTCCAACTCTTTGTTGTTCTCCTCCAGATAATTCAGATGGTGTTGCATTCATTTTTTCGTGCAATCCAACAATTTTTAAAGCTCCATTTACACGAGCATTTATTTCTTTACTACTAATTCCAAGTGTTCTGATAACGTAAGCTACATTATCATAAACGGTTTGGTTTTGAAGTAATTTGTAATCTTGGAAAACAATCCCCATACATCTTCTTAAATTCGGAATTTTGTCATTTGTAAGGTTTGCAATATTAATTCCGCCAATGGAAACAATACCGCTAGTTGGTTTTTCTTCGCTGTAAAGAAGTTTCATAAGGGTTGATTTCCCAGCTCCAGAAGCTCCAACAATGAATACAAATTCTCCGGAATGAATTTCCAAACTTACATTTTTTAGTGCATAATGGTCGTTTTTGTACCTTTTAGTTACGTTTTGGAATGTAATCATTATATATTTCCTTGTTCTTTCTCGCTATTATATAATTCTCTAATTCTGATTTTCAAGCTTTCTGCATCAAGTTTATAGTATTTCATAAGTTCTTCTGCTGTTCCGCTTTGCCCAAAGACATCATTAATTCCTATTCTATATACTTTAGACGGATAACTTTCTGATAAAGTTTCACATACTGCAGAACCTAGTCCACCATAAATTGAATGATTTTCAACTGTAATAACAAATTTTGATTCTTTTGCACAGTCAATAATTGTGTTTTTATCAAGAGGCTTAATTGTTGGAACGTTGATTACCGAAATAGAAATGTTTTCGGTTTTTAATTCTTCTGCAGCAATTAAAGCTTGAGATAAAGTTTCACCATTTGTAAACAATGCAATATCTAAACCTTTTTCTAAAACATTTGCTTTATTAATGTCGAATTTATAATTTTCATCAAAAATGTCAATGGCATTGCCTCGAGGAACTCTTATATACATTGGTCCGTCATGCTCTGCCGCGTATTTCACGATTTCTTCGCATTCTTTACTATCTGCAGGTATAAAAACTTGCATGTGCGGAAGTCCACGCATCAAAGAAATATCTTCTAATGATTGGTGAGTTGCACCGTCTTCTCCTACTGTAATTCCTCCATGCGTTCCAACAATTTTTACATTGAAATTCGGATAACAAATACCATTTCTTATCTGGTCGTAATTTCTTCCTGTCGCAAAAACTGCAAAACTTGCAATAAATGGAATTTTCCCTTCAGAGGCTAAACCTGCTGCTGTTGCAGTCATATCCTGTTCCGCAATGCCACAATCAAAAAATCTTTCCGGAAATTTGTCTGCAAATATTTTTGTTTGTGTTGAGCATGCCAAATCTGAATCCATGACAACTATTTTGTTATTATTTTCACCAAGACTCGTTAAAGCTTTTCCAAATGCTTTTCTAACGGAACTTGATTCTGTTTTGTCTATCTTCATCTATATCCTCAAATATATCGTGGCTTTCAGCCATTTCCTCAGTATTTCTAATTTAGATTTTAACATAAAAAGACTTTAAAAACCAATATTTTACTGACTAGAATTTTCTACCCTCTAGAAATCAAGTATATCTTAATTTTTTGTTTTTTATGTAAAGTTTTATTAAAAAAATATCCAATTTTAGCAATAAATTATCTTCACGCTCATTTAAACGGTAGAATGGTAATAGACTCAATTTTATGTAGGAAAGGAAAATTTTATGAATCAAATCCCATTTGTACCGATAGCAAATCCAATGGTACAACCACAAGCAAGATATATGTCTGTTCCGCAACAACCAAATTACAATGCGGTTAAAATTGACATACATAACCCTCAAGTTGGAACACAAGGTGTAGGACAACAATATAATCCACAATATGAACAACCTACAATGCCTTTATATGCTTACCCGCAAGCTCCGGTTTATGCTTACCCTCAAGCACAACCAACACAACAACCATATTACCAACCATTACCACAAGCAGTTAATGTACCTCCGGTAGCTCCTCAAGCTCCTGTTATTGCTCAAGGTCCGGTAGCGGTTGAATCACCGGTTGCCGTGGAAGCTCCAAAAGTTGAAGCTCCTGTAGTTCCTGCTCCGGTTGTTACAGCTCCGGAAGAAAAAACTGAAACAACAAAGGCAGAAGCTCCTAAAGAAGCTCCAAAGGCTGAAACCGTAGAAAAACCAGAAGTGGTTGCTCCAGAAACTGTTTCTCCACAAGTTGATTTAAATTCTTTTATTGCAAAATTAGCTAACCCGGATTTTGAAGCTCAATCTGCCGGAATGGAAGAAATTGCTAATATGGTAAAAGAATCTCCGGATAAAGCAACTGAATTAGTTGATACAAAACTTTTTGATGCATTGAATAATATTGTAAACTTTGATTCTTCTAAATTAGAAGGACCTACTAAAGAACAATTAGATGCTAGGGAAAAATTAAATTCCGGTAAAGAAGTAACAGAAGATGAGAAAAAATTAGCTAATACTTTCTCTCCAAAAGAACAAGCTGAAAGAAATAAAAGTTATGCATTGTTCACTTCTGCAATATTAGAAAAATTATATGCTGATGAAGTAGCAAAATTGTCAAAAACAACTGTTCCTCTAACAGAATTACCGGGAGCGACAACAATTGTTGATCAATTGAAAGACAACCCGAACCCAATGGTTAGAGCATCAGCAATCGAAGCTTTAAGCTATATCCAAAACCCTGAATACAAAAAAGACTTAACAACATTATTTACAGTTGCTAAGAACGACCAAGACGCAGGTGTAGCTGAAGCAGCTAAAACAGCATTAGAAAAATTAGACCAAGTTAAAGCTCAACCAGAACAAGCAAAAGCTCAAGAAGTAAGTATTAATCAGCCAAAGCAAGAACAGGTTAAAGTAGCAGCCTAGGTTTAAAATCTATTGCAGTTGATTTATAAATAAAAGATTCCTTTCTTTAAATAAAATAAAGCCCCTGAAAAGGGGCTTTATTTTTGTCTTTAGTTTTCATCAGAAGAAAAGATTAATTTATAGATATCGCTGTTTCAGTTTCCGGAACTTGTTGTTTGTATGATTCTGGAAGTTCCGCACAGTTTTCATATCCAGCAAGTTCAGATATTTGCTTGCACCATTCATATATAATTTCGTCTTCTTTTAATTTATAAGAAATAGGTTTTCCTATTTTAATAGTGACATTTCTTCTTGTGAAAGGTTTAACTTTTGGATATCCGTCCCAACCGGCAATGGCTATTGGAATAATATCCGCTTTTACATTTTTAGCAATAACGGCAAATCCTTTTCTAATCCCTTCTAATTTTCCGTAAGGTCGTGTCCCGCCTTGTGGAAATATACCCAATGACCAGCTTGTACTTAGCACGTCTCTAACGGTTTTAAATGTTGCTATTTCCGGTTTTGTTCTATCAACAGCGAAAGCTCCAAGTCTTTTTACCAGCCAACTTAATTTTTCATTGTTTTCAAATAATTCTTTTTTAGCCATAAACGCAATCGGTTTATGAACCCCCATAACTACCATTGGAGGGTCAAAAATTGAAACGTGGTTTGCAGCATAAATATATTTCCCATTTTTAGATTGTTTTTTAGGTAAATTTTCTCTTCCTTCTATTTTGTAATTGTAGAAAATCGCATAAAATCCATATACTACAATGTATAGAAAGGACATAAAAAAGATTGTCCTAAAAATGTTATACTCTTTTGCATATCTTCTATTGAAGTTTCGCACTTCTTTATCCATTCTTCTGTTCTCCTTCAGTAGCCGGTTCTTCTTCTATATATTTGAATCCTGTTAATTTTTGAATTTCTTCAATCCATTTTTCTTTTACAATATCCGGATTTTTGTCATAAGGAATAGGTTTTCCGATATTTACAATGATTTTACCGGTAAAAGGCCATCTTTTTACTTCATTTGAGCCAATAATTCCTACAGGTAAAATATCGCATTTTGTAAGTTTTGCAAGTCCTGCAAAACCTTTAGTAACTCCCTTTATTTCTCCAGGAATTCCACGAGTTCCTTGTGGAAACATTCCTAAAACCCAGTTACTGTCTTTTATTGTTTGAACAGTTTTCACTGTTGATGGTCCAAGAGATTCTCTGTTTACTGCAAAAGCTCCTAACCAATCAATCCACCATCTTAAAAACGGAATATCAAATAACTCTTTCTTTGCCATAAATGAAACACTTCTTGGCATCACTGCAACCATCAATGGAGGGTCAAGTGTTGATAAATGATTTGGACAAATTATATATCTGTTGTCTTTTGGTACGTTTTCAAGTCCGTGAACTTCTATTCTGTAAACTAATTTTAATCTGATCATATAGCCTATCTTACAGACTAAAAATTGGAAAATTCTTCTCCAAATATTAAATTGGGAGGCTTTTTTTGATGAATATTGTTTCTTTTGTTTTGTCATTTGTCTGCTCTCCATACTAACAAGTGGTATTATACATAAAAATTAATTCAAAATCTACTGATTAATATATTTTTATAGTATTATCAGAGAAAACAAGGAGAGAGAAGATATGTTTGAAATGAAAAAATCAGATAATCCGTTGGAAAATGAATTATTTAAAAGTGTATATGAAAAAACACCTGAATACGTTAAACACTTAAATTTAATGAATTTTGATAATAAAGGTGAATTTTCTTTTGTTTTGAAAAAAGAAAATCTAAAACCTTATGATGCAAGTAGTAATCCCCAAGGTTTGAATTTAGAAGAATGGTTCGCAAATTATGCAAAAGAAGCGAAGGTTTCTACAGCAGGAATTAGAGGACCTCAAAATATTTTATACCCACAAGATACAAGATTTCCGATTAATTTAGTTGGTATTGTTCTTGCAACACTTGCCAAAGCACTTGTTGCAAGAGAAAAATATCCAAATAAGAGAATTGTGAAAGTTGCAGGTTGTGAAGTTCGTTATAATTCTCAATTATTTTTAGATGCAATTACAAGAATTCAAGCAGCACAAGGAATTGAAACTCTTGTTCCTGAGGGTAAAAAAACTATTCCTATTTGGTTGGCTTCATTTTTGGCTTTTAAATTAGATTTATTGGGTGGGGAATATATCACTTCAAGTCACGGTATTTCAGTTAAAAATGCTACAAAAGATTTGAATTGCCAAGGAAGTCAATACTTGCCGGAAGAATCAATGGAATTTGTTAACAAAATTCAAGAAATTTTTGATGAAGTTAACGCAAAAGGTTCTTATGAAATTAAAATTGCAGCAACTGATAATCCATTGATAAATGAAAATGTTTTAAAGTCTGTTGATGATGGTGTTGATTTGTATGTTGAATATTTGAAATCGGGTGTAGCACAAGATTGTAATTTAGATTTAATTAAAAATTTTAAATCTAAAATTATTATTGAAAATGTTGGAGGTTCAGCTTATCGAACCTTATCTCGAGTTTTGAAGAAGCTGAATATATCTGATAAGTTTGATTGGTTTGATGTAGAAGAGGATTCTTTTTTTCATTCAATTGGGAAATATAATGTAACTCCAAAGGGTGAAAAAGCTTTTTATGATTATTCTGTAGATGCAACTGTTATTGCTAAAAGAGAAGATGGAACAAAATTCTTCCCTGTTATAGATACAATGCATTATCCTGAAAGACTTAAAAATTATCCTGTAGGTACGGTCATTTTAATTACAGATCCTGACCATGACAGATTAACTATTACGCAAACAGAATCTGTTTCAAGAATTGCTGAATTAGAAAAACTTGGTGTTGATTATATTAATTTAAATGATGATGTCGTTTTGACTGTTTTCAGTGCAAATCAAGCTTTTCTTATGTTAATGGATTTTTGGTCAAAACAATTAAAGGCTAAAAATTTATGGAACAATCACCCTAGATTTATGATTAAAACAACTGCATCAGCTCTTTCTTGGGACGAATGGGCTAAAAATAACGGTGTAAAGGTTGTTAATGTTCCGGTTGGGTTCAAAGAGATTGCAAATATAATGAAGAAAGTCGAACTTAAATTAAAAAATAACCCAACAGAATCTGTTGTTATTGATGATGTGTTCGGTAATCCTATTGATTTGGGGATAAATCCACGACTTGTATTTGCAGGTGAAGAATCCGGTGGAATGATTATGGGTACAGAGGAACTTATCAAGTCTGAACATGGAAGATGCGCTGTTGCAATGAGAGAAAAAAGTGCAACAGAAGCTATAATTGTTGCTTCTTCTTTAGTTTCTCAAATATCTGAGGTTAATGTGTCTTTATCTCAGTATTTGTCAAATGTGTTTAATTCAAATAATATTATTGGTCGTTTTGATACAAGGGTTGACATAGCTTATTACAATGAATCAGAACCAGATATTAATAAGTTAAAAGAAGCTAAAGTCACTGGTGAAGCACTAAGAACAAAGAATGATTTATTCTATTTGTCACTTGCTATTGCAAAAAAAGAAAATATTATAACTTTAGACGACGTTAAAAATGTCTTAAATGACAGATTTAGAGATAAAGGTTTGATTTTTGATAACTTGAAATCAATTAAATTCGTTGGAGACGGAACTTATCTTGAATTTGATAACAAATATATTGAAATTCGTCCATCTGGTACAGATGCCAAAACTAAGGCTTATGGTGGAGGATTGAATAGAGCAGATATTGAAAAATATGCAAGTGTTTTAGGTAACTATTCCGGAGATAGAACTTATACTCATCAATCTGTCGTTCCTGAGGAATTTTATGATTCGGCAAAAGATAAGGCAATGACTTACTATTTAAAATTTGTTGATAAAGATGCGAATAATGAACCGTTTGATATTCCGGATTATAATTTCTAATTAACAAAGATTAATGGCAAATATTTATATTTGCCATTGTTTATTATACAATTGTTTTAAGAGGATAATAAAACGAGGTAAATATGTTAAAAGATTATTTTTTGAATAAAGTTGAAAATGCAATAAATGAAGCAATTAATGCTCAAAAGCTAGGACAAATGAGTGAATATACAAAAGGTTCTCTTGTTGTCGAAAAACCGAAGAATCCTGATTTTGGGGATTTGGCAATAAATGTTTCTTCTCTTGCTCGTTCAGCAAGAATTGCTCCTCCAATGATTGCAAATTCTATTGTTGAATTTATTGACAAAAAAGACTGTGAATATTCTGTAATTGGTGGATTTATCAATTTTAGAGCCGGAAATTCTCTTTTAATAAATTTAGTTGATGAAATTTTTGAAAAAAACAAAGATTTCGGTCGCCCTGAAAATATAAATAAAGAAAAAATTATTCTTGAATATATTTCAGCAAATCCAACCGGACCTTTCCACATTGGTCACGGTCGTTGGGCTGCAATGGGAAGTGCATTGGCAAACCTTTTAAAGTTTTATGGTCATGATGTTTATCAAGAATTCTATATAAATGATGCCGGATCTCAAATTCAAAAACTTGGACGTTCTTTGGTTATTCGTGTTAAACAAGAATTAGGACAAGATATTGATTTCCCAACCGATGAAGTGGAAAGAAAAAATTATTATCCAGGAGATTATCTAATTCCTGTTGCTAAAAATTTTGTTGAAGATTATAAATCAGAACTTGAGTCTTTAAATAATGATGCAGATAAAATTGATTTAAAAGTTTATTGTGATTTTGCTAAGGATTATGAAGAAAAAGTTCAAAGAGGTTTGTTAGATAATTTTAGAGTCCATTTTGACAACTTCTATTCAGAATTGACATTACATAAATCAGGTAAAGTTGATGAATGTGTTCAAAAACTTCGTGATAGTGGCAAAATTTATGAAAAAGAAGGTGCAGTTTGGTTCAAATCATCAGATTATGGTGACGACCAAGACCGTGTTATCAAAAAAGCAGATGGCTCTAATACCTATTTAACAGCAGATATTGCATATCATGTTGATAAGTTAGAACGTGGATTTGACCGTATGATAAATATTTGGGGTGCGGATCACCATGGTTATGTAGCAAGAGTTAAAGCTTCAATTGAAGCTTTAGGCTATGATTCTAATAAATTGGAAGTTCTGCTTGGGCAATTGGTTAACCTTGTAATCAATGGTAATGAGGTTCGAATGGGTAAACGTAAAAATATGGTTACTCTGGAAGATTTGATTGATGAGGTTGGAGTTGATGCAACCAGATTTTGGATGGCAATGAGAAATATTGATACAACTTTGGATTTTGATATCGAGCTTGCAAAAACTAATTCTGATGAGAATCCTGTATTTTATGTACAATACGCGCATGCCAGAGCTTGTTCAATAATTAGAAATGCAACTAACGATAGAGTTGATACGGAATCAGGCAAAACAATTTCTCCTGTATTGACAAAAGAAGAATTTGAAAACTTAATTTCTAATTTTGATAAAAATATTATGAATTCAACAATTAAAGATGCTAGAAAATTAATTTTGAAATTAGAAGAGTTTAAGTCTTTAATTGTAATGTCAGCACAAACTCGTCAAGTTTATACAATTTGTCGTTATGTTCAAGAGTTGGCTGCCGAATTTCATTCATTCTATAATTCAACAAGAGTTATTACTGATGATATTGAGTTGACAAAAGCAAGATTGGCTTTAGTTTGGGCATTCAAAACTGTTTTATCAAATGCGTTGGATATCTTGGCTGTATCAGCTCCAGAAAGAATGTAAGATTTAGAATATGACTTTAAATATGGAACATGTTAAGGGTAAGTTATTTATACAACCTTACCAATTAAAAATTCTAACAGAGTAAATTTATTTACAAGAATCTTCCTGCTTATCAATTTTTCCGTTAAAGTTGTTATCAACACCATCAAAGCAAGAACCAATTGAGGCTTTACTTTCTGCTTTAGGATTGTATTTAAGGTATCTGTTTGGAATCATTGCCCATAGGTAGTTGAAAAATTCTTTGTATCTTTTTGCAAGTCGGGGATTATTGATTACGAGCATATTTTCATCATTCTTGTTTTCTCCGCTGTTAGAAAAATTCATTGAACCCATAATGATATATTTATCGTCAATAATCATTGTTTTGGAGTGTAATTTTCCTGCATAACTCTCTATTTTTACAGGAATTCCATTTTTTCGTAAAATTTGATGTTTTGTGTTTTTAGTGTGAACATTATTTGCGTCCATTATCATTCTCACATCAACTCCCCTTTGACGAGCTTTAATAAGTTCATTTGAAATTCTGGAATGAGTTATTAAAAATGTTGGAATATAGATGTAATGTTTTGAGTTTTGTATAAGTTGAATTATGCGGAAAGATGATTTATCTTGCGGTGAAAAATAAACTTCAATTTCGCTATTCCCGATTTTATAAGTGTTGTTTTCTTGATTTTTAATTTTATCTTTGTGAAATTTACCGGAGAACATTTGTTCAAATTCTTGGCTATATAATTTCGCAATTTCTTTTGAATTGATTATGATAACGTCATTTTGGTCATAACCAGAGAGTCCATTTTGAGAAAAATTCATAGATCCGGTGTAAACAATTTTATTATCAAAGATGATAAATTTGTTATGCATTAGCATGTTGCTATTTACTGAATTTCCTTCTCTATCGGATTTTGAGATTTCTGCAATTCCTTTTATTATATCATTTCCAGAGTAAATATTTTGCGCGGGGTTAAAATATTCGTCATAGACATATCGAATTTTTACTCCTCTTTCTTTTGCTAGTTTTAGTGCTTTTGTAACTTCCGGAACGTTTTCATATCCAAAAATTGCAATATCTATAGATTCTGTTGCATTATTTGTAAGTTTGACAAATTCTTTGCAGACGTGTGTTTGACATTTGTTGTCAGGCTTTAATTTTTTCGTAAAATTAGTGAAATACAATGAGATATTTCCATCAGAGATAATTGTTGGAGGTGCAGGAATTTTTGGTATTTCATAGTTGAAATAATATAGTTTCTGCTTTTCATGTTTATGGCATTTCTTTTTAAGTCTTTTATTTAAATTATGACAGTATCTGCAAGGTTTTGCAGTTTTTGGTAGTTGTTTTTGTGGAATTATTACAGTATCGTGGGCAAGTTTTGCAAATTTACAATCTAGTGTATGGTATTTATTGGAGTGATGGTTTAAGATAACAAGGTGCAATTTCTTTGCGGAGGTTAAATTTTTCTTAAATTTAATAATATTTCCAATTTTGTTATTTTTAATTCCAAATCCGCTATTTTCAAGTATTGTTTTGTAATTTAAACCGTTTATTTTAATTTTGGCAAATTTACATTCACTATTTTGTTTTCCTGAGAATTTTACAGAAACATTCTTATTTTCGATTGTTTTAGTTGCATTGTCTTGTGCTAAATATCCAAGACTTATTATATCTGACCTTGTTAGATTAAATAACTTTGAATACTTTCGTACAAATTTATCATCTGGAGTTAGAGAAAAAGTTTCAATACCTGCAACACAAACTACTTCATCTCTATCAATGACTTTGTCTTTGTTTAGGTCAATTCCGAGTTTGTTCGGAGAATAAACCTCTAGAACTTCCTTTGTTTTGTTATTACAAATAATAAAACCGGAAAATCCGCTAAGTAGTCCTAACAATAAGATTGTCGCAATAATCTTTTTCATTAATCTAAATTCTTATAATTTGTTAAATCAAAACCAAGTCTTACAATAGTATCTTTTAACGTCATATTCTGGGTTATTGAAAATTCTTTGGTGTGAGAATCTTTAATGCAGTTATTATATTTGCAAGGGTGAATAAGAGCTTCTGTAATACATTCTTCATCTAGGGCTTTTAGACCATATTCAATTGCATCAGAATCCATCATTCCGGTGTAGCCTACGCCAATAATGAAATCATTGGTTTTCAACTGATATTCATCAATTGTTTTTCGGTTAATTTTTGTGAAATATTGTAATAGCGCAATTTTTATAAGATTTAATGGATAATTTAAATTCAAATGTTTTTCAAGTTTAGGAATAAAATATAACTCTTCAAATTGAGTTCTGACGTATTTAATATTATATTCTTTTGCCAATTTGCAAACAATTTTAAAAAGTTCAGGTATTGCGTGTGTATGCACATGAGAATCCAAATGGTCAATTGTTGTATTTGCTTGAACTTTTTCAATTTGCGCTCTAAATTCATTTTCTATTTGTTCGAGTATTTCTTTTTTATGTTGATTTAGAATTAAGTATCCGTAACCGACATTAAAATATCCGTTATCATCAGTTAATAAAGGACAATCTGTTAAGGATTTTCCTTCCATTATATTTAAATGAGCTGCTATTCCTAAATTGGGACAATCCGGCAAAATATCGTGAACGGCACTTTCAAATGCTTCTCCATTAGCACAAAGACTTGCACTTGTTAAAAAACCGTTATTATATCCTTCTAAAACAGCTTGATTATGTGCCTGAGTTAAACCAAAATCATCGGCATTAAGAATAAATTTTTTATTTATCATACGGATATCCTTGCATAATTCTTATGAAATAATATAATTATGATAATAGAAAGAGAGTTGAAATGCAAACACCGAAATTAGCAATTATTATACCATGTTACAATGAAGAATTATGTGTAGAATCAACCTGTAAAAGGCTTTTAGAGGTCTTGAAAGATTTAATTGATAAACAGAAAATAACACCTGATAGCTACTTATATTTGGTTGATGATGGGTCAATAGATAATACTTGGAATTTAATTGAAAAATTACATAGTGAAAACTCTCTTATTAAAGGACAAAAGTTTATAAGAAATTATGGAAACCAAAAAGCTCTTATCGCAGGTTTAGAGGGTGTAAGAAGTCTTGGTTGTGATTGTGTTGTATCTATTGATGCAGACTTGCAACAAGATGAACTTGCGATTGAAAAGTTTCTTGATGAATATCAAAAAGGTTATGATATCGTTTTAGGAATTAGAAACGACAGAAAAACTGATGGCTTCTTCAAAAAAACAACTGCCGTAATGTTTTATAAGATTATGAATTTGCTTGGTGCAAAAATTGCAATGAATCACTCTGACTATAGGTTGGTAAGTAAACATGCATTGGATATTTTAGAATTATATCCGGAAAAAGCTTTATTTTTAAGGGGTGTATTTCATGAATTAGGTTTAAAAACTTCTACAGTACATTTTAATGTAAAACCGAGATTTGCAGGAAGTTCAAAGTTTAATTTTATGTCTCTTATGGGTTTAGCATTGAATGGAATAACTTCATTCAGTATTGTTCCTTTGAGGATTGTTGCATGTTTAGGTTTTTTAATGGCATTATTTGGCTTTTTGGTTGGTTTAGAAACGGTTTTTGAAAAATTATTTTTCCACAATTCTCCAAACGGATTTGCAACAATGATAATTTTGTTGTGCTTTTTTGGCGGTTTGCAAATCTTTTGTTTGGGAGTAATTGGAGAATATATCGGACAAGTATATCGAGAAGTTAAAGCTCGTCCAAGATATATTACTGAAAAGGAATTGAAATAAATTTATCACTAAAAAAAATAAAACGTACGATTTCAAAATTCAAAATCGTACGTTTTAAAATATAGATTTTGTATTAAACTAAGCCTTTTTATATCCACATTTTGTACAGATGCCGTTGGTTAGTGCAATCCCGCATAAAGGACAACGTTCTATTGTTTTATCAATTTTATATTCTTCGGTTGCAATATTTCCTCCACTTGTGAATGTTATTTTTGAAATATTTAACTTATCTTTTAACAACTCATATACAATTTTTATCATTCCTTCAGTTGTCATTGATTCCTTTGTTACAACGATTCTGCAATTAGGATATGCTGTTGCCAATTCTGTTTTAAAGGCTTCACCTATGTTTGTGTTTTGAGGAGCTCCGTTTTTAATTCCTTGTTTTTCATAAATATCAAATATCGCCGGTAATAATGGGTCATCTTCTCTTAAAATTAGTGCGTGGTCGAAGTTTTTTAATATGTTCCAAGCCATTTTTTTTATTTCGTTGCAAGGAAATACCATATTTACTCCCGTATTAATAGAATCTTCAACTTCAATTGTTAGGGTTCCGGTATGCCCATGTAAGTATTGAGCCTCCCCTTTAAAATTTAAAAAACGATGTGCATATTGTAAATCAAATGTTGTGACTGATTTCATCTTTAATTTTCTCCTTTCCATAGTATGTTATATGAATAATTTGAAAATTAAATTGGTAATATTGCGTAATCTATTTTGTTATATAATTTTTAGATTTATCAATTTAAACAATAAAAAAGCCGTACTACTGTCTATCGAAAATTATAAATTCGCTATCCTCTAATATTTTCTCCTTCAATAATTAAAACACCCGTAAGATCAATCTTAGTGCTGCTGAGTTTCCTCCCTGACACGGTTCGAAAGTTTACGCCATTTTAACTATTGCTATCAACAATCATATTAAATTTTAACGGACCTATAAAGTCCTCACAACAGACTCTGCACCCCGCATAAGCTTCGGGTCGAGGGATTGCAATTCCCCGTGGAGTACGGCTTATGATTATTGTAGCATAAAACTTTTTATTTTGCCAATTTATTATAATTAATTCCCCACATTACTAATGAATAAAATCTTTCAAGTTTTATATTTTAGTTTGAAAGGAGTATTTTATGTCAGAACGATTAGCGTTGTATAAATGTGAAGTTTGTGGAAATTTGGTTCAAGTTCTTTTATCTGGAGGGGGCGAACTTGTTTGTTGTGGAAAGCCAATGACTTATCTTAATCCGCAAGACAAATCTGATGAGATGTTAGAAGAAAAGCATGTACCAATTTTTATTCACGATGAAAATGGCAAAGAATTTATTCAAGTTGGTTCAACATTGCACCCAATGTCAGAAGAGCATTATATCCAATTTATTGAAACTATTTCTGAGGATAAAAATAAAATTGAATTACAATATTTTTCTCCCAATAGTAAACCCGTAATGGAAGTCGACAAATTCGCAAACCCTCATTGCGCACTTGGATACTGTAATATTCACGGTTTATGGGAGGGAAAACATGATTAGTGATAAAATTAAGGACATTTTAAATGAACAAATTAATAAAGAATTTTATTCCGCTTATTTATATTTGGCGATGTCTGCATATTTTTCTGAAATTGGCTTATACGGTTTTTCTCACTGGACTAAAATACAATCTAGAGAAGAAATTGACCACGGAATGATTTTGTTTGAGTATGTTTTGAATAGAAAATCACAAATCCGATTAAAATCATTGGAATCTCCGAGTCTTGATTTGAAAGGGCCTCTAGATGTTTTTGAGCAAATTTATAAGCATGAAAGGGCAATTACTACTTCTATTGATTGTGTTGCAAGCTTATCTGAGGACGAATGTGATCTAGCAACTAGAAACTTTATTGATTGGTACTTAAAAGAACAAACCGAAGAAGAAGCTTCTGTTCTTCGCATAATATCAAAACTTAAGGCCTTTGGAGAAGAAAAATCGGCATTATATCTGATAGATAGAGAACTTTCATCTAGAGAATATTCTCCTTCAAGTTATTAGTATTGTTATTGGTTATGAAATACTAATCACTAACTATTTTTTAATTATTTCTTTCAAAATTAACAAATATTGCGTTTTTGTAAACAATTTGTCTATTTCAGGAAAATATTTTATTATATAAGTATGATTTTAGGGAAAATATTATACGTTGATGATGATAAATTGTTGACTTCAACTTTTAGTACATTGATGAAAGTTGAGGGTTTTAAAGATGTGGTTGTTTATAATGACCCGATAAAGGCTATTGAATATTTAAAAACAAATTCTCCGGATTTAATTATCTCTGATTTTTTGATGCCAGAGATGAACGGTTTGGAATTTTTGAGAGAAGCTAAAAAACTTTATCCTGAAACCAGTATGATTTTATTAACAGCTTATGCTGATAAAGAAAATGCTATTAAAACGATTAATGAAATCGGGGTTTATAAATATATCGAAAAACCTTGGGATAATGATGATTTGATTATGAATATCAGGAATGGTATTGAAAGAAGTCATTTATTATCAGATTTGAGAGATAAAATTAAAGAATTAGAACATGCAAAAGCTCAATTGACAAAGTATTCTGAAAAATTAGAAGAAATTGTCGCAGAAAGAACAAAAGAATTAACCGTTGCAAATAAAAAATTGTCCGGAATTATTAACTATTGTGCTGATGGGATTATTATAATTGATTCTCAAGGAAATATTGAACAAGTAAATCCTGCTTGTGAGAATATGGTTGGATTGAGCGCAGAAGCTTTGACTAAAATGAAAATTCAAGAAATTGCATTCTCTGATAATCCTAAAATGAATAAAGCACCTAAATCATCTGTAAAAAGCACAATTTTAGGTTTGTCTTGTGAAAATTCTGAATTTTTGTTGAGAGATTTGTATTTGAGAAATTCTATTAATGGAGAATCTGTACCAGTGGAAATCAATTTTGCTTCACTTGTTACAGATGATTCTGATGTTGAAAAATTTGTTGGTGTAATTCGTGATTTCAGTGCTCAAAAGGAAAATGAACGATTAAGAGATGATTTTATTGCAACGCTTACTCACGATTTGAGAACACCATTATCTGCCGCAATTCAGACACTTAAATTTTTCCTTGACGGTTCATTAGGGAAATTAGAAGAAAAGCAAAGAGTTCTTCTTTCTACAATGTTACAAAGCAATGAAGATTTGTTAGGTTTAGTTAATGCTTTATTGGAAGTTTATAGATTTGACAGTGGAAAATTGTCATTATGCAAGACAGTGTTTGGAATTCATGATTTGGTTACTCAATGCTATGAAGAACTTGAACCACTTGCGAAGAAGAAAAATATTTCATTCAATCTTCATGACGAAGTAGATGAAAATCTGCTAATAGATGCGGATAGGGCTGAAATCAAACGTGTAATTATTAATTTGTGCGGGAATGCTATTAATTACACAAATAAAGATGGTACAATTGATATTTACGTAAAAGCACAATGCGGAGATTTAATTTTTTCTGTTGCTGATAATGGTAACGGAATACCTAAAGAAGATATTCCGAATTTGTTTATGAGATTTTCTCAGGGAACAAGTCGCAAACGTTCAACAGGTACGGGATTGGGGCTTTATTTATCAAGACAAATTATTGAAGCCCATGGCGGTAAAATTTGGGTTGAAAGTAAAGTAAATAAAGGTAGTGAATTCTCCTTTATATTGACAAATGTAGTTGCAAAATCAAGAGTTTAAGTTTATAAAAGGTAAGGTTTAAGATGTCGAAGAGTATTAAAGTAACAATAATTGAAGATCATGATATGACAAGAATGGGACTTTCATTTGCGTTGTCTAACAATGAATCAATTGAAGTTTTAGGAACTTCTGCTGATGGTTTGGAGGGTGTTAATCAAGCTCTTGAGCTTAAACCTGACTTAGTTATTATGGATATTGGGCTTCCAACAATTGATGGTATTGAAGCTACCAGAAAAATCAAGAATGCTATGCCTGAAATTAAGGTTTTGATGAATACTTCTCGTGATAATGAAGATGATATTCTTGATTCATTTGCAGCAGGTGCAGATGGTTACATTACAAAAGGTGCAACTTCAGAGCAAACAATTTCTGCAATCAAGGCTGTTAGTGAGGGTGTTGGCTGGTTAGACCCTGCAATTGCCAGAGTTGTATTATCAAATATTCGCAAAAATAATCAAACTGAGTCAGCTAAACATGGCGAAATTAATTACCAAAAAGGCAAAAATCTTTACGGTTTAACTGAAAGAGAAATGGAAGTTTTAGCTCTTCTTGTAGAGGGCTTGAAAAATCCTCAAATTTCTAAAAAATTAGTTATTACTATTGCAACAACTAAAACTCATGTACATAATATTTTACAAAAATTATATGTAAAAACTCGATCAAAAGCTGTTGCAACGGCAATGAAAGATGGCTTGGTTTAAGGTTAACACTATGAAGAAGATTTTAATACTTTCAATATGTCTTTTGGTGTGTGCAAAATCTTCTCTTGCTGTAAATATTCGAAATCCTTTTTCAAAAACTTTTGATACTCGTTCAAAAGAATTAAGGTATCAATATAACGTATTGAAAGATGATGAGAAGAAACAGATGGAAGGCAAGCTTTTAAATCGTACTCCGTCAGGTTATATGACCGTTCAAGAATATGAAAACCTGTCTGAATACAAGGATAAGTCCAATTTTGAATTTGACGTTCCAAAGATTGAGCGTCCGTCAGATTTCAAATACGTTCCTCAACCTCTTTTTAAGATCGTTAAATACAATTCTCCTGCCGGTAGTGTTGAATTGACGTTGGGCAAAAAACTTTTTGTTCGAAAAATGATTAATGCTCAAGGAATTGTATCACCGGATTATTCAAAATTGGTATATCCTGCGGTTTATTATTATCCGGATAGCGCCTCTGTTGCGTGTGATTTGTTCGTTATTCCGTTGCTTGGAGATGAAAATGTTTTGAATACAATATTAAAAGCTAATGTTGCTAATCGAAATCCTGTTCCAATTTTGTCAACAGATAAATCTATTGATAATTTTGCGGCTTTTAGAACGTTAACTCCGGTTGATTTTTCGACAGATGGTACAAAATTATTAGTAAAAGAAAAACTCGGTTCAAGCGAAGATGGAATTTGGGAGACAAAGCTTTATGTTTACGATTTCACAAACAGGGTAAGTTATGATTTGATTGAAATTCGAGATGCAATATCTTACTTTTGGAAAGAATATATGGACGTAAATCTTGTTGATAAAAGATGGGACATTATTCCTTTAGGTTTTGATTTAAATAGCCCTAATCGAGTTGTTGTTCAAGCTTATGCTTATACAGGCTCTACTCCCGTGTATTTAGGGGCTTGGAGTGTTGATTATAAAGGTGAACAATCTAGGCTAATTTCTTTTAATAAAAGTTTTATTCCTAGTGTTAGTGAAAATGGGCTAAAAGTTGTTCGAGATGGTGTTGAATCTTATCAAACAGTTGAAATTCAAGAAAAATTCTTAAAACAACAGGGTAAAGTCTTGGAAAAACAGAAAAAAGCTGAAGATAAAGAGGTTGTTAAAGACATTAAAAATGAATATAAATATAATATCAGGGTTTTAAATTCTGATTATAAAGACGAATATCGTGATTACAAAAAACTTCAAACTTTAAAAGGTTCAACAGAGGGACCGGAGCTTGAAGAAGCTTATAAGAAATATTTAAAAGAACAATTAGCAAAAGATATTATAAAAACAGAAAAACAAATCAAGCAAAAACAAAAGGAAATTGATTCTGTAGATAAAAAATTGGATAAATTGTATGATAAAACCGGAGAATCTTCAAAATCTACTGACAATCCGGAAGAATCCGTACAAAATCAATAACTATAGTATCAAAAAAGACCTCTTAATGAGGTCTTTAAATTTATCTGTAATTTGTGAACTGTAAAGGATAATCATACTTGTCATCGTTTTTTCTAAGCATTTGGATTACAGCCTGTAAGTCATCTTTATCTTTTCCTGAAACCCTTACCTGTTCACCTTGAATTGAAGCTTGAACTTTCAATTTTGTAGCTTTTATATCGGATACAATTTTCTTTGCTAGTTCTTGTGTCAAACCTTTTTTTAGATTAAAAACTTGACGAACATTTCCGCCTAATGCGTTTTCTGGAGTTTGAGCATCAAGAATTTTTAGGCTCAAATTTCTTTTTACAAGTTTTGATTGCAAAATATCAACGATATTTTTTAGTTTCATTTCATCATTTGTTGTAATTGTTACAGATTTATCTGCATCTAAATCAACTTGAGAATTTGAATCTTTTAGGTCAAATCTTGTTGTTAATTCTCTTTTAACTTGGTCAATTGCGTTTACCAATTCTTGCTTATTGTATTCTGATACAATGTCAAAACTGCATTCTTTAGCCATAACATATTCTCCTTATATTTAAACTTATTTGAATATAACATAAAAAAGCAGGATTTTGAAATCCTGCTAAAATTCATTTGCTACACACTATCATTTTATCTATTACAGGGAAATAATTATTTTTTAATCTTTTTTAAGAGGTTTTTAGTCACACTCATAATTTTTCCGCGGTTTTTGAATGCTAAAATACCGCTAATTGTTGCAATACCTCCACCAATCAGTGCTTTTTTAACTGTTGAAGATTTTGACTGTTTATCAGAAGATGTTGCATCTTTTTTGTCATTATTATCTTTGTCTTTGTCTTGTGTTTTATCACTGGATTTGTCAAAGGTATCTTTAGATACTTGGTCTTGCAATTTTACACCCGCCATATCAGGAACATAAGGTTCTCCATCAAATCCGTTTGGGGTAATTGGAAGTGATTTATTTAAACAATTCAATCCGATATCATCATTAAGTGCCGGATTTGATAAATTATACATACTGCTTGTATCTACCATGTCAAACCTTTAAAAATAACCTTTTACCTACACATATATAAAGTAAAATTTTGATACATAATTTACTTTTTTTGAAAATTTTGGTTTAATATTCTTAACAATAAGAAAAGGGGAATGTTATGAAAAACATGTTTAAAAGATGGTATGACGCTGATGCTGTCGTAAGTAAAGCTATTCACGACCTTGAAAAAGCGCCTGAAGAATCTCAGGTTAGATGTGCGGATTACATAATTGATTTGCTTAAAGATGTCGAGTTAAAAGAGTTAAGTTTAGAAGACCAATACAATTATATATTGAAGCGTTGGTATGATAAGAATATTAAAGTATCTCATGCTATTGAGTATTTGAGATTATCTCCAGATGATGTAAGACGTGAAACAGCTCTAAAAGTTGTTAAGTATTTAAAAGAAATCTCTTAATGTTTTAGACTTTTCATTTATTGTATTGTTTAATATATATGGAGGGAGATTTGTGACAGACGAAATAAATCAAAATGTTATTAACTTATTTTCTAATCATAACAACAATTACATAACACCTGAACTTCAAGACAAAATCAAGTATTACGCAGGTTTTAATTATGTAAAGATTAAAAAAGATGCAAATGGAAATAAGTTTAACAAGGAACATTTGTTAAAATATCGTGCAAAATGTCATTATATGGTTACTGTAATGCGTGAAATGGACGGGGAAGTCGTTTTGTATTCTTATGATGTTCCAAATTCTGATTTATTTAAATTTATGAAATCGTTTGACGGTAATACTTTGGACGGAACTATTATCGAAATTGACAAATACTTTCCCGAGGATTTAGCTTGAAAGAAGTAGGAAATGTGTTTTTTTAATAAGTATCATGAAAGTTTATTTAAGTGTTCAAAGCCATACCAATATGTAGGCGGAGAATTTTTATCCCATAATAAAGATTTTGATAGCGCAGATGTTAGATTAGTTCTTGCATTCCCTGATAAATATGAAATCGGAATTTCTAATTTAGGTGTTCGTGTTTTGTATGAACAAGTTAATAAACAACCTAGTTATATGTGCGATAGGGTTTATGCCCCAGAACCGGATTTCAAACCGGATATTTTATATGCCGTAGAATCAAAGAAAAATGTTCGAGATTTTGATGCTGTTGGTTTTTCTTTACAATACGAAATGGCATATCCTACAGTTTTAAAAATGCTTGAAATGGCAGGAATTCCATACAAAAATACTGATAGAACAGATGAGGATCCAATAATCATTGCAGGCGGTCCTTGTACTTTTAATCCTTTACCTATGAGTGATTTTATTGATGTTTTTTTGATTGGTGACGGTGAAGATTCAATAATTGAAGTTTGTGATATTCTTCAAAAAACAAAAGGTTTACCAAGACTTGAACGAATTAAAGCTCTTTGTACTGGTGAAAATTCGGGTCGTTGGTCAAAGTTATTGGGTGGAAACGTTAAAAAACGAATAGCTCAATTGACGTATGAAAATGCTCCAAAATCTTATCCAATACCATTTTCATCATCTATTCAAGATAGAGCCGTAGTTGAAATTCGTAGAGGTTGCGGAAGAATGTGTCGTTTCTGTCAACCTGGTCATGTAACTTTACCGATAAGAGAACGTAGTGCTGAAGATATTATTAAAATAACAAAAGAACTCGTTAAGAATACCGGTTATGATGAATATTCTTTGCTATCCCTGTCTTCAAATGACTATGCAAATATAAATGAAGTTATTAAAGAGTTAGCCGTAGATTTTAATGATAAAAAGATTTCAGTATCTTTGCCAAGTCAAAGAATTGATGGGTTTAATTTAGAACTTGCAAATTTAGTTCAGAGTGTAAGAAAATCAACAATGACATTAGCCCCTGAAGCCGGCAGTCAAAGACTTAGAGATGTAATTAAGAAAAATATTACAGAAGAACAAATTATGAATGCTATTTTGACTCTTTATGAAAATGGTTGGTCAAGAGTTAAATTATATTTTATTTGTGGCTTGCCGACAGAAACTCTTGAAGATATGGACGAAATGGCAGAATTATTTAGAAGAATTCGATATCGTTCAAGACTTATAAAAAAAGAAAAAGAATTGAAACATTCACTTGATTTGACTTGTACTCTTTCAATTTTTGTACCGAAACCATTTACTCCATTCCAATGGTGTCCCCAAATGGATTTATCAGAAGTTACTGAACATATTCACTATTTAATGGAGCAAGTTTCACATATCAAAGGTGTAAAAGTTAATTATCACGAAAAGTTTGTTTCTTTATTGGAAGCTGTGTTGACTCGTGGTGATGAATCAATAGGCAGATATATTGAAGCCCTTTATAATAAGGGATGTTATCTTGATGCATGGGGCGAGTATTTTGATAAGAAGGTTTGGTTTGAAACGGCCGATGAGTTAGATATAAATTTAAATACCCTTGCTCAAAAACAATATTCACTTGATGAAGATTTGCCTTGGAATTTTGTTGATATTGGTGTAAGTAAAGAGTGGTTCAAGGAAGAATATAAAAAAGCTTTTACTATTGATGCACATTCTCCTCACATTGTACCAACATGCCAACAAAGATGCGTAAATTGTGGAGTCTGTCCAAGTTTTGGTGTTAAAAAGATTATGGATAATTTATTTACTGCAAGTGATAAGGGACAACTTGTTGTGAAACAGGATCATTTAGACCCTGCAACGGCCCAACATACACTTCGGGAAATATTTAGATATAGAATCAAATTAACAAAAACCGGAATTTTAAGGTATTTTTCTCATTTGGATTGGCAAAATACGTTTTTCAAAGCTATTTCAAGGTCGGATTTGAATGTCGCATTTTCATTTGGTTATAACCCAACAATGAAAATCTCTATGGGGATTGCTTTGCCATTGTTTTGTGAAAGTACAACAGAGCTTGTTGATATTGAATTGTTAGATAATGTAGATTCTGAATATGTTAAAAATGAACTCCAAAGAGTTTTACCAAAAGAATCTGAAGTTATTTCCGTAAAACAGATTGACCGTTCTGCTCCATCAATTGACCAAACTGCTTGTTGGGCAGAGTACAAGGTCAAAATCGCAGATGTTAAAAATAAACTTTGCGATTTTGAGAAATTAATGTATAATACAGATAGAGTTTTATCTTCTGACGAGATTTTAGTTGAGAAGAAAAATAAAAAAGGTTTAGTAAAAACAGTAAATATTCGTACCTCTATTGGTTCTCACCGATATGAAAACGATTGTTTATTTATAGTATTAAAGACCGGTCAAGGGTCAGAAATTCCTCCATTGAGAGCAGATGTTTTGATGAATATTATTGCTCCAGATGTAATATTTGATATTACGAGGGTTAAATTTTTTACCGAGTCTTTGCATGAGTTATAAGAGAAGGAATTTTTATGAACGACAAAAACAGAAATGCTAATCAAAGTATTGAAAAAAGGATTGTTATTGCAGAAAGAGACAACATTGCTGCAGTTTTAGAGAACAAAAAAGTCACAGATTTCTTTATCCATAGAGGAGAAGTTTTATTAGGTGATGTATATTTAGCTACCGTTGATAATATTTTACCAAGTATAGATGCTGCATTTGTCAACGTTGGTACTGATAGAATGGGATTTTTGCATGCAGAAGATGTTATGGGAAAAGGAACTTTGAAAGAAAAGCTATCACCAAAACAAAAATTAGTAGTTCAAGTTGTAAAAGAACCTACAGGACATAAAGGGCCTAGAGTTACAACAGAAATCAGCCTTCCGGGAAGATTTTTGGTTTTGATGCCAAATGAACCAGGAGTTAGTGTTAGTAAAAAAATTGAAAATTCTAAAGAGCGTGCAAGATTAAAATCTATTGTTAATCTTATCAAACCGGTTGGTGTTGGTGTAATTATTAGAACAGAAGCAGAGGGTCAATCAGAAGCTGATATTCAAGAAGATTTAGAAATTTTATTAGAAAAATGGAATAATATTATCACTTCATCTGAAACTTTAACTCCTCCTAATCTTATTTATAGAGATCAAGATTTGTTGTATAGGGTTATTCGAGAAGCTTGTACTGATGATGTTAAAGAGATTATTGTAGATACTCCGTTTGCAATGAACAGAGTGCAAAATATCTTGCAGAATTGGCATATCTCTAAAAATGTTCAAGTTACATTGTACAAAGGTACTGAACCTCTACTTATAGCAATGGATATTCATAAAGAAATCAAAGCTGCTTTGAATGTTAAAGTTAATATGCCATCAGGCGGTTATTTATTTATCCAACAAACAGAAGCATTGACAGTAATTGATGTAAACAGTGGTAAATTTACAAGTTCATCTACTCAAGATGAAACAATTTTGAAAACAAATATAGAAGCCGTTCACGAAATAGCAAGACAATTAAGGCTTAGAAATATTGGTGGTATGGTTATTGTTGATTTTATTGATATGATGTCCAGAGCTGACAAATTGGCTATGATGGAAGAATTAGAAATTGCTCTTGAACCTGATAAAGCCAAACCACAAGTTGGTCAACTTTCAGATTTGGGACTTGTTGAGTTAACTCGTCATCGTCAAGGTCAATCTTTATCAGAAATCTTTACTAAAAAATGTCCTCATTGTCAAGGTAGCGGGTATTCAATGATTGATTTCAATTTTGCAACTCCTACTGCAGAGGGTGAATATCGTGCAAAAGCTGCAAAATTAAAATTACCAACAGGTAATTTCAAGAAAAATAACAACAAATTCAATAACAAAAATAGTAACAATCAGCAACAAAATAGCCAAGAACAAGAACACATTCAAGAACAAGTTCAAAAACCTGTAATTGAAACAGAACCATCTGTTGTTGCGACAGAAGAAGTTGTAAAAAAAGAAAATAACAAACGTAGCAGAAACAGACGTAACAATAAATTTGACAAAAATAAACAACCAAAAGAAGAAACAAAAATTGCAGTTGTTGAAGAAGTGGTTGAACACGTTGAAGTTCCTGCAATCGAACAGGTTCAAGAGGTTAAAGTTGAAGAGGTAAAAGAACCTGTGACTGAAGTTATTCCAGAAGTCGTTGAAGAAACTGTTGTTGAACCAAAAATTAAAGGTAAATCAAGAAAAAGAAAAACTAAAAAGGTCGCAACTCCAGAGGAAATGCCACAAGAAGAAGCTAAACCTGTAGAAGAGGTTGCTCAAAAAGTTGAGGAAACTACACCAATAGAGGAACCTGCGGAGGTAGAAGAACCAAAGAAAAGAACTCGCAGACCCAATAGAGGTTCTTCAAAAGCAAGAAAATCTAAAAAAACTGAGGAAGTAAGTGAAGAATAGATTTTTTAAAAATTTATGGAATGCAATTTTAGTAGTGCTATTTTGCACTACTAACTTTGCTTATGCGAAAAATCCTCATTTACATACAATTAAAACGATTGCAGTTAAATATTCTATTGTAATTGCTGCTGTAGTTGGCTTTTCGATTCTTTTGTGTATCGGATTATCTATTTATAACAAGTTTTTTGTTTCTGCACATTTAAAAGATAAAAACCTTGAAAATGCATCATTAAAATCTCCAACTGATATTGATGATGCAATTAGAATGTTTATTGCAAAGAATAGGTTGAAATAATCTGATGAAAAAAGCTTTTGGAGTTTTAGAATTATTGATTGTTGTTATAATTGCGATTGTGGTGTATTTTACTTGTTTTCATCACAAATACGGTCGTTCAAATCCTTTTGACGACAATTCAAAAATAGAACAACAATCGCAAATGATTGATGATAAAATTCAAGATATAGAATCATCAAAGGCATTAAAAGAAAAAATAGAAAACAATTTAAAGGATAATATTTAGATGAAAAAATCAACTTTATTTGATATTATTTCTCCAATTATGATTGGACCGTCAAGCTCTCATACTGCAGGTGCTGTTCGTTTAGGGCTGATGGCAAAAAATATCTATAAAAATACTCCCAAATCTGTGACTTTTTGTTTGTACAATTCTTATGCTCATACAGGAAAAGGTCACGGAACGGAAAAAGGTCTGCTTGCCGGTGTTTTAGGCCTTAGTGTTGACGATAGAAAGATTAAAGATATTTTTAATTCGGATTTGGCGAAACAAGTCGATTATAAATTTGAATATAAAGACAATTTCAAATATCACCCTAATGCTGTTGATATTATTTTTGATGGTGATAACAAGATGTTTATCTCTGGAGAATCTGTTGGTGCCGGTGAAATTGAAATTACAAAAATAAATGATTTTAACGTTAAGCTAACAGGCAAATATAATACGGTTCTTCTTGTTTATAAAGATAAACCGGGAATGATTTCACAAGTTTCATCTCTTCTTCAATATCACAATATAAATATTGCATCTTTGAATTGTGATAGAAGTGGAAAAGGTCGGGAGGCTTCAATGATTATTAGTGTTGATGGGAATATCCATTCTGAAATAATTGATAATATTGAAGAAATTCCTGAAGTTTATTTTGTAAGTTATGTAGAAAAGTTGGAAAATTAATATGGAATTAAATATAAATACATTTGAACAATTAAAAGAGGCTTGTATCTCTCGGAATAAGCAAATTTATGAGATTGCACAAGAAAATATGGCTATGGAATCGGATATGGCTGTAGAGCTTGTCCGAACTTTTGCCGCAAAGAGTCTGTATGCTATGAAAGAAGCTATACAATCCGGTATGGCAAGTAAAGAACTGTCAATGAGTGGAATGTGCGGTCAAGACTGTTTTAAAGTTCAAAAAAGATATAAATCTGAACGCGCAATGTTTGGTTCTGTTTTTGAAAAAATTATTGAGTATGCACTTGCAACGAGTGAGGAAAATATTAGAATGGGTAAGATTGTTGCTTGTCCAACGGCAGGTTCTTGCGGAATATTACCAGCGGCTTTAGTTGCAGTGAGCGAAGAATTTAATCACTCAGAAAGAGAACAACTCAATGCTTTAATTACTGCAGGTGAAATTGGAAGAATTATTTCAATAAAAGTAGCTTTAGCAGGAGCCGTTGCAGGTTGCCAAGCTGAATGCGGAGTTGCATCAGCAATGAGTGCTGCAGCAGTTTGCCAAATGAGAGGTGGAAATGTTTCCCAAATCCTCAATGCCACTGCTTTGGCTCTAAAAAATCTACTAGGTTTAACTTGCGATCCTGTTGCTGGACTTGTTGAAGTTCCATGTGTAAAAAGGAATCCATTTTTAGCCGTTCATTCTATTACAGCGGTTGAACTTGCTCTATCTGGAGTTGAGTCTAAAATTCCAATAGATGAGGTAATTGATGCTATGGAACAAACAGGAGCTTTAATGTCGCCAACATTAAAAGAAAGTTCTCAAGCTGGGCTTGCGACAACAAAAACTGCTCTTGAAGTTCAAAAACAAGTATTTGGTTAATTTAATTGAAATTTGACACTAAATTAAAAGCCCCCATTTTAGTGGGAGCTTAATAATAGCGTACATATCGTATAGTATTATATAAGAAGGATGTGAGAAATATAATTATTTTTTACCAAATCCGATAGGTCTTCTACCATCTCGGTGTTGAGTTTTGAATTCTTCTATTGCATTTAGAAAATCTTCTTGAGTAATAGTTGCATTTTTCATATCTGCTTCTGTAAAAGTTCCATTCTCCATTTTTTCGTAGATTCCAAGACGTTTCATCATAGATTCTTTGGCAAGTTTTGACATAAATTTGATATCCCCGCCAACAGCTTTTGCCTCATACATTTTATCTACAATTTCATCTGTATTGATATTTTTATCTAAAGGTCTACCATCTGTATGAATTTTTAAGATTTGTCTAACACCATCTTTATCAGGTTCTCCAATTCTTATGTGTTTACTAAATCTTTCCGCTCTTTTTAATGCTGTATCTAATGCATCATATCTGTTTGTTAAACCTAAGATATAAACATTATCACCATTATCATAAATATCGGTCATACAAGTAAGAATTTGGTCGATTAATTTATCTCCATAATGGTCGCCCGCACCTCTTTCAACACCAATAGCATCAATTTCATCAATAATACCGATAGAGGGTTGATTTTCTACAAGTCTATTGAAGAAATCTCTAACATTTGCTTCTGATTCCCCAACGTATTTTGCTTGAAAAGCTGTACCACTGGCATATTCACTGTGAACACCTGCTTCATTTGCTAAAGCTTTGCATAATGCGGTTTTACCAGTGCCTGCAGGGCCATGTAATATGTAACCCCTTGTAATATCTTGTTCGTTGTAGCCTTCAGGATATTTTATCGGATATAAAATACCTCTTTTAAGTTCTTCAATCGCTTTGTCTTGTCCTCCAATTTTTGAAAAATTAAGTTTTGTACTTGGAGCTGTTGCTTGAAGTATTCTTTTAGATATAGTTTTTTTGTTCAGAGCATCAACATCTTTTTCTACATCTTTAGTAAAATCTAATACTGTTGCAAACCCTGAGCGTAAATAACCTATATCGTGCTTTGGTTTTGTTTTAAAATGAATTACATCATCAGCATATTGAATTGTATCATTATTTACAATAAAGAAATTCATGCCTGAATCCATTTTGTAGTCTTTTCCATGTGATATAAGGTTTAGTTTTTTGTCATTAATATTTAACAGACCATATTCATCAAAATTGTATTTAAAAAATGCATAATTATGTTTAAGACTTTCTTCTTTCATAAAAATTTCTTTTTTGATTATTTGGTCAAAGCCTTTTATGTGTTTTAGCAATGCTTTTTGAGCAGTGTTAAAATCTTTGCCTGTAACAACAAGTTCTCCAATTTTCAAATGTTGTAGTAAAGAGGCTAACCTATCTTCAAATGGGAATTGGCTTAAAAGAGTTGAAGCTGCTTTTTGAATTTCATTTCCCTTGAATGCAATTGGTTTTTTGTTAATTAAATCTTTTCCATATCCAAAATTTGGAAGTGAGACCATGGATTGAGAATTGATCATATTGTTTTGTTGATTTTTTGTTTTTTGTTGTGTGTAATTTTTTGTGTAAAAATTTGTTGCTTGAATTTGTTCTATTCTCATCTTACTACCTCACTAAGCCTGTGTATAAAAACAAGTGTAAAAACATCACTTGTTACGTAAGTAGTAGAATATAATATTATTTTTATTTTGTCAAGCATACTTGGGTATAACAAGGTGTACAATTTATAAAAAACAGTCTAAAACTTATACTATAATTGTAATAGATACACTAATTTAAATACGTTATAAATCTTTACATAAAAACAATTTTTTGATGTTGAAACACTTTATATTAATACGGGGAAAATATTCTAAGGATATATTGTGTCAAGTTTAATTATTAAATCAAGTTTGAAATTTATAAAAAGTCGTTCTTCTGGTAAGGCTGGTTGGAAATTAGCTAAAAATCTTCTCAATAAAACAGAAGAAGTTTCTAGCTCCATAGGTGCGGAATTATTGACCAAAACTAGAACATATCCATTAAAGAAAGACAAATCAAAATATTTATATCACATAACAAGTCAAAGAAATTATGAGAAAATACTTGAATCCGGTGGTTTAAAGGTACAACAGGGGATAGATACAAAAGGCACACCTCGACTATTTTTATTTAATTTAGAAAATGTCCTCAATGCTTGGGCAAATGGCGGGAAACGGGATTATTTGGCAAAAATACTGCAAATGGCAAAAAAGAATGATGACAAATTGGTAATGCTCCGTATAGATGCAAAAAGTTTAGATGTGTCAAAATTAAAGATTAGGACTTTGGACAAATTATTTCAAATTATGAAAAATAATGATATAAACAATCCATTTTTACAGGGTGAGAATAGTGGTTTAAGTTACATATATAAACAGCGTAAAACCCCGTTTGAATATATGTATTCAAATGATATTTCAATGGAAAATATTTCTAAGGTTGGCGATGTTGTATTAAATGCTTCACCACAGTACAATACATTTTGTGACGGGAAAGCAATAATGCAATCACTTATAAAAAATTCTCCGGAAAAGGGATATACTTTCCTTACGAAAGCCTAAATATTTCCGGTATTAATAAGTTCAATCTTCTGTTTTCGGTTTAATTTATGTTTAATTCGGTATTCTTCTTTTAATGCCTCGGATTTCGTTTGAAATTCTTTTTGATAGACTATTTTTATTGGTTTGTTTGCACGAGTATATTTTGCACCCCGACCCTCAAGGTGTTGTTTAAATCTTTTTTCAACATTATCTGTATATCCGCAATAAAAGGTATGATGTTCTGTTTCCAGTATATATACAAAGTGCTTTTTATCCATAAATTTATTATATAATACATCTTGAAATATTGAAGTTAATTTGCACTTTTTCATATATTTGATATAAACTAAACGTATGAATAGAAAATTTGCAATTTGTTATAATCCGTTGATGGATAATTCAAAAGATGTAATGCAAGAATTAAAACATCTTTTAGATTTACAGGGTGTTAATTCTGAAATTTTAAGTATTGATTCTTTGAAATCCGATTATGAATTTGTCTTTGTTATTGGTGGCGATGGTACAATTCTAAAGGCTGCAAGGTTTTATTCAGAATTTAATACCCCTATATTTGGTGTAAATTTAGGACGTTTAGGTTTTTTATCTCAAGCTTCTCGTGATAATTTGGATTTCGCTGTTTCTCAAATTTTGAATGACAATTTCAAAATTGAAAAAAGAATGATGCTTAAATGTCAAAATAACGTTGCATTGAATGATTTTGTTATAAAAGGTGATGTCTTGTCAAGGACTTCACGTTTTGCATTGCAAATTAATGACAAATTTGTTTGTGAGTATTTGGCAGATGGAATTATTATTTCAACTCCGACCGGTTCAACTGCTTATGGAATGGCTGCAGGAGGTCCTGTGTTATCTCCTGTTGTGCAAGCAATCACTATAGTTCCTGTTTGTCCACATACATTTTCAGCCAGACCAATTGTTGTTTCTGCAGATGATAAAATCAAAATTCTTTCTTGCCCAAATCAAAAATATATAGTTAGTGCTGATGGTCAGAATATATTTACTTTTTCAGATGATTTGATTATTGAAAAATCTGAAAATTGCGCAAATTTAGCCTTGTTAAATGAAAATGATTTTTATAGTGTACTTAGAAATAAATTGCACTGGGGAATTTCGCCTGCTTGTATAAAATAATCTAGACTAAGTTTTATTAACTTTTGTTCATAATTATTGTAAAATTATTGTACTTTTTTTCTATTTAAAATACTATATTGGTATAATTACACATAATGAGTAATTATATTTTTAGGAATATATAGAAAGTGACTACATTTAAGAGGTAAATAACGTGGAAAATATCGTTTCAGATATCTTTGCAAGAAAAGATGATTCATCAGACAATCAAGCCGGAAGATCAGGTGTAAACCCAACTAAAATCAAAGTAGTTGGTGTTGGTGGCGGCGGCGGAAATGCCGTAAACAGAATGATTAAATCCGGTCTTTCAGGTGTCGAATTTTGGTTGATGAATACTGACTTGCAAGTTTTAGTAGATGGTCAAACAAAAAATAGAATTCAACTTGGAGCATCTTCAACAGAAGGTCTTGGAGCTGGTGGTGATCCATCAGTAGGAGAGAAGGCTGCAGAAGAAGCTTCTCAATCAATTACACAAGCACTAGAGGGTGCTGATATGGTATTCATCACTGCCGGTATGGGTGGTGGAACAGGTACAGGTGCAGCTCCTGTTGTAGCTAGAATTGCTAAAGAACTTGGAATCCTTACTATTGCTGTTGTTACTAAACCTTTCACTTGGGAAGGTAAGAAAAGACAAAGACAAGCAAATGAAGGTTTAGAAAAGTTAAAAGAATCTGTAGATGCAGTTATTGTTATTCCTAACGATAAATTACTTCAAGTAGTTGACAGACAAGTCACATTACAAGAATCGTTCATTATTGTTGATGAAGTATTGCTAAGAGGTGTTCAAGGTATTTCTGATATCATTACAGTTCCTGGTATTATCAACGTTGACTTTGCTGATGTTAAGACTGTAATGCAAGCTTCTGGTTCAGCATTGATGGGTATTGGCAGAGCTCAAGGCGAAGGCAGAGCAATCAAGGCTGCTCAACAAGCTATCAATTCTCAATTGTTGGAATCTTCAATCAACGGTGCTTCTGGTGTTATTGTTAACATCACAGGCGGACCTGATATGGGTATTCACGAAATCAGTGATGCCGCTTCTATTATCCATGATGCAGTTCTTGATGATGCTACAGTTATCATTGGTACAGCTGTTAATGAAAATATTCAAGGCGAAATTCAAATCACTGTTATTGCTACAGGTTTTGAATTGAAAAATAATTCAGCATCTCCGAAATTGGGACTATCTGGCACAGAATCAACTGATTCTGCTAGAATGAATGCAGCAGATTTCTTTTCAGGGGCATTCAATACTCAAACAAAATCAGTAATGTCTGACAGTAATAACAATTTTACAAATATTGAAATTCCTGATTTCTTAAAAAGATAGGATTATAAATAAAACATAAGTAAAAAAGCAGAGCCGAAGATTAGGCTCTGTTTTTTTATTCGCTTAATATAGACAAATTCATTATTTCAATATCATCATAATCAATATGGTCACTTGGCATCATATTTTGTCCTGTTTTAATTGTAATTTGGTTCTTTTGATCGGCTAAAATTAAAGAATTTGGAATTTTAATCCTTTGACTATCACCATTGACGTGTAGTTCACCAATTTTACGTCCGTTAAAATAAATTTCTGCCGGACTTGAATATGCTGCTGCAATTCGGTTTTGCCCCATTGCCTTTGCGAGTTTTGTGTCTAATCCAACAATTGAACCTATGACAAAGTAATTCGTACTTCTCTTGGCATTAGATGTCATAATAAAATCTTTAGAGTAATAAGGTCCGATTGATTTTAGTCTGAAATCTCCTGCGTTTGCAGAATTTTTAGAAAAACTGTCATCTCCAAGGTGTAGAATTTCTGAATCCAACGAAATATCCGCAGCTTCACTTTTTGCAATTTCAATTTTCATTGGATTATTTAGACTGCCGGAACTATTAATTGTAAGTGAAAACGGTCTATAGCCTTCTTTTTCAACATTAAGAATTGTCGGTTGGTTGATTTGAATTCGAGGAAGCTCAAAGTTCCCGTTTGCATCAGTGTATGTTCTAAATTTTTTTTGAGGAATCGTAATTTTGGCAAACTCAACTCCTCGACCTGATTTTGAATCTATAACCTGATTGCTTTCCTGTTGACCTACTTTGCTCACTCCTCCGGTGTAAGTTGTTGCCCATGCTCCTTGAGTAAAAACAGTAATTAATGTTAAAAGATAAATAAGTTTTTTCATACAAATTTTATCTTACATTTGGTCAAAATTTATATCCGATATATGACTAAAACCGGTGTGGATATTATAATTTTAAAAAGTTCTTGAAAAATATTTTTTTTGAGGTAATATAATACTATGACAGTTAAATAAGCCGATGTGATGGAATTGGTAGACGTGCTAGACTCAAAATCTTGTGAGGTTCAACCCTCGTGCCGGTTCGACCCCGGCCATCGGCACCATAAAAGAGATAGGTTTCGCTTATCTCTTTTATTTTAAGTATGTAACAAATTTTTAATACTTTAGCAATTATAAAATTTAGTAAACTTATATAAAATACAAATTGAAAGGTTGATATAAATAATGAACATTCAAAAAATCATGACGGGCTTGGAAAAAACAGGTGTCAAAATGGTTGATGATGCAAAATTTCAACGCTATTCAAGATATTTACAAAATAATAATAAAGATGAATTATTAGAATCTATTGTAAAAGATGTACAATTTATTAAAGATTTTAATGTGCATGAGTCTGTAATTGCAAATATTAATAAAGCATCATTGCATATAAACAAATAAACTTATATAAAATACAATTGAAAGGTAGGTATAAATAATGAATATTCAAAAAATTGCAGCAGGTATTGAAAAAGCAGGTGTTAAATTTGTTGATGATACAAAATTTAACCATTTTTCAAAAAATGATTTGAAAAATATCAGTAAAGAAGACCTGATAAAAGACGCAAAATTTATTAACGATTTTATTGCTAGTTCAAATGCAATTGCAACTATGAATAAAGCCGCATTACATATCAATAAATAGTTTTATAATTATAAAATAATAAAAACGGGGTTGAATGAATTTTCAATCCCGTTTTTTATAGTGTATATAGTTTTATTTATTTTATTTGGTTTTCAGCTTCTTCTGGTTTTGTTTGCCTGTTAGCAATCTTTTCAATTTGTTCTTTTTTCAACACTTGAGTATTTGGTTCTTGAGTTTTTACTTCTTTCGTTGATTTTTCATTTTTACCTTTTTTAAAGATTAAATCCATTACCGGGTGCAAAATGATTTGTGATAGAATCGGAGCACAACCTGCTAGAATAAATACTGTTGAAACGATTGAACTAAATTCATGAACACCTTTGCCCAGTTTATAATCCTTGTTTTCACGAATTAGTTTTCCTAATTCTTCTCTTAAAGATTTTTTAGCATCTTTACTTGTTGCAGTATCAATTTTGTGTTGGAAAGTATCGTACAAATTAAGTTTTCTTTTATCTTCCTCACTATTAAAAAATTTATTGCTAATCAACTTATATACAGGCTTCTTCACTTTATTGATAAATCCAAGGTATAAACCTAGACAAAATGATTGATATAACAATTCTTTAGTTGCTGCATATTTTTTTGAACGTCCATTTGCGTTTTTATCAAAATAAATAAATGTTGGACGACCTAAAGCTTTTAATGTTGTTTCTACTGATATTGCGCAGATTGTATTTTGTGCAAATTCCGCAGCTTTGGGGTTTGTTAAAATGTTTGTAATTGGTGATATTTTCATAATCTACACCCTCATTCCTGTACGACTATACGGTGCAATTGTATTTGTGTAACCTTGATAATAGTTTAATTTTTTCGGACCTTGTTGTGGTCTTGAATTTGTTGCTTGTGGTTTTTCTGGAGCAGAACTGGTACCTGCATTCGGGTCATAATTTGGCATCAATTTTTTCATAATTGGTGGCATTCCCAAGTTGCAGAATTTAGGTACAAAATAACCGGCTGCTGCGCATATTCCTAAGAAAGATAGAACCGCATTCGCATGTTTAAACTCAACTGTTCCTTTCTTCGCAACTAAACCGGTCAAACTTTCTGCTATTAAGCCCATTGAAAGTGTTGTTGGAACACCAATAAATTCTGTTAATAATTCTCTTAAAGCTGCATACTTCCTTGCATCAGGCTTTTCTTTTTTGTCTGTAATACTTAAAATAGGTCTTACGGTACCCTTACCGCATGCGATAGCCATTACAGTATAAATAGGTTTGTTGTTTTCCCCTAAGTGCTCGCATATTTTGTGGATAAATGACATTTTTCTTACACTATCTTTTCTTTCTATTAATTGTACTAAATACACTTGTATTCTAAATCTATAAAGTACAAAATCAATAGAAATTGCTCTATTGTTAAGAAATATTAATCAAATTTTTAAAATTCAAAAATAAAGTCATCAGATGGATTCGCGGTGTTTAAACTTCCGTTGTCCAGTTCTTTAATCATATTTGGTGTAATCAAATGGTCTAGGGCATTTGGAACAAAGTGCTTTTCTTGAGTATCTTCTGTTTGTCCTTTAGTTGTTGGTGTAAAGGTTCTAACCTCTTTCGGGAAAAATCTCAAATGAAAATTTTGACTGATATTCTGTGCAATATTTGATTTTGAGTAAAGTTTAATTTTTTCTAAATGCGAAGTCGCTTGTGCTTGGTTTTGAGCAAGAAAATACCCGTTTGAATCGGATACTTCTTTTTGATATTTTGAACTCCACATGACAATATTATTCACCGTATCTGTTAAAACTGCATTTGTTGTTAGTATAACAGGATAAGAAATTTTGAAAGCATTTGAAATTTCTAACATTTCCCACAAATCACGTCTGTTTTGGGATTTATCTGTTGTTGCATAACCAGATATCAATGCTACAGATTTAACTCCAAATGCATCGGAGATTTGTTTTAATGCTTGAAAATCTATTTTATCAGTGTTTTGAAATTGATTAAGCATGCCTAAAGTAGTTGATTTTAACTCACTATTATTTGCCAATTTATCTCTAACCGTTGCCAAGTCAATTGCGCTTATATTTTTGTAGGTATTTAGGTTTTGAATTACATCATCTGCAACAATTTCAGATGTTTCTGGGAAGCAAAAATAATTATCGCAAACGGATAAAATATCTGTAGGTAAAACCAATACGTCAAACTGTATTGCTTGAACTTTTAATATAGATGTAAACAAAACAAATAATGTAAATAATAATTTCAAACCAGTCTTTTTCATAGTTAGATTATAGCATAATTTCACATAATGTGGTATAATAGACTTATGAATAGAGACTTGGTTAAAATTTTGGGATTTAATGTGGATACATTTTCTTTTGATGAGGCAGTTGAATATGCCTTTAATCATCACGGACAAGTTGTCACAATTAATCCTGAAATGATTTCTGCAGCACATTCTAATTCGGAATTCGCAAATATAATTGATAATGCGGATTTGATTGTTCCTGATGGCATCGGTGTTGAATTGGGATTAAAAATATTAGGTCATAATGTTCGCAGAATAGCGGGTATTGAACTGGGCAAAGAATTAATTATTAAATTTTCTAAAGCCGGTAAAAAAATTGCAATGGTTGGTGCTAAACCTACCATTGTAGATGGGGCAATTGAAAATTTAAAAAATGAAATTCCCGAATTAAATATTGTGTATTCGCATGACGGGTATTTTAAAAATGAGGAAGAAATTTTAAATGAAATTGCCAAAACTCAACCGGATTTAGTTTTGGTCGCTCTTGGTTCTCCAAAACAAGAGTTTTTCATTCATTCATTGAAAGATAGGCTTCCAAATGCTACCATGATAGGACTTGGTGGAAGTTTTGATGTTTGGGCTGGTGTTGTTGAAAGAGCACCTGAAATTTATCAAAAATTAGGATTAGAATGGCTTTATAGAACAATAAAAGAACCGCAAAGATTTAAGAGAATTTTCCCAACATTACCACTATTTGTTTTAAAAGTTTTTAAAGAAAGGCTGAATTTAAAATAATTATGTTAACAGATATAGAAATAAAAGAACTTGAGGATTTATCTAAAGAAAATAGACAAAATGTTATAAAAATGGTCTATAACGCAAAGTCAGGACACATAGGCGGGTCTTTGTCGTCTTGTGAAATCATGACTGTTTTATTTCACAAATGTATGAAACATGCTTTAGGTGGGAAAAATACATCTGATTATGAAATAAGAGATAGATTCGTTCTTTCAAAAGGGCATATTTCCCCCTTGTACTATTCTGTCTTATCTCAAATTGGATTTATTCCTAAAGATGAATTGATGACCTTTAGAAAACTTGGTTCAAGATTGCAAGGTCACCCGTCATTATATTGCCCCGGGGTTGAAGTTGCTACAGGTTCTCTTGGACAAGGATTATCAATCGCTTGTGGTAAAGCAATTTCGTTAAAACTTGATAACAATCCTGCACATGTTTTTGTATTACTTGGTGATGGGGAACTTCAAGAAGGCAGCATTTGGGAAGCTATGATGCAAGCCCCACATAGAAAATTAAATAATCTTACTGCAATTATTGATAGAAATAGATTACAAATAGACGGTTGCACAGAAAGTGTTAAGGCCTTGGATAATTTACAAGAAAAAATTAAGGCTTTTAACTGGAATGTTATTGAAATTGACGGTCATAATATTCAAGAAATTTATTTAGCATTAGAATCTTCTAAAAGCTCCGATAAACCTACTGCAATTATTGCAAATACAACAAAAGGTAAAGGGGTAAGTTTTATGGAAAGTAATGCCGCTTGGCATGGCAAAGCTCCATCTCAAGAAGATTATGAAAAGGCAATGATGGAATTAAAATAAATAATAAATGGAGGGATAATGGGTATCTTCAGAAAAAATAATAAGAAATCCGGATTTACACTAATGGAAATTGCATTAGCAGTTTTGATAGTTGCAATTTTGGCAATGCTTACAGTTCCTATGGTTCAGCGTCAATTGAGTAAGTCTGATGAGTATGCTTATTATACAGCATATAAAACAATCGAAAAACTTGGGGGGCAGGTTGTTGCCAGAGGAGATTCTTTTGAAAATCCGGACATAACACTTGAAAATTTTCAAAAGCTTGAAAAAGTTAACAAATTTAAAATTGCATTCAATAAGTTTAATCAGAAAGCAAGATTATTTATTGCCTTAACAACAAATAAATTAGTTTATTCTGAAGCATTTTTATTCAATCATTTATTCCCAAATACCTTTGCTGCATCATCAGAAACGGCATTTGAAGATGAAAATTATAATGCTTTGGCAATGTATTTGCAATATTGTTCAGGTAAACAAGTATATGATATGACAGGTGCTCAGGATTATATTTATCAAGAATGTGACGGTGATGGATACAATTGTCAAAATAAGAAGAAATGTGATTCTAAAAATTCAAACTGTTGCAACACTGCGTATGTAAATATTGGTGATACCCCATCTTGTAATGCTAGTTGGAAATTCAAACAAAAGTATAATAAAACTACAAAAATTAAAACAAAAACAATTTGTGAAAAGAAGGAAGATGGAACTAAGGTTGATCCAAAATGTGAAGAAAAAGTTGTAGAAACCTCGAATACCGAAGAGGGGCTAACTTCTTGTACTCCATCTTCTACAGGAAACACTACAGTTACTTGTACAAAAGCAAATTCTGAAAAAGTACAACGTGTTGGTCATTTAGTAAGTCGTGCTGATGCCCAAAAAGCTATAGAGGAAACGCTTGCTGAAGAGGGTAACATAACTAATTGTAACCCTGAAAAAGGTGAATATTTATCACAAGCAGAAAAAGTAGCTATTGTTAAAGGGTTATTAGCTGCTTCTACATGTTCTCCGGAAGTTGGAAGTAATAATTATGAGACTGGAGAATCTGTAAATCGCGACTATGATACAGCTTCAATGATACGTTACCTTGAAAACGGGTATAGTGGTAGTAGCTTCTGTTCTACTTTTGTAAAACGTTATTGTACAACAACAGATGACATGGGAAATACTTATTCCGTATCGTATTCCGGAGGGTGTAATATAAATAAATCTACCCCAACATCTGATAATACTTCGTTTACTCCGTCAACTTGGACAAGGCCAACACCTACTAATATATGTACTTCAAGTTATGGATATTATAATATGCATAACACAGGGGGACAGTACAGCGTTATTTGTGAGTGTCTATCCGGTTATTTAGTATCAGAAAATAATGATAAAGTTTGTTGTCAACAACCGGCTGATAGTGATAAAAAATCTTATGCAACAAGTTCCGGTACTTGTATTGATTGTACTACAGATTTTAACTCTGTAACAAATCGTTGTTGCCCTAAATATTCAACATTCAATGGTACAAGTTGTGAATGTGCAAATGGTTACGAAATGCAAAATGCCGGAACAACAGGTGAATATTGTAAGCAAACAAAATGCTTCGGGGCTTCTCACATGGAAGATGGTGTTTGTGTTACAAATCCACCAATCTTGAGCGCTCAAAATTTATGCCGTTCAATCCAAAAATATTGGAATACAACAAGTGCTAGTTGTAACTCATTTACCGGTGATTATGGTGTAAATCAATCTGTTTATAATGCCGCAATGGGTAATGATGGTAAAACATTTATGTCTATTGCAGCTAAAGGAGGAAGTTTTGGTAATGTAACTCCAAATATTGTTCTATCAAATGGCATGAAACTATGGATTTTAAGTAACAAAGCTGGCTCTATTCCGGGGTTGTCTTATAATCCAACAAATATCTCCGAAACTCAAAATGTTTGTAGGGATTTGAAAAAGACAACAAAAGCAGCTTGTTCACTAGCTGGTGGTACTTTCTGCCAAGCTGAGAGCAACTGTTTTACAATGGATAATGAAAGTTTGAAAAAAATGGGTGATGCAAGAAACTGTTGTGCTTCTCCTGATATGACATCACTTGCAGAGAATGCAAATTTTGAAAAAGATAATAGATCTTTTGCAATCAACGGCTTTACAATCTTTGTTGATATTAATGGAAATAAAGGTTCAAGCACTTTGTGGGAAGATGTATTCCCGTTCTTTGCAAGTGCCAACGGGCAAGTCTACCCGGGTTATCCGCTAGATGGTTACAAAGCAAATGATGAAAAAGGTAAAAATTCCGGCTTGTATCTTGCAGCTAATAGTTCAACTTATTTGCCTGTAGATGTTTATTATTATGCATCTAATTCTTCAGGTAAATCAAGAAGAAAGATTGTTGCATATTCCGGTGTATCTTATGCAAGGGGTGCATGTTATGCAAAAATGATTAATAAATATACTCCTTACTGTATGAACTTGGGTGACAAGTTTGTAGATGGAAAAAAATATTCTTCTTCAGAAGATTCGGCAAAATTACCATCTAGAATATCAGATGCGGATAACAATCCATGTAACGATCACAAATGTTTCGTTGGAGTAAGAAAGAAACTTAGATTTTTCTAAGGTAATGTAATGGTATGATTTAGTGGACTTTGGTGTTTTGCCAAAGTCCCTAATTTTTTAGAAAGGTTAGTTAATGATTATTGATAAAATAGAAAATATTTCAATTTACAAAAATATCCCAGAGATTGCAAGAGATTTTATTTTGAGTTTAAAAAAAGAAACTCCAAGTTTAGGCAAGCACGTTTTGTCTGAATCTATATATGCAAATGTTGAAACTTACGAAACAAAATTATTAGAGAATGGTAAATTTGAGGCTCACAAAGATTATATTGACGTTCAAATTTTGTTAAAAGGGCATGAACAAATCTTTATTGCTCCACAAAACAGTTTGACGATGTCTGAGCCTTATGATGCAAATCGCGATATTGAATTTTATTCAGATAATATTCGTTCATTTCAAAGTATAAAATTAGACGGAACGAACTTTGTTATGTTATTTCCACATGAAGCACATGCTCCACAAGTTTCAATTGATGAAAACCTGGAAAATGTTTTAAAAGTTGTTGTGAAAATTAAAATCTAGTTTATTTTTTTAATTTTTCAGGATAAACATTCCATTCAATTTCATCGTTTTTCCTGAACCAAGTAAGTTGTCGTTTAGCATAATTTCGGGTGTTCTTTTTTAGTAATTCTTTAGCCTCATCAAGTGAGTACTGGTTGTCAATGTAGCCCAAAATTTCACGATAGCCAATAGTGTTGACTAAATTTGGAATACGACCGTGTTTTTCAAGTAAGTGTTTTGTTTCTTCAATCAGTCCCGTTTCAACCATAATATCAACCCGTTTATCAATTCTTGAATATAAGATATCCCTAGGAAAATTTCGTCCAAGCCATTTTATATCATACTCTTTTTCTTTGATTCCACGGGATTCTGCAAGAGTTTTGCCCGTGTGTTTAACGATTTCAATTGCTCTTATGATTTTTTTCTTATCGTTAGAACTGATATTTTCTGCCGATTCGGGGTCAAATTTTGATAATATATTCTTTAATTCGGCATAATCTAATTTATATAATTCATTTCTAAGTTCTCGATTTGCTTCAATTTGAGGTAAATCATAATTCTTTAGAAGAATATCAATATATAACCCTGTTCCGCCAACGATTATTGGTATTTTACCTTTAGAAAAAATCTCTTGTATTTTTTGATTTGCTTCTTGTTTATACAAACCTGCAGAATATTCAAATTCAGGCTCAACTATATCAATCATATAGTGGGGAATTCCGCAACGTTCCTCAATTGTTGGCTTGGCTGTTCCTATATCAAATCCTTTATATACAAGTCTAGAATCAGCAGAAATTATTTCTCCGTCAATTTGCTTTGCAAGTTCTATTGAGTAATCCGTTTTGCCACTAGCTGTTGCTCCAACAATAGCAATTACTTCTTTTTTATTTGAGGAATGTTTGTTCATAATATGAGAATACTAACACAACTATGTAAACAATTAAATAGTAATAAAGTAATAAAACAACAAAATATGCAATCGGATTAAACATTAAAAATGTGTTTAGAACAGAAATACCAAAGGTCAAAATATTTATATAAATGAATAATAAAATTGATTTTGGAAATGATATAAATATTTTTTTTATCGCATAGTATAATGCTTTGAATGGATTTTTTTCACAATAAACAACTTCTGGAATCCAAAGCATTGTTATAAATGAAGTAATTGTTGTACAAATCAAAACTAACAAGTACCAACAATTGATAACAGTGAGTTCATTTTTAGATAACTGCGAAACCTCGTCAATTAATTCTTTGCTTGACACCATTAGATTTTTTATCTCAAAAAAGTCTAAATTAACTGTTCCTATGTATTTCCATACAAAATAGGTGATAATAGCTAAAATAAATCCATAAAAAATGGTAGAAATTGCAATTATTCCTAAAAATGGTAAAAATAACTTTCCTATTCCTTTAGGTAAAGACAAAATTAGATTTCCAAATGCTTTTGCTCTGTCTTTATCAAACACATAAAGCTTATTTGAAAACTTCAAAGTCTTTTTTACCATATAAAACCAAGCAGAGAAAAAACCGGCAGCCATAACAAATATAGTAATACCTGCAAGTATAAGTTTGGGAATATTATCAACCGTTGAAGATGCATAACTGAAGTACCAACTTAAAATTGATAGAAAGATAATAAGTGGAGTTGCTAGAATTATGCAATCATTCGTTTGTTTAAAGCTATTTTTAAATAGTTTAAGCATCAGACCTCTAATCTTTTTTTATATTAGTTGTTTACCGATTGTTCTTCTTTAGTTTCATTTTGTTTTTTAGCATTCATTTGGCGTTTTCTTTTACGTCTTCTCATCAAATCAACGAATGCTTCAATTCTTGTAATATAACCTGCTCTACCTGTTTGTTCGTCCATAATAAGCGGAAGAATTGGAATTTCGCAATTTTCTCTCATTGATGGGAAAATGTTTTGAGACATGATTTCAGGCATACAAGTGAACGGGCTTATGTGAATAATACCGTCAATTCCACGTTCATTTGCATAAGCTACATCGGATACACATTCTAATGCATCACCACCGATATCTCTCATCAAATAAGGCTTTGCAAGTCTGTCGGCTCTTTGTAAGTGCGTTTCACCTTTTCTGAATATTTTAGGAATAATTGCATCTTTCAAAAAGCTGCTTACCGTTAAACTTCTGCGAACCTGAACACCCATTCTGCCAAGTTCTTTTTCTATACTTTGGTTTGAAAATTCATCGTTAACTACGTAAATTTCGCCTGTAATATCAACATATAGAACTTCTTTATTCGGATTGATTTCAACCTTCTTCATTTCTTCATCAACTTGTTTTTTTGCTTTTTTTAATCCTGAGATTGTGTCATGAGCATCAATATATTTTAATGATTTTAGGTAATGTTTTTCAGCATCTCCGTGATGAATTTCTCTTGCTCTGTAGTATGACAACTGAGTTTCTAGTTTATCAAGCATAAATACTTTCAAAATTGCAATCAAAATTGCTCTGCCAAATAAGAACGGATTATTTTTACCACTAGCCTCTTTCAAGAAGTTATACATTCCTTTAATTCCGTCATACAATTGAAGTTCAAGGTATTTGGTTTCATAACCCAAGTCGTGTAATGCATTTTCAATACATTTCCCGTATTCACCAAGTCTGCAACACCCCGGGGAGGTAATCATTGCAACATAATCCGTGCCACCTTCAATTGCTTCAATAAAGTTGCCTAAAATCAATTTGTAAGGCAAACAGATAGCTTCAGGTGCGTGTTTTGTACCTAGTGATAGGGATTTCTTACTTGTGTACGGCTCAACATAAGGCTCACAGCCAATAATTCTTAATGCTGCAGCCCAAGCATAACTGATTGTTCCCATGTGTGGGAATGATATTTTTTTCTTTTTTTGTTCTTTTTTATTAGTCATTTTTATATTTCCTAGTCTGTGTATTTCAAGTCTGGGTGTCTTGCTGCCTGAACTTCATCTATCTTTTTAACAGGTGTTGTATGAGGAGCAGACAAAATTTCTTCCGGATTTTCTTTTGCCGTTTGAGCTATTTGAATCATTGTTTCTGCAAAATCATCAAGCATTTCTTTGTGTTCTGATTCTGTTGGTTCAATCATTATAGCTTCATGTACAATCAATGGGAAGTATACGGTTGGAGGGTGTGTATTTCCGTCCATCAATGCTTTTGCAATGTTTAGAGTTGAAACACCGCTCTCATGTTTTTGTCTTTCTCCAGATAGAACGAACTCATGCATACAAGGTTCATCGTATGGTAAATCATAATATTTTTTTAGTTTTTCTTTTAAGTAATTTGCATTTAAAACAGCATTTTCTGATGCATGTTTCAAATTTTTGCCCATCATTAGAATATAAGCATAAGCTTTTACAAGGACAGAAAAATTACCGTAAAAGTCTTTAACACTACCAATTGAATTTTTTAGGTCGTAATTTCTGAAATATTTTTCACCATCAAAATCAACAATTGGTGTTGGTAAATAATCTTTCAATTTTTCAACAACAGCAACAGGACCGGCCCCAGGACCACCACCACCGTGCGGAGTTGAAAATGTTTTGTGTAGGTTCAAGTGAACAACATCAAACCCCATAAGTTTCGGATTTGTGTAACCCATAATTGCGTTGAAATTTGCTCCATCATAATATAACAAAGAGCCATTTTCGTGCATTAGTCTTGAAATTTCTTCAACATTTTCTTCAAAAATTCCCAAAGTATTGGGATTCGTCATCATAATCGCTGCGACATCTCTGTCTAAAACACTTTTTAATGCGTCAATATCAACTTGACCTTTTTCGTTTGATTTAATTTCAACAATGTCAAAACCACTCATCTTTGCACTTGCAGGATTAGTTCCGTGAGCAGAATCCGGAATAATGACTTTTGTTCTCTTTTCACCAATAGAATCAAAATACTTTCTAATAATCATCATGCCGGTCATTTCACCGTGTGCGCCAGCAGATGGTTTGAGTGTAATTGCATCCATTCCGGTGATTTTTAATAGTGAAGATTGAAGATTATACATCAATTTTAATGCACCCTGTGCCATATCGTCACTAACATTTGGGTGAATATTAAAACCGTCTAAAGATGCTAATAACTCGTTAACTTTAGGATTATATTTCATTGTGCAGGAGCCTAAAGGATAAAAACCTTGTTCAATACAAAAATTCAAGTCTGACAACTCTTTGTAATGACGCATAACATCTAGCTCGCTAAGTTGTGGAAGATTTGTATCTGCAGTTCTGCATAAATTTTTCGGTAAAAAATCAATATTAATCTTCTCGTCGGTAAGATTAATTCCGTCTGTACCGTTACTTTTTTCAAAAATTGTTTTCATATCCTAAATAATCCCCTGTTTTGCCAAGTCTTTTTTTATTCTATCTAATCCGGTCTGAATAATTCTTGATATTCTGGACTGAGAAATATTGAATTCCTCTGCAATTTCTCTCAATTTTTTTTCTTTAAAAAACTTATATTCAATTAGTTCTCGTTCTCTTGGTGGAAGTTTTTTCATTGATTCCAAGATACCCTCTTTGAGTTCTGAAAATTCGATTGATTCTTCCGGTGTTTTATCCTGCGATTTAATTTGAGTTGGAATTTCAGCATCTTGAAGTTCATCAATAGACAGAATGTTTTTATAAACATCTGCCCTCATTTCAGCATCATTAGTTTCCGCATCTTCATCAATTGAAACTTGTTTATTTTTAAGAGTGTACCATTTATATCTTCTTCTTACTTCGTTTCTAATAGCCCATTTAATAGCAGTTGAAAGATAAGTATTATTATACTTTTCAGGTTCTTTATTCTTGAACAGAATATATAAAGCATGAGTTCCAATATTGATAAGTTCCGGAAGCTCAATCAGATGAGAATTTGAGAATTTCTGATATTCGACTTTTGCAATAATTTCTATCAGTTCTTTATATTCTTTGAGTTTTATATTTTCTTCAGCTGACATTATATAACTAATCCTAAAAATAACTGTAATATATTACAAATCTATAATATCAAAAAAAATTATATATGACTAGCTAATGTAATTTTCCTTAACATAAATTATGCTCTTGGAAAATAGGAGAGATTATGAAAATTTTATTTTGTACAGATGGGTCAAAGATTAGTTATCACGCAATCCGGAATTTTTCAAGATGGTTCAAAGATTTTACAGTTGATATCCTGTGTGTTATAGATTTGAGTTTTTTACCGGATACTATTTCTGTTGAATCAAGTGGGTTTAATAGACAGTGTGCAAATTCAGCCGATGTAATTCTTGACTATACTGAAAGATTCTTGAAAGAATTTGATATTGTAATTGGTGAAAAATTGAAAATGTGTGGTTCAACTGTTGATTCAATATTAGAAACTCTAAATACAAACCAGTATGAATATGTTGTATTGGGTTCTCATGGTAAAAAAGGTATTCAAAAGTGGTTAGGTTCTGTGTCGCAAGAGGTTTCCTCTGTTGCCAAAATTTCTACTTACATTTCAAAGGAACTTAACGATTCAAAAAAAATACTATTCACTATTGATTCACTAGATACAACACCAAAAGTTGTTTCTAAATGTATTGAAACTATGAATTTGTCGGACAAGGATATTTATCTTACGACAGTTTATGAAGTTCCGGATTATTTATTTTTAGAAGGTAATTTAGATTCAAATTGGATAATTGAAGTTGAACAAAAACAGGAAAAAGCAGCAATGCTTTTACTAAATCAGTTTGAAAAAATTTTTATTGAGTCTAATTTGAATATCAAAGATAAAGTTATTTTACGAGGAACTCCTGCTCAAGAAATTATTAAATACGCATCAATCAATGAGATTGATTTGATTGTATCCGGCGCTAGAGATAAAAAAGGCTTATCACGAATATTCTTAGGGTCAGTTAGCAAAAGAATACTTGAAAATACCAATTCAGACTCTCTAATTATTAGAATTAATAAATAATTTCTAGAATACCATTTTCATTCAATATAGCATTTGCACCATAGGGAACTGTTGCTTTATGTCGAGAATGTGAAATCGGATAATCTGAAATAACTGGAATTTGCAATTCTATAGCAAGTTCTTTAAATAGATTATCAAGCCATATTTCATTGTCAATTTCGATAAAATCACCAAGAACAATTCCTGAAATATTCTTTTTGAATTTTGGAATATTTAAAAGTTGTCTAAAATATTTGTCGATTTTATAGACATCTTCATTTATATCTTCTGCAAACAAGATAAATTTTTCATCGGGGATAAAGTCAATTCCGGCTAAAGATACCAGAGTTGCAAGATTTCCACCAAAAGTTATTCCCTGTGCAGCTCCGCAAAAATAAAAATTCGGATTATTGGGTTTTATTGTTATTTTAGAAGATGTTAAAGTTTCCCAAAAATTAGTTTCTGTAAATTTATCTATTTCATTATTCGAAAAGTCGCTTTGAATCATTGGAGCGGAAAATGTTATAAGTCCGGACTTTTTTAAAATAATAGCGGAAAGCGCCGTAATATCCGAGTATCCACAAAATATTTTAGGATTATTCCTTATTGTTGTAAAATCTAATTTATCAAGTAGTCTTATTGCGCCATATCCCCCACGAGCACAAATAATTGCATCTGTCTCAGTGTCTGCAAAGGCTTGATTTATATCAAAAGCACGTTCTTCGTCCTTTCCTGCCAAATATTTGTTTTGATTAAAGAGGTTTTTCCCTAATTTAACCTTATAGCCTTGTTTTTCTAAATAATTTATCCCAACTTGCAACTTACTTTTATCAACATTACCGGCTGGAGCAACAATAGAAATCGTTGAACCTTGTTGTAATTTTTTCGGTTTAATTAAGTTCATAAACCCTCCCTTTTTGAAGTTTATTTGTTATAATTACTTTATCATGAATAAGAATTACATTCCGTTATATAGAAAATACAGACCACAAACAATTGAACAAATTGTTGGGCAAGAACACATTAAAAAGGCTTTAGCAAATGCAATTGAGATGAATAGAATTTCTCATGCATATCTTTTTACAGGGCCAAGAGGAACCGGTAAAACTTCTACTGCCAGAATTTTTGCAAAATCTCTAAACTGTGAAAAAGGACCAACAATTAATCCTTGTAATGAGTGCGAAAATTGTCGCAATATTACTAATTCAATTCCTATTGATGTTATTGAAATTGATGCGGCTAGTAATCGTTCTGTAAATGATGCAGATGAAATTATTCAAAAAGTCGCTCTAGCACCTGTTCAGAGTCGTTATAAAATTTATATAATTGATGAAGTTCACATGTTGACTAATCAGGCATTTAATGCGTTGTTAAAGACGTTAGAAGAGCCTCCGAAGAATGTTATTTTTATTCTCGCCACAACAGAAGTTCACAAAGTTCTTGATACAATCAAAAGCCGTTGTCAAAGATTTGATTTTAAACGTATTACGACTGATGATATCGCAAAACATTTGCGTTACATTTCAGACAAAGAAGATATAAATATCACAGATGATGCTCTTAGATATATTGCACAAAATTCTGCTGGCGGAATGCGTGACAGCATAGCATTGTTAGATCAATTGAGTGTTTTAAATTCAACAAGTGAAGCGATTTCTGTTGATGATATCAATAGACTTTTAGGAAGACTATCTTTCCAATCTTTGACATCTTTATTTGAAGCTATCGCATCTTCAAAACAAAATGAAGCACTTGATATATTGAATTCTATATATAATCAGGGGAATGAGCCAAGTCAGATTTTGTCAAATTTACTTGAATATTTTAGAAACTCATTAATCATTAAATCAGTTGGGAATAATGATGTTACAGGAGTTGTTCAATTAAATGAAGAACAAATTAAAATTCTCCAAGATAAAGTTAAAACCTTAGAAGTTCATCAGATTATTTCATTGATTGATAAATGTGCTGCTTATATCAAAGAATTAAAACAAACTGCAAATCCAAAGTTGTGGCTTGATGTTGCAATTCTTGATTTGGCTAATTTAACAGAAAATACAAAACTTGAAGATTTGCAAAAAAGAATTACATCTTTAGAATCTGGTGCTCCGGCAAAAATGGTGAATGCATCAGCTTATAATACTCCACCATCTCCTGTTATGAAACAAGAGGTTAAGAGACCGACAATGCCACCTAGACCCGTAATTCAGGATTCAACCCCTCAATCAAAACAAAACACGACTGCGACTTCTAAACCTGCTATTAATACAACGGAGGAAGATGTTTTAAATCAATCTGTACCTATGTCAAAACCTGCACCTGCAAATGGTGTGAAGGCGCTTTGGGTTAAGTTGCTGGAAAATATTACAAGTTTTCCATCTCGAGCAATTTTGAAACAACAGGCTTTGCCAGTTAAGATTGCAAGTGATGAGGTTATTGTTTCAATTAAAAACCCAAGTTGGTTAAAACAATTCGGACCTGAAGGTACGAAAAATCATTTCATTGTAGAAGCTTCAAATGCTTTATTCCCAGGGAAGACACCTAAAGTTATTGTTAGAGCCCCTCAAGCAGGTGATGATAAGTTAAGAGCGGAGTCTAAAACTGATGACGATGATTTGCCTGCCCCTGCACCCGCTAAAAAGCCTTTAGTTCATGATAATCCGCCAGAGATGAATGATGAAGAGGTAAAGGCAGTCGTTACTCAAAAAGAACAAATAACTAAGTCTGCGCCTCAGACCAATGCTCAATCTAAAACAATTGATTCAAGAATTCAAAATGCAAAAGCTGAGATGTCTAAAATTGCCTCAAATCCGGATTCTTCCTATCATACAGACAATGTGAATATGGTTATGGATTTGTTTGAGGGAAAGTTTATTGACTAGATAATTAATATTCCTTAATATTTGATATAATATTCTAAAGTTTTTCAATATGTATTCCGTATATATATTTGTAATTAGTAAACACATAATATACGGGGTGTGTATTAACATGTATGAAGATCTATTAAGAAAACAAATTATTGTTGAGCTTAAGAATTTAATTAAGAAGGCAGAAACTTTAGAAGAAGATAAGGATACTTATTGCGAATTTATGAAAGGTATGATTTTAAACACATATAGTGTTAATTAGTCATTTGTCGAATTTAATTTTAACCAAATATAAATTAGATTGTAGCTATGAAAATAGTTATAATTGGAGGTGTTGCAGCGGGAGCAAAAGCTGCAGCTAAAATTAAACGATTATTACCAAATTCAAGTGTGGACATCTATACAGATGATACACATGTTTCATATTCGGCTTGTGGTTTGCCATATTATATTGAGGGCAATTTCTCAGACTATCGGGCATTGCTAGTTCGTTCCGTTGAAGAATTTAAAGAAGCTGGTATTGATGTTCATCTGGAAACAAAAGTTGAAAAAATTTTGCTTGCTCAACAACAAGTGCTTGTTTGTTCAAAATTGAAAGCAAAACTAGTTCCTTATGACAAACTAATCATTGCGACAGGTGCAAGACCTTATATTCCACCAATTTTAGGTTATGGAGATCTTAATAACGTTTTTGTTCTTAGAAAAATAGAAGACGGCATAAAAATTCGTGAAAAGATGTTAAACTCTAAAAGTGCCGTAATTATTGGAAGTGGTTACATTGGGCTTGAACTTCTTGAAGCATTTGTCAAAAATGGATTGAAAGTCAATGTAATTGAACGAAACGAGAGGATTATGTCCGTTTTTGATGATGAAATATCGGATAAATTAAGAGAGCGTCTTGAAAATTCTAACTTGGGAGATTTTCGATTTCATACAGGGGAGGAAGTTATTGAATTTGAAACTAAAAACACGACAGCAACAGGGATTATAACAGCTTCCGGAAAAGAGTTTAAAGCAGATATGTTTGTTATTTGTGCAGGAGTAAAACCAAATGTTGAAATCGCTAAAGATGCCGGGATTGAGCTAGGACCAACAGGAGCAATAAAGGTAAATAAACTTATGCAAACATCAGTTCCGAATGTCTTTGCCGCTGGTGATTGTGTTGAAGAACGACATTTGATAAATAGGCAGCCGGTATGGATTCCGCTTGGTTCAACGGCAAATAAGGAGGGTAGATGCGCTGCAATGAATGCAGCGGGTGTCTACTCAGAGTTTGAGGGAGTTTTAGGTTCCTCAGTGACAAGATGCTTAAATACAACAATGTCTATGACAGGATTAACGGAACGAGATGCGCAAAAGTTTGGTTATAGCACGGTTTCTGTTATTATCTCAAAATCTGATATGGTCGGTTATATGCCGGATGCTGATGATATAACACTTAAAATTGTTGCAGATAAAATCACAGGTTTACTTCTTGGGGGACAAGCTATAGGCTCTGTTGGGGCAGATAAGCGCATAAATGCATTAGCGAGTGCATTAGTTGGACATTTGACAGTTGAAGAATTTCGCAATAATGATTTAACTTATTCTCCGCCTTACTCAACAACAATTGATCCCTTGCTAAATGCAATGGACATTTTGTGCTCAAAAATAATTAAACCTTACTAAGATAGTTGCTTTTTTATATATTTTGCAACAGCTTCACCCATCGAAAAACAGCTTGCTTGAACTCGTAATGCTCCTTGTGCCATATAATCTGCGGAAATTCCTCGTCCAACTATGAATAAATTATCATAGTCATAAGACATTAAACTTTCGATTGGAAGTTGATATTCCCCGGTTTTTTCAAGTGTAGAGCTATTTTTACCCTTGCTGTGAACATCTACGGGATAATTTGAAATAAGCGCCGGATTTTCAAATTTCTTACCTGATTTTAAATCGTCTATTGTATAGATATATTTACCTTTAATTCTATTTGAAACCCTTACGCCAAGGCAATCTGCGATATTTGAAATATAAGCATTTTCAAACCCTGGAAAGTATTTTTTACAAAATATTGATAGTCTTAAAATTGCTTCTCTTGCTTCAATTAGCGCCTTTGTAGAGTCCTTTACAAGGTTTGGATTGAGGTTTTCAGGTATCCTAGGGCAGTTGAAAGCCAATGAATTCGGCATTCCAGCGACTGTAAAAACCTGAAAGTAGTTTCTATCAGTGTCTTTTAGCACTCCATCTTGTACCGCTTTATCAAAAAATGGTGCTAAAGCCCAGTGTTTATCTGTATCCCACGTGTAAGCTGTAGATAAATGTATATCTTGATTTATATATTCAACAGTTGTTACATCTCGGTTTTTATCAAGGGCTAAAAGCCAATCAGAAAAGGCTTTTAAATCGACTCCACTCATAATAAAACGTAAACTCATTGGCTGATATTCTGATTTCATCTCTAAAAATTTGCAATTAATTTTATTTGAAAAATCACAATTCCCAGTTGCATCTACAAAGTACTTCGCTCCGATATATACCGATAATGGTTTGTACTTAACGGTTGTATTATTATCTGTATCTACCGTTTCGTTATATACAGATAATATTTCCTTGTTTACTTCAATAGATAAGACCTTATTACTATCAACTTTGACATCTTTAGCTTCAGCATTAAATCGAACCTCAACTCCAACATCACGCATCATCTTGTCTAAGACTATTTTCATAAGTTCAGGATTGAACCAACCGGAATTACCTTGATATGTTACTTGTCCACCGACTTTTTTTAACTCTTCAATCAAAATATGATAAAAATCGGTATTTATTTGATGATTACCGCTCATCATAACCGGTACAACAAGTCCGGAAGTTATAGTTCCCCCCAGATGTATTCTACGTTCAATAAGTAAGGTTTTTAATCCCAACTTCCCGCTCATATAAGCTGCAGCACAACCTGCAGTTCCTCCGCCAATAACAATAACATCATAATCTTTATTCATATATTTATTATAAATCGTAAGCCTTTTAAGGCAAAAATGTTAAGAATATAAGTATGAATAAAAATGTAGTATCGTTACGATATATACAGATAATATCATTAAACCTTTTTAACCGACTTGTACAATTTATTATAATGTGAGGTTGACATTTTGTCACTATTTTTCACCTCTGAATTTCTTCTTTCGAGAATAGCCTCATTAAGGGCGGTTAAATTTTCGTCACGATAAAATATACCTGCCTTAGTTTTTAAAAGTCCTAAATCGAATTCTGAGAGGGGTGATTTTATTAATGATTTATCTTTTGTAGCAATTGTGCCAGAAAATTTTCCCAGACGTTCATTATAAATATTTCCAATTTCAAATCCTGCAGCCAGCATGGCATTTCTTATTGAAGCTGATGTTGAATATGTCAAAATCATTCCATCTGGTTCAAGATGCTCAAAAAGAAGCTTGAAAAATTCATAAGACCAAAGACAAGGACATTTTGAAGGTGTAAAAGCATCTAAAAAAATCAAATTATACAAATTTTTGTCTTTGAGAATAATTTTTCTCGCATCATCATTTTTTAATTCAAAATCTATGTCCTGTAATTTATATGTTTTTAACCTCTTTTTATAACAGTTAGATATATTCCTATAATATATATTATGTAAAAAGGTTGATAAATTATCAAAAGATGGCTTATTATACCTTTGATTTCTTAAAAGGTTAAAATACCCCCTGATATTTGAGTCAAAATATTGAACAAAATCCTTAGAATTGAGAATCGAAAAAACATCTCCATTTTCAATAAAATCATTACAATTATCTTGAATTTTTTCAAAAATTAAATAATTTATCAGGGGATTAATTTTCGGGTGCAAAATTTTCTTACTACACGTAAGATATTTATTAATTTTATCATATTGAAAATTAAATTTTTGATTTGAAATATTTTTAACACCGGTTCTTACAAATGGAGATAAATATGACAAAATTTTATCTGTATCTATCGCTCTGATATAAATATCCAAGGACTCCGCCTGAATAATATTATTAGTATGTATCGTATCGTTATTTACTGATAATATTTTCTCTTTATATACCAAATTATTATTGGTATGTATCGCTTCGATATCATATTTGTTAGAAGAAATTTTTATAGAATTTTTTTCTGAAAAATTTTTTAAAAAATAATTTTCAAATAAAAAATTTAAAAAACTTTTTGTGTTGTATCCAATTCCATAACAAATATCTAAAACTTTGATTGACTTTTTCTTTAATAAAGAATCGAAATCTACAGGATAGATAAATTTTTCATAAGCTTCTGTTAAAGCCCCTGTTGCACTATGATAGATATCGTCAAAATCCGTATTGAATAGCCCAACAGAGCCATCATTGGTAAAATATGGGTGAAATTCATACATACTGGCCAATTCTCCCCTATTCCAAATTGATAAATACCCCTTTTAATATAGCACAATTATGCCGCAAATTCAAGTATATTGGCAAAAACGTCATAAAATATTGTTGTTTACCCTCTCTAGCTCTCCCTGACAAGGGAGAGAACAAGTAAAAGATTCTACTAGTATCCCTGATTAGTGAGAGAATACAGTTAAGTCTTCCCTAGTTAGGGAAGATTTAGATGGGTAACGATTTAAATCTCACAAAACCTCAAATGCTTTTTCTAATTCTAAATAGACACCCTCTATATTATTATCAATATCATTATTCCAAAATCTTATAACCTTATAGCCTTTACTTCTTAAATAATCGGTTCTTTCTTTGTCGTAAATTATATTTCGTTCTTCATTATGCTGTCCGCCATCAAGTTCAATAATTATATTCTTTTCTCGACATATAAAATCTACAATATATTTACCCATAGCATATTGTCGCAAAAAACGATAGCCGTGAAACTGACGGTTTCGAATTATTTGCCAAAATTTTCGTTCTTGGTCAGTCATATTTTTTCTTAAATTACGTGCATTTTGCTTTATATTATTCATTATTTTAATATATATTATAAATTGACTATTGTAAATATATATTGCTTACCCTCTCTAGCTCTCCCTGACAAGGGAGAGAATACCATTAAGTCTTCCCCGATAAGGAAAGATTTAGATGGGTAAATAACTAAAGGCTTCAGATTTTTAATTTTTTGTATTTTTTACTGTTTTTGGTATAATACTGATGTTAGAATGAGGAAATTATGAAAGTAAGTGTGAAAGTGCCGGCAACAACGGCAAATATTGGTCCAGGATTTGACTGCTTGGGTATGGCTTTGCCTATCTATAATACGATAACAATAGAAGAAACCGTACTTCCGGGAACGGGTATTGAAATTAATGTTATAGCTGAAAGTGCTGCTATAGATGAGTTATCCTTAGAACATATTCCGTTAGATGAAAATAGTCTTGTTTATAAAGCTGTTGAACTTCTATACAACTCTATCGGACAAACTCCAAGTGAACTAAAGATAAACATTCATTCAAATATTCCGGTTGCAAGAGGTTTAGGTAGTAGTGCTTCTGTTATTGTAGGTGCATTAATTGCTGCAAATGAACTATTGGGCAAGCCTGCTGATGAGGTTGCTTTATTATCAATTGCTTGTGAAATCGAGGGACATCCTGATAATATTACTCCTGCAATTGTTGGTGGGCTGGTTCTATCTTCTCAAGAAGATGATGGTTCTGTTATATATAGAAAATTGAATTGGCCGACTGAATGGGCTATAACAGTTTGTGTTCCGGATTTTGAACTTTCAACAGACATTGCACGTTCTGTATTACCTAAAGAAGTTCCAATGAAAGATGCAATTTTTAATGCTCAACGTTTGGGCATGTTCGTTCAAGCTGTTAATACAAAAGATGCTGAATTGATGAAATTGGCGCTAAAAGACAGGCTTCATCAACCATACAGAATGAAGTTAGTTCCGGGGTTAGACAAAATCATGGATAACTTAAGACACATTGATAGTGTTTTGGGTTGCGTTTTGAGTGGTGCAGGGTCTTCAATCCTTGTTATTTCAGAGAAAAATGACTTAGACAAAATTCGTGGAATTGTAAAAGATACTTGGACAGATCAAAATATCAAAAGTGATATTAAGACACTAAATATAGAGCAAACAGGTGCTCAAATTGTATCAAACGAAGATTAATATTAGTAATTTATATTAGAAATTATACCAATTAAATATAATCAAATATCCTCCATAATATTTTTGAAAAATGGAGGATATTTTTATGAATGTTACTATTTTAGATACTTGTGTCGGGTGTGGAGCATGTGCAATTATTAATCCTGAAGTCTTTGATATTCAAGGCAACAAGGCTATTGTCAATCCTACATCTATCGACAAAACTGAAGATTTGTGTATTGATGCTGCTTTGAGTTGTCCTGTAAATGCTATAGAAATTGATGAATATTAAGATTTATAACTTCTCTAAAATTGAATAATAACAAGGGAATTGCTTATTTTAAAATTTGAGATAGGCAATTTTTTTATGCAAAATTTTTTTATAAATATGTAGGTTAGGTTTATTTTATTTATAAACTTGGAAAGGTAGGTTAAACTATGGTTACACAAGTGGCAGCTCATTCTTATCAAACAATGACAGCAAATGACAAAGGTTCATTCGTAAATAGAACTAAATGTGCAGGTGCTCATATTACAAATGATGTAAAATATAATATACTAGGAGCCGGTGTGTTGGCTGGTGGAGCTGCTGCAGGTTATGGTGTATATAAAAAACCGGATTTAGTTGTGAAGGCTTTCGAAAAAGCCGGTCAATGGGTGTCAAAATTTGGTTCAAAATTGACGGGTGTAAAAAATGGCAATATTGCAAAAGCCGGTACATTGGTTGAAAAATATGCAACAAAAGTATTAGAAAAATTACCTAAATATGGTAAAGCTGGAGCTTTAGCAGGTGTTGCTCTATTAACTTTAGGAGCGTTGACCGGTGTTATTTCAAAACATTCTTATCAAGCAGGTAAAATTGACCAAAAATACATTGATCAGGCAAAGTTAGAAAATATGACAGGTACAATTATCGTATAAATTTCAACAGACAACAACTTAAAAAGGCGGGAATTTAATTCTCGCCTTTTTCGTATGTAAAACATATTTTTAGTCGTTGATTATCAGTAGAAACAATTGCCCAACGAATAATTGAGCCATACTGTTCTGACAATTTGTCCTCAATGTATTTAGATGTCAAATTGTCTCTAATATCCAAATATGCGAAATTTGAAATAATTCTCGTCATATTATTCAACCGTAACTGATTTTGCAAGGTTTCTAGGTTGGTCAACATCTTTACCTAGGAACTCTGCTATATAATAGGCAATTAACTGCAATGGAATAGTTGCAACAATTGGTGACAAGTACTCATGAACTTCCGGAACTTTGATAATAAAATCAAATAAATCTTCCAGTTTAGGGTCAGAAGAGTTTGTCAATGCAACCATTCTAGCATTTCTAGCCTTAGCTTCTTCACTGTTTGATAATAACTTTTCAAAAACTTTACCTTGCATCAAAATTGACAATACAGGCATTGTTTCATCAAGCATTGCAATCGGTCCGTGTTTCAATTCACCTGCAGGATAGCCGGTTGCGTTGATATAGCTGATTTCTTTAAGTTTCAATGCGCCTTCTAGTGCTGTTGGATAGTTAATTCCTCTTGCAATATAGATGAAATCTCTTGTGTTTGCATATTTTCTGGCACAAGCTTGAATATTTTCTTTGTGAGCCAAAATTTGTTCTATTTTTTGAGGAAGAATCAACATTTCAGACTTAATTTCATTCAATTCGACTTCAGGTAATGATTCTTTTGTTTCTGCCATATAAAGGGCTAACAAATAGAAAGAAGTTAGCTGTGCAATATATGATTTTGTAGCTGCAACTGAAACTTCAATACCGGCGCTTACAGGAATCAAACTGTCAGCTTCTCTTGCCATAGCGCTATCCGGTCTGTTTGTGATAATCAAAACGTGTGAACCCTTAGCTTTGGCTTGTTTGATAGCTGTTAAGGTATCAGCGGTTTCACCTGATTGAGAAACACCAATTACAAGAGTGTGTTCATCTGTAACAGTTTTTCTGTAAATATATTCACTTGACGGTTCAACGTCAACAGGAATGCCACAAAATGCTTCAATAATATATTTACCAACCATTGCAGCATGTAATGATGTACCGCATGCAATAATTTGAATTCTGTTTAATTTTCTCAAATGTTCTTTGGTTAATTTAACTTCATTCAATACAATTGGAGAATCTGATGTATGAAGTTTACCAATTAAAATATTTCTGATTACGTCAGGTTGCTCGTGAATTTCTTTAAGCATGAAGTGTTTATAACCCATTTTGCTAAGAGCCACAGGTTCCCATGGTAAGACTTCCACTTTAGGAATAACTTCGTTTCCAAACTCATCTTCAAGTTTTAAAGATGATGGTGTAAGAGTTGCTACTTGATTATCTTTTAAATAAATTGCTTTATTTGTATGCTTAATAATTGCAGGAACATCAGATGCTGCATAATATTCGTTTTCGCCTACACCGATAATCAATGGAGCATTTCTTTTCGTTACAACAAGTTTATTAGGCTCGTCATTATGCATTATGCCTAATGCATAAGCACCCTCAATCTTTTTTGTAGCCAATTGAACAGCTTTAGTTAAATCTTTAACTTCACCATAAATCATTGCAATTAAGTGAGCAACAGTTTCAGTATCAGTTTGAGAACGGAATTGGCAACCTTTTGCTTCTAATTCAGCTTTTAACTCTTTATAGTTTTCAATAATACCATTATGTACAACAACTAATTTTCCACAGCCACAAGTGTGCGGGTGTGCATTTACAACGGTTGGAGCACCGTGAGTTGCCCATCTGATATGACCAATACCAAGAGTAGCTTTTGAAATTTCGTAAGCATGAGGGGCTAATTCTTCTCTCAAATTAACTAATTTCCCCTCAGCTTTATAAACTTTTATTGAATCTGTACATTTTACAGCGATTCCTGAAGAGTCATAGCCTCTATATTCTAATTGTTCAAGTCCGTCTAATAATATATCAACAACCGGTTTGTATCCGACGTATCCTACAATACCACACATATTGTTCTCTCCTTAAAAATACTACAATATATATGATATCATCAAAATATCCCAATTCTGAGAACTTTACATATTTTTTACATCTTTTAATCTAATATATGAATACCGGCACCGGTCATTGTCGGATTGTATGAATTGTGATAACCCCAACCGTTTGAACCATAATAGCCCCTATTATATGATGGTCCGAACGCAGAATTCATGAAATTTGAATTTGATAGTGCAGGAGTAAAACCAGTCGGTTGCCCTATAAATCTATTTATTATTCGATTTCGAAAACTTGGTGAGGTGTAATTACCCGTATTTGAAGTAAAATATCCGCTTCCCATATAATCTCCTCTATAATTTGCAAGTACATTGTTCATTCGCTGACTTATATTTAATGTCGGAAAATTTTTCTTAAAAACTTGATATTCTATTCGGTTTAGTCGTTCAGCATTGTTTTCATTCTGGTAAGTTTGATTAAATAGAAATTGCTCAACTCTCGTTAAATCTTGATTATACGGATTTTCAGTATCAAATTTAAAAGAATTCACTAATTTATATGGACTATTGTGTCCATAATTTGTAATAATCGCATCTGAACTTAATTCAATTAGAAATATACTTAAAATAACAATCCCAATAAGACTAAATTTGCTCATATTCACCTCAACATTCAAATGTATAATAGAACTTTTAAATATTTTTATCATTCACCTCTCGTCTAATCTTTACAATTAGCCTTAACTAGGAAATAATGCTAAGATTGAATTATGATGTTTAATAAAAATAAGAAAAAAAGAGTGATTGCATATCTTCATTCTCACTGGGATAGAGAATGGTATAGAGAATTTGAAGTTTTTAGACTTAGATTAGTTAGAGTTTTTGATAATATTTTAAAATATTTGGAAGAAGACAAAATTCCATCATTTTATTTTGATGGTCAAGTTGTGGCCTTGCTTGATTATCTTGAATTTAGACCGGAAAAAGAAGAACTCGTTAAAAGGTTTATCAAAGATAAAAGACTTTTCATTGGACCTTTTTATTGTTTGGTTGATGAATTTTTGACTGACGGGATTTGTTTTAGAAAAAATATTGAAATCGGAACTAAAATTGCAAAAAGTTTCGGTTGTGAAGATTTTATCGGATATTTTGCGGATACTTTCGGGCATAGCAAGAATATTCCAACGATTTTGAAAGAATATGGTATTGATAAAGCTATGGTTTGGCGTGGCTGCTGTGATGAATTACAATCTGAATTTATCTTTAATGGTGTTAACACTGTAAACCTAATCCGTGGATATTTTATGGATATTTTTTCGTCTGATATTTCAATGCAAGAAAAAGCAAATTTTCTTAAAACGAATTTAGATAAAATTGCTGAAAAATCAGGAGAAACGTTGTTATTACCAATTGGAGCTGATCATTTGGCAATTCCTGAGGATATAAAATCTCAAATTGAGAGTGTTAATTTTTATCTCGATGATTACGAAATTGAATTAGGCTCACCATTCGACTATTTTGATACGGTTAAATTTAAACAGAAATACGATGGGGAACTGAGAGATAATTCAAAAACATTTATTCTGCAAGGCTCATATTCTGCAAGAACGAAGCTAAAACAACTTAATACAGAATGTTCATACAAACTAGACTTAGCAGACAAAATTCAGTTGAATTTTGGTAATAATTATGAAAAAGCAATTGAATATGCTTATAAATTGCTCCTCCAAAATCAAGCACATGATAGTATTTGCGGTTGTTCTACGGATTTGGTACACAAAGAAAACATTACCAGATATCATAAAATTTTAGAGATTACTGATACAATTATTAATGAAATTGGTGTAACTCAACCTGAAAACATGTCTATAACATTTAAATATCTTGATAAATACAAACTTTTGACGGTTGAAAAAGACAAAATAGATGAAAATTCACAAGTTCTAAGTAAACGAAAGGGATTCCCTAAATCATTGTTATATGATATCAAAAAAATTCCCGTAACCGAGGACTATACAACTATTTACACCTTACTAAAGGAATTTAATGGTACGAACGATGTGACAGATTTAGAAATCAAAAATGATATGTTATTTAACTCCAATATCAAAATTGAATTGAAAGACGGAAAATTGAACCTTTATACTGCTGGTAAATGCTACGAAAACTTTATTGAATTTGTCAGATATAAGGATAATGGTGATACTTACAATTTTGGACCTGTAGAAAATGATTTAGGTGAAGTTGCAGAGATTAAGTCGGCAAAAATTCTTATGAATGGAGATTTACGTTCTACAATAAGAGTTTCAACTTCATTTTTTAATGTGGATATTTCCTTAAATAAAAAATCTCATTTGTTAAATTTTAAAGTTAAGTGGTTAAATCTTTTAACAAACAAACTTTGGCAAGTTCGATTTAACACTCAAGAACCAATAATAAAAACATACTCAGAAGATATGAATTTACTTCTTGAAAGAAAATTCAATCCGGAATATGAAATTAGAAAAAATTTGCCAAAAGAAAAAGGGATTGAAGCAATGACAAATACTGCACCTTTGCAACGTTTTGTCTGGGCAAATGGTTTAGGAATTATAACAAAAGGTTTGACAGAATATGAAGTTCAACAAGATAAATTGGCTATTACATTATTAAGAAGTACCGGTATAATTTCTAATCCCCAAAATCCGGCGAGATTAACACCTGCAGGTCCTCCGATTGAAGTTCCGGAAGCTCAACAGATTGGTGAAAATATAGCGGAATTCTCTATAGGATTTTTTGATGTAAGAGAATGGGCAAATTATGTTGAAGAGGTTTATCCTCAAACGGTTTTATTTTAAATAAATTATGGAATAATATAGAAAAATAAAAAGCGGTCTTTAATTCGACCGCTTTATTTAATAAATAATGTTTCCTATCCTTTTCCTTAAATTTCTTTTCTCTTATTTCCTATTGATTATCCAACAACTTTTGATACGAAGTTTACAACCTCAAAGAATGAATCCTTTACAAACTCTTTAGCTAATGTGCTTACCGGTCTGTTTTCAATACAATCAAAGACATAATAGATTGGGTCTTTTGAGTTGTTGAATCTCATTCTTCTATCTTTATTTTCTAAATAATTAAATTCAGCAGGAGCTTTTCTTTTTCTTGATGGTCTAACCATTGTTCCAAATGCTTGTCCTGAAGTTGCTAACATATCTCTTTATCTCTCTCTTATTTATATCTTACATATATATAAAGTAAATAAATCTAAAGAAATTGCTTTTTTAAAAAGAGGATTGTTAACATTTCTTAACTATTTCTCTAAATCAACACTATCATTGTCATCAACGATATTTTTGCCAATGGCTTTTTCTAATTCAGCCTTTGCGGAGTTGTATTCATACAATGCTGTATAATACGTTAATTGAGCTTGTTCATAAGTTGTTTCCGCATCACGCAACTCAATAGGAGAAGCCTCCCCTACTCGATATCTGCCGTAAGACAATTCATAATTTTCTTTCGATTGTTTCATCTGCAAAATTGCAACCGGAAGTTGATTTCTTTTTTCATCAAGTTTTAAATAGGCATTTTGAATTTCTAAATAAATACTATTTTGGGTGTTTCTAGCATTTGCCAACTCTCTATCATATAAATATCTGGCTTCTTTTATTTCATTTCTGATTAACATCGCATTAACTGTCGGAAAAATCAAATAACCGCCAATATTATAACCGTAATTAGAATTCCAAGATTTACCACCTCGTTGGTATTGAGCTTCAACAGAAATACTTGGAAAATAAGATTTTTTAGCGAGTTTTAAAGTTTGGTTTGCTTCTTCGACTTTAATTTCTGCAAGTTTTAATTCTGGACGAGCTTCGCGAGCGGTGTCAATAGCTTGTTCAAATGTTAAGTTGGTAGGTTGATACTTTAATTTGTCTAAAATATCATATTTTTCTATATATGGCACTCCCATAACATTGTTCAACTTAGCAATTGCAAGATTAACAGCATTTTCAGATTGAATGAGTTTTAACTTTGCACTACTTAAATTCGTTTCAGCTATCGTAACATCGACTTTTGGATTCATACCGATTTTATAAAAAGCTTTTGCTTGGTTATAAAACATTTGGTACTTATCAACCATTTCTTGCGCTACACGTTTATTTTCATAAGCATAGAGGACATTATAATAAGCATCTTTTGTTTGATAAATAACATCATTTACAATTGCTTCAAATGTCTTTTTATATCCATCATAGTCTAATCTTTTAATTGTTGCCTGATTTTGAGTAACGCCAAAATCATAAAGCATTTGTTGTAGTGTAACTTGTCCTGCCAAATAGTAGTTGAATTGCAAGTTTTTACCTAACGCATCGGATAATTGAAGTTGTTTTATATGAGTATAGCTTGTTTGCCAAGAAACACTCGGAAAATAGTTTGACCAAACTTGTTTTATTCGGGCATCAGATGCCAATATATCTTGAAAAGCAGCATTAATCTGTGGATTATTGCCTAAAGCAAGACGAAGACAATTATCTAATGTCATATCAATATTTTTTTCTATTGAACCGGATATAACAAAATCTGGGTTAACATTAACGTTTGGCAAAACATTTTCAGACATTGGAAATTCATTTGAATTGATATTATTTCCAAGATTTGCTGGAAATACCGGAATTGCCAAAAGTATAAATATTATAGTTAAAATTGTCTTTTTAAACATTTTTTCTTTTTTCCTTATACTCATGAACTTTGTGAGCAAAATTAACTTTAAATTCTTCAACCATAACGTAAAAGGCAGGAACTAAAAATGTTCCGATAAAAGCAACTGCAATCATTCCGCCAAATACAGTCATACCTACAGAATGTCGAGATGCTGCACCCGCACCGGACGCAAATACCAATGGCAACAAACCTAATACAAACGCAATATTTGTCATCATAACAGCTCTAAAACGTAGTTTTGCAGCTTGCAATGCAGCTTCTCTAATCGGTAAACCTCCTTGATGTGCATCTTTAGCAAATTCAACAATTAAAATTGCTTGTTTTGTACTCAAACCTATTAACATAACTAAACCGATTTGAGAGTAAATATCAAGTGAATATCCACTTACATATTGGAATAACAATGCTCCAACAAGTGCAACCGGTGTAACGAGTAATACTGATACCGGAAGTAACCAACTTTCGTACAATCCTACCAAGAATAAGAATACAAAGACTAATGACATAGCCAATATTGGTCCGATTTGTCCACTTGATTCTTTTTCCTGTAAAGATGTTCCAGACCAAGCATAACCCATATCTTCAGGTAATACTTTCTCTGATAATTGTTCCATCAAACTCATTGCTTTACCGGAACTTACACCTGCTCTAGTGTTACCATTGATTGTAATAGCAGGATACATATTGAATCTCGTTCTTATATAGGGTCCCACAACATTCTTAGTCGTAATTACTGCTGACAATGGAACCATTCTACCATTATTATTTTTTACATAAATTTTATCAATATCGGAAATTTTAGCTCTGAAATCCGAATCTGCCTGAACATAAACCCTATAAACACGACCATATTTGTTAAAGTCGTTAATATAAGATTTTGCAAAATATGCTGCAATTGCATTATAGACTTCTGCGACCTCAACTCCTTGAGCCATAGCTTTATCAACATCAACATCTAGTTCTAATTGGGGCAAATTTGGACTATAAGAGCTATAAATCATTGAGAAATTCGGATTAGAACGAGCAGCATTCATTAATTTTGTTGCTTGTTCATATAAAGCTCCGGCATCTCTATCACCTTTATCCAGCAACTGGTACTCAAAGCCACCAAACATACCTAAACCTGAGATTGCAGGAGGAGAGAACGTCGCAATCGTTGCTGACGGATAATTCGCAAATGTCATGTTGATATTTTTCATAATTCCGTCAAGAGATTCTTCTTTATTTTTTCTCTTTGACCAAGGCTTTAAACTTGAAACGATGAAAGCGGTATTTTCACCATTCATACCTACAAGAGTAATTGTATCTTCAACCCCGGGAATTTTTAGAAGTTTTGATTCGACATCTGTTGCAATTGAATCTGTTCTGGAGGCTGATGAACCATCTGGCAACTGAATTTGAGTAAAAATTGCCCCTCTATCTTCCGCAGGTAAAAAGCCGCGTGGAATTAGCATAAACATTCCAACCGTGAATAGAACGATTATACCAAGAACTCCAAATGTCAATTTTGGAGACTCAACAAAAGATTTTGTATAAACCAAATATTTATCACGAACGCTTGCAAACCAATCATCAAACATTTGAATAAATTTGAAATCGGCTTTTTCTTCTCCTGATTTCAATATCATTGAACAAAGAGCAGGAGCAAGTGTCAAAGCAACAAGAGTTGACAGTCCGATAGAAGAAGCGATACACAGTGCAAATTGTCTAAACATACGTCCCGTAATTCCGCCCATAAATGATACCGGAACAAATACCGCCATCAATACTAGTGAAGTTGCTAAAACTGCTCCAAATACTTCTTTCATTGTAATTTCAGTTGCGGTTTTAGGATCTTTTCCCTCTTGTATATGCCGCTGTGTATTTTCAAGTACAACAATTGCATCATCTACAACCAAACCGACTGCAAGAACCAAACCGAACAAAATCAACAGATTTATTGAAAATCCGAATAAGTGCATAAAAATAAATACACCAATCAAAGAAACAGGAATTGCACAGAAAGGAATAAATGCAGCTCGAGCTGTTCCTAAAAACAAATAAGTTACAAGTGATACAAGTAAAACTGCCAGTGCTACTGCACTGATTACCTCGTTAATAGATTCTCTAACAAATTCTGTTTCATCGTGTTGAACTTTATATTCTAAATCTTTAGGAAATGTTTTGCTTAATTCTGCCAATCTCTTTTGAATTTTATTGGACAAATCAATAGCATTTGCTTCCGGAAGTTGGCTGACAGTGATAATTGCAGAATTTCTACCACTAATACGTGAGAAATATGAATAACTTTCTGCCCCAAGTTCAACTCTTGCAACATCTTTCAATCGGATTTGAGAACCGTTTGGTAAAGATTTAACAATAATATTTTCAAACTCTTTTGCTTCTTTAAGACGACCTTTTGTCCTCATCGTAAGTTTAATAAGTTGTTTTTCTTTCATCGGCTCAACACCAAGATCGCCCGCAGGAGATTGAATGTTCTGAGCTTGAATTGCAGCTGAGACTTCACTTGTTGAAAGTCCGTAATTGGCCATTTTGTCTGCATCAAGCCATATTCTCATTGAATAATTTGATGAACCGAATACTGCAACTTTCCCAACTCCTCGAATTCTGGCAAGTTCATCTTTAATATAAATGTCAGCATAATTTGAAATAAATAATGGGTCATAAGAGTTATGTGGAGAATTTACAGAAATCATCAAAAGCCCGGGGCCACCGGTTGATTTCTTTACGGACAAACCGTATCGCCTAACTTCTTCAGGTAAACGTGGAGTAACCAATTGCAACTGATTTTGGACGTTAACTACCGCCATATCAGGATCTGACCCGACAGCAAAATATAGTGTTAAACTATAAGCACCATTTTGTGAGGTTGAAGACATATAAATCATATCTTGAACCCCGTTTAATTGTGCCTCGACCGGCGCTGCAATTGTGGATTCAATAACGTCAGAACTTGCACCAGCATAAGTTGCTGATACAACAACCTGCGGTGGAGTAATTGACGGATATTCTTCTAAAGGTAAAGTATTTATCATCAAAATGCCTGCAAGCAATATTGCAAGTGATATTACAATCGCAAGTTTTGGTCTGCGTATAAATAAATTACCCTGTTTTTCTTCTGACATCACATATACCCTTTATTAAAAATTATTTTATTTATTTGATTTTTTTGAAGTCTGTTTTTTAGCTTTTATAACTTCCATTTGTTCTTTAGAAACAATTTTTACAGGACTTCCTGGAGTAACTTTCAAAATTCCTTCAACAATTACCTTATCTCCGTATTTCAAACCGTCTTTTACAATCCAGTTATCACCTGATTGACCTTGTGTTTTAATGTATGTCAATTTCGGAAGTCCTCTATTATCAATCGTATAAACGTATTTACCCTCTTGATTTTCTTGAACTGCAACAATCGGAACTACAGGAACTTTAACAGGATTATTTGCAAATAATCTTACATTGACAAATTCACCATGAAGAAGTTTGTTATTCGGATTTTGGAATGTTGCACGCAAAGTAACAGTACCTGTTGTTTGGTCAACTTTATTATCTAAGAAATCTTGAACACCGTTAAGTTCATATTTATCTCCATTTTGGAAAAATAATTCAACTTTTCTTCTGGCATCAGCTTTTTTATCAATACTTGATATTGCTGCATAATCTTCTGATGATAACGGGAAAGTTACATAAATCGGATTTGTACTATTTATTGTTGTTAATGAACCTGATGATGGTGTTACATAGTTACCGACAGTTACATCAATAATTCCAATTCGTCCGTCAACGGGAGCTTTTACTCTTGTATAACTTAGATTTCTGTTTGTATCTTTATAATTGGATTGGGCTGCTGACAACTGTGCTTTCAAAGCATCTCTATTTGCAAGAATTTCATCATACTTAGCTTTTGCAATATAATCTTGTCGCACAAGTTCTTCTGCTCTGGCAAGCTGTTTATTTGCATAAGCAAGTTGAGCCTTAATATTTTGAATATTTGCGCCTGCAACATTTGAGGCATTTTGGTATTCTGCAGGTTCAATTAAAAACAATGTTTCACCAGCTTTTACATAATCACCCTCTTTAAAGAAACTCTTTTGCAAATAACCGGAAATACGTGCCATTATACTAACTTGATATTTTGAAACAACACGCCCAGGGGCATCAAAAGTTCTAATTACGTTATTTTCTTTAATTTGTTGAACTACAACATTAGGTGGTGCAACATTTAGTTTTGCTTTTTGCTTCATCATACCGCCAATAGAAGAAGTCACAAACCGAAAGCCGATAGCAATTAAAGCTATTATAATTATTAATAGTATCTTTTTTTTCATTATTTTAAGTTCTCCCTAGTCAAATCTTGACCTGAATCAACGCTACAATTGTATAATGGATAAGAAAAGTATGCAAATTAAATTTGAGAATTTTTTATATATTCTAAAATCTTGTTAAGGGCAATACTCCTATGAGAAATTGTATTTTTCAACTCTTCTGACATTTCGGCAACAGTAATTTCATATCCGTTAGGAATAAATATCGGGTCATAACCAAATCCGTTGTGTCCAGATTGAGTTTTAGCAATTTGTCCATAACACTCTCCGATTTCTTTATCAAGAATTTGTCCAAATTCATCAACAAGAGTCATAGCACAAACAAATTTTGCACTTCTATTACCGAATGGGGCTAAATTATTTAAAAGTTTATCAATACGTTTTTGAGGTGTAGAATCATATCTTGCAGAAAATATTCCCGGTTCACCATTTAATGCTTCAACACATAAACCAGAGTCATCTGCTAATGATATACAATGCGACAATCTTGCAGCTTCTTTTGCCTTAATAAAAGAATTTTCCTCAAAGGTTGTACCATTTTCAATTGGATCAAATCCTGCAGGAGGAAGAATAAATTCAACTCCAGAGTCTTTTGAAATCTCGTTTATTTCTTGCAATTTATGGGGATTACCCGTTGCAAAAACAATTTTTACAGTTTTATTATTTTCCATATCTTCTTTGCCTTTTCCCAAATTCTAAAATAGAGTCTTTGAGTGAATTTTTATCAAAATCAGGCCAAAATTCACTTCTGATAATAATTTCAGAATATGCAATCTGCCACAATAAATAATTCGAAATTCTCTGCTCTCCACCTGTTCTAATTAAAATATCAGGATCCGGAACTCCTGCAGTGTATAGGTTTTCCGAAATAAGTTGTTCATCAATTTCGTCAGATTTTACTCCAGATTCAACGATTTTTTGCACAGCATGTACAATTTCGTCACGAGAACCGTAATTCAACGCAATTTGCAAGACGACACCTGTGTTATTTTTTGTTGTTTCAACTGCATTGGCTAAAATCTTTTGAAGTTTATCACTTAATTTTGTTAAATCGCCGATAAAATGAATTTGAACATTTTCTTTATGCATTTCTGCAAGTTCGTTTGTCAAAGTAACAGCAACCAAATTCATCAAAAACTCGACTTCTTCCTTTTTTCGGTTCCAATTTTCAGTTGAAAAAGCATAAACTGTTAAGTATTTAATACTGAAATCGTTACATGCTCTCAAAATATTTTTTAGGGAATCAACACCTTTTTTATGTCCCATAGCAGATGGAAGATTTTTTTCTTTTGCCCAACGTCTATTGCCGTCCATAATGATTGCAATATGCTTTAAATTTGTATCTTTTATTATATTTTTGATTTCGTCCATACTCTTTTTTCCTTAAACGATTGCGCCGTGCGAAGCATCTTGAACATTTTTTGCATATTTTGCAAGATAACCTGATTTACACTTCAATTCAAAAGGTTTCAAATGTTTTCTGCGCTCAGAAAGTTCTTCATTAGACACCATAAGTGTAATTTCTCTAGTATTGATATTGATTTTAATTTTATCACCATCTTTAATAAGTGCGATATTTCCGCCCATTGCAGCTTCCGGACAAACATGACCAATACAAATTCCTCGAGTTCCGCCGGAAAATCTACCGTCTGTAATAAGTGCGCAAGTCGTACCTAAACCTTTACCAACCAGTAATGATGTTGGAGCAAGCATTTCACGCATTCCGGGGCCTCCCTTTGGTCCCTCATAACGAATTACTACAATATCACCAGCATGTATTTTGTCACCTTCAAGAGCTGCCATAGAATCTTCTTCTGAATCAAAAGTCTTTGCAATGCCCTCAAATTCATAACATTTTTCATCAATTCCTGAAATTTTAGTTACGCAACCGTCAGGTGCAATGTTTCCATATAAAATTCCAAGTCCCGGTTTTGTTGTAAACGGTTCACTATATGGGTGAATTAAGTCTGTGTTTACATAAGCATTTTGAGTTATTTCAGATAACTTTAAACCACAACAAGTATTTTTATCTGCAATTCCTATATTTGCAGACATTAAAATTTTCATAAGAGCCGGCATTCCACCACCTTTATGGAAGTCAGTCATTGTTGGATTTCCTGCAGGGTCAAGTTTTACAACTTGATGAATCTTATGACTTAAATCTTCAAAATCTTTTAGTGTAACATCAATTTCACCGGCATTTGCGATTGCTAAAATGTGCAAGAATGAATTAGTAGAGCCACCTAAAGCTAAGTCACAAATAATTGCATTTCTCAAGGTATTTTTATCAACAATATCTCGTGGTTTTATATTCTTTTTAACCAAATCAACAATTTGAACACCACTATCAAATGCAATTCTTCGTTTTTTAGATGATACAGCAGAAGCACTTGCACAGTATGGTAAACTCATACCCATCGCTTCTGTTAAACAAGCCATAGTATTTGCAGTGTACATTCCCTGACAAGAACCGGCACTAGGACAAGACTCTTCCTCCATTTCAAGAAGTCTATTTTTGTCAATTTGTCCACTTCTGTATTTTCCAATTCCCTCAAAAGAAGCTTTAATCATTGATAATTTTTCACAACGACTTTCTCCATCTAGCATTGGACCTGCGGTAACAATAATTGTCGGAATATTCAAACGCATTGCTGCAATCAGCATTCCCGGGGTTATTTTGTCACAATTTGAAAGTAAAACTAAACCATCAAGTTGATGAGCTTCAGCCATAGTTTCAACACAATCGGCAATCAAATCTCTTGACGGTAAAGAATATCTCATTCCGGAATGCCCCATAGAAATACCATCACAAACAGCGGGAACACCGAAAATAAAAGCCTGTCCTCCACCGGTATGAATTCCCTTTTCAATTTGACGTTCCAAATCTCTCATTCCGATATGTCCCGGAACCAAATCGGTAAATGAACTTGCAATCCCGATAAACGGTGCGTCCATATTTTGTTTACTTACCCCTGTTGCCATAAGTAAGGCTCTATGTGGGGTGTGAGCTATTCCTTTTTTAATATTGTCACTTCTCATTTATCTTTACTCCAAAAGTTAATATTTAACTTTTACTATATTAAAATCTTCGTCCCACTCAATTTCACCTTTACTATCAAGATTGTGATAAATGTATGGATTATCAATAAATTGAGGATTGAAAAGATTTTTATTTCCAATAATTTTTACAATATCCGGAAGCAATTTTGTACTTCCCGCAATTGTACCCTCGGCAGAAGTCGCTTTTACACCATCAAAATATATTTTTTCATCAGAAAAAACGAACTCTTTTATATCACTATGAGTACAAGACAAGCAGTCTGAAATCAAGATAACTTTATCAACAGGTTTAGCCTTGAACAAGAGTTTTAAGGCATCATCTGAAACATGAACACCATCTGCAATAACTTCAGCATAAATATTATCGTTTATCAATGCACTTAAAGCTGTTGATTTTCCACGATGTGCAATCCCTTTCATTCCGTTGAACGTATGAGTTACTCCATTACAAAATGACAAATCACCACCAACACAATGCCCTGCTTGAACTTTAATACCTTTATCCTGCAAATCTTTTAAAACTTCATGATTTGCAAGTTCCGGAGCTATTGTCATAATTTTGATAAAATCATCTTCAACTCGTTTTATATTTTCAAAAGTTGGGGCTAAAAAATCTGCAGCATTATGAATACATTTCTTTTCAGGGTTTAAAAAAATTCCCTCAAGGTGGATACCACAAATTTTTGCCGTATCAGAAGTCGTTTTTTGGGCAGCCTCTTTGATAATTCTTATCTGACGTTTTGTATTTTCAACAGTATCAGTTACAAGAGTAGGGAAAATATACCCAACCCCCTCTTTTAAGATTTTATTAGCTACATCTAAAACATCATTTACCGAAGCTTTATTAAAATCAACACCGTAACAACCGTGAAAATGTTGTTCTACAAGTAATTTTGTTTTCATTATATAACACTTCCCGCAAATACTTTTCTTGCTTGTTCTCTGTCGTCAAAATGAATTGTTTTATCTTTTAAAATTTGGTAATCTTCATGACCTTTTCCAGCAATCAAAACAACATCATTATTATCTGCAATTGTTTTTAGTAATGCGATTGCCTCCCCTCTATCAGGTTCAACCGTAACGATTTCAGGATCAACGGATTTTAAACCCGCAATAATATCAGTAATAATTTGTTGCGGATCTTCTGAGCGAGGATTATCACTTGTGATAACAATTTTATCTGCTAATTTTTGTGCAATAGCACCCATTTTAGGACGTTTTGTTGCATCTCTATCACCACCGCAACCGAATAAGCAAATCAATTTTCCGTCTTTTGGAGTGATTTCTCTTGCTGATTTTAAAACATTTTCTAAACCGTCCGGAGTGTGTGCATAATCAACGATTACCAATGGCTTTTTGTTAACAATTTCAAATCTGCCTGCAACACCGTGAACATTTTGCAATGACTTTAACGCAACTTTGATATCAATACCCATAGCAATAGCAGCAGTAATCGCAGCTAAAACGTTATAAACACTGAACATACCATTCATGTGTAAGTTTACAGAATATTCTTTACCTTGCACAACTAAAACAAATTCTGCACCATTTAATGAGAAATTGATATTTTTTGCCATTACATCTGCTGCTTTCTTAACACCGTAAGTGTATTTTCTAACACCCTCCGGTACGACTGACAAAAATCTTTCACCATATTCATCATCAATATTTATAACGGCAAAATCACCCTCTGTAAGTCTTTCAAAAAGTAGAGCTTTAGCTTTAAAATAGTTTTCCATTGTAATATGGTAATCCAAGTGGTCTTGAGTAAGATTTGTGAATACAGCACCATTAAACCTGCAACCACCAACTCTATTTTGGTCTAAGGCATGTGAACTTACTTCCATTACGACATTATCAATTTTTTCAACATCTTTAATCATTCTTAATGTTGCTTGAAGTTCTGGAGCTTGTGGAGTTGTATGTTTTGCATCACGGTATTCACCATTTGAAGATAATTTATATCCTAAAGTTCCGATTAAAGCACATTTTTCATTATTTTCTTCAAATATTTTTTGAATTAAGTGAGTAACTGTTGTTTTGCCATTTGTTCCGGTTATACCGATTAAATTAAGACCTTTTGACGGGCTTGAATAAAATCTATCTGCAATATCTGCAATTTTGTGTCTTGTTGAATCAACTTGAACTTGCGGAACAGTTATATTCTCAACCGGACGTTCTACAAGCAATGCTGCAGCACCATTATCTATTGCCATTTGAGCGTATTCATGACCATCTGTATGTTCACCTACCAGACAAACAAAAATATCACCTTTTTTAGTTGTTTTTGAATTATATGAAATTCCGGAAATCTCAACGTTTTTAAAATTTATTAAATCCTTATATTTTAGATATTCAATCAATTCATCTAATTTCATTCTTCTTCTTCTCCTTACTTATATTCTTTATTAATTAACTTTTTTTGTAGGTGTTGTAGGAATTTTATCAGGTTTTAAGTCTAAAATTCTAGCTGTTTGCTCTGCAACTTCATGGAATACAGGGCCTGCTACAGTATTTCCCCAAACCGGTCCCTTTTTAGCACTATCTATTACTACATAAATTAAAACTTTCGGATCACTTGCCGGTAGATAGCCGATAGTCGATGTGTACATCGTACCGGAATAACCAGTTCCATTTTCTAATGGTTTTCTTGATGTACCGGTTTTAGCCGCGACATTATACTTATCCATTTTAATACAAGATTTTCCGTTATTAACACTCTCTGCCAATAATTTTGTAATCGTGTGAGCTGTTTGGGCAGAAATTGTCGGAATAGATTTAACCTTTTCAGCTTCTTCTTCCGGTGAATATTTAATAACGTGAGGTGTAACTCTTACTCCGTTATTAGCAAGTGCCGATACCGCTGAAACCATTTGCATGATAGAAACAGATGTACCATACCCGTAAGACATTGTCATGTGCAAACCTTTATCCCAATATTTAGGAGAAGCAAGCAATCCCGAAGACTCCCCTGGCAAATCAATTCCTGATTTTTCACCAAAACCAAATTTTTTAAGCATTGTATAGAATTCGTTATGCGTCATCAAAAATCCGACGTTTACAGAACCGATATTACTGGAGTGTTCAAATAAGTAAACCAGGTTAATCTTTCCGGGCGCACCTTTTTGTTTGTAGTCGTAATTTTCAATCGTGTAATTTCCAAACTTCATACGGCCGGAATCGGCAATAATTGAATGTTCATTGATTTTACCAAGTTCCATCGCACTGGTTACAGTGATAGTTTTGAATGTTGACCCCGGAGGATAAACATCAGTCAACGTCCAGTTTTTTATCTGGGTATTAGATGCTTTTTGGAATTTGTTAGGGTCATAAGTTGGATAAACGGCATAAGCAAGAATTTCACCATTTTTAGGGTTCATAACAATAACGGCACCACGTAAAGCATCTTTTTCATGGATAATTTTTTGTAATTCTTTTTCGCAAACGTGTTGAATAGCAGCATCAATTGTCAAAACAACATCTTGCCCTTTAGGATTCATCGTAGGAACAACGGGATCAGTTGTAAAGTTATAGATAATCTTACCATCTCTTGTCCTTTGATATCTTGTCGCCCTTACAACGTGCTCTAACTTGTCTTTTGCGGTTAGTTCCACTCCATTTGAAACATTTGCATCAAAGTTATAAAAGCCTAAAACATGAGATGCAAATACTCCTTGCGGATACTCACGAGTATTCTTTTTGTCTAAACTTATTGAACGAAAACTATTATCAGAAATAATTTTCATAATCTTTTTGGCTGTATCTCTATCAACATCTTTTTTAACTGCAATAACTTGAATTTTTTTATTTGATAACTTTGCATATAAAGTTTGTTCCGGAATTCCGAGTATCGGAGCAAATAATTTAGCTATTTTCTTCGGGGTTTCCTTGTCAGAATAATCAACAGGACGGGCATAGATATTATAATAAATTCTATCAGTTGCTAACTTAATTCCATGTCTATCATAAATATCACCACGAACGGCAAAATCATGACTTGCACGTTGCATTCTGCCTTTTTCACGGTATTTGTGAATATCAACAATTTGCAATACAAATAAATGTAATGCTAATAATATAACCCCAACTAAATAAACAATACTCATAAAATCAGTAGCATTGTTACAATAGCGGCCCCTTGATGTTTTTCGGGTTTTATCTGTATCTCTTCTCATTACCTATCCCTTATATATTTAATTTTACCATAACGAATGACAAATATCTAAATTATTAAATAAATTTACGAAATTATAATTTTTTCTTAATTATTGTATAGTAATAGTATGAAGAGAAATATTTTATCAATTTTAGGTCTGGTTTCGTTGTTAAATCTAAGCACATTAAACGTAAATTGTACTGAGATTGTTTACCCCAAAAGTAACAATGTAACTATTGATTCACCACGAACATTTTTTATCGGAAGTGAAAATCCTGATAATAAATTGACGATTAATGGTGAATCCGTTGAAATTCACCCTTCAGGGAGTTTTTGGCATACTGTGAATTTATCTGTTGGAGAAAATATATTCAAAATTGACAATGGCAAAGAATCAAAAACTTATACAATTACAAGAAATAACTCCAACTCAAACCCTAATAAAACTCAATTAACAGAAAAAAAATATAACAAACCAATCACAATTGTAACAAATGAAAATAATATTCCGCTTCGTTCAACTCCTGTTGATTTCGGAATAAATCGACTTCAACATTTGCAAAAAGGTATTTTATTTAGAGCCATTGGTGAGTATGGGGATTTTTACAAGGTGCAACTTGCAAGAGATGATTACGCTTGGATTACAAAGTCTTCAATGAAAGAACTTCAAAATATAGACCTAAAACCTGTAAAAATTGACTCTTTTACTTATGAAGAAACTCCGGATAAAAGAATTTTTAAATTAAAATTATCACAAAAAACACCTTACGTTTTATATGATAATAACGGACTTGATTTAACGGTTTATAACGTAGATAGCTGTCCTTTTAATAAATATGAAATTCATATAAACCCGATTGTGAAATTATTTGGGTTTAACAGTTATTACAAATCAGATAATGAACTTGTAATTGAAGTAAATAATGCCCCTGTTATTGATAAAAACTGTCCGCTAAAAGACATAAAAATAACTCTTGATGCGGGACATGGTGGTAGTGAATATGGTGCAATCAGTCCTCTTGGAAATAAAGAAAAAGACATAAATTTAGCTATAGCAAAAAAATTACAAACCAAGCTTCAAGAAGCTGGAGCAATTGTTTATATGACCAGAGATAATGATAGTGAAGTTTCACTTTCTGATAGAGTAAAAAAATCAAATGACAATAATTCTCAAATATTTTTAAGTATTCACAACAATGCTTTGCCGGATTCACTTGCAGATAGGAAAGCGACAGGAACTGAAACGTATTATTTCTATCCACAATCAAGAGAACTTGCCAAAACATTACTAAATACAATTACAACAGATTTAGAATTAAAAAACAATGGTGCGAAACAACAAAGCTTCGCAGTTATCCGAAATACAAACAGTCTTGCAGTTTTGCTTGAACTTGGCTATATAATAAATCCGGAAGACAACGCAAAACTTATGGACGAATGTTTCCAGGATAAAGCAGCAGAATCAATTAAACATGGATTGGAGAATTATTTAAATGGCATACAATAATAAAAAACTTGGAGCTTTTATTGTTCCAACAGGTATTGGCGCATCAATTGGCGGATACGCAGGAGATGCAAGCACTTATGCCAGAAAATTTGCCAATAATAATATAAATTTAATTGTAAATCCCAATGTTGTAAATGCGGGTTGTTTTTCGGGAATTACTCAAAACATGCTATATACTGAAGGGTACACCTTAGATAGTTTTTTCAAGGGCGAAATCAATCTAATTCCGTCAAATAACAATAAAATCGGAATCATCTATGATAAAGCTATTCCTCAAGATGTTTTAAATGTTCATATTAATACACAAAATGCCGTAAAAACTGTATATGGTGTAGATATTCATGCTTATACGATTACGAAAGAACCTGTTGGTGTTGAATTCTATATGACAGATGACGGTATTTCTGTTGGAGATGTAAAAAATATTTCAACACTTGGAAAATCTTGCGAAGAATTACTCACAAAAGGTTGTGACGCTATTGCAATTGTTTGCCTATTTGAAGATCCGGAGGGAGACAATGAAGATTACGCAAACGGTGAGGGAGCAGACCCGGTTGGAGGAGTTGAAGCAATACTATCGCATTACATTTCAAAACATTACAAAATACCATGCGCACACTCTCCGGCTTTTGTTGACTATACAATTTATCCGGACATTGTAAACCCAAAATCCGCATCAGAATACATTACACCAACATTTTTACCTTGTATTTTGCTTGGATTATCTCAAGCTCCCAAAATCATAACCGACCAAAATATTGGAATAAATATAAAAGATGTAGATTTCCTTGTTATGCCACACAATGCACTAGGTTCAGTTCCCGTACTTGAAGCTCAACAACGAAATATTCCGACTTATGCTATCAGAGAAAACTCTTCTGAGCTTGATATCACAAAAGAGAAATTATTTAAAACATCGAACATTATAGAAGTAGATACTTATGAAGAATGTTTAAATCAAATCCTAAAAAGTTAATAATTTCGGAACACTTTTTAAATTATAAAACATTTTAGCTGCTTTTTGGAATTTAATTGGCTCAGAACTTACATAAAATTCTTCAAAAGATTTGTTATTTGATTTATTTAACAAATTAGAATGTTCCAAATCGTTTTTAATAAACTCTGCAAATGGAATTGCAGGGTCAATAAATAATTCTTCAGGTGCAAATTTCGATAAAGTTTTAAGCAAAAATGGATAATGCGTACACCCTAAAACAATTTTTTGTGGCTCATTTTTCAACATCGTATCTAAATCATTTTTTATAACAAGAATGCTATCTAAGTCAGAAATCGTATTATTTTCAACAATTCCAACCCAATCAGGGCAATGTTGACCAAAAACTCTCATTGTTGAATTGTATTTTGCGATTTCTTTTGGATAAACATTTGAGTTAATAGTTGCACTCGTTGCAAAAACTCCTAATCTTTCAATAGGTTCTTTTGCCAAAATTTCCGCAACAGATTGAACAATCGGATAAAGTTTTAAATTGTATTTGTTTTTAATATCATCATAAATCACAGATGATGTTGTATTGCAAGCCATTACAACAGCCTTGCACCCCTTTTGCTCAAAGAATTTTAGAATTTTATCCGAGTACTCTAACAATTGTTCCTTTGTTTTTTCACCATAAGGGACATGTAAAGTATCTCCATAATAAATATAATTTTCGTTTGGCAAGATTTTTTTTACTTTATTCAAGACAGTAAGACCGCCAACTCCGGAATCAAAGAAAGCAATCGGAGCATCACTGTCAAAGTTACTTTTTGTTAAAGTAGTCATTTATACCCTCAGCTATAGCTTTTGCGGTCGCCTGTTTTCTACTTTCTGAAACTAATTGAGCTCTTTCAACAGGGCTGGAAATGAATCCTATTTCTACCAAAATAGCAGGTGCCGTAGTATGATTTATAACATAAAATCGTGATTTAAACAAGCCTCTGTCCTTTGAATTTACGTGATTTAGCAAAGAAGCATGGACATATTTAGCAAGTTCAAGACTGTTATCCTTATAATAATGGGTTTCTAAACCGGTTGGAGAATCACTGTTACTTGAATTTACGTGAATGCTTACAAAAACATCAGGATTTATATCTTCACTAATTGCGACTCTATCTTGCAAAGAGACATAAGTATCTGTAGTTCTTGTCATTTCAACAATATAACCTTTTTTACGTAACAAATTGGCAACACGTTTTGAAACATCTAATGTAATATTTTTTTCATAAACACCATTCCGAGTTGCTCCAACATCTGAACCGCCATGTCCGGCATCAATTACTACATAATGTTTATTGGTTTCTTTCTTGGTTGGCACAACAATACTTGGAACGGTCACAACAGGTTCAACTTTTGGTTTTGGAAGTTCAGCCAATTTGTTAAACTGTTCCTTAATTCGAATAGTTTTTCCGTCAGCTCCGGCATGGATATCAATATTATCTTCATTTTCAACAGGGACAACAAATTTAACCCCACCTTGAGAGAGAGAGGTTATTTTAACACTCGAAAATGCTGTATTTTTTAATGTAGATTTGATTGAACCCTCTGTGTATTTGTCAACATTATACAAAAGCAATTCTATAGCGCCAGATGTACGTTCCAAACCATAAACTACCGGCTTAGAAAAAAGCAATTTCATAGAATGGGTTTTGGTATCATTTTTTTCGTACAAAACATTATTCAAATTAACTTTTGATGTGTATAAACCGGTTGGTGAAACATTCAATTTATCAACAATAACAAGACGTTCACCATCACCATAAATTACAGGAATGTATCTGGAGGGAGTAGAACTTGTTATTACAATTCTTGCAGTATTTTTGTCAAATTGTCCGATTTTTACCGATTCAGTTTGGTTGAATTTGAAATCTTTATTACGAATTGCAGGATTTACAATTGCATTTGGAATATCAAAAGCAACTCTTGACGGATTAGACAAGTGCATCGGTTTTGTCACGGTCAATGAGCCAAAGCCGGTTATTACAACATTGTTACTTTTGAATGTTAAATTATCTATATAAAATTTAGAATTTAAAAGTAAATCTTTTTTAACAAGAACATAGTTTTTGTCGTCTGTTGTTTGCCCTAATTTAAAAGCGGAATTTATTTGCCCGACTAAACTTGAATTAGCTACAGTTACAGGTGATTGTACCCCAGATGTTTCAAAAATTCCACTTTTTGCAATATCTTCATAGACTTGTTGGAAATAGTAGTTTGAAATTGTCGGATTTTTCAATCTTACAAACAATGTATTATTTAATTTCTTGAGCTGAATATTTGCAGGATTAAAGCCTTGTTTATAAGAAATTACAACCCTTACGATGTTGGGATTTGTTGAGAATTGACTAACTACAATTTCTTTAATCTCACCCTTAGACAAGACTAAATCCTGCACCGGACATTTCAAAATTGCAGAATTTATATCAAAGTAGGCTTTGTTTTCATCTTGTACGACATATAACTTAGGTTGACTTGAAAAATTAAAATCAGTATTATCAAAACTGTTTATTGTAACAATAGAAGACGAATTGTCGTAAATAACAGAAGTTATTCCTAAAGTTTCATCAGCTACTGTGCATGTTGCAAAGCTTAGGATAAATGTAAATAAACAGAATAATTTAATAAAAATATTTTTCATATAATCAATACCTTTTCCAAGATTATATGATACTTTTTACTTTAGAGCAAAAATGTTACATCTATATAATATTCTTTTTTCCTAAGATATACGCAAGTTGAGTTCTATTTTTTGCCATAGCTTTTGCGATTGATTGACTGACATAGAGCTTAACAGTGTGCTTACTCAAAAACAGTTCTTCTGCTATTTCATTGTTTGATAAACCTTCAATAAGGTATTCGCAAACTTCTTTTTCTCGATTTGTTAATTTCATATTATATCCTCTCTGTGAACAATTTAATTATAATATTTGGAAAGAATAAATTCTTAATAATAATTCAATTTACATAAAATTAAAAATAATACTTGAAATATTTCTATTTTTTTTATAAGATAAGAAATGTAAAAAGAATATGCGCTCGTAGCTCAGTTGGATAGAGCGTTTGGCTACGAACCAAAAGGTCGGGAGTTCGAATCTCTTCGAGCGTAAATAAAAAAGATAAGGTTTAGACCTTATCTTTTTTTTTGCTTTCAATTTCCCTCCCTGATTAGGGTGGGTAACAGTTATTTTTCCCTTCCACCTACGTGGGGGAGGGGTAGGGACACTAGTTGAACCGGTGAAGTATGAACCGAGTGAAACTGCGTACCGTATGGCTGAGGGGGTAAAAAGGAGTGAAAAAGCACAAAATGTCCACCCCTTGCGGGAGGACCGAAATCTTTGATTTCGAGGAGGGGTATATTATTAATTGCCATTCCGAACTGCGGATTTTGGTAAGAGTGAAGCGATAGCGAAACTCGTCCTCGGGAGGGCTGCGTTGAGCCGGCCGACCTGCCAATAATCCAAGACATGTTTCGGAATCTCCTTAACTTTTGAGACCCTGAACTGGTTTCAGGGTCTCTTTATATCAAGGTATAACAAGATTTTTGGGGTTTGATACTTTGTTTTATTTTTATTATGGAAAAGATTCTGAATCAAGTTCAGAATGACTATTTGGTGTGCCTACCAAAGGGGTTGTCAATCTGAAAACTTAGAAAATTTATGCGAATAAAATGAGCATTAGATTTTCTTGTTATTCAGAATCTGTTAAAAACTTTTCACCACAGGTTCATTGATTTACCTTGAAAAAATTTACTTACATTTAGACTGACCGTCTATTTTTAATTGTGATAAACATCTTTGATAAGCTGTGTTTTTCTTGTTCAGAACCCACCAAGTCGCACCCCAACCTTCGGTATCATTTCCTGTAACATATCTGGTTTTTGGATTTCCACCACTCGGGAAAATCCCATGGTCAGTCAAGAAAAATTGAAAAAGGTCCCAACCAAGACGATTTTGCCCATGATTTGGACCGTCAATATCTGCCAAAATATACCCGCAAATACAAGCGGAAGTCGACTTATCAATACAATAAACAAAAGTATCCGAAGACAAGTTGCACGCAGCATTTCTTGGGTGGAAAGTTAAAGAAACACCATTGAGCAATAAAACTTTGTATGTATTTCCTTCACTTGCCAAATTCCAATTGTCACCATTAAATTGATTTCCGTTTAAATATTTCATTTTAGTATTTGATATGCAATTTTTACCAATAGTAGGATTAGACGTTGTTCCACAATCCTGCAATAATTTCATCTGACTAATCAAAGGTTTTGCCATATTATTTGCACCATTAGCAGATGATGCTATAATATTCCAACTCCCCGGACTACTTTCATCTTTGATAGCCAACTGAAATGCTTGTTGCAAAATACTATAAGTTTGAGTCAATTTTGAAACAGTTTTTGTTTCTTTATATTTATTATTTATCATTGGTATAGTCATCGCTGCAACCACACCAATTATGCCGAGTGTTATTAATACTTCAGCTAAAGTAAATGCAAATTTTTTATTCGGAGTTATACCCCTGAAAAGCTCTCTACAAACGGGTTTTAGATTACCCCCCCCCCCGAAACTCGCTCTATGACTGCGTTTTGACATGTTCATACTTCCTTTCTTTTGTTATACTTAACTCGTGTGCGTATATTTATTATATCTGATTTTTTGAAACTTTGCAATATTTATTTTCTACTTCTTATCAATTCGCAAAACCTCATAGATATTCATCTTTTTAGCTTTACCGCGGATTTGCACTTCAGAAATTTTGATTACATCAGCAATATCAGCAATACTTGCATAAGTCGAACTGCTTACAAGCAAATTAGTTTTATAAACTTTATTATAACTTTCAATACGTGATGCAAGGTTTACTGTATCACCAATTACAGTATATTCCATTCTTGTTTCTGTTCCGATATTTCCGATAAAAACTTCACCGGTATTTATACCAATACCAATTTCAATTTTAGGTTTTCCCTCGTACAACCATTTTTCACGCAAATACTCTACCTTTTTAAGCATTTCATAAGCACATTTAACCGCATTTTGAGCATGGTTAATATCTTGAATAGGCTCGCCAAAAAGCGCCATTACAGCATCTCCAATGAACTTATTAATTACACCGTTATATTTAGTAATAATCGGTTCCATTTCTGCAAAATACTCGTTCAAAATCATTGAAACTTCTTCTGCTGACATCTTTTCACTCAAACTTGTAAACCCACGAATATCAGAGAACAAAACCGTAACGATGGCACGCTTTCCGCCTAATTTCAAGTCATCAATGTTACTTACAACATTTTTCATAATATCTTGGGACAAGTATTTGCCCATTGCTTGTTTAATCTTTTCTTTATTTCTATTTTCAGAAATAAATTTAAACGAATATCCAAATACCGCAGTCACAAATTGCAACACCAAAGGCACTGAAAGTCCCATTATGTAACCATGTGAAGCAAAAGTAAATACTATTATTAAATAAACTACATCAATCGCAACAATTGAAAGCAATCCTTTGATAAACTTCATTCTCAACAAGAAAATGAAAGTTAGTAATGACAAAATAAAAAATGCCAAAAAATTTGGTAACAACCCTGCAAAAGTTAGAAAATAATTATTCGCCAAGTTATCATAAACAGAAGCTTGAATATCAACCCCCGGGTGACGCATAGACATTGGCGTTGGCAAAACATCGGCTGACGGACCGGAAATATTCGCACCAATCAAAATAACTTTATCCCTGAATAATTCCGGATTCAGATATTTTCCACCATTATTAATATCGTATAGCTCAGGGTGGTTTTGCGGAGTTATACCTGATTGTAAAGCCTTATAAGTATCTAAAATTACGGCAGCAGAGATATTTGGGTGTGAATAATCAGATTCAACTCCATTTGGATATACAATTCTTTTATAATAACGAATATAAGATTGAGCTAAACCGTCCATAGACGTGCGATAAGGAAGTTTTAAGCCCGTTTCAGGAACGGTAATAGTAAAATCGTCCATCGTTATATAGTTTGTATTGTGAGTAAATAAATACATTTTAAATGGCAATGACGGATAGAATGAATCCCCTATTTTTAAAAGATTTATAGCCGAAAAAATGGAACCGGAACCGGAAGATTTTTCAATTTTAATAGAGCCGTAATTTTTTACGGAATCTACAAGCATTTTCGGTGGTTCAACAACTCCTTTATAAGCCGTTGGAAATGAACTAAACTGTTCATCTGTATCGACAGAATATTTCTTAGAAAAAGCTTCTAAAAAGTTTGTTTCACCTTGAACATCACCAATTTCAGGAACAAATCCGGAAACTAAGTTCGGCATTTTTGAAATCTGTTTTGCAAATTGTCTATCAAGTTCATTATTTTCATCAAAAGAGGTCGGATTCATATCAAATCCGATAACTTTTGGTTTGGCATAAGTATGAAAATAATCCAAAAGATGAGCATACATGTCCTTTGTCCAAGGCCATTTGTACTCTTGAACAGACTTATCATCAAGAACAATTTCAATAATATCCTGTGAACCGTTTTTACTAGCTGCAAAATTTGAAATCAAAAAGCTTACTGCATATTGCTCCAAAAACATTATCGTTAAAATAAAAAATACAAAAATTAATGCTATATATAACAAGCAAGAACTAAAATAAAACCACTTGTTTTTCAATTTCTTCATAATACTCTCCCAAGTCTAATTTTTATTTTATGATATAATAAATTCAAAATAAAGGCTAGATTATGAACATAAATTTTATCGAAAAACTTTCACAAAACAAAGTATTACCGATTATCAGAAGTAAAGACCCGCAAGATGTTGTTAACAAAGCTTACGCATTACTTGAGGGCGGTTTAGATATTATGGAAATAAATGTTGAATCTCCCAAAGTATTCAACGCAATAAAAACTATTTCCAAAGATGCAATTGTTTGCGCAGGCGGAATTATTACATCTATGCAATTTGATGCGGCAATTGACTCCGGAGCAAAATTGATTTCTTCTCCAATATTTCAAAAAAGTTTATTAAAAATGACAAAAGACCAAAGAGTTCCATATATTGCAGGAACTTCAACCGCAAATGAAGCTTACAATGCTTGGAAATCAAGAATCCCTGTTGCAAAAATTTATCCGATTTCTGCAATGGGCGGGGTTGAATATATTGAGAATTTATTAAGACCAATGCCATTTTTAAAAGTTATTCCGCAAGGTAATGTAAAACTTGACGAAGTTCCTGCGTATATTGAAGCAGGAGCAATTGCAGTCGGTGTTGGAAGACATTTGACGGTTGCAGATGATTATAAAGAAATTACGAAAAGAACTAAACAATTATTGGAGAGATTGAAATAAACAATGACAGAAACTCAATTTGATTTAATTACAATTGGCGAAAGCCTTGTTGAATTTTCAACAAATCAAACATTTAAAGATGCGGAATGCTTGCATAAATATTATGGAGGAGATTCTTTAGTAGTGGCAATTGCCGCAAAGAGGTTGAATTCAAAAGTTGGTTTTGTGTCATGTCTTGGGAATGATGTTTTTAAGGATTATTTACTTTCCAGTTGGGAAAAAGAAGGATTAGATACAAAGCATGTAAAAGTCGTAGATGATAAAAACGGATTGTACATGGTATCGCGAACATCAGCTCATAACAAAGAATTCATGTATTACAGAAAAAAAATTGCACCGGCAAAACTGTCAATTGAAGATATTGATGAAGAATATATCAAAAGTGCTAAAATCCTTTACACATCAGGAATTACGCAATCACTTTCAATGTCTTCAAGAGAAGCCGTAAGACGAGCTTTTGAAATCGCGAGAGAAAATAATGTGATAACCGCTTATGACCCAAATTATTCCTCTTTAATTTCAAAACCGGAAGATGCAAAAGAGTATTTTGATGAAATTTGTCCATTAACGGATATTTTGTTTATGAGTTCAAAATACGATACAAAAAACATCTTCGAAATTGAATCGCTAGAAAATATTACCAAATACCTAACAGACATAGGAGTTCAAACTGTTGTAATCAAATCTAGTAACGACAAAGGTTATTTCGTAACTAATTCCGGAAACACGACATTTGTACCGTTCTACACCGATAATACTGTAGATACAACCTCTTCTGGAGATGCTTTTAATGGTGCGTTTTTGCATTCAATTGCAAATGGTTATACGGTATTAGAAGCGGCAAAAATTGCATCTATTGATGCAGGTTTACAGGCCCAAGGTATTGGTGCAGTTAAGTCTGTTCCGCACTATGATGAAGTTTACAATATTTTTAGAACAGAGGATTTTTAATGAGTAAAAGATTTGTTTTATCCGGATATTTTGGATTTAAAAACTTTGGAGATGAAGCGATTTTATCCGTTTTGGTAAAAAAATTAAAACAGGACAAACACCGTTTAACAATCATTTCTTCAGACCCCAAATACACAATGAAGCAATACAAACATATCCGAAGTGTTTACACATTCAAAATCTTAGACATAATTGGTGCAATTTCAAAGTCTGATGTTTTAATTTCCGGTGGAGGAAGCCTTTTGCAAGATGTAACAAGTATTAAAAGTCTTGTTTATTATTTATTTATAATTTTTTTAGGCTTAGTTTTGCACAAAAAAGTTATAATTTTTGCCCAAGGCATCGGACCAATAAATAATCCAATCTGTCAACTTATGACAAAAACACTTCTCAAACATTGCACCTACGTAAGCGTCCGAGACAACAAGAGTTCTGAGCTTTTGAAAAGCTGGGGAATCAATGCTGATTTACTTTGTGACCCGATATTTTCAACAGAAATACCTGAAACAGAGAAAAAAGATGTTGTTGCAGTACAATTGAGAGATTTTCGAACAATGAATGAAGATTTTATCGACAGACTTGCTCAGAAAATCGTTTCAGAATTTCCGAATAAGCCGGTTGAAATTTACTCATTCCAAGATGCAATTGATTTAAACATCTGCCAAAAGCTCGAAAAATCAATTCAATTACTTAATAGCAATGTCAAAGTTTCGCTATATTCAGACTTAACAAATGAGGAAATCGTAGAAAGACTATCACAAGCAAAATACTTGATAGCCATGCGCTTTCACGCAATTATTGTCGGATTATTGTCAGGTGTTAATATTCTTTCAATAAACTACGACATCAAGGTTGAGAAAATATCAAAAGAGTTCAACTTACCAATGATAGATCTCAAAAAAGACTTCAAAAATCAATTTGAATTATTGAAAAACGAAGTGCCACAAGATTATATGGCAAAGGTTAAGTCTAAAAACTTTGATTGGTCCGGATTTGAAAAGGCAATTGAGTCTTAAACGTAATAAAGGGTTTTAAATGAATAAGAGTTTAAAAGAATTTTTGACAGGATATAAAGGTAAAGATATGCCAAAAGAGTTGAAAGACTTCAACTGGGGGGCATTTCTATTAACTTTTATTTGGGGTATCAAGCATAGAGCTTGGATTACCATTTTAGCAATTCCTCTTATAATAATCCAGTTACCGCTTGGTATAAATTGGCTATTATATACTGCTTTGCAATTTTATTGCGGATTTAAAGGCAACATGTGGGCTTATCAAAACGATTGGTGGATGACACCAAAAGATTTTCGAAAAAATCAAATGAAGTGGGCTATTGTAGCGATAGCTATTAATATTACGGTCCCAATCATACTTTTAGGAACTGCAATACTATTTGTAAATAAATCACCGGATAATCCGACTGAATTTATAAAAAATACGCAATGTTATGTCGCAGCATCAAAAATAAATAAAAGTTTTAAAAATGTAAGCTTAAATAGTTCTACAACTGAAAAGGAACTAGCCCAATCATTTGCAAAACAGTTTTCAAACGCAACAACAGATGATTCCAGAGTTAATTTTTCAGTAAAACACTCAGGAAAAAATATTGATGTGTATTATATTGAATTTTCAATGTACGGTGATGATAACTGCTCTCTGAAAAAGAGAAATTGTTCAATTAAATCATCATTTATTTTACCTGACGAAATAAATTTCAATAGCGATTGTGATTTTTATTTCAATCTAAATAAACAAGTTGTGCCAGCACAACAAACAAAAAATAGGTTAAAAAAAGGTATAAATATATTTAAATATTTATAAATATCATGTTTTATTCATAATTTGACAACCTCACTAATTTTGTATAGTATTCACGTATGCGAAACTTACTAGGATTTTTGGATAAATTTAGAAATAGATTCTGGTTTAATGCTCTAGCTCTTGATGGAATAATTTTCAGTGGACTATTGGGAATTATATATTTAATGTTTAACCTTGAATCTGGAATGGGAATGGCATTTGCAATAATCTTAATCGTATTATTTAAAATAGAGTTTGTTGTGTATTATTTAATTTTTACTCTTTTTATTTTTGAAGAAATTTTCAATAAAAGAATTACAAACAAAAAATTCTTAGATTCAAAAATTATAAAAACTCTACAAAATATTGGGATTATAGGATTTTTAATTCCTGTGTTATTAGTAGTATTTACAATAATTTATGCTACTTTTATTGTAAAGCCACTTTAGCTCCTTTTCCGCCAGAATGAACATAAGAGATGCACTTAATTATTATTTTATTTGGATTTAAGTCATAAATTTTGGTCTCCTTTCTTATTTGACAAGATGGTCAATTTTATATAGTATTCACGTATGCGAAACTTACTAGGATTTTTGGATAAATTTAGAAATAGATTCTGGTTTAATGCTCTAGCTCTTAATGGGTTAACTTGTGGCGGATTATTGACCATTATATATTTAAAATTATATTTATTTGAATTATTACACCTTGAATATGGAATGGGTTTTGCATTTGTCATAATTCTAGTAGCAATATTAAAAATAGAATTTGTTGTATGCTATTTAGTTTTTACTATTTTTATTTGGGAGCGAATTTTTAATAAAAAAATATCAAGTAAAAAATTTTTAAATTCGAAAACTGTAAGAATATTACAAAGCACCGGAATTATATTATTTTTCATACCTCTTATATTTTTACTACTTATAATAATATAAATTATTTTCGTCTATAATAACCCTTAACCTCTGTTCCATCAGCACGAGTATAAGAGTTTACCCAAATTAAATTACCTGCTTCCAATTGTTCTTTTGCTTGCATTTCTGTCATAATATTTCCTGCCATTAGTTGTTGGTTGATGAAATTCTCATTTTGAGAAAACTCTTCATTTGACATTTGTTTAATTTCTTCATTTGTTATAATTCGCTCGGTATCTAAATTTCTTAAATCGATGTCTAAATTAACTCCACCAAACAAAATCATAGATTCAATTTCCTCTGGACTTACATACGATGCACTATTTTCAAGATTTCCCATGTGTTCAATTTTATGATGAACAAGGTCATGCCCACCTTGAGGATAACTACCATTGTAACCTTTTGTAAGATAAAAATCATCATCAAAGGAAGAATTAATCACCTGTGTGTGCCCCAGTTGATTATCGAAATTCATCATAAAAACAAGGTCATTTATATTTCCATAATTTCTAATGTTTTTACTATTTTCATAATTTATATTTCCATTTAATAAATTTCCAACACCATAAGCATTAAAAGTAACAGTTTCATTACCGGTTAAGTTTCCCATTAGCTGAGCCAAGCTACCACCTAATGAATGCCCAGTAAATACAATTTTAGAACTCGGGAATGTTTTTTGTATTTCGTTATAATAATTTATTGCATCAACATATTGATTAGGAAGCTTGTTTCTTCCCATTTGCAAAAAATCATTTTCAAATAAATCCTTATAATCATCTGTACCTCGAAAAGAGATAACAACTGCACCTTTTTTATAAAAAGTTTCAGCGTGAAATCCTGTCGATTCATTATCTCTTTCAGAAAATCTAACCCAATCTTTAGGTATTGAGTTTTTGTTATCTTTGTAAACGCCCAATGATAAAGCTTTCATTTCATTATCAAATGTTAAATTTTTAGTCATAAATTTTGTACTCCTTTTCATTTTACAATATTTGACAATATGTCAAATTTTATATAGTATTCACATATGCAGATTTTGGATAAATTTAGAAATAGGTACTGGTTTAATTTTTTAGTTTTTTGTGGATTTTTGACCGTTATACTAATTTCTATTTATGTAGCACCAATTATGTCCAGTGTGTATATTGACGGAGATACAGAAAGTTTTCTTATTTTTGGAATTTACTTAATACTAATTTCTTTAGCAAATTTAGTCCTAATATTTATCAGTTTTCTAATTTGGATATTTGAAAAAATGCTAAATATTAAAAGACTTAATGAATGTAAAATAAATAAACATATACAAAATCTAGGAATATTTTTCTTTTTTCTTCCACCAATAATTTGGATATTTGTATTTATAAAGGATTTAATGTTAAATTTCTAGTCATAAATTTTGTACTCCTTTCTTTTTTATATTTGCCTTTCTGAACTGTACCCAAATATTATTGCAAAATTTTTTTAATTTGTGTATCCGTATTTTTACGTACGTAAAAATACGGACTTGACAGCCGAAACCATGATGTAACATGCATTTTGAGGATTTTTTCAATCTAAAATAGTCAAATATTAAGAATGTAACAATTTTTCGCAATAAAAAAAGACTCAATTAAATGAGTCCTTTTAAAGAATTGCTCCAGGCCAGACTTGAACTGGCACTGGGTTATACGCCCAATTGGATTTTAAGTCCAACGCGTCTACCGATTCCGCCACTGGAGCTTATTCAGTTTTTAATAACCTTTCGGCTATGTTAAGATGATATAATAAACAAAGTTTATTGTCAATCAGAAAATTTATTAATATATTTTTCCAATTCCGTACATCTATTAGTCAAATCAGAGATTAAATTGTTCAAACTATCCGATACAACAGAATAATTTTCACATTTTGAACGACCTAAAAGCCCTGATTTGATATTTGAAAACATGAGTTTTTGAAACAAGCAAATAGCATTATAAACATCAGAATCAATTATTTTATTCACTTGAGTTAAATATATAAATAACTCAGACAATGAATTTTTAGCCGCTACAAACTTTTTCAACAAGCAAAAACCTTGAACTCTCCTTAAATAATCTAAAATATTTGAATAAACCTCATCTAATTTTTGTTTCTTTTGTGGTAAAACACTTGTAAAATAATTCATTGCTTGGCGATAACCATCGTCAATAATAGCTTGCCTTTTATCAATCGGATAATTAAAATCAACAACCACAACATTACCTGTATTTACTACAAGGTAGTCGTATCTATCGCAATTACCATAAATACTTTTGATAAAAGCTGTTTCTGAATACGTCATGCAAGTATACATTCCATTTACATACTCTAAAGGATTTTGATCTGTGCCGGAAAAAGTGCCTTCAAGACGAATTTCTAAAATTCTATCAGATGAATTTTGAATATTTTTTGACAAAGCCCACATAGGTTTGCCTTTCATCAAATCCCCATCAACTAGTAAATCATCATCTAGAGTTACAGCCCTCATAAGCCCCGGCATGCAACAAGAAATTCTCACAGCCATCGCAACTTCAAAATCAGGAGTTTCAAATGTTGAGAATTCTCGACATGAAAAATCTTTCATATTGGTTGTAATAATTACCAGATTTTTTGATAAATCTTTGAACGCTACAGGACGACATTGCCCTTTTAAATACGCATCACCATAGAACTTTTGCTCTATTAAATCCCTTAGCCATTCTAAGAAAACATTACCTTTGCTAAGTGCAAATTTATTATTAAACCCCAATGAAATATCTCTGAACAATTCAAAATTAACGGATAAAAATACCTCAGAAAGTTCATGTGCATTATACCCAACAGCACATAAAGCAGCGACTAAAGACCCAACGGAAGAGCCTGCTAAAAGCATAGGTTCAATTCCTAAACGTTCAAAAGCTTTCACTACTCCGGCATGAGCCGCCCCTCGAATTGCTCCGCCACCAAATAAGCATGCATATTTTAAATTATTATAATCTTTCATTCGTAAATTCTAACATAAAAAAAGACCGACTACTTTAGCCGGTCTTCTATATATTTAAAATGCTTTTTATTATGCAGCAATAGAACCTTTGATTTCTCTGATTAAGTATTCTGCAACCCATTCAAAATCTTTATTGTCATGAGCAGCTTTTTCTAAATATTTAACAGAAGCATCACCTAAACGAATAAGAGTCATTGCAACAACACCTCTTTTGATACCTCTAACAACTTGTAATTGATCAACCAATTGAGGAACAACTGATTCGCCAATGCTAACAAGTTCGTTTTCAATTTGATTTTTTGTAGTGTTATCTGCATTTTCTAATTCTGAAAGAATCTCTTTTACTGATTGCATATTCATATCTCCATATTATTGTCTTTACATGTATAATTATAAATTAAAAGAATACACAAGTCCGATTTCCTTACATAATCTTTATATCTTTATTCAAATATTAATATCTTCTTTATAACAAAAGCCTTAAAAGCCCTACATATTAAGGCTTTAAGACTTTTTTAAGATATTAATATGAAAATCTAAACAGTAACTTCTTTTAGAGATTCAAGATATTTAACCGCATAAACAGCTCCTACAGCACCGTCTGAAGCTGCAGTAATAACCTGTCTTAATGGGGTATTACGAACATCTCCAACCGCAAAAACCCCATCAATTGAAGTTTTCATAGATGAATCAGTAATGATAAATCCTGATTTGTCCTGTTCAATTTGTCCATTAATATAATCAACATTTGGAGAAATTCCAATATAAGGGAATATTCCGTCAATATTCAAATCAGATTTTTCACCAGATTTCACATTACAGAGTTTCAAGCTCTTTACCAAATCATCTCCAATAATTTCATCAACAACAGTGTCAAAGATAAATTCAAGTTTTTCGGTGTTAAAAGCCCTTTGTTGAAGAATTTTATCAGCCCTGAGTTCATCTCGTCTATGTATAAGATAAACTTTTGAGGCAAATTTAGTCAAATACATCGCCTCTTCAACCGCAGAATTCCCACCCCCAACAACAGCAACAACTTTATCTTTATAAAAAGCCGAATCACAAACGGCACAATAACTGACACCTCGCCCAATAAATTCTTTTTCGCCTTTTACTCCTAATTGCATAGGTTTTGCACCTGTTGCAATAATAACTGTTTTAGAATGAAATTCATTTTCTTTTGTCTTAATAATTTTTGGATTTGAAATCAAATCAACAGACTCAATTTCTTGCATAGGAAACTTTTGAACCCCAAACATATCTGCATGCGCTTCAAATTTTTCCATTAAGTCATAGCCACCAATTTTTGAAAACCCCGGGTAATTTTCGAGTTCAAGATAATTTGATGGCTGCCCTCCAAACATGCTGATATCCACAATTGCCGTTTTCGCAGCACCACGAGATGCGTACAATCCAGCCGAAAATCCTGCCGGCCCGCCGCCTAAAATAACTGTATCAAATTCTAATATCTTCATATATAAATCCTCAATTAGTGATTACACTCTGTCCGGCAATCCTCTCTCCTGAAATTGAATATTTTGCCGTTTCGGTCTTGATAATTTTACCGTTTACATCTGAATATGTATCCAACTTTAAATAATCAAAACCTTTAAAATTATCCCCATCTAACTTAATTTCAACAGTATCTGTTAAAATTTTATTATCATACCTGCCATTTTTTTTGAAAACGACATAATTGTTATTTACGCTATCAATTGTAATCTCTGCGTTTGCACCGTTAAATGGGTTACTTAATGTAATGACGTCATTTGTTCTTGATAAGTTCCACAAATCTAAACTCGTTTTTTTAAATGTTACGGGAGAATCCGTATCAACGAGTTTTGAATTTACTCTCCAAGTTCCAAAAAATGAGGTCGGAACCATTGTAACAGAGGCTTTTAATACAGGGGTAGGACTTGTATTATCGCTATAAACTTTTTCAATAGCACAAAATATAATTGAAAATACTAAAACAAATAAAACTACAAGATTTTTCATAAATTAAACTGCTACCATTTTAGTTTGAAGAGTTTTTGCAGACTCTTCGTAACCCGCTCTACCCATTAAAGCATAAGTATAATTTTTAGCCTGTTCAACCCCCGGTTGGTTAAACGCATTGATATGATAAAGTTCTCCGGCAATTGCAGTTTGAACCTCTAACATATACAAAAGTTGAGCTATATTATAACCATCTACCTTTGGAAGAGTAATTGTTACTGTAGGTCTTGCATAATCAGACAATGCAACTTTTGTAGAATCAGCTTCCGCATTCATCAATGCATTGAATGATTTTCCGCCTAAATAACCAATACCTGTATATTCAAAGATTTTAGGAATTTCTAAATTTGTATCAAAATTTTCAACACGAATAAAGTTAATAATTTTATTATTTGGACCTTCGTTATAAAGTTGAACTTGTGAATGCTGATCAGTTGCACCTAAAGCACTTATTGGAGTAGGCCCGATATGAACATGATTACCGTCTAAATCCATATCTTTTCCTAATGATTCAGCCCAAAGTTGAACATACCAATCTGATACGTATTTCAATTTACTTGAATACGGCATCATTACAGAAATATTCTTACCCTTTTTAACGTCCAACAAATATTGAATTAAAGCATTTTGAGCTGCGATATTTTCACGAATATCAGTATTTTTCAAAGCTAAGTCCATATCTTTAATACCGTTTGTAATTTCGTCAATATCAATACCAACTAGTGCAAATGGCAACAAACCAACTGCTGAAAATACTGAAAATCGTCCACCAACATCATCAGGAACAACAAAAGTTTTATATCCCTCTTGCTCAGATATTTGGCGTAAAATTCCCATACGTTGATCTGTTGTCGCTACAATATTTTTTCTGTAATCATCACCCAATTCTTTTTCTAATCTATCTTTAACAAACATAAACTGAGCCATTGTTTCAGCAGTATCACCGGATTTTGTGATAACATTTACCAACGTTTTCTTCAAATCTAAAACATCTAACAATCCACTCATATAATCAGGGTCGATATTATCTAAGAAAAATATTCTCGGAGCGCCATTTCTTTCTTCTTTGGATAATAAATTCCAATAAGGTTTTAGCAATGCTTCGGTTACGGCAATTCCACCTAACGCAGAACCTCCAATACCAAGTACGAGGATATTATCAAATCTGTTTTCAACAAGAGCGGCATATTCTTTAACATACCATGCAGTTTCCTCGCTATAACCAAGGTTCATCCACTGAAGCCATTGACCGGGTTTATCTTTTCTTTTGTTCAAATCTGCAATAATTCCAGCTATTTTATCTTTGTAATTATCGAATTCTTGAGAAAGATTAAGTCCGTTTTCAGAACCAACAACCAACGCATCTGCATTCCTGTAATCAAATTTAATCATTCCAGAATAATCCCCTCTCTTATCAAACCTCTTTATATATTAATTGTATATAATCAAGGGTAAAATACAAGAAAATAGGGATTATCGGATTAATATTTATTTACTTGATTTAACCGTTTTGGTTAAACTTGAATGTTCTATCAATGTTTTTAGAAATTACACTTTTTACAGAATCATATTCTGTTTGAAGAGCGGTGTGTTCAGTATCAATGTTTTTCAATTGAATATCATACATACTGTCTTTAGCATCAATATCTTTCATTGCTCTGTTGTATTCAGCTTCAGCTTTAGAAACAGCTTCACTGTTGTCAGTTTGTTCTGTAATGTTGCTACATGTTTTGTAATCAAGTGATTTCCAGCTATAAGATTTGTCAACTTGTTCCATTGTTACAAGACCGCTTTCTAAAGCGAATCTTAACCATTCAGAAGAAGAAGCTAAACCGTTTTCAATAGTTTTGTAACCAGATTTCATTCTGTTGAACATATTTGTGTACCATTGAGCTTTGGCATCAGCATTGCCAGAATTAGTAGAATCTGTTTCATCAACCCAAGCATATTTTGGTTCACCATACTTATCAATCATTTGGTCAATAATTGTTTTATCAATTACTGTTTTAAATTCATCTGAGTAACCAACATTATATTTTTTCATTGCTTTTAACAATAAATCCATATCTTCTAAATCTTTAACAGAAATACTGTTGTTATCTAATAACTCTTGCAATTTTGAAGCATTTCCGCCGGCAACCAACGTGAAGAAATTGTTACTAGCATCTGTATATTCGCTTAATACAGTTTTATAAGTTTTTCCGGATTTCAAAACTTTATTTAAATCTATACCTGCAGGTAATCTTCCTGAAGATTCCATCTCAAGCATATTTTTACCAAAAGTACCGAAGTTAAAAAGTTCTTCGTTGCTTGAAACATAACCAACAATTTCATCGGCTAAATCATCTAATGCCTCTTTAAAATCTGCTTGATCCGGATACTTATAAACAGCATCTGCCCCAGTCAAATTACCGCTGGTATCTTTATTTGCCTTGAAGTTATAAGTACCCTCACAGTCTGTATATGTCAAAGAATTGATAACACCTTCGATTGTTGTTGCATTTTGATCCCAAGTGTAAGAATAATCATCTTCAGCATTAGTTGAACCTGAAACAACTAAATCAGTGTTTCCTGAAACTGTAATCTTACCATTTTGATCTTTACCAATTGTAATAGTCATATTTCCGTCAGTAAGTGTATATGTGCCATCGTTATTGGCTTTTAAAACTCTTTTTTCTGAAATTGTACCAACAAGTGTTCCATTAGAAGATTCGTAACCAACAGAATTTACAATTTCATTCAAAGCTGCAATACCAGCCTTTGTCAAGCCCATCTTTTCTAGGTTTGAGATACTATAAGTATTATTACCATTTGTAAATGCAGCTTTAAAAGAAGTTGCCAAAGTACGATTATCTCCAGCAATACCAATTGAAACAGAGTCTCCGCTAGAACCTGTTGGATTATATAATTGAGGAGAATTGCCACTATACATTAAGTAACTTTTTACAATTTCTTTTGAACCAGCTTTTAATGCTTCTGTTGTTTGAAGAAAACTAGAGAAGTAAGATTCATATTTTTCATATTCAGAAGATGTTAAATCAGAATTGTATGCTTCATACATTTCTTTTAATCTATCAGCTCCAACTAAATTATAAGGAACAGGATAATCATCATTCTTTATCTCTTTATCTTTATCAAAGTAAGTAGTAGTATATTCTAAACCGTGAGCTTTTAAGTAAGCATTAACATTACCGTCTGCAGCTTTGAACATTGCAGCTTCTGATTCACTTACTAATAATTGACCGGCAGAAGATACCAAACCATATTGGTTGTTGTATGAACTGTATGATGTTAAAGCATTGTATGTCAATAATTGAGATTGAGATGTTCCTGTTAAATCGTAGTTAGAAAACATCATGTTTGCGTCATTCAATGCATTAATATAGTTGTCACTTGCTTGAGCACTTTGAGTGGACAAACGCATTTTTGCATTATTAATAGTTTGAGAACGCAATTCATTATCTGCTAATCTTGCAGTAATTGTCAATAATCTTGCTTGAGATGCACTCATTCCCATTGTTAGCGCTGTCCTTTCGTTTCCCTTAGTAACTTTAGTTATTCTATTAATCGGCTTTTTCTATTGAAACTTTAGGATTTAAAGGACTTTGTTAAGAATTCGTTACATAAAAAGCATGTGAAATTTTCGCAATAAAAAAGAGTAGAATATCTACTCTAATCAAAATCAATCCATCATATTTTATTATGTTTAAATATAAATCCTTTTTTGTTTACTAACAAACAGAAGCAAATGAACCTGATGAGCAAGAAGCTCCACAATCAGCACCTGCTGAAAAGCCTCCAAAACCTCCATCAGTCAAAGTTGCAACTGCATCTGAGAATTCACTCATAAAACCGGAATCAGAATTTGAAAAATCTGAAGAATTTGAATACATTGCGTAGTCAACTGCAACCGGATTTGAGCTTACGTATGTATCATATTCGCCCATTGTTAAAAGACTTTTTGCATCGTTCATGTTCATTGCTAAAATTCCGGAATTTTCAACAGGATTATTTCTAACTTTTGAACTTTTTGCTGATGCTGTTGATTTAGAAGCCTTTGAATCGAATAATAATATCATTTTGTATCTCCAATATCTCGTATTCTTTTTACACTTATATAAAGGTTTCAAAAATATTCTGATTTCAGCATGGAGGTATTTCGTTACAATTCTTAATACGAATTTAAAACTTTTGACCTAGCTCTTCTAAACCACTAGATTGATGTACATTTATTCAAAGAGTTATAGTATAGATGTGTAGATTAGGGAGGAAAAGAAATTGAAAAAAATCTTTTTAATATTCGGATTCTTAATTGCGTTTGCATGCACAAGTTTGAGTGTTTTGGCAAACAGTAACTATTTACACACAATTACATTAGAAAAAAATAATACCGGATATAATGTTCTTTTAAGTTCAGATAAAATGGCAAAAGTAACTAAGAAAACACCATCAGAGAATGAACTTGTACTAGAACTTAGCGGAATTACATCTTCTGATACTGTTAATGCTCTATATAAGGGAACTAATAATATAGATAGTTTAGTTGTTGAGAATACCGCACCAAATAAATTGAAAATCTATATTTCAGCAGACAATATCAAAAACACAACGGTAATAATGGAACCTCAAAACGGAGAAACAACAATTGTTGGTGAAACAATTCCATTAGACAAGACATTGTGGGGAGTATTTGTATTAGCCTTGTTTTGTGTAATCTTTAAAGTTTCTAAAGACATCTCGGAAGAAGACAACAAAATTCTTATTAAAAAAGATATAAAAGATAGAGAAATCGAAATGTACAAGCGTTACAGAAACGAATTGGTTTCTTATCCAAGTATTAAACCTCACAAAGATATAAGAATGAGAAAGATGCTTAAAAAAATTGACAGGAAAATAGACGAAAGACTAGCAGCGTCTATAAAATAGACTTAAACCTCAAAAAACTTAAATATATCCCTAAAACATTTTATGTGTAAGCAAGTTATATAACTTGCTTTTTTATTATTCACACAAGAAGACACAAAAACTCCGACATTCAAATTTGAACATCGGAGTTTTAAATTTATTTATTTTCGTTAAAATACTTACTTATAATTTCTTCAATTTTCTTAGATGAATTACCTGTTCCATAAGGATTTTGAGCTTTTAATCTGGAGTCAGATTTTGTTTTATCTAAAATTTCACAACTTAAATTAACAATCTTATCGTAATCAGCACCTACAAGAACAGAAACACCTGCATCTATACCTTCTTGACGTTCTGTTTCGTAACGCATTACAAGGGTTGGACAACCAAATGAAGGAGCTTCTTCTTGAATTCCGCCAGAATCTGTCAAAATTAGTTTTGCATTTTTCATCAAATAAACTAAATAAGGATAATCCAAAGGTTTTAATAAATAAACATTTGAATATTTTTCCAGTCTTGAATGAATTTTATCCTTAACATTTGGATTAGGGTGAACAGGAATAATAAAATGATGGTCTTGATACTTATTAACAAGATGTTCAATTGCATCTAAAATTCGATTAATTCTTTCCCCATGATTTTCTCTTCTATGAGCCGTAATCAAAACGACTTTATCATCAACAGGAATACCCTTTTCTTTATAAAATTCAGATGCAACATTCATTGTGTCTTCCGACAAACAGAATAACGCATCAATAACGGTATTTCCGGTCACATAAATTTTCTTTTCTGAAATATCTTCTTTTAACAAAGCATTCTTGTTTTTTTCAGTTGGTGCAAAATTCAACTCTGCAACACGAGAAGTCATTTGACGCATAACTTCTTCCGGAAACGGTTCATAAATATCATACGAACGCAAACCTGCTTCTACGTGAAATACAGGAATTTTGCGGTAAAAACTTGTCAAAGCTCCGCATAAAACAGTCATTGTATCACCTTGAACAACTGTTGCATCAATTTCTTTTTCTGAAAAAACGCTATCCAAAGCCGTCAAAATTCTTGATTGAACTTCTGCTAACGATTGATTTGGTCGCATACAATCCAAATTTATATCGGCTTTCAGATTAAAGTAAGCTAATGTTTGATTTGATAGCTCTTTTTGTTGTTCTGTATTACAAATAATAACATTATATTTATCCGGATATTTCTTTAGCTCTAAAATTACGGGAGCAAGTTTAATAACTTCTGGTCTTGTACCAAAAACAAATAGTATATTCTTCTTATTCATAGGTTAAGTTTAGGACAAAAAATAAACATTTGCAACTCAAAACGGTTAACAATTAAAACTGTACAATCAGACAATTTATTATTTCTTTAATTAGTTATAATTAGCTCTACAAGGAGGAGATTATGCTTGATTTATTTATACTTGAAACCTGTCCGTACTGTAAAAAAGTAATAGATTATATGAAAGAAAACAACATTAAGTTTCACAAATTCGACACAATAAATAGTGATAATGTTCTTCGATTGTTGTCAATCGGCGGAAAAGACCAAGTGCCATTCTTATACAATGAAACAACCAATGATAAGCTTTATGAATCAGACGAAATCATCAAATATTTAAGGAAAAATTTTGAACAGGTATAAACTTATGCAAAACGAGTACAATAATTATAAAAATATTCATTCTGATATAAATGAATGCACATCAAGAGGTGCATGCTCAATCGCTCCGAATATTGCATCATTACAAGAAATTATCATATATTTCCTAAAACAACTGTCCTATTACGTGATTAAACTTGAAAATCTTGGAGCTAACAACCAAAATATCAAATACGAAATAATTAACGATATTGCCAGTCTTGTTTCAATAAATGAATTCAGCGAAAAACAACTTTTTGAAATTTTGTCAAAGGATTATTTCCTTTTTATTGATGCGAAAAACACATACCACAAAATTTGCAAAGAAAAGAGTATTCCGGCAAAAGACTTGAAAAACGTAATAATTTTTGATAAAAATACATCAGTTTCAAAAGCTATATCGCAAGGGGAAAAGCTGTTCTTAGAAAAGTACAAGCAAATTTCACAAACTCAAAAGAACTTAATGGCTATATTGCAAATTTTAATCAAAAGTACTGCAATTAGTCTGATTAAATTATGCGAATTCAAAGAGTTTGATGACAATGTTTATCACTACATTTTATCAACTCTTGACATGTTTAACCACGGAAAAATTTCCAACAAAGATATCAAAAATAGAATAACAAAATTAAGTAAAATTGATTGTAAATTACAAATTGAAATAAGTGATTTACTTCTGAAAGCCTATGACGGAATTGAAAAAGTTGAAGTTTCGCACTCGACAAGGAGAGGAAAAGCAATTCTTGTTTCAGGAAATAATTTTCAAGACTTGTTAAATGTTTTAGAAGCAACAAAGGAGAAAAATATTGATGTTTACACTCATTCAAACTTGCTCATTACACATGCCCTGAATAAGTTTCATCAATATCCGCACTTATTGGGGCACTACGGTAACACAACAGAAAGCTGTATTCTTGACTTTGCAACGTTCCCCGGATCAATTTTGTTAACCAAAAATTCTAAAAATAACACCGAATATCTATACAGAGGACGATTATTTTCAAATGATTATATAATTCATCAAGGAGTCGTTAAGGTGCAAGATGATGATTACACAGAACTAATCAATGCAGCACTCAATGCCAAAGGATTTTCTAAAGGAAAAACCAAGCCATCAACAACTGTTGGCTTCAACGAGAAAGAAATTGATGATGCTCTTAATAATCTTATAGTAAAACTTGCGACAAACCAAATTAAGCATCTCTACATCATCGGATTAAATTACTATTCTGAAATTCAGAACGAATATTTTAGAGAATTTTTTGCGAATTTAAAACAAGATGAATTTGCATTAAGTTTTTCATACAAGAGCAAGAAAGATAACGTCTTAACAATTGATGTAGGTAACTATAGCCCACTTATAATAAATATTCTCAAAAAATTATTTGATAAATATCCGATTGATAGCAAAAAAATTTCGTTTTTCTTTACAACATGTGATGTTATGACAATTTCAAACATCATAATGCTAAAAAGCATGAATGCAAAAAACATATTTATGGCACAATGTCCGCCAACACTTGTAAATCCATCAGTTTTTGAAACCTTTAAAAGAGAGTACAATATAAATATTACTGACTCACCATTAAATGATTTACGCAAAACAAAAGACGCCTGAGAAAAACTCAAGCGTCTTTTTATATCTATCAACTAATAAAAAATTAGTATCTGTAATGAGCAAATGCTTTGTTAGCTTCAGCCATTTTGTGGGTGTCTTCACGTTTTTTACATGCAGCACCTTGACCGTTTGAAGCATCAATCAATTCATTAGTTAATTTATCAATGAATGATTTTCCGCCTCTTTTCTTAGCTGATTCAATCAACCAAGAAGAAGCTAGAGCAAATCCTCTATCAGCTTTTACTTCAATAGGAACTTGGTAAGTAGAACCACCAATACGGCGAGCTTTTACTTCCAATAACGGAGTTGCATTTGTCATAGCTTTTTGGAAAATTTCAATTGCATCTTCGTTAGTTCTTTCTTTAATTCTTTCCATTGTGCCGTAGAAAATTCTTTCAGCCAATGATTTTTTACCACGTCTCATAATTCTGTTGATGAATTTAGAGATATCAACACTATTATAAACCGGATCAGCTAACGGGATTCTTTTTGCAGGTTTAGAACGTCTAGACATTACTTCTTACCTCCCTTTTTATCTCTTTTTGCACCGTATTTAGATCTGCTTTGAGCTCTGTTAGCAACACCAGCGGTATCTAAAGTACCACGAACGATGTGATAACGAACACCTGGTAAATCCTTAACACGACCGCCACGAATAAGAACAACACTGTGTTCTTGTAAGTTGTGACCGATACCCGGGATATATGAAGTAACTTCAAATCCGTTAGTTAATCTTACTCTGGCAACTTTTCTAAGTGCTGAGTTTGGTTTTTTAGGGGTTGTAGTGTAAACCCTAGTACAAACTCCACGTCTTTGAGGACAATTCATCAAAGCCGGAGATTTAGTTTTTGATTTAAGCTTTCTGCGTTCTTCGCGTACTAACTGGTTAATTGTTGGCATAATTTCTCCTTTTAATTTTACCAATTTGCCCTGCTAAGTCTTCTTGAGAGCTTAGGCTTCGCGTCTCGACTTTTCCAATAATTTCGCACTAACCGTCAAATCCAGCACGAAAATTTCGACTAGTACACTTCTATCAAACATCAAGCAAGCACAAATGTCAACTTCTAACAACCATTTATTAAGAGAATTATCTTGCTGCAGAGTCAATAATTTTCGACAATTTGTAAACTCTCGGATATTGACCAAATAATGAAAAAACAGACATATAAATAAATAGTCCGATCATAAAACTTTGAATGATTGAATAATCAAATATCAACGGTCTATTAAAAAACAGAACAATTTTAGAAACCAAATAATTTATAAGTGGAATATGCAACAATATGTCAGAAATAAAGCCTAAAACCATGCACAACACAAAGTACAAAAAAGAGATAAATATTGATTGAAATATATTAAATCTCAAAAATTTTGATAATGGCTTTTTCCCGAGATACATAATAAAAGCATAGATTAAACCGCCCCAACCCACAGTAAGGTACGAAACGAAAGACACAAGTCTATCGCTTAATTTTTGGGGATTGTTATGCATTCTGACTTGCTCCTCTTACAGAGTTTATATAATCTTCCATAACTTGGCTATAAATTAATCTATATTCATCGTTATCAGGTGAAATGCTGATTGCTGCACGATAGGACAAAATAGCCTGTTCAATATCGTTATCCAAATAATGAGCATTTCCCAACAATACATAAGTTTCAGGATTATTAGTTTCAACCCTCAATGCTTTTTTGTACAAATCAATTGCTTCTTTATTTTTTCCAAAGTTTGAATACAAATTAGCTAAAAGCACATAAGCATTTGATTTTTTAGGGTCAAATTCAATTGCTCTCTTGAACATTTCAACCGCAACATCAAATTCTTTAAATTCTGTTAAAGAAATTGCATAACAAATGTAAATTCTGTACTTATCTTCAGTCATTGTCAATGCTTTTTCATAGTACGAATAAGCTTGTTTTTTATCTTTCATAAGAGTTAAAGCATTTGCAATACAAACAGCAATCAACTCATTATCAGGATTTAGTACAAAAACTTTCTTAAACAACTTCAGAGCTGTAACATAATCAAACAATTTGAAGCACACATTACCCATGTCAATCAAGGCATTAACATTTTCAGGATCTAAAGACAAAGCTTTTTCATAATATGCTTTTGCTTCAACATAATCTTCAATATCTTGATACAACAAAGCAATAGCATTGTAAATTTCCGGATTTGTTGAGTTTAAATCAATAGCTCTATTGTAATAGAACAAAGCTTTTGAGAAGTTTTTCCATTCAGCAAAAACATTACCGATATTGTAATAAATTAAGAAGTTTTTCGGATTAACTTCTAAAGCCTTGTTGTAATAAGACAAAGATTTTCTGAAATCTCTTTCATAAAACCACATTGTACCCATACCGACAAGAGCTTGAACATCATCGGGTTTAATTGCCAAAAGGCTATCCAAAACAGACATAACCTTATCATAATCTTGTTGTTGTAAATAAAGCTCTGATAATGCGTGATAGTTTTCAATATTGTTAGGCTCTTTAGCCATTTTAACGACTAACTCGTTAATCTTCTCATTTAAACTTAAATTTTCCATGTCTTTATTTTACTCCATAATTTGATTTTTGTAAATAAGGTTAATTTAAGTCTATATAATGATAAGGCATTTTTATTTTACCCCCCATGATTAGGGACATTACTAAATACTAAACGGGCTCGTGGTGGATACCGCGAGCCCGTTGTTAAATCTATATCTTTTAGGATTAACCTGCTGTGTAGTTTGGAGCAAGCATTTTTGCGTCTGATTGTTCCATCTTTTGACAAGCTTCGTAATCTGTTTTTGCTGTTTGCAATTGAGATTCCAATGAATCCTTTTCTGATTGAAGTAAATCTTCTTCGTCTTTCAATGGTTCTAATTGCATATCTCTTAATTGTTCGAAATAATCTTGAATTTGTTGTTTTGTATATGCTGTATTTGTTTCGCAAACTGCGGACATATTTGTTTGAAGTTGAGAAACCTGAGACATCATACCATTGTATTTTTGAGTTTCTTCTTGAGTCATACCAACTGGATTTGATTGAGCTTTGTTCAATAATTCTTGACCACCAGCTTGACCGAAGATAGAAGCCATTGCACCATTTTTAGCGATAGTCAATGCACTATTTGATTGAACTGTCAAGCTATTCAATGCGGCTTTTTCTTGTCTATTTATCATTTTTTCCATATCGGCAGCATCTCTGGTGGCACGTCTCAATCTGGATTGAATACGCATCATACGGGCTTGTAGCGATCTATATCGCTGTCCCGCAGCCAATTTTCCAAATGCTCCTAATAAGAAACCCATTGTTCTAGTATCCTTGTGTTAGTGTCCTCGTACTTATATAAAGTATTTCGTGTTTTGATAATTGCCTTTTTGGTTTTATCATGTTAAGTTATGTTACAAAAATAGGTTAATTTATAGTATATACTTTTTATATAAATTAGTATCTATTCCAGTATTTACGGTAATATTGACAATTGATAAATTTTAATTTTTCTTGTAATATTTTTTGGTTTGTTGATAATAAAAAATAGGCTGAAACGTAAATTCAGCATGATTTTCGAGGGAAATGTGTATGCTAAAAAAATTCTTTAATGTAAAAACAATAATATTTACCATACTTGCAATATTAATACTATTTTTAATCCCTAAAATGTACGGATTATTAATGATATTATTTGCATCATTTGTATTTGCAGCGGCACTAAATCCGTTAGTAAACAAATTGCAAGACAAAATTAAAAACAGAGCATTATCAGCTTCAATTATAGTAATTACTGCAATTTTCACAATATTTGCTTTAATTTTGCCTATAATTGTAATGTGCTACAAAGAAATTGAATTGTTTATATCAATCATGCCTCAAAAAGTAGCATCTATTTACAATTTTATCACCCATTCAAAACTATATGGACACACAATTGCGGAGCTTATCCCAGTCAACAACTTGGCTGATGCATCTTCAAATATTGCACAGAATGTCTTTAGTCAATCATGGAACTTCACAATGGCTGCTGCTCAAGCAGTATTTGTAACTTTGGCATTAACAATGTTTGTATTTTATATTTTGGTTGATAAAGATTACTTAAGAGAAAAGTTTTTGGAATTTTTCCCGCCAAATATCAAGAAAAAAGCCGGAGATATTCTATTCAACATAACATCTAAAGTAGGTAATTATGTAAGAGCGCAAGTTTTGTCAATGGTAACGGTAGGCATTATGGTAACATGTGTTGTTGCAATTTTGGGGATTGAATATCCTGTTTTACTAGGTTTGATTGCCGGAATTTGCGAAATCATACCGGTTCTGGGTCCAACGATTGCTGTTTCTGTAATCGTTGCAATCGCATTCCCTCTTGGCGCTATAAAAATCATTTTAGCAATAGTACTATTCTTAACAGTTCAACAAGTTTCAAATTACATGATTCGACCATTCTTATTTGGAAAATTCATGAAACTTCACCCGATAACAATCATGGTTGCACTATTTGCAGCAGAAGAATTCCTCGGGATTTGGGGAGTAATTTTATCACCTGCAATCGCTGCAACAATCTGTGTATTAGTTGATGAATTATACCTAACACCTATTAACGCAAAAGAAACAGGTATTTATATTGAACAAGCAAAATAATGAAATAGTTTTATATGATAGGGTTATAAAACGAGAAAATGATTTCAATATGTGGTTTGCATTCCCCGGACCAGAATCTTTTGCGATGTCATCTTTAGGATATTTATGGCTATATCGTGCAATTGATATGCTAGAAGATATTAATATTGAAAGGGTTTATTCTGATTCAAAAACGACCTCGCTATTAAGAGATAAAATCGACCTTATCGCAATATCTTTTAATTTTGACATGGATTTTTTGCAAATATTCAAATTCTTAGAATGGAACAAACTTAAATTTAAAGCAAAAGACAGATTAGATTCTGACCCGCTAATTTTTGCCGGAGGTCCGGTTATTACATCTAATCCGGAACCATACAAAGAAATCTTTGATTTCTTTATTATAGGAGATGGAGAAGATGCGAATCTGGAAGCCGTAAAAACTTGCAAAGAGAATAAGGGAAAACAAAAAAATGAAATTCTAAAGCTTTTAAGCAAAATTGAGGGTGTTTATGTTCCGAGTTTGAATCCGACAAAAGTAAAAAAAGCAACCAAGAAACTTACTGAATGTATTTATACCCCCATTATAAGCGACAAAGCCTTTTTCCCTGATACATTCATTCTCGAAGTAGAAAGAGGGTGTGCAAACCGTTGTGGCTTTTGTTTAGCCTCATATATTAACCTTCCGATAAGGTTCGTCCCTTATGAAAAACTACTTGAAGCTATTGAATTAGGCTTAAAACATACAAATAAACTTGCATTACTTGGAGCTCAAGTAACGGCACACCCGAAGTTCAACGAAATTTGTAAATATATTGATGACAAAATCAAAAGTGGTGAAAAAATCGAAATGAGTGTTTCTTCTCTGCGAGTTGATTCGTTTAAACCGGAAATTGTACAAACACTAGTAGATGCAGGACAAAAAAATCTTACACTTGCAATTGAAGCAGGGAGCGAAAGACTTCGAAAAGTTATAAATAAAAATTTAAAAGAAGAACAAATCAATGCAGCAATTGAAGTCGCAAGAAGTTGCGGACTTAAAGGAATAAAGTTCTACGGAATGATTGGTTTGCCAACAGAAACTCAAAACGACATTGAGGAAATCATAAACCTCGCAAAAAGAATTAAAACAAAATACAAAGGATTTGATATCTCTTTTGGTTTTTCAACCTTTGTTCCAAAGGCAAACACACCTTTCCAATGGTTTGGACGAGAAGATGAAAAAAGCTTAGAGAAAAAAGCGAATTATCTAAAAAAAGAACTTCATAAAATCGGAGTTCAATCAAGCATATCGAGTGCAAAATGGGATTACTATCAAGCCGTACTATCTCGTGGAGATGAAAAACTTACAGACTATTTAATAGAAGTGTACAAGCAAGGAGGAAAGCTTGGGGCATTTAAAAAAGCTGCAAAACAATTAAAAATTGATACTGATTATTATGCAAACGTAACTTACGCATACGAAAAAGCACTACCTTGGGATTTCATTGACATTAACCCACGGAAAGAATTTCTAATCCAAGAAAGCATGCGATTGATTGAGATTTCTAAGGAAAATTAAACTTGCAATGGAACATGGTCTGAGTAAACTAAACTTGACCATTTTTCAAAATATGTAATTTGTGTAGCACTACCTGTTCTGATAAAAATCTTAGACAATTTATCTGCAGGAATTTCCAAAGCACCACAAATCGCGGCCTGAATTACATCCGGATAGGTTACGATAATAATTCTATTACCAACATTTTCTTCAACCAATCTGTCAATAATAGCTTTAATCCTTGCAACAAACTCATCAGAAGCTTCAACAACAGAATCAGCCTTTTTATTCGGGTGATGTAACAAATCTTGAATACCATCAGGATATTTTTCAAGAATTTGACCAACTGTCATACCATTCCATTGTCCTAATCGTCGTGATGTTAAATCATCTACAACAACGTAATCTTTTTTAAATAATTTTGAAATCATCATTGCTGATTGTCTTGTCCTAACGGCAGGAGATGTATAAATTACATCATTTTTAACAGCCCTTGATTTCAAGTATTTAGTCAAAGCTTCCATTTCTTCAACACCAAGCTCTGATAATGGAGGATAATTTTCTGCTTCTGAAATTCTGCCTTCTTCCGAATATATTGTCGCCCCATGGCATATAAACGTTATTTTACATTTTCTATTAAAATACATAACCGATTCCTTTATTTATTATAATTATAGCATAGATTTTGTTTTTGCGATAGTATTAAATTGATAAAAGGAGGAGCTACATGAAAGGAAAAGCATTCAAATTCGGAGATAATATTTCTACAGACCATATTGCCCCGGGAAGACTATATCACTTGAGATCAAATTTACCGGAATTTGCAAAACACGTATTGGAAGATGCCGATGAAACTTTCGCATCTAGAATGAAAAAAGGGGATTTTGTCGTTGCCGGTAGCAATTTTGGACTTGGTTCATCTCGAGAACATGCTCCTTTGATTATGAAAATTGCAGGGGTTGGAGCCGTTTTAGCAAAATCTTTTGCAAGAATTTTTTACAGAAATGCAATTAATATCGGACTTTTGGCGATTGAATGTGATACAGATGCAATTGATGATGGTGATGAATTAGAACTTGATATAGAAAAAGGAATTATCACAGACTTGACAAACGGCTCAATAATTCAAATAGAACCATTACCGCCTGTAATGATTAAACTGCTAAAAGATGGCGGACTTGTTGAACATATTAAAAAGAACGGAGATTTTAAACTAACCGACTAGTTGAAAAAATCCAAATTTAGCTACAATATCTTAATATATTGAGTTTTTAGAAAAAATATTATATTCTAAAATAGAATACGATTACAGTAAGGGGAGAAGACATGAATATCCAAGAACGCATGGACAGCATTAATGGCGTAATTAAACAAATCGCAGAATTTATACAAAGCCATGAAGAGATAAAAACAGATTTTAATGAATATTTAAGAACTATCGGAGCAAAATCCAAAACAGGTGTACCTCTACAAACTGCTTGTTTTAGTTATATCCTTGAACGTAACCTTGGAGAGGATTTGAAAAGTATTCCCGAACTATATCTGGAAAACACAAAAGGTCTTGATAAAGATACAAAAGATATTGTTGAAGCAATCAATAACTCAATCTCTTCTGTTTTTGAAATCAAAAAAGTTACTAAAACCGGTTTTGACTTATTAAATATCGTAAATGAACGTAGATATATGATTACATCATTGATGAAAATGACTGCATTTAGAGGTATTGGCTCGGGTGATTATATAATTGCTCGTATTGTAAATATCAATGGAGATTACTATTTGTTGGAAATTTCCGGAGTACTTCCCTCAACAAGAAAAGATGATGCATATAGATTTGCAGTTGCAAAAATTATCCAAAATCCGGAACTTGTTTACTTGGATAACCCTGATAAGCAAAAAGAAATTGAAGATGATGTTGCAGAAATCTATCAAAAATTTGTCGATTTCTTTGGAACGACAGAAATTATCACAACAAACAAATGCGCAGATGATTTAATCAGTATTTTCAACGATTATGCAGAAGATGGCAAAAAAGAAGACTACAAAGATTTAATCAAAGAACCTGAAGAATACAAATATTTTGCAGTTTCCGAGTTCAACAATTCTTACGATAATTTTCTGGAAAATTCTCTAGGAGGGTTTTCTTCTCACAAAGAAACTTACGATGTAGGTATTATTTATGATAAAGAACTTGGTTTATATGCAATTCCGTTCTATGGAACTTTTAACAAGATTTTTGAAGTTAAAGATTACACAAAAATTCTTAATTATGATGCTTGTATCAAGTATTTCTTAGAAAATGATAAATACTCAGCAAACCTAATCAGAATGGTCGCAGACAAGCACAAGAACTTTATGGAAATTGTTAATTCTGTTCTTGCAAAAAATTACACTTTAGATGAACTTCTAAAAAAATATAAACGCAGATATGTTGATAACAAAATCATCTCGTCAACAACAGTATTATATCGTTCAAAAGTATTCTCAAATACTCTTGGAATCATTGAAGATAACGAAAACAAACCTGAAATAGATACTTCTAAAAAAATTGGAAGGAATGACCCATGTCCTTGCGGTAGTGGTAAAAAATACAAAAAATGCTGCGGGGCAAATTTATAATCCAATATAGCAAATTATGATTAAACAGTTAAAACTAAAAGATTACATTTTAATAGATGAACTGTGTGCCAACTTTGATGACAAATTAAACATTATTACTGGTGAAACAGGTGCCGGAAAAAGTATTCTTTTGAATGCAATTGACTTGGTATTTTCTTCACGAGTTTCAAAAGATGTCATCAAAACCGGCTGTGACAAGGCAACTATTGAAATCGTTTTAGAAAATACTAAACATGATTTGTCAAAATTATTTGAAGAAAACGGAATTGATAACCTTGGTTCGGAAATCATTATCACTAAAGAAATCACCCAAAATTCTGTCCGTTCGAGAATAAATGGGACACTTGTAAACCAAGAATTAATAAAAAATTTGAGAACTCTGTTTGTCGATATCCATTCTCAACACCAAACATACACTTTTCTTCAACCACAATATCACATAAATCTTCTTGACTCTTATGGGAAAGAGGATTATGGACATCTTCTCAAAGAATACAAAGATGAGTTCAAAATTTATGAAACATTGATTAAACAATTCGAAGACTCTAAAAATTGTGCAAATGCCACAGAATCTCAAATAGAATTTCTAAAATTTGAGATAAATGAAATTGAAGAAGCAAATATACAAAGTGCTGATGAAGAAGAGGAATTAAATAAAGAACTTGAAATTCTGGAAAATGCCGAGAAATTAAAGGAATTAACCGGAAGTTCGTATTGGGCAATCAATGGTGATGATGGTTCAATTCTTGAAGCGATGAGCCAAATCAAAATGGATATCTCAAAAGCGGCGAATTTTGATAGTTCTTTAGAAGAAGTAAGCCAACAATTTGTTGATGCCCTTGAAAATTTAAAAGATATCTCATCGACTTTAAGAGATTACAGCCAAAATCTTGAAAATGACACACAAAGATTAAATGACATACAAGAAAGATTATTTATCTTTGATAAACTCAAACGGAAATATGGCGGAACTTTAGAATCTGTATTAAAAAGCTATAATGAATTCTGTGAAGAACTTTCAACTATTGAATTTTCAACCCAAAACATTGAAAAGCTTGAAGAAGAAATTAAAAAGCAAAAAGAAAAATTAACACAACTTGCCACAAAAATTACAGAGAATAGAGAAAACTATGCACAAGTTTTGTCGGTACTGATTCAAGACAAACTTGCCGTTTTAGAACTACCAAAGGCCAGATTTGAAATCAGAATTACCCCGAAAGAACTTTCATCAAATGGAGCAGATAATGTTGAATTTATGATTTCTACAAATGTTTCAGAAGATTTAAAACCACTTGCAAAAGTTGCCTCCGGTGGTGAAATTTCAAGAGTTATGCTTGCTATAAAATCAATATTTGCACAAAATGATGATATTGATACTGTTATTTTTGATGAAATTGATACGGGAATTTCAGGGAAAGCATCACAAAGTGTCGCAGAAGAAATTGTTGAATTAAGCAAATCTCATCAAGTTATCGTAATTACCCACCAAGCAATTATAGCTTCAAAAGCTGACAAACATTTCTACGTAAGGAAATCACAAGAAGATGAAACAAAAGTAGAAGTTTACGTTCTAACGGGAGATAACAAGATAAAAGCACTAGCAGAACTTGCAGGTGGGGAAATAAATGAACAATCAATCGAATTTGCAAAATCTCTTTTATCATAAATAAAAACCGGCAAAATACCGGTTTTGAATTTAGAATAATAAATGATGAATGATGAATATATCTAATTGTCAATAAAATCTCTCATGTGATTAGTTTTTGAAAATCTCCGCATTTTAGTTAATGCATTTTCCTCAATTTGCCTAATTCTCTCTTTTGAATAACCGAGCATGTCCCCAACTTCAGCTAACGTTTTTGGTTTTTCAAAATTTATACCAAAACGATGAGTAATTACACTTTTTTCTCGTTCTGTTAAAACATTAAACAATTCAGGAATGCCAAGTTTCAAAAAAGTATCTTTAGTTTGTTCTTCGGGGTTGTTGCATGACTTATCTTCAATAAAATCTCTCAGACACAAATCATCAGTAACTGAGGTTTCCAAACTAATCGGCTCTAAAATTATAGAATTTCTAATTTTTTGAAGCTTTGATATTGAAACGCACAAAAAGTCAGCGAGCTCTTGTTCAGTCGGTTCTCGTCCAAAATCAGAGGACAAAATAACATAAGCAGATTTATATTTTCTAATTTTATCAGCCATGTGAACAGGTATTCGAATTGTTTTGGAATGATTTGCTATCGCTCGGATAATTGATTGCTTAATCCACCATGTCGCATAAGTTGAAAACTTGAAATTTTTAGAATAATCAAATTTCTCAGCCGCCCTAATTAATCCTATTGACCCCTCCTGAACCAAATCCATGAACAATACACCTTGTCCAACGTATCTTTTTGCAATGCTCACAACCAGACGCAAGTTTGCCTGAATAAGTTTTCGCTTTGCAACAATATCTTTTTTCTCCTTAATAAGTTTGCCCAACTGCTTCTCTTCTTCAGATTTAAGAAGTTTTATTTTCCCTATTTCTTTCAAATAAAATTGCAAAATATCATCTTCATGCGCAATTGAATTAAAGGTCTTAATTTCTTCGCCGGTATTTTCGTCATAATTGTACGAACTAACCTCTCTCAACAAATTTAAACTCACATTTTCCTCCTGCTATAAACGATAAATCCTACTTTACAGACAAAGACGAAAGAAATAAAAAAAAGTTTCAACAAAACACTTGACATTAAAAATTGTTCTTGATAATATAAATCTTGCGGAGGGAGTTAAAACCGAAGCGAGCAGTACATTAGCTAGAAGTTAAATAGTAATAAATGGGCGTTTAGCTCAGTTGGTAGAGCGTCTCCCTTACAAGGAGAGGGTCGAGAGTTCGAGTCTCCCAACGCCCACCATTTAAAATCAAGAGCCGTAAGGCTCTTTTTTAGTATTTATCAAAATAATTGTTAGCGTAAAAAACATTTTTAAAGAAAAATTAAGCAATAACAAACCATTCACTATTCCTATCAAATTTATTTTACAAACACCTATTCTTGTGGTTTATTATATGTGGGATTTATATTAAACGGACTTAATAATTTTTAACAACATAACAAATTATTTTATGTTCAAACTTGATATAACTACGTATAACTATGAATAATTAATAGTAATAAAGAAAGGGTATGTGTTTATGAAATCAATAAACAAGAGAAAAATGATTGCTACGGCTCTTGTTATCAGCTTTTTAGCTCAACAATCTTTTATGACTTCGGCCTTAGCATCAGATATTTCAGGAGTTACCGGAAATAATGGTGTTTACAATATCAATCCAACTGATGTCATTGGAGGCATGGGTTTTAGAAAATACGAAAATTTCACTTTAAGCAAAGGCGATATTGCAAACTTAATTTTTAAATATGGAAAAGACAATGTATCACAGTTCGTTAACCTTGTTGATAACACAATCAACATTAATGGTTTAGTTAACACAGTAAGAGATGGCAAGTTCTACAACGGAAATGCGGTATTCATTTCTCCTAACGGTATGGTTGTTGGAGAAAGCGGTGTTTTAAATGTTGGTTCTTTATCTGTTTATACCCCAACACAGGCTTCATATAACGCATTTGTTAACAACAAATACAAAGGTGATTTAAATAAAATGCAACAAGGTACTGCAGATGTAAAAATCGACGGTAAAGTATTTGCAGCAAACAATATCAATATTATCGGAAGAGATGCCGCTATTGGTACTCACGGAGCTTTAATTGCAGGTGTTGCAAATCAAGGAATATTAACTTCAAATAAAGCATCAGATATTTTATTTAATTCTCTTGTAAATACCGGAAATATCAAATCTGCTGATACTCTAGGTTTGCAAAACGGAAATATCGTAATTAAAACAACAGTTAACGATGGCGGAATTGACATTGCAGGTCTTGTTAAAAACAACGGCAAAGGTAATGTTTCAATCCAAAACAACGGAACGCAAGAATTAAATATTAGCGGTAAAGTTCAAAATGCTAACGGCAATGTTCAAGTCGTTGATAGACAAGCAGGAACTACAATTTCCGGAGATATTTCAAACAACAACGGAAGATTAGCTATTAATAATAACAAAGGACAATTAAATATCACTTCAAAAGCTAACATTTCAAACAAAGGTGATTTAAGAATCACTAACAAAGGTGTTGGCGGACAAATTATTAATGGTAATGTTGCTAATAATGGATTGACACTTATTTCAAGTAATGCAGGTGATACAGTTATTAATGGGAACGTTCAAAACAGAGATGGAATGTTAACAATCGTAAGTAACGGTTCTGGTCTTGAAATTGGTAAAAATGCAGAAATTTCAAACAATAATAAAATCAAAGTAACTAACACCGGCAAAAACGGTTTCACTATGAACGGCACAATAAAGAATAACGGTTCAACAGCTTTAACAAACTGGAGCGGGAATTACGTTATTGGTGGTACAATCGCTAACGAAAAAGGCAAAATGAATTTATCAAATGCAAGTTCAAATATGCATATCACAAAAGATGCCGTAATTTCTAACAACGGGGATTTGCAAATCATCAATTCGGGTAAAAATGGCTTGACTATTGATGGTAAAGTTGAAAATTCAAGCACAACTAACGTTTGGGACACAAAAGGTGATATGAACATCAATGGTTCAATCGAAAATACAAAAGGGAAATTAACTGTTACAAATGACGGAAACGCATTAAATGTTAACGAAACCGGTAAAATTTCAAATGATAAAACAACTATCATCACAAACAACGGTATTGGAGGATTGAACTACACCGGTTCTTATTTAAATTCCGGTGATACAATCATTGAAAACAAAGCAGGTGATGCAAATCTTGATGGTGACTTAATTCAAAATACTCATAAAATGGTTGTCAAAAACTCCGGAGACGCATTAAATATTGATGGAACTGTCACTGGTCAAGATGCAAACCTCACTGTATATAATACCGGGAAAGAAGGAATGTTTGTTAACGGTTCAATCGCTGCAACAGGCAAAGGTGATAACATTTCAATCATCAACAAAAATGGTAATATGGTATTTGGAAACGGCATCGTTTCAATGGATAAAGGAACTATCAATATCGCAAACAGCGGAAATGAAATGTTCTTGAGTGAAAAAAGCTCTATTACTAACAAAGACGGTAAAGTTTTAATCGGTAATTCTGGAATTGGCGGTGCAAGAATTGATTCTTACATTGAAAACAACGGAGTTACAAATATTACAAACAAAGCTGGCGACCTTGTTACAAACGCAATTATCAAAAACCAAAACGGAAAACTTGAAATCGTTAACAACGGTAATAGTTTAACCGTTGGTGGTAATGCAATGATTTCAAACAACAGTGACGTAAAAATTGCCAACACCGGTGTTGGCGGAATGAACATCAAAGGTTTTGTAGAAAACAATGGTTCGACAGCCGTTTCTAACTGGAATGGCGATATGGTCATCAGCGGTAAAATTGAAAACCAAGACGGCAAAATGAATATCACAAGTGCAAAACAAAGTAATGGATTGCACCTAACAAAAGAAGGTCAACTTCTTAATAACAATAGCGAACTATATATCCAAAATACCGGTAAAAACGGAATGATTTTGGACGGTGAAGTTAAAAATAACTCAACAACTACTTTGTACAATGCTGGCGGAAACCTTGAAGTTAATGGTCTTGTACAAAACAAAGGCGAATTGATGATTTCAAACAGAGGTCAAGAATTAGTTGTTGGTAAAGATGCAATCATTCAAAATAATGGTAAAACAACTATCAGAAATAACAGTATCAAAGGTATGACTATCGGTGGTACTATCCTTAACCAAAACGATACTCTTAATATTGAAAATACTGCAGGATACTTGAATACAGATAAAGATTCTCAAATTATCAACAGAAAAGCAGATATCAATATCACAAATTCAAGTGGTGGAGCGATGACACTTGACGGTAGTATCTACAATGTTGAAGGGGATAACATCAACCTTAAAAATACAAGTACTCGTGGCGGAATCGTAGTTGACGAAAATGCTTTAATCAACACTCAAGGTGATGTGAATATGGAAAACTATGGTATTCACGGAATCAGAGTAAGAGGTAAAGTTGCCGCAAATGATATCAACATCGGAAACAAAGACTCTCATGTTTACTTAGGTAGACCTAATCAAGAAAAAACAGATGAAGATGTTGCAAACTTAAACGCACTTAATGATGTAACTTTCAATATTGAAAACGGTTCATTATTAAATGAGGGTTCAAAAAACACCCTAATCCGTTCAGACGGCGATTTAACAATCAACGTAAACAATGGTAAAATCGGTGTTGAAACAGGGACAAGCGGTGGCGGATATACTTACGGACCAACAAAAGACCAAGTTGATACTTCAAAATCAATCAATGTTGATGTAAATGGTAAAATTAATGCACATACCTTAGATACAAAGAAAACAAATGGAGATTATGCAATAAACTTAGCAAGTTTTGGTTCTGATATGAACATCGACCACATATATGCAGATGGAAGGGTTCTTCTTCTAACAGATAAAGATGCCGATGGAAATGTCGGTTCTGTCCTAAATGCTTCAACTGATAGTACTAAAGCAAATATTCAAGCTAAAGGTTTATCACTTGCTTCAAGTGGAACAATCGGAACAAAAGACAATGCATTGACAGTTAACGATACAAACTATGCTTATAAATCAAACTATCAAGCTGTTGAAGATGTAAATCTTAAAGCTCTGGATAACCAATACAAAAAAGCAGATGTTAAATATATCATCTCAAATACTGGTGACGTAAATGCTGAATTCGTTGGTTCTGCAAGAGTAAAAGATACATTCTCCGGAAATGGAAACGTTAATATTACAAATAGAACTGGTAAAATGAACTTAGTAAATAAAGGAACAACTCCAAACACAACAAATACTGATACTTATTTTGATTTTGCAAAATAAGACAGGAATTAAATAATACAAAAAGGTTCAATTCTAAACAAAAGAATTGGACCTTTTTATTTATTAACAATCAGATGACATTTATAAAAAAAAATGTTATTCTAAATATAAGGTAAAATAATTATTTATAGGTGTTGGTTATGAAAAACAAAAAAGCATTTACGTTAGCAGAAGTACTTATTGTATTAGCCCTTGTTGGATTTTTATTTACTTTGACAATTCCAAATTTAGTGCAAAAACAAGGTTCTCTTGAGTACATTAAAAAAGCAAAACAAATGCAAAAAGATTTACAAACAGCACTTACAGAAGTTTCCGCAATAAACGGGAACAAAAATCCTGATGATTGGGAAACAGTAAGAACAAGCGAGAACAAAGCCGAGGCAATTACAAATGAACTATCAAAGAAAATAAAGGTTTTGTCATTTTGCGGAGCTTCACCTCTCGGGTGTTTTGCACCTAAAGGCTATCGAACAATAAGCGGACGTTCAACAAATGCAGTTTTTCAACCACTAAAACCAAACCGCTTAACAATAGACAAAGAATTTCCACTAGAAGATACTAACCAAGATGAACAATTGAACGTGAATGATTTGAACGCATTCTATGATGATGAACAAAAGTCGCAACAACCACAATATACAGAAGCGAATCCAAAATCATCTGTATCATTTATTTCGCTGTTAGATGGTGGGGCTGCCGTAATCAAAACAAATTCTACATACTGCGACGGTTTAATTTCTTCTATTGATAAAGTAAAAAGACCACTTTGTGGGACAATAATCATAGATGTAAATGGCCCAGCAAGACCAAATATGCTTGGAGTTGACGTATTTGGATTTTATATTTCCGGAACATCACTTGTACCAATGGGATTTTATGGAGATGATTTTTCATTCAACTCTAACTGTTTAAGAAACAACATGAAAAATAGTGAAAATGGTCTGGCATGCACAGCTTGGGCACTAACAAATAAAAACATGGACTACAGAAAATGTGCGGCTGGAGATGTAATTGATTGGACAACATCAACAACTTGCGATAATACACCGTAAGTTAATAAATTAAAATTCAATTAACCAAAAGGCGAAATTTAGTAATTTCGCCTTTTGGTTGTTAAATATTATTATGCAAAATAGACTTAATTATCTATTCTTTTCTGAGTGTCGTGTTTGAGGATTTTTCTTGCGAGTAAAACTAACACAAGTATTCCGACTAATATAACAAACGCAATTGCAAAACCACTATATTGAACATATTGCAACTTAATTACAGTTGGACCATCTTGTGAAATATCCCAAGTGTAAACATTACCAGAAACAGAATCTGCATTATTTGAAGATGCGAAAGTCGGAACCTTAACACTAAATGAAGCTTTCAAATCTTTAATGCTTGGTTCCTTTTTGTTTTCTTCATTTTGCTGAAGATTTTTATTTACAAATTCTTTTGTTGAATCATCAAGATTTTGAGCAAAAATATCTTCTTTAGCCGAATTATCAACATCATATTCTGATGGATCTCCATATTCTTTCAAATAAACCGGATCTAAACCCTCTGCCCTTTTAATTTGTTTTGTTTTTTCAGCTTTTTTAACTTTTTTAATTTGATTTTTTAAATTGTAAGTTGCATCAATATTAAAAGATGAAACTAAGAAACTCTTTTTAACTTCAATAAATTTACCACTCGGCAAATTAGATGTAAAACCAAGAGATGATAAATCTAAATCATCATATTTCAAATCTTTAACTGATTTTGAAGCTGTAATTGTTGATAGTTTTTTACCATAAGCTTCTTGTGAAGTGTATAGCGGGTCTAAAAATTTTGCATAGTTATCTGTTATAGTAAGTGCCGCAATATCAGATGAATCTGACAAATTTCCCTCATACGTTAAAGAGGTTGCAACACTCGCTGAACGGTCATCATTTATTGTAACTTGAGTATCAATATTAGTACAACCAGTTAATAACGGTACTAACAAAAAAAGCGATACAATAACCTTTTTCATAATTTAAATCTCTCCTTACGTCTTTTTAATAGAGATATCATAGCATAACTTTTAAAAGATGTTAAATTATAAAGAATATTTAAGGTATAATAAAATGTATGAAAATAAATGACGAATATACAGTAAAAATTGAAAAGATAACAAATTTAGGCTTAGGACTTGCTAGAATAGATGGTTTTGTAGTTTTCGTAGAAAACACTTGTCCTGAAGATATAGTAAAAATTAAAATAACAAAGGTTAACAAAAACTTTGCAAATGGTAAAATTTTGGAAGTAATAACGCCATCAGAACACAGGGTTAAACCATTTTGTCCAATGCAAAAAGTTTGTGGAGCATGCCAGTTACAATTCATCGACTACGATTACCAACTTGAACTGAAAAGACAAATCGTAGAAGATACAATGAAAAATATCGGGAATCTCGATATAGAAATACCAAAACCAATTTCAAGCCCACAAATAAAAAATTATCGTCATAAAATTCAATATCCGATTTCTGAAACAAAAAATTCTAAAAGAATACTTGCAGGCTATTACAAACCCGCAACACACGAAATTGTAAATATTAAATATTGCCCAATTCAACCGGAAATTTGTGATAAAATCATTGAATTTATTCGAGAAAAAGCATTTGATTTTGGAATTTCCGGTTACAATGAGAAAAAACATTCCGGAGATTTAAGACATGTTGTTATAAGAAGTTCTCTTGCAACGGGTAAAAACTTGGTCGTTCTTGTTATAAATGCGACAAAATCTTTTGAGAGACTAAACGACTTTGCAAAGTGTATTTTTGATGAATTTTACGAAGTAGCTGGTGTTTGTGTAAATTTCAATTCTAAAAAGACAAATGTTATTTTAGGTAAGAAAACAGAATGTCTTGCAGGAAAGAATTTTGTAAAAGAACGAATTTTAGATAAAACTTTCCGCATTGGTCCTAATACATTTTTCCAAATCAATCCCAAAAGTGCAGAAAACATCTTTAGATATGTAAAAGATTATATTAAAGATAACTTTGAAAATCCGACAGTACTTGATGCTTATGCGGGAATTACATCATTTGGAATTTGTATCTCTGACATCTGTAAAAAAGTAGTCAGTGTCGAAGAAAATAAAGAATCGGTTGAACTTGCAAGAGAAACCGCTGAAATCAATAATATTCCTAACTTAGAAATTCATAATCAAGATGCATCTGTCTTTTTCCAAAAAGAGAAGAGAAAATTTGATGCAATTATTCTTGACCCACCAAGAAAAGGTTGTACTAAGGAAAGCCTTGACAATGCAGTAAGACTATCAAAATCAATAATATATGTAAGTTGTAATCCGGCAACACTTGCAAGAGATTTGAAATACTTGAAAGAAGAAAAGAACTGTACCGTAAAATCGATACAGCCTTTTGATATGTTTTGTCACACCTATCACATTGAAAATGTTGCGATTATTGAAAATTAATCAGCATTGAAATTGTGAGAGATTGCTTTTTTCAAATTGTCATGCACTTTATTTAGCAAAGTTTTATCACTACGTAAGTCTTTTGCCAGTTGTTTCTTTTCGCTATCAGTAATTTTTGGAGCTTTTCTTGCTTCCTTATAAACTGAAGAAACTCTGTCATTCAAACCCGAAAAATAATTTTCAAACATATTTACATCTGTTTCAGAGAATGAAATAGGAATGGAATCAGACAAATCATATAAATCTTTATTTTTAGCATTCAAGAATAACTTTTCTGAAACTTTTCCTCTAAACATTTGTTTGATTAAATCAATATAACGAGATGCTTTTTGAGAGTGAGAACCAATTGTTTTGTTACTCAAATCAACATGCAATTCATCAAGTTCTCTTAATGGGGTATAAATAAATGAAGATTCTGCATGCTTTGCTTTAGAATAATTTGGACCAAACACAATAAGTAACTCATGACTTACCGGATTTTTCCTAGAGTCAAAATCACGAACAAAACGCATTTGAATATCTTCATAACCTGATTTTTGAGGTTTACCAATTGAATATTTCAACTCTTCCGGTAATTTTGTTACTTGATCCGCAACATCATCAAGTCTTATATCCAAATCCGGAACAGTTTTTTCTAAATCTAATTTTTTAGCTTCTTCTTCTGTTGGAATATAACCTCTTTTCATAAGGTCTTTAATAGTCATTTTCTCTGTACCGAGAACATAGCCACGTTTTTTCATCTCCGTAAGTAATGAATTCAAAGAATCTAAATCGTAAGGATTGTTGCAATATAATGTCGCACGAATTGTATCAGGAACTTTAAATTTACCTGAACGAACAATTTTGCTGGAGTATGATTTTGGGGATTTTACAGGATTTAACTCGCAATATGCTCTATCAAAAGAAAAACCTTTGTCTTTTAATCTAAACGCAACTGATTCCAAAATATCCAAATAAGTAATTGCTAAACGTCTTAATCTTGGAGTATCTGCTGCAACTTGAGCTTCTAGAAAGTCTGATACTTTTGAACTAGCACCTCCTATACCTGAAAAAGATACAGTGTCTTTAGAAAGGGTATTTAATTTCGGAACTGTAACATTTTTATTTTGAACCGGAGAATTAATGCTATTTAAGTGATTTGCACGAGATAATGCAGGGGTAATTGATAATATATTCATAATAAAGTAAATCCTTTCAGAGAATATAATGATACTGAACAATTATTATTTACAATTAATTGAATTTATTTGCCAAATTGTAACATAAATTTACATGCTTAAAATTGGGTCAAAATATATGTTTGTATTATCATGAGAGATGTACAGTTATAATTAAGTAATAGCGCATATAAATAAGGAGGGTTACTAATTATGCCAGGAAAAACTATAACAGTTGATGGTAACTACGCTGCAGCGCATATTGCGTATGCTTTAAGCGAAGTATCAGCAATTTATCCTATCACTCCTTCATCTACTATGGGTGAATGGATTGATGAATGGGCATCTCAACACAAGAAAAACATTTGGGGTGAAGAAGTAAGAGTTGCAGAAATGCAATCTGAAGCAGGTGCAGCAGGAGCTGTTCACGGTTCTTTAGCTGCTGGTTCATTGACTTCTACTTACACAGCTTCCCAAGGTTTATTACTTATGATTCCTGTAATGCACAAAGTAGCAGGTGAAATGCTTCCACACGTAATTCACGTTGCAGCTCGTGCTTTGGCAGCTCAATCATTAGCAATTTTCGGTGACCATACAGACGTTATGGGTTGCCGTAACACAGGTTATGCTATGTTAGCAGCTAACTCTGTTCAAGAAGAAATGGATTTGGCTTTAGTTGCACACTTAGCAACTTACAAATCAAAAGTTCCATTCTTACAATTCTTTGATGGATTTAGAACTTCTCACGAAATTCACAAAATTGAAGAAATTTCTTACGAAGATATTGCTAAATTAGTAGAACCTAAATATATTGAAGAATTTAGACAAAGAGCATTACGTCCAGAAGCTCCTAAATGTAAAGTTGGTGCTCAAAACTCTGACGTATATTTCCAAGGTCGTGAAACAGTTAACAAATACTACAATGCGGTTCCAGATATCGTTCAAGAATATATGGACAAAGTTGCAGCTGTTACTGGAAGACAATATCACCCATTCGATTATGTTGGTGCTGAAGATGCAACTGACGTTATCGTAGCTATCGGTTCTGGTTGTGAAACAATCGAAGAAACAATTGATTACTTGAACACTAACAGAGGTACTAAATATGGTTTGGTTAAAGTTAGATTATACAGACCATTCGACGTTAAGAGATTTAACGAAGCTCTTCCAAAATCAGTTAAACGTATCACTGTTTTAGATAGAACAAAAGAACCTGGTTCAATCGGTGAACCTTTATACTTAGATGTAGTTGCAGCATTAGAAAACAAAGACATCAGAGTAATCGGCGGACGTTACGGTTTGTCTTCAAAAGAATTCACTCCATCAATGGTTCTTGCTGTTTACAAACATGCTGAAAACAACGGATTCCACGGATTCACAGTTGGTATTGAAGATGATGTAACTCACAAATCAATCAAAGTTGAAGAACACATCGTTACAGAACCTGCCGGAACTACAAACTGTATGTTCTGGGGCTTAGGTTCAGACGGTACTGTTGGTGCTAACAAAAACTCAATTAAAATTATTGGTCAATATACTAACAAAGATGCTCAAGCATACTTTGCTTACGACTCTAAAAAATCATTTGGTGTTACAGTTTCTCACTTGAGATTCGGTGACAAACAAATTAAATCAACATACTTAATCACTGCGCCTGATTTTGTATCTTGTTCAGCTCACTCTTATATCGGAAGATATGACCTATTAAAAGGTATCAAAGAAGGCGGATCATTCTTGTTAAACAGCCCATACTCTAAAGAAGAAGCTTTTGCTCACTTAACCAGAGATATGCAAAAAACAATCATTGATAAGAAAATCAAATTCTACAATGTAGATGCTGAATCTCTAATCAAACAACAACCAGGATTAAGAGGTAAAGGTGCTAACACAGTTATGATGGTTGCATACTTCAAAGTTTCTGGAATCATTCCATTTGAACAAGCTTATGAAGGTATGAGAGCTATGACAACTAAGACATTCAAGAAAAAAGGTGACGATGTTGTTAACATGAACTTAGCATTGATTGATGCAGCTATTAACGCAACTGAAGAAGTTCCGGTTCCTGCAACTTTAGACGGTGTTGGCTGCGTAGATGATGTTAAATTCATTCCTGAAAATGCCAGCGACTTCGCTAAGAAAATCATTGAACCATCAATGAGATTAAAAGGTGATGATATCCCAGTTTCATCAATGAGTATTGACGGTGTTATCCCTACAGGTACAGCTTGCTTAGAAAAACGTGGAATTGCTCCTCGTGTTCCTCACTGGAATTCTGAACACTGTATTCAATGTGGTATTTGTGCTTCAGCATGTCCACATGCTGCAATCAGAACTAAATTAGCAGAAAAAGACAGTTTGAAAGATGCACCAGCTTCATTCAACACTGTTGATGCTAAACCAAACTTAAACGGTGAACAATTCAAAGTTCAAGTTTACTGTGAAGATTGTACAGGTTGTGGTGTTTGTTTAGACCAATGTCCAATGTCTAAAGTTGAAGGCAAAAAAGCTTTAACTTGGTCTACAATTGAAAAAGAAGTTGAAGCTTGCGAATTAGAAAACGAAAAATTCTTTGACGCATTACCTGATAACGTTATGGGTAAAAACACAACTAAAACAATTAAAGGCGCTATGTTAAGAAAACCATTATTTGAATTCTCAGGTGCTTGTGCTGGTTGTGGTGAAACTCCTTACGTTAAATTAGTTTCACAATTATTCGGTGAAAACGCAATCGTAGCTAACGCAACAGGTTGTTCTTCAATTTACTCAGGCACATTCCCTACTATTCCTTATACAACTAATAAAGATGGTAGAGGTCCGGCTTGGGCAAACTCTTTATTTGAAGACAATGCTGAATTCGGTTATGGTATGAGATTGGCTGTAGATCAAAACAGAGCTACATTAAAATCTTATGCTGAAAAAGTTATTGCTAGTGAAAAAGCTCCTGCTGATTTGAAATCTGCATTAGAAAAAGCTTTATCTCACTGGGAAGATTCAAAAACTGAAGAAGCTATCAAAGATCAAGAAGCAGCTAAAGAAATTATCAACAAATATGCTGCAGAATGTGATTGCGCAGACTTAGCTAAAGTTAAAGAACTTGAAGACTACTTCACAGATAAATCTGTATGGATTATCGGTGGTGACGGTTGGGCTAACGATATCGGTTACGGCGGTATTGACCACGTTCTTGCTCAAAACAAAAACGTTAACGTTCTTGTTCTTGATACAGAAGTTTACTCAAATACTGGCGGTCAAGCTTCTAAATCAACTCCAACCGGTGCAGTTGCTAAATTCGCTACTGGCGGTAAACAAACATACAAGAAAAACATGGGCTTGATGAGCATGTCTTATGGTTACGTATATGTAGCATCAGTTGCTTTGGGCGCAGATAGAGCACAAACTCTAAAAGCATTCCAAGAAGCAGAAAGCTACAACGGACCATCAATCATCTTCGCTTATGCACCATGTATCGCACACGGTATTGATATGAGCAAAACTCAAACTGAACAAAAACGTGCAGTAGAAGCAGGATACTTCCCATTATACAGATACAACCCTGCTAACCCTGAACAACCGTTCACTTGGGATGCTAAAGATCCAAAAGGCAGCTACCAAGACTTCATCAGATCAGAAGGTCGTTATAAATCACTTATGAAGACTAACCCTGAACATGCTGAAGCTCTATACGAAAAAGCTGAAAGCGATGCGGCTAAACGTATGAACGTTTATAAAGCAGTTGGCGAATTGATGAAATAATCAAATTTGCTAAAAATTTGCAAAAGAGGTACTCGAAAGAGTGCCTCTTTTGTTTTGTTATTATTTAAGCAAAGACTCTAAACTTCATTAAGATTTGATAACCCTGATTGAATTTTGGAATATTGAGTTCTCAACTGAGACATTCTATCTTGTAATTGCTCCAACTTTCTTCTATCAGCTTGGAGTTTTTCTTGTGTTTCTTCAAGTTTTTCTTGTTCCTCATTTTTATCATGCTGAATTTGAGTCAATTTTTGAGAATCCTCATTTATTGTATTTTTCTCAGTATCCATTTGAGAAGTTTGAGTTAGAATATCAGATTTTACACTGGAAATTTTATCTTCAACCGAATCTTGAGAGGACTCATTTTTAGTCAATGAATCATCTAAGTCATGACGTTTTTCTAGCATCTTATCAACAAGATCTCTTGATGTATCATTTGATTTAAAAGTGAAACGTAAATAATTATTTGATAAATTAGATACAGGAAGAATTCTCATAATGCAGAACCTAAAAATTTTTACTACACAATATATTAAATCAAAATAATTATTTTTTTGCTAGTTCATTTGGTCATAAACTCGTCGAACTTCTTTTATATCTTGCCACATCAACCATTTTGGAGAACCTTTTTCTCTTGACTCATTTCGAAGCAAGTATGATGGGTGAAAAATCGGCATCATTTTAGAAAAGTTTGGGCCTTCAAACCATTTACCACGTAATTTCGTAATACCCAATTTTGTATCAATAAAAGAATTCACGGCAACCCTACCACAAAGTAAAATGATTCGAGGTTTTAATATTTCAATCTGTGCATCTAAAAACTCTCGGCATGCTGCTTTTTCATCTGGGAGAGGGTCACGATTTTCCGGTGGACGACATTTTAGCGTATTACAAATATAAATATTTCTTTGACGAGAAAAACCGACACAACCTAAGATTTTATCCAAAAGCTGTCCGGCTTTTCCAACAAAAGGCTCACCTTTCATATCCTCATAATACCCCGGAGCTTCTCCGATTAACATCAACTTTGAATTTGGAACACCTGCTGAAAACACAGAATTAGTACGAGTTTTGCATAGGGAACATTTCTCACAATTTAAACATTTTTCTCTAACTAATTCCAATTGTTCATCAAATTCAGTCTGCATAACTTACTCCGGCATCAAAACAGAAATTACAGCATTATCAAGGGACAAGTATGCATTTATTGTATTTGTTAAATCTTCTAAAGTAATACTATCCAAATCTGCTAAATAATCTTCTACCAATTTCAAATTTTCGCAAACGGTCATATAGTAACCAATAGTTTCGCCAATTTCAGAAACAGTTTCTGCGGAGAACGCAAAACGGGATTTTATACGTTTTTTAGCTTTTGCAAGCTCTTCTTCTGTTATTTTATTTTCTAAAAGATTTGCCAATTCTTGTTTTACAAGTTCAAGAGCTTTTTCTTTAAATTCCGGCTTGAAATTAGCCTGAATAAAGAAGTTGTTACCATCTTTAAATTGGTAATGCTCTGAACCAATCATATTAAATATTTGTTCCGGTAATTTTTCAATTAAGTTTTGTTGTAAACGAGAACTTGAACCGTCACCAAAAATTATACTAATCAAGTCTAAGCAAATCCCCGGTTTCAATTCCGCAGCTCTAGGTCCTAACCAACCAAACATCAGATAGCCGGTATTTACATTAGATTTTGTTTCAATGTATTTTGTTTGTTGAGTAGGAGTATCAATTTTATTAACACGATTTTCACCTTGAACTCTATCCGGAAATGTAAATTTGTCACAAATAGTTTTCAAAACTGCTTCGTGGTCAAAATCTCCAACAACAATAGTTGTAACATTATTAGGTGTATAGAATTTTCTATAATAACTATCAATATCTTCTCTTGTCAAACGAGAAATAATCTCCGGAGTTCCAATTACATCTCGTTTATAAGGGTGAGAAGTATATAGATTTTTGTTACAAATATTGTAAACCTTAGTCCAAGGTTGATCCTTGCGCATTCTGATTTCTTCAATTACAACATGACGTTCACGTTTATCAGTAACAGTATTGTCATTTATATCAAACGGAGCACCGAGTTCTTCTGCAGGAAAAACGGGATCCATCATCATGTCAGCATGCAAATCTACTGCCAAATCAAAATCTCTGTTATCAATACCTTTTGGAAGTGTCACATAGAAAAACGTATAGTCTTTCCAAGTTGCAGCATTAACAATTGCACCTTTTGATTCAAGCATTCGGTCAAATTCTCCGACTTTGTGAGCATGAGTGCCTTTAAACATTAAATGTTCCAAAAAGTGAGAAATTCCGTTATTATCATCATCTTCATTTATAGAACCGGTTTTAACCCAAGAAGAAACATTAACCATTTCTCCCTCTTTATGAGCCAAAACGATTTTATGTCCATTTTCTCTTTCATATATTTCAACATCACGTGTTAAAAACGGATATTTGACCAACGTTTTATTCATATATAAATTCCCCTTATTTAATGTGTTTATTATAACACGAAATTTAGCATTTTAAAAAACAATAAAGAAATAGCCGTTCAAAAATTTATGTTTAGGCTATAATTCATGTATGAATGATATTTTAAACAGAATAAAGGGAACAGTTGTTGTATCTGTCCAAGCAATGCCTAATGAACCATTGTACTTGGAACAATGCATGATTGGAATGATGAAATCTGTAGTTAACGGTGGAGCAGGAGCATTAAGACTTGCAGGCGCAAGAGATGTAAAAAATGCAAAAAAATTATTTAATCTGCCAATTATCGGCTTAACGAAACCAAACATTATTCCTAAAAATTACAAAGAATTGGTTTATATCACTCCAAACATTAAAGATGTTATTGAACTTGTTGAAGCAGGTGCAGATGTGATTGCAACCGATGCAACCCAAAGAAAACGTCCCAATAACGAAAAGTTACAAGATTTGATAAAATATATTCATATCAATAAACGCCTTGCTATGGCTGATATTTCAACACTTGAAGAGGGTTTGAACGCTAAAGAACTTGGTGCGGATATAATTTCTACAACTCTTGCAGGTTATACATTAGAATCCGCAAATTCACCGGCTAATGAACCTGATTTTGAACTTTTAAAACAACTTGTAGAACAAACTCAATTACCTGTTGTTTTAGAAGGCAGAATTTGGGAACCGGAACAAGTTAATAAAGCATTTGAACTGGGTGCACACTGTGTTGTAATTGGTTCAGCTATCACAAGGCCACAACTTATTACTAAAAGATTCGTATTCAGAAAGAAGTAACAAATAGGGATAATATGAAAATCTTACCGATAAAACCTTTATCACAAATGGATAAAGCGAAAAATCTTATACATATAATTGAACAAAATTCAAACAGACAAAAACAACTACCTGATTATGACAGAAAAGTTGAACTTATTGGCAAAGAATATACAGTCAGAGAAGTTCGCAGTCTTTATAAGTTCATAAAAATGCAAGCAGATAAACTTTTAAAGAAATAACAAACATAAAGGGAGTAAAAATATGAAAAAAGCTTTAGCTTTAGATGTAGGTGGAACAAAAATCTACAATGCCATTGTTAATGAAAATGGTGAAATTATTAGCGAGATAGAAAAACATGCTACACCAAAAACATTTGATGAAATCAAAAAAACTTTTATAGAAATAATAAAAAGACATGAAAACGATGTTGATGTTATTGCTTTTTCAACATGTGGAGCCGTAAACAATCAAAATTCAAAAATACTAGGTTCAACTGGCAATATTGCAAAAGGCTATCCACAAATGCCATTTTTAGAACTCTCAACAAAACCTGTTTTTGTTGAGAATGACGCAAACTGTGCTGCTTGGGCTGAACACGAAATCGGAGCATCTGTAAATTGTCCAACCAGTGTTATGATTACTCTTGGCACAGGAGTTGGCGGTGGAATTATTATTGATAATAAACTTCTAAAAGGACAAAACGGAGCAGCCGGAGAAATGCATTTTAAAATGTATTCTGATAAACGAAGAAAATGTACCTGTGGTTCTTGGGATTGTTTTGAAATCTACGCATCAGGTACAGGATTAAAAATTACTGCACAAGAAATGTTAAAAGACCTAAATGTCACAACCTATGATGTTATGAACGGAGTTAAAAATAAAAATCAAAAGATGCTTGATGTTTACCATAGATGGGAAGAAGATATTACAAATGGAATTATTGGTTTAGCAAATATTTTTGACCCTGATTGTGTTGTTTTATCAGGTTCTTTGGCACAATTTGTTGAAACGGATAAAATAGAAAAAATTGTTAACCAGGAGATTTGCACAACACCAACAAGAGTTGTTAAGGCGACAGCAGGAAATTATTCTGGAATGATTGGAGCCGCATTACTTGCTTTTCAAAAAGGAGTAATCAATGGGTAAATCAAAAGCAAGAATTTTCAGAAAAGGGATAAATGACCAAATTCCAAGACTTAGCAGAGAAAATGCAATTCTTGAAACAGTAAAACATCTTGAACATAACAGTAATAATCAAGCCAAAAATCTTATAACAATGTTCGGCTTATCAGCAGAAGAAATTCTTGAGGCCGGCGGAAGTTACGAAGCCGTTGTCGCACTTAAAAACATTTTGGAAAAATAATTTGATTAAAAATATACTTCATAAAACTATTTTTTGGTTAAAAAATGCAAGATTATATTCGGCGCCAATGACAATTCTAAGTTGGCTTGTGATTTTTGTCTACTCGTTAAAAGTAGGTGGAAATATTGTCGCAGGGTTGATTGCACTTGTTGGAATTTGTCTTGTACATCTTTCAACAAATCTTATTGATGATTATATAGACTATAAGACTTTACAAAAAGATTATGAATTCTTAACCGCAGGCAGAGATTGCAAATGTGAATATTTAAGAACCGGTCAAGCAACAACAAAAGATTTGAAAAATGTTATAAGCATTTTTATTTTGTTAGCTGCAATATGTGGAGGAATCCTATTTTTTATTTCGGGGAAAGCTGTAGTATTTTTAGCAGTTATTGCCCTAACAATTGCACTCTGCTACCCATATTTGTCAAGCAACGGACTAGGGGAATTTGCAGTTATAATTGCTTATGGACCATTGATGTTTGAGGGTGTTTATTATGTGATGACAAAGCATTTTTCTTTTGATGTTTTAATCTTGTCGTTAATTTGTGTAATGTTTGTGAATACCGTATTATATACACACATGCTAATGGATTATGATGGAGATAAAAATGCAAACAAAACTACCTTATGCCTAAAATTGGGTTCAAAACAAAAAGCACTCAATCTACTTTTGATTTTTTATGCATTCAGCTATATTCTATTAATACCATTTGCAATAAAAACAAATAACTACTTGTATTTTATTACTTACATCACAATTCCACTTGTTTTTGATTTATATCGAATGCTAAAAATGTACAATCAAGACAGAACAAGTATTCCAACAATAAGATTTTGGCACAATCCACTAGAAAACTGGGATAAAATCAAAAATACATATAATGCTCCTTTTTATTTAAGGTTTTTCTTTGCAAGAAACATCTCGATATATTTCATGCTCTTGACATGCATTGCAATAATTTTTGGGGACAAAAACTAGAATTATTAAGAAACATTAACAAGAATTATCATGCCGTAAGTCAATATTCACAAGGGTTTTAAAAATTGGTATATATTTTTTCTATAAAAAATAGCACTTTTTTCTATAAAAAATTGTTTATATATAAGTAAGCGATAGACAAGAGCAATTAGCAAAAAGGAGAATATATGGCAAGAGTTTTGATTTCAATGCCTGAAGAATTTTTGAACAAAATCGATCAGGTTGCAGATGGTGAAAATCGTTCAAGAAGCGAACTTATTAGGGAAGCTCTAAGGACTTACATTTACAAACAAAAAATCAAAGAATCAACAGGAGCACTCCAAAATGCTAATATACTGGAGTCATTGTTGAGTTAATCAAGCGGCAGGAAAAAGGCGAACAGAATTGGGAAACATTTAAAAGCTCTCGAAAAATTTCGAGAGCTTTTGTTGTGCAATTAAATTAACCAAGTTCTATATTTGTTATATAATTTAAAAGAAAGAAGAAAGAAAATAAAAGGACAGAGAAATGTTATTAGAATTTTTAAATTCAAAAATACACAGAGCGACCGTTACAGATGCAAATCTAAACTACGTTGGCTCTATCACAATTGATGAAACACTTTTAAAAGCTTCAAACATAAGAGAATGGCAAAAAGTTGAAATTTTAGACGTAAATAATGGTGAAAGATTTCAAACTTATGTTATCAAAGGCAAAGCAGACTCTGGTCAAATTTGCTTAAATGGCGCTGCAGCAAGAAAAGTTCAACCCGGAGATAAAGTTATCATTGTTACTTATGGACAATTTGAAGAAAAAGAAATCGAAAACTTTAAACCAACTATCGTAATTGTTGACGATAATAACAAAATTGCAGAAATCAAGAAGTAAAATGTAAAGATTTTTAAAATTTTAAATTTTTATAAAAAATATCTGTTTTTAATTCCTCAAAAATTAGAACAGGTATTTTTTTTATTAGAATTACATATATTATTTTAAATTTAGAAAAAAATTCACTCAAGAATTATTAAAAACACAAAAACACGAAAAGCCCCTTTATATAATCTTTACACGTAAAAACTTGACCTTTTTAAATAAAGTTTTTATTCTAGTAAAGTAATCTACAATATAGATTTGAAATATAGAGGAAAGAGGTTAGTATGACAGAGTTCAAACACGTAAGACTAGACGGAAAACAATTTACCAGAGAAGAAATTAAATCTTTGATAAAAGAATACAATATCAAATTTATAAAACTTCAATTTGTTGATATTAATGGGCAAGTTAAAAATATGTCAGTACCATCAGAACAAATTGACAAAGCTCTTAACAACGAGATTATGCTTGATGGCTCATCTATCAAAGGTTTCAGAAGCATTGAAACATCTGATATGTTCTTCCACCCTGATATCAACAGTTTCCAGATTTTACCTTGGAGAAATACTAACGGAATAAATGCTGCAAGATTAATTTGCGACATTTACAACTCTGACGGAACACCTTTTGAGGGTTGTCCTAGATGTAACTTGAAAAGAGTAATGGAAGCCGCTGAAAAACTTGGTTTTTCAATGAATGTAGGACCTGAAGCTGAATTCTTCTTATTTTCAAAAGACAAAGACGGAAATGTTACAACTGATACTCAAGATAGTGCAGGATATTATGATGTTGGACCTGAAGACTTGGGAGAAGATGTAAGATCTGATATTGTTTTGACATTACAAGAAATGGGGTTTGATATTGAAGCTTCCCACCACGAAGTTGCAGACGGACAACACGAAATTGATTTTAGATATGCAGATATTTTAACCGCAGCAGATAACGTTACAACATTCAGAATCGCAGTTAAAGCAATTGCAGCTCAGCACAATTTGCATGCTACGTTTATGCCAAAACCAATATTTGGTATCAATGGTTCAGGTATGCACTGTAATGTTTCATTATTCAAAGACGGCAAAAATGCGTTCTATGATGAAAAAGCAGAATATCAATTGTCAGATACTGCAAAATATGCAGTTGGTGGTATCTTGAAACACGTAAAAAGCATTACTGCAATTACAAACCCGGTAGTCAATAGTTACAAACGACTTGTTCCGGGATATGAAGCTCCGGTATATTTGGCATGGTCTTTGGCAAACAGAAGTGCCCTAGTTAGAGTTCCGGCAAAACGTGGGATTTCAACACGTGTCGAATTAAGATCTCCAGATCCATCTTGTAACCCATATTTAGCATTTGCAGCAATCTTAGAAGCGGCTTTAGATGGTATCAGAAACAAAATTGACCCTCCGGCTCCTGTTGAAAGCAACATCTACAAATTAACAACCAAAGAACGTAAAAAACAAAGAATTGATTCTCTTCCGGGAAGCTTATACGAAGCACTTGAATTGATGGACAAATCATTAGTTGCAAGAGCTGCACTTGGAGATCATATTTTTACAGAATTTATGACTGCAAAAAATAAAGAGTGGGATTCCTATAGAACAGATGTTTCTAAGTGGGAACTAGACAGATATTTAGAAAGATACTAAACTTCAGACCTCGAAAGAGGTCTTTTTTTTAGTTTAACTCTTTACTTCTAATTTATTTTTGTGATAGAATACTAAGTATCAAATATGGGCCTATAGCTCAGTTGGTAGAGCAGTTGACTCTTAATCAATTGGTCGTGGGTTCGAGTCCCACTGGGCCCATTTTTATAAGTTATTTATGTATATGTTTTAGTTTAAATAAGAGGGGTATAGATGGTTTGCACAGTTGATAAAAACAGGGTAAAGACTATTAAAAAAGCTTTGACAGCTTTAGGTAAAAAGAATTTTGTATTCATCATGCACAACGGAAGTTTTCCGGCGGCAGCAGGTGAAAATACTGGATTCGGTACAATTAATTCCGATGGCGGTAAGGAATTTATCAATTATGCTGCAGGATTATTTGATGCAATTCAAATGGGACCGGCAGGTAAAACAAAAAAATCAGATTCTTCACCTTACACCGGTACAATTTTTTCAAACAACCCATTATTTATTGATTTGAAACAATTAACAACCTCAAAATGGCATAAGATTTTATCTGAAGCAACATTCAACGAAATTGTTGAAAATAACCCGAACAAAGGTAAAAATAGGACAAGTTATTCTTATATCACAATAAAACAATCTCAAGCGTTGATGGAAGCTTACAAAAACTTTATTAAATTGAATGACAAACAATTAAATAAAGAATTTAACAAATACAAATTAGAAAACGATTCTTGGCTTGATAAAGATAGTTTATACGAAGCTTTTTCTCTTGAAAATGGTTCTGATTATTGGCCAATTTGGAAAAACAAACAAGATAAAAATATATTCAATCCAAAATCTAACGAAGAAAAAATTGAATTTGCAAAACGTATTGATGAAATTTCAAAAAAATATGCACAAGAAATTGACGAATACAAATTTGAACAATTTATTCTTTATAAACAAAATTTAGAAACAAGGAAACTTGCAGAATCTAAAAATATCAAAATGATTGCAGACAGACAAGTCGCTTTTTCTGACAGAGATTGTTGGGCTTATCAATCATTATTTTTAGAGGGTTGGTGTTTAGGTTGCCCTCCGGATTATTTTTCAAAAGATGGGCAAGCATGGGGATTTCCTGTAGTTAATCCTGAAAAATTATTCAATTCTGACGGCTCATTAGGAGATGCCGGAATCTTGATGAAAAACTTATACAAAAAAATGTTCCATGAAAATCCTGGAGGCGTAAGAATTGACCACATCGTTGGTTTGATTGACCCTTGGGTTTATAAAAAAGGTAAAAAGCCAATGCCAGAACAAGGTGCAGGCAGATTATACTCTTCTCCGGAACATGAAGAATTGAAAAAATATGCAATTGCAAAACTTGAAGATTTAGACACTACACTAACTTCTGATAAAGAAAAGAGAGTTAAAACGCTAACAGAAGAACAAATTAAACTTTACGGAAGATTTATTGAAAAAATCGTTATTGCAGCGGCAAAAGAAGAAGGTTTAACAAAAGATTCAATTGTTTGCGAAGACTTAGGAACTCTTACAAATCCTGTAGCTGCAGTTATGAAAGATTATGACTTGCTTGGAATGAAATTAACTCAATTCACTGTTCCGACAGAAGAAGACGACCCATACAGATGTAAAAATATTACTCCACGTTCTTGGGCAATGATAGGAACACATGACAACCAACCCGTTACAGTTTGGGCTAATTCTTTAATCCATACTCACGAGGGTTACCTCCACGTTAAAAATCTTGTTGATGATTTATTCTCAGAAGAGCAAGATAAAGATTCCATCATTGTAAAAATGACAAATGATGCAGATTTCTTAAAGGAAACAAAACTTGTTGAATTGTTTGCATGTAAAGCAGAAAATATTCAAATTTTCTTTACAGATTTCTTCAATATGAACGAAACTTACAATGTTCCCGGAACATCTGGAGATAAAAACTGGAGTTTAAGACTTCCGGATAATTATAAAGAAATGCAAACAATTAATTTGCCTCTATTATTGAAAAAAGCTATAATTGCAAGAGGAAAAGAATTTGCGAATAAAAATCAAAAATTAATTGAGGAATTAGATGAAATACAATAAAATCATTAAAACGATATTCACTTTAGCAATTTTAGTTATCGGAACATGTCAAATCTCTTTTGCTGATATTGCAACAGATGCAAAACTTCAATATAACAAAGGTATTGATTACTATCAGCTTGGGCAATTTGAAGAAGCAGCATCATGCTTTAAAAAAGCAACAGAACTTGACCCGAACTATATTGATGCATATTACAATTTAGGTTCTATTTTAGAGTATTTAAAACAAGATGAGGCAGCTCTTGCAGTATTCAAACAAATTATTCTAAGAAAACCTGATGATTATGAATCTGTATATAAAGCTGCAGAATTGAGTAAAAAATTGGGGGAGTACGATAAAGCTAAGATGTATTTGACTCTTATTCCGCAAGATTCTTTAATCGGTTCAAGAGCAAAAGAATTAGCTAACTCAATGGATACAGATATTCCAACGGCAAAAGCTGAACAAACACAACCTAAAACATATATTGATGCAGCACCGCAAAATGATTCAAACGGAATGTACAGTGATATTTCAAGCCCAACAGGTGTTGTTACAGATAATAGAGGGAATTTGTATGTCGCAGGTTTTTCGGATAATACAATTTACAAAATCGGACCGGACAATAAAAAAATTGTCTATATAAAAAGTGAAAAAATTGATGGACCAATCGGGCTTTCTATTGATTTGCAAGGTAACATCTATATTGCAAACTACAACAAGGACAATGTCTTAAAAGTCGATAGAAATGGTGCTATAACAGAACTTATTTCAAACATTCAAAAACCTTATTGTATGTCAATTACAGGAGATTTGCTATTTGTGTCTTCTCAGGGCAGCAATTCTGTTATTCGCTATAAATTAAATAAGTAATATCAATTATTATCTAAAAGATAAAAATATTATCTATCTGACTTAATAATAAGAAGATATAAAAAACTCAAACTTCTCCTTAACATTTAGTTAAGGAGTTTGTTATGAGCGAAAATAAGTTACTTTACAAAAAAATGCCACAAGAAGAACTTGTTGTTCTAGCACAACAGGAAGATTTCAAGGCTCTTGAGGAACTTATTAGAAGAATTCAACGAGATGTTTTCGCAACTCTATCCTATATAGTTAATAACAACAATAATCTTTCAGACTTAACCCAAGAAGTCTTGTTAAAAGTTGCAAAAAATATTCAAACACTTAAAAATCCGAAATGTTTTAAAGGTTGGCTAAACCACATCATAACCAATACTTGCTATGACGAACTAAGGAAACAGAAAAAATCACCCGAAACAATTTCAATCGACTACACTTGTGAAGCACTTAACATAAATTTAAAAATCGACATTCCGGACAATAAAAGTAAACCTATCGAAAAGTGCATAACTTCAGAATGCGAAAAACTTATCAAATCTGCAATTAGAGAACTCCCTGAAAGTTTTAGAATTGCAATTGTTCTAAGAGAATTCCAAGGTCTGAGCTATGAAGAAATTGCACGAACAACTAATTCCAACATTGGAACCGTAAAATCAAGAATTTCTCGAGCAAGAATTAAACTACAAGAAGTGCTTAAAAATTATATCTAAGGAGTAATATATGAACAAAGATCTAACCTGCAACCAAGTTTCAGCATTAATAAATTTCTATATAGAGGGAAAATTAAACCCTCGATTAAAAAAATATGTGGATTTACATCTGGAAAAGTGTCAAAATTGTAGAAAGAAAATTCAAGATTTAACAAGAATATTGAACAATTTCAAAGAATTAAAAAAGAACATCACAGAAGAAAAAGTCGAAGAACTAAACAAAGATTTTGTCCGAAATCTTTCAGCTTATGTTGATAATGAACTAAATCCAAATGAAAATATCAAAATAAAAAAAATGACAATATCAAATCCATCTGCAAGAAAAGAACTTGAAACAATGTACAAATTCAAAAAACTAATGTATTCTTCATACGAAAAAACAAAGAATGATGTAAAATATGACTATGCAAAAAACATAATGACTAAAATACAAGAATTTCCTGACTACACAACAACATACTTTTACAAATTGGCATGTGTTTTTGTTTTAATAATAATGTCAATTATTGGAGGATTTATTTACCTATACCTTTAAAGAACTAGATGAATATTTATTATAAGCCATAGTTTGAAAATCATTCATTCTTGCCATATTTTTTTCAAAAGCAGGTTTTTGACTTGCCGCAGGTTGAGTAATTTTATCATTCATTCTCTGAATTCCTCTTTTTTGTCCGTGAGCAGCAATTTCATTACGCAAAAGGGGAGTAACGATATTACAAGATAAAATAGATCCGACAGTAGTTGCAACCAGATCAACACCATCGTTAAAAGAATTCAATTGACTTTGAGTCTCTTTAGGCAATTGAACATCTTTAAACACATTGAAATCAGCTTTTCCAACTTTATCTGCAAGTTTGTTATTGTTCAAGAAATCTCTTAAGACTTTTGGAGCCCATTTACCGGTTTTTACAAGCTTTGCGGCAACAGACTTAAATGATTGAGTAATTAAATAAAAAGATGCAATATTTACGGCAGCATCAGACATTTCCTGAGGAACAAGAAACATTTTTTGTTCTTTTGGAATTTTGTCATTGATTACAATCGCTGCAACTTGAGCGGCAGAAGACAAAACCCAACCGATTACACCCGTATGAATCAACATTTTCCCCGGGTTTTCACCATAATGTCTTGCAATGTAATCATTTACACCTTTGAATAAAGAAGCACTACTCATGAGCTACCCCCTTATTTTGTAAAACTTGTTCTTTCTTTGAATTTATCCTATCAACAAACTTATTTGTTAAGAATTTTGTTAATGGAGCATCAAGCAAGAAGTTCGTTACAACCATGACACCTAACGATAAAATTGTACCTAAAGATTTTTTATATTGATTCAAATCTTTCAAAATACCGGCACTAGGAGTGAATAAAGTCCTTAATTTTTTGAACTTCATATCTGGTGTAATTTCTGTAGGCAATTTTGTAAATGCATCAATTGCATGGATACACCCGGAACGTATTAAAACACCGGTAGTAGTCCCTGCAATAATTTTTGCAACAGTTCTGGCTGCAGAAACTTTTCGTGTATCTTCATCAACTTTTTTGTTGTTCAAGTCAATAAAAGGTTGCGACATCAAGGCCGTAACACCTAAAATCAATCTATTTTCCGGAGAAGAAACTTTTTCTCCAACCCATTTCAGACCTTTCAATGTTTTTTCATTTGAAATAGTCATTTCCGGAACAATATTTACAATCCCCTGATTAATTTTTCGGGGTATTTGAGATATTGAATTTGAAATTGAGCCTATTGACATACACACATTCCTACCCAAATATATAAGTAATATAATAGACATTAATTGCCTTATTTTGAGGTAAACATTCATAAAAATTTACAATAAATGAGGCACAAACTATATTGTACCTCAAAAATTAAAAAATCAATGAATTGTTACAAAATGTATTATAAAATTGCCCCTTTCGGAACAACAGTAACCCCCTCTTTTGAAACATGGAATCCACGTTTCAAATCTTCTTCTCTATCAAAACCGATTTTTGAATGAGGAGGAATTACAACATTTTTATCAATAATAGCCTTCCTGATTTGAGAATATCTACCGACTTCAACATTTTCCATAAGAATACTATCAGTAACATTGGAATAACTGTTAATTCTTACTTTCGGTGACAATACACAATGAGACAAACCACCGCCGGAAATGATACAACCCTCAGAAACCATAGAGTTTGTAGCCATACCAACCCTGTCACCTTCTTCCCATACAAATTTTGCCGGTGGATAATTGTAATTAAAGGTTCTTAATGGCCACTCTTTAGAATACAAATTCAATTCCGGAGAATAAGCAAGTAAGTCCATGTTTGCCTGCCAATAAGCATCAATACTTCCTACATCTCTCCAATAACCACGTTCCGCTGCAGTCATTCCAGGGAAAGAGTTATCCGCAAAATTATACACATAAATATTTTTACCCTCGTTCATCAACATTGGGATAACATCTTTACCAAAATCATGGTGTGATTCCGGCATTTCAGCATCTCGATTTAATGCATCTAGCAAAACTTCTTTATCAAAAATATAATTTCCCATAGATGCCAAACACAATTCCGGATGCCCTGGAATTGATTTTGGTGTATGTTGAGGCTTCTCAACGAAATTAACAAGTTTCCAGTTTTCGTCAACTTCCATGATTCCGAACTCAGAAGCTTCTTCAATAGGAATAGGAATACCGGAAATTGATAAATCAGCATTTTTATCTTTGTGAAAATCTAACATTTGAGAGACTTTCATTTTATAAATATGATCGCCCCCAAAGATACAAACATATCTGGGATCTTCATCTGTTATGTGAAAAATATTTTGATAAATTGCATCTGCTGTTCCACGATACCAGTCGTTACCAACCCTCATTTGAGCCGGACACAAATCAACATACTGATCCAAAAATGGAGATAATGCCCAACCTCTAGTGATATGTTTGTTCAAAGAATCTGATTTATATTGAGTTAAAACCTTAATTTTGTAAAAACCTGAGTTAATAAAATTATTCAACACAAAATCAATAATTCTATATCTTCCACCAAAAGGTACTGCAGGTTTTGCTCTATCCTTAGTTAACGGGTATAACCTTTTACCCTCTCCTCCTGCCAAAATCATAACCAACGCATTGTCAATAGTCATATAAAACCCTCTCTCAACTATATATAAATTATATAATAAACTTTTTAAAAGGTCATTAATACTAAATAACTAAATTTTCGTGGTTCATATTTTTTGTAAAAAATTTGTGTTTTGATTATTATAATTATAAAAGAGGAAAGCAATGAATAACAGAGATTTCGGCAATATTGGAGAAGATTTAGCTTGTGATTATTTGAGAAAAAACGGTTATCAAATTCTTGAAAGAAACAAACATTTTTCTAAACTTTGCGAAATCGATATTATTGCAAAATTCAAAAATAAAATTGTATTTGTCGAAGTCAAAACACGAAAAACAAATGCTTTTGGCTCTCCAATGGAAGCAATTACTAAAAATAAATATAAAAATATTAAAACCGGAGTTTTATCATATTTACAAGAAAACAGAATCAAAAACTATCAAATTGATGCTATTGGTATAACTTTAGAACCGAAACTAAAAATAGAACATCTAAAAAACATTTAGCTTTTCATCATCATTTTTTTATAGTAAAATTTTTATTATAGGGATAACTTTTAAGGAGAAAATAAATGCTAAGAGGACCATTTTTAGACAGAACTTGGATGGGGCAAAATCCGGACTACGAGTCATCTGATATTGTAATGTTAGGTTTACCTTTTGACGGTACGGTATCATATCGTCCGGGGTCAAGATTTGCACCGGAACAGATTCGTCTTGCAAGTTGGGGCTTAGAAGAGTATTCTCCTGAATTTGATAAAAACCTTGAAGATGTTAATTTCCATGATGCCGGAGATTTGGAATTTCCTCTCGGTAATACATATAAAACATTAGAACAAATTGAAAAAAATGTTGAAGATATTTATAAAGACGGGAAAAAAGTTTTCGGTATTGGAGGAGAACATTTAGTAACTCTTCCGGAAGTTAAAGCCGTATCGAAGTTTTACGATGATTTAGCAATTGTCCACTTTGATGCTCATACTGATTTGAGAGAAGAATATTTGGGCGAAGAAATGTCACATAGTGCAGTAATTCGCCATATTTCAAAATTTGTTAAACCGGAAAATATCAAACAAATTGGTATTCGCTCCGGAATGAAAGAAGAATGGGATTTCATGGCAAAACATAATACTTTGTGTAAATATTATGACGATTTAGAACCATTAAGAACAAAAAACATCTTTATCACCGTTGATTTAGATTGTCTTGATACATCAATAATGCCGGGGACAGGGACACCGGAAGTCGGCGGAATGACATTCAACGAACTTATTGGTTGGTTCAAATACCTGAAAGATTTTAATATTGTTGGAGCAGATGTTGTAGAACTTGCACCGGATTATGATGCAAGCGGAGTTTCTACTGCCGTTGCGACAAAAGTTATTCGTGAACTTTTAATGATTATTTAACAGTTTTTCAAAAGTTACTGAGAGGGAATTTTTATGCAAGTTGAAGAGCGAATTCAATATTTGAAAGATGAGATAAATAAAAGTAATTACAAATATTACGTTGAAGAAAATCCGTATTTGTCAGACTTTGACTATGACAAAATGTTTACGGAATTGAAAGAACTTGAAGAAAAATATCCCCTATTAAAAACACCTGACAGCCCAACTCAAAGGGTCGGCTCTGTTAGTGAAAAATTTTTCTCACACACTCACAAATACCGCTTGTATAGCTTAGATAACACCTATAGCGCAGAGGAATTAAAAAAATGGTATGAAAGAGTTTGCAAAGAATACAACAAAAAATTACAACTGGTTTGCGAATTAAAAATCGACGGACTTGCAATAGCCTTAACTTATGACAAAGGTTTGTTTACTCTTGGAGTAACAAGAGGAGACGGGGTTACAGGAGAAAATATCACACCAAATTTAAAAACAATTAAAGCGATTCCTCTGAAACTTTTTGAACCCAAAACACTTGAAGTTAGAGGTGAAATTTATATGCCAAAGACCTCTTTTGAAAAACTAAATGAGGAATCTTTAGCTAAAGGAGAAAAAGTTTTTGCAAACCCAAGAAATGCGGCAAGTGGTTCATTAAGACAACTTGATAGTAAAATTACTGCAAAACGTGATTTATCAATGTTTACTTATACCGGAATTTTTGAAGATGCAGAAGATAAAAATATCAAAACCCATTATGACGGTATGATGTATTTAAAAAAACTGGGATTCAAAGTTAATCCAAATATCCGATTGGTTGATGACATTCAGGGCGCAATTGATTATTGTAACGAGTGGGCTACAAAACGTTTTGACTTGAACTACGCAACTGATGGTGTTGTTATCAAGGTTAATGATTTTGCGATTCAAAAAGACTTGGGCTTTACTGCTCGAGCGCCAAAATGGGCAACTGCATTCAAGTTCCCCCCGGAAGAAGTTGCAACAAAAGTTCTTGATATTGAAGTTAATACAGGGAAAACGGGAATAGTTACACCTGTTGCAATTCTAGAACCTGTTCAACTTGCAGGAAGCACTGTTGCAAGAGCCAGTTTGCACAACTTTGATGAAATCAAAAGACTTGATATAAGAATTGGTGATACTGTTTTAATCAAAAAAGCCGCTGAAATTATACCTAAAGTCGTAAAAGTTATGGATACAGATATTCACGAGTCTTTACCTGTCGTAAAACCACCTAAAATTTGCCCGTCATGTGGCGCTAAACTCGTAGAAAGATGTGGTGAAGTCGGTTTATACTGTCAAAATCCGGATTGTGGAAGTTTAATGTGTGCAAAAATTGAATTCTGGGCATCTAAAGATGCAATGGATATTGACAATGTCGGACCTAGTTTAATTCAACAATTATACGATAAGAAATTTATTTCAAATCCCGTTGATTTATACAGATTAACAATGCAAGATTTGATGCAATTAGATTTAGTCAAAGAAAAATCAGCAATGAATATTTATACATCAATTCAAGAGTCAAAAACAAAACCATTGAACAGATTATTAACAGCTCTTGGAATTCGTCATGTCGGAAAAGAAACCGCAGATATTCTATCTGGAGAATTTGCGACCTTAGATGACATAAAAAATGCTGACGTTGAGCGATTGGCAAATATTGAAGGTATAGGAGGAATTATTGCTCAATCTATCTATGACTTTTTCCGTGAAGAACGAAATGTCAAAATGATAGAAGAATTGAAAGAATTAGGAGTTAACCCCGTGTCTAAGGTTAAGCCTAAATCTGATAAACTGGAAGGAAAAACATTTGTACTAACAGGCACTCTTCAAAATATGACAAGAGATGAAGCAAGTGCAATTATTAAATCACATGGAGGGAAAACATCATCTTCTGTATCTAAAAAAACATCTTACGTTTTAGCCGGAGAAAATGCAGGATCAAAATTAGACAAAGCTCAAAATTTAGGTGTTATAATATTGACAGAAGATGATTTTCTTGAAATGATAAAATAAAAAGGATTAAAGCATTATGAAAGTTGTTAAAATAGATGGTTTTAAAGGAATATTTGCAGCCGTATTTATGGGTGTATGCTTGTTTGCGGGATTTGTAATTTTCCCAGGAATGGTTGCAATGCACCTGTGGAACAAATATTTAGTAAACTTATTTATGTTCCCCGTTTTAAATCTTTTACAAGGTGTTTTATTGTGGGGAATTGTTGCTATCACTACATTTATCCTTGCAAAAGACGAAATGCCAATATCTTTTCAAGAAACAAAAGGATTGTCTGATAACGAGTTAGATATGATTATGAAACAAGCTCGTATTCAATCTCAAATTAGAAAAGCAAATACAATGATTAGCAAATCTGATATTTTTGAAAAAGTAAAAAAATCTTCAATAGATAAAAATTTGTCACACATTTCAACTCCTGTTGAAACCAAAGAACAACAAACAGAAAATAAAGAAGAACATCTTTCGAATTTAAAATAATAGGAGGTATTATGAAAAAAGTTATCGCCGCAACAATGTTAAGTTCAGTATTACTGACTCTTCCAACTTCGACATTACCGGCAGGAGCAGTTAATGGTATTGACAGCACTTTGAATAAAGGGTATGTATCTGTTTCTTATACTGCAGAAAAAGAAGTATCTCCTGACACTGTTGAAGTATCAATTTCGGTGAAAACAGATGATAAAAAATCTATGCAAGAAGCGGTAAGAAAAAATAAAGAAATTTCTGATAAAGTTTACTCTTATTTGAAAAGTGTAATCACACCTGCAAATGGAGATTACGTAAAAACATCTAATTTCTCTGCTTCACCAAGCTATATTTATAACAATAATAAAAGAACTCTTGATAAATATAATGTATCAAACAACGTAATTGTTCATACAAAATCAATTGATAAGATTTCGACAATAATCGACAACTCTTTATCTTTAGGTGCAACTGATGTTGATAGTTTGAATTTCTTATTATCAGAAAAAGATACTCAATGTGCAGATTTATTATCTAATGCAGCAAAACAAGCCCGAAAAAGAGCCGACATAGTTGCAACATCTGTAGGTTCATCTGTTGTTGGGATTAAAAATATTGATACAACTTGTTCTTTGAACAATTCTAGCAGATATCCGGTTTACAGAAATTCATTGATGATGGCAAAAGCGACATCAATGGACGGTGCAACTCCTGAGACAAATTCTGTAAATATAGAAGCAGGGACAATTAAAATTTATTCAAATGTAAATGCAAGTTTCTATTTGAAATAATTCATATTTAATGAAAGTTAAAAGGCTCAAACAATTAAGTTTGAGCCTTTTTAAATATTAAAACAATACTATACTGCTTAAATTTTTCTTTTTCCACCATTTAACCAAGGTGCAGCTTCTAAATCATCAATATTATATTTCAACAAGTAATCATTATCGTTTTTTTGAGAATAAGGTCTTACTGTTTGTTTAGCAGGTTGTTGTTTTGTATAATTTACTTTTTGTTGAACTGGCTTGTTATTGTAATTTACATTGTTAGTCGCAGCACTAACAGTCATTGGAGCTTGCACTAATAACAATGCTAAAAGAATTGCAAATTTTTTCATTTCATATCTCCTAATCTATTACTATATTAGTATTTTAACATAGAAACTACTTTTCCGCAATCGGTAAGTTTATCTCTACCGTTTAGAGCCTCAAGTTCTATTAAAAAGGCTGCCCCTACCAAATTACCACCAGCTTTTTTAACAAGTTTACAAGCCGCTTGAGCTGTTCCGCCGGTAGCAAGTAAATCATCTACGACCAAAACATTTGCACCTTTTTCAATTGCATCTGCATGAATTTCTATAGAATCAGAGCCGTATTCTAAATCATAACTTTCTTTGATTGTTTCAGCAGGAAGCTTATTAGGTTTTCTTACCGGAATAAATCCACAGTCTAATTTATATGCCATTGGCATTCCAAAAATAAAACCTCTACTTTCGATACCTGCGATATAATCAATTTTGCAATCTTTATATTGGTCGCACAAATAATCAACCATTACTTGCAAAGTTTCCGCATCTTTTAATCCTGTTGTAATATCTCTAAAAATAATCCCTTTTTTAGGAAAATCCGGAACTGCTCTTATTTTTTCTTTTACATCTTCAATTGTTAATGTTGCCATTTATATTTTCTCCTATTTTTTTAGTAATTTCTTTAATTCTTCTTTTGCTTTTCTGATTTTTTCTTTCGCCTTTTGAATAGCATGTTCATGCTGAATTAATCCGTGGGCTGTTTTTCCCCAGTTCATATCTTTTTTCATAAACAAAATCTTAAATCCGATAAATAATACCAACGGGAACCATATCAGCAATAAATAAACAGAAGTTTCTATTGCCTGAAAGAAAGCTTCACGTCTGGATAAATTATCATATCTTCTCAAGCTATATCGACATGCTACCATAAACCCAAGTCCAATAATAGCACCCATGATTATTGATGATAATAAAATGTGTGGCGGAGCATCTTTGACAATGATTTTAACAAGTAAAATACCAATTTCTATAATAAACCATGCAGGCATGATAAATTCTGAAATATAAGCAATCATATCAAGTCTTACTCTCATTGACATTTTTTTAGAAGTAAGAATATCCCAGAAGTATTCCAAATATCTTCTTATTGTACCCTCTAACCATCTTCTTCTTTGTCTATATAATGGGAAAAGGTACATAATCCCTTCTTCATAAACAATAGTATCAGGGCAAAATCTTACGTCCCAACCCTTGATATGTAATCTTGTTGACATGTCAAGGTCGTCAGTAATTGTATAATTGTTCCAACCATCAATATCTTCAAGAGCCGTTCTTTTTATAAGTTCACCATTTCCACGTAATTCTACAGCTCCCTTAACAGAATCTCTCCCGACTTGAAAGTGAGTATCCATTGTCATTTCGTTATTTTGACAACGAGTAAGCAAATTTATATTTTTATTGCGGATAACTTTTCTTGCTTGCACGGCTCCAACATCTTTTGGTTCAAGTTCATAAACAAGATTTGTTAAGAAATTGGAATCCATTGTTGCATCAGCATCAAAGACTAAAATAGCTTCTCCCTTTGCAATTGCTAAAGCATCATTTAACACGGCAGATTTTCCTGGGAATGCATCTTCTTTTCTTATAAAAGCCTTTACCTTATCAGGATATTGTTTTTCCATATCCTTGATAACAGATGCTGTATTATCAGTACTTCTATCATCTATTGCAATAATTTCAAAGTTCGGATAATCAAGCCCCAGAACCGTTCTGATTGTATTACCTATAACAGATTCTTCATTATGCGCAGGAATCATAATACTTACAAAAGGTTTATAAGCTTCATTCTTGACCTTTGGACACTTTTGTTCGTTCCTTGTTTTAATTTTATATGCAATATTGGTAAACAAAGCATATAAAGCCATCAAAGAAACTAAAAGAGTCAAACCCCACACCGTATAGCTTTGGAAAATGTAAATAAAAGCTGTGAGCCCCAAAACAATTATAAATAGTAAAATTCTTTCTTTCATATCTTCCTAATCTTCTTACTTACGTCCAAAAACATCAATACAAGTATTTTAACAAAAAAGCAAGAAAAGAGGTTTTAATATAAACATATTGATACAATTAATCCAAAATTCCACCAATAAGATGTTTTTTATAAAAAAAAGTGTTAAAATTCGTTAAAATGCTTGCATTAGCGGAAATTTTTTATATAATAAATTTTGTACACAAGAAGAAGGAGTTTTATTATGAACAAAGAAGAATTAGTACAAGAAATTTCTAAAAAAGCTAACGTTACTCAAAAAGAAGCAACAGAAGTATTATCTTCATTAATTGATACTATTCAAAAAACAGTTGCTAAAGGTAAAAAAGTTACTTTAGTAGGTTTCGGTACATTCGAACCACGTAAAAGAGCTGCTAGAACTGGTAGAAACCCACAAACTGGTAAGGAATTAAAAATCCCTGCTAAAACAGTTCCTGCTTTCACTGCTGGTAAAAAATTCAAAACTGTTGTTAACGGAAAATAGTTTTTGAAATTTTAATTCATAATTAGGTGGCGCATGTCAAATTGACATGCGCCATTTTATTTTAATATTCATGATTTACTAAGAATAAAAAATACAATATAAGAACGGCTGCGACTTAAATAAGTCACAGCCGTTTAAACTATATAAAACTAACCCTTATGCAATATCTTCATAATCTGCAGGATTGTTTAACAAATCGTAATTGATTTCATTTTCATTATCTGCAATTGTAGCAGCAACAACAGCATCAGAAGTTACATTCAATGTAGTTCTAAACATATCCGTAATTCTCTCTATTGTAAACAAGAATGCAAAACCTGCAACTAATTGTTCAGGACTTAATCCCATGCCATTCAGGATTAAAGCAATTGTAATCAAACCTCCACCTGGAATTCCTGCGCAGGTACTTGATGCAATAATTGCCAAAATACCAATTTGGATAATCAAGAATGGTGTTAAATGAACTTGATAAGCTTGGGCTAAAAATATGACTGCAACCATTTGTAATAATGCAGTACCGTCAAAATTCAACGTAGCGCCTAACGGCAATACGAAACTTGAAATCTTATGAGAAATGCCTCTTTTTTCGCAACATGCGATTGTTAAAGGCAATGTGGCAGATGAACTTGCGGTACCGAATGCAACCATTGTAGCTTCTGCAATTGCAGAGAATAGCATTGCTGCTGATACCTTAGAGAAACATCTCAAAAATACAGGATAAACGATAAACATTTGAATACCGAAACCAACCAACAATACTAACAAATATTTTGAAATTGTCGTAAAGATATCAACACCGAAACTAGAAACAGCACTTGCTGTAAGCGCAAATACACCCGGAGCTGCAAATAACATAATCCAGTCTGTAATTTTCATTGTTGCGGCAAAAACTGATTCAAAGAATGAAACAATTGGTCTATTAACATCACCAACTTTAGCTAAAGCCAAAGCAAACAATACAACAAATAAAATAATCGGAACCATATTACCTGTTGCAAAAGCTTCAATAGGATTATTTGGAATAAAACTTAGAAATAGATTTAAAATATTTCCTTGTTGTTGCTGCATTGCAGTTGCAACAGAAGCTTGAACACCGGTTGCAATATTTGAAGAAATATAATGAGCTGCACCTGATCCCGGTTTTACAATTAATGCTAATACACCGCCAATTGTAACAGCAATAGTGGTCAAAATTCCATAATATAAAACCATTTTAGATCCGAACTTGCCAAGCTGTTTGTTATCACCAACACTGGTAATCCCAATAATGATGGCTGAAACGACCAATGGAATTACAACCATCTGAATCAATCTAATAAATACTTGACCAACAAAAGATAAAATGTTTGCAACCAGATCATTGGGATGTGCATATAAGAAAATACCCACAAAAATACCGGCAATAATCCCAAAAAAGATATGCCAGTTACGTTTAATTCCAAGACCTAACGCAATAAGGATTTGCATGTGAAGCTTCATTTTAAAATATCCTCTTAATTCTACTATAACCTTTAACTATATATGACTTGCTTATTATACAACCATTGATTAAAAATATCAAATAAATTACAAAAAATGATATATTAATAGGACAAATTTATGTTATTCTTTAGAAAAGAAAGGAATTAATATGGACGACAAAGCAAAAATTATATTTGAAAATATTCTCAAACGCAAATCTGTGAGGAATTATATAAAGGGTAAAGATATTTCTGAGCCTCAAATAGAAACTATTTTAAAAGCAGGAATGTCAGCACCATCTGCGAGAAATATTCAGCCATGGAAATTTATTGTAATTAAAGATAGAAACATTCTAAATAACTTAGCCGAAAGACAACCTTATGGAAAAATGCTAACAAATGCCTCTTTGGCAATCGTTGTTGCAGGGAATATGGAAAAAGCCGGAGAACATCAAGATTTTTGGCAACAAGATTTAGCAGCGGCAACAGAAAACATATTACTAATGACCGAAGCTCTTGGACTTGGCGCTGTTTGGATAGGTGTTTATCCTAAAGAAGAACGAGTTCAAATAACGAGAGAAGAACTAAATATGCCACCAACTTTAATTCCATTTAATATTATTTCAATTGGTTATCCGGAAAAAGAAGGACAACCAAAAGATAAGTGGAATAAAGAAAATGTGCATTATGATAGTTTTTAAGGAGTATATATGAAAAAGGTCTTACCATTTTTAACTCTGGGAATAGTAATAATAACCTTTTACGGTTGTACTTCAAGTACTCCAAGTAATTCACCACAAGAACCCAAATGGTTATTAAAAGAAGTAGAATATGGAGCAAAATATCCATACTCGGAAGATGGACTTTCTCTATACTGTGTGGATTCTGCTATCTGGCTTGAAACTGTTGAGGGTTTTAAATATGCATTAAATTCAAGTGCAACTGAATTATTAAAAAACGAAAAGAATTATAAAGGCAAAACAGATTTAATATTAAAAAAGGGAATGACTGATTTATATACAGAAGATGAAGCCTTAAAAATTTGCTTACCTGTAACTTACCAAAACTATCATCAAGAATAGAAGAAGCGGCACAGCCAATGGCTGCGCCGCTTCCCTTTTTAAACTATTTTTAAAACTTATTTTTTACATAAATCTTTAATGCTGGAGATTCTACAGTATCATCACCGTAGTGGGAGAAAATTATTTTCCCTTTATGTGAAATTTCTACAAACTGCTTGATGTAAGACGGATTGACTGAACTTGGTTCATAGTTGTATTTGTAGAACGAATTTGCTGTGTCATTTAATAGCAACACTTTTTGTTTCTTCATAAATTTTTTGTTTATCGTTATACTGTTATTTTTGAATTCTGAGATCTTAATGATTTTGTAGTCGGGGTATAATTTTTGAACATCACTTGGAGTTAATTCTGAATAAGAAAATTCTCCATTTTTAAATGTATATTTGTAAAATTTCAAATCTTGACTATTGATTGCAATATATTGTCCATTATTGATAAATCCAAGATTAGCAATAGGTCCAATTGCTAACTTTCCATCATTATAATAATATTCTTCATAACCACCAGAACCAATAAAACTTTTGTTTGTTAATTGAACATCATCATTTGATTGTTTAACTTCGCTCCATGTAGAAGTTTGCGGATTAAAATAAACAGATTGAGATGGTTTTACATAAGTGTAAGCAGAAGCACTTAATGAACACATTACACAAATTGCAAGACCTAATAGAATTTTTTTCATTGTATTTCTCCTAAATTTTAATATTGAAAAAGAACCTCACAAGGAGATTCTTTCTGAAAAACTTGGGCATGAAGAGACTCGAACTCCCACGCGTTAGCACTAGTTCCTAAGACTAGCGTGTCTACCATTCCACCACATGCCCATATTTAATTGTCAACTGAACCGAGATTTGTTCTAAACCCAAAGGCTCGTTGTGTTCTCAACCGAACAGTAATATTAAATTACACTAACAGAAAGGAAATGTCAAGCTCTGAATTTGAAATTTGTAAATGATTCAAGTTTATGTAATACTTTTTGTATTAGAAGAATTGAGTTTTATAGGGATATTTTTATGGATTACAAATTAAAAGATACGTCATCTAAAGATGCTTTCAGATATGGTTATTTGGTTAATAAAATTTTACCGTTTATCAAACCGCACATGGGAAGAATTATTCTAAACATGATTCTTGCTATTCCGTTGGGCTTGCTAGATGGTGTTGTTGCGTTTGCTTTAAAACCGTATATGGACTGTGTAATCAATGGCAAAAACTGGACTATTGGTAGTTTTACTATTGAACAAAGTTTACTTGCTACAATTATTCCGTTCGGTATTGTATTATTTGCATTAGTTCAAGGACTATTAAAATATTCAAACAACTACCTTACAGATTGGACAGGTAATAAAATTTCAAACTCGTTAAAGGTCGAACTTTTTAGGAAATTAACATCTCTAGACCCAAAATTCTATGATATAAATTCTTCAGGTTTAGTTCTGACAAGATTTTTAACAGACCCTGATACCGCAAGTAAAAATATAATTAACACGATTAAAACATTCGTTATGACAAGTTTTGGTATTGTCGGATTAGTTGGAGTTTTGTTATATAACTCTTGGAAACTGGCAATTATTGGAGTTGGAATCATGGCAATTGCTATCACTCCGGTTACTCTTATTAGAAAGAAAATTAAAAAAGTTTCTAATGCAACAATGATTGTTGGCGGAGATATGACAACGAATTTTAATGAAACATTCAACGGAAACAAAATCATGACCGCTTACAATTTACAGAAACATCAAAACCAAAAATTCGACAATCAAATCAAAGAACAGTTTGACTTGACAATTTCTTTGACTAAAAGGGTTGGTTGGATGTCACCTATAATGTATTTTATTTGCTCGATAGGTATTGCACTCGTAATGTTTTATGGAAACCATTTAATCATAAGTGGTCAGATGACTGCAGGAAGTTTTGCATCTTTCGTAACTTCGCTATTGCTTTTATATAAACCGGTTAAAGATTTAGGCAGAACTCTTACCGATTTACAAACAACTTTTGTCGCTTTAGGTCGAGTGTTTGAATTGTTTGACCTAGTTCCACATATTAAAAACAAAGAAAATGCAATTAAAATAAACGACTTAAATACAGGAATTGAATTTGAAAATGTTTATTTTGAATACGAAAAAGGTGTTCCTGTAATAAACAATTTTTCATTACAGGTAAAAAAAGGTGAAACCATTGCACTTGTGGGAAATTCTGGTGGTGGTAAGAGTACAATTGTAAACCTTTTACCAAGATTTTATGATGTAACTTCTGGCTCTATAAAATTCGATAGTAAAGATATTCGAGATATTGATTTGGAAAATTTGAGAGATAATATTTCTTTCGTATTCCAAGATAATTTCTTATTCTCCGGTACTATCCGTGAAAATATTTTGATGGGTAAAGAAACAGCTACAGATTTAGAAATTAATCAGGTAGTAAAACTTGCGCATCTTGATGAATTTTTGAATACTCTTGAAGATGGTATTGATACTTATGTAGGAGAAAGAGGAGCTTCATTATCCGGAGGACAAAGACAGCGTGTTGCAATTGCTCGTGCCATGATTAAAAATGCTCCGATTGTAATTTTAGACGAAGCAACATCAGCACTTGACAATGAATCAGAGGCAATCGTACAAAAAGCACTTGATAACTTGATGCAAAATAAGACTGTTTTCGTAATTGCACACAGATTATCAACAATTAACAATGCCGATAGAATCGCAGTAATAAACGAGGGGAATTTAGTTGAACTTGGTACTCATGACGAACTTATGGCAATTCCGGAAGGTAACTACAAGCACTTGTATGATATGCAATTCAAAAACCAAGAAGAAGTAACTGCTTAACTGAATCTTTACAAATTTTTGAAAATCAGGCAATTTTGAACCCCAAAAATACTTTATATAAATATAGGGGAAATATTTAACGAGGAAATAAAGATTGTTTGATTATATTAATCCAATATCTTATTACACTGATGTAAATAATATTGTCTTTGCATATAATACAGGAGCAGCATGTGGTCTGCATACAAATCCGCTGGATCCTTATGCAAACTTTTTTGACGGTAGTATTTTTAGTCCACAAAACGCTCTGTATGGAGTTAATCCTGTAAATATTTTCAAGGATAATCCATTTGCAAATAGTTTTCAAAATATAAATTTTGGAAATAATCTTTATAATAACAATAATATTTTCAGTTCCACTCCAGTGACTTCAAATCCGATGACATCGTTTAGCGGAAATTTCAACATATTTAAAATTGGTAATACCCCAATTGAAACACCAAACACAAACAAAACAACTCCAACTAATAAAACAGATAAAACAAACAAATCCGAAAAATCGAATAAACCAGCGCAAACAAAACCGACAGAAACGAAACATCATGTAACAAAGGGCGAATTTAGAAATGCACTGCTTATCAATGCCGAAAAATATCTAGGATACAATGAAGCGGACGGAAGTTCTAAGAAAATTTCGCCTAGCGGGGAGTGGTGTGCCGATTTCATCGCTTTTATCATTGAAGAAACAAGTAGGCAAAAAGGAATACGACCACCAAAGAGTCTTGTTGAACTTCCTTATGGCGAACAAAACAGACGAGTTGAAGACATCAAACAATGGGGAATTCGTCATGGAAAATTCATTGAAACAGTAAATAAATCCAATAAGGCGGAATATATAAGTAAGATTATAAAACCTGGGGACATTCTAATATTACGGGAAAATGGAGCGTCCCACACAGGATTCGTAACTAAGGTTTACAAAAACGGTTACTTTGATACAATTGAGGGAAACCGAGGCGACAAAGTCGCACGAGCAAGATATAGCCCTAATTTCAAAGACATTAGCGGATTTGTTCGAGTACCTTAAGGACTTTTTCTTTCAATTCACCTTTTGTTGAATTGTTATAAATCACATAATCTGATTTTTTTACTTTTTCATCTTGGCTTAGTTGTGAATTCAAACGGATTTGAGCATACTCTTTTGTGTATTTATTTCTTGCAATCAATCTTTCTAAGCGGATTTCATCATTTGTATAAACAAAAAGAATCTTATCAAATAAATCCTGCATATTTGCTTCAAACAAAAGAGGAATTGCAACAAATACAATTTTTTGAGATTTGTTAATTTCAAAAAATTTAAGTATTTCCTTTTTAATTTGTGGGTGCAAAATACTTTCTAATTTAGTTTTTAATTTCAGATTAGAAAATACGATTTTTCCTAATTTTTCACGTGAAATATTTTGATTCCCATCTAGAATATCATAAGAGCTAAAAGCTTCAATTATTTCAGAATTATGTTCTAAAAGTTTATGACAAACTTTATCTGTATCTAAAACTAAATAGCCGAATTGTTGCAAAATCGATTCAACAGTAGATTTTCCACTTGCAATGTTTCCAACAAGCGCAACTCTAATCATTATTTTTAGAAATCCTATTTAAGAAATTACGAAGTTCTTTAATTTGTTGAGGTTTAATCGGTTTCAAATCCCCACGTTTCATACCGTCAAGATTCAATGTTGCATGCTGAATACGTTTAAGAGTTAAAACATTAAATCCTAAAAATTCAAACATCTTACGAATTTGTCTATTCATTCCTTGATACAACAAAATCTCCATAACAGTATGTTTATCATCGACCTCTAAAACATCAACTTCTGCATAAGCAAGTTTATTAGGTTCTATTTCAATACCTTTGTACATTTTATCAATATCGTTTTGAGAAATTTTACCGTCAATTGAAACTCTGTACAATTTCGGAACTTTGACAGACGGGTGAGTTAAATCATTAATCAAATCACCATCATTTGTCAAAATAATTAATCCTGTAGATTCTCTATCTAATCTTCCTACAGGCTTTAAGTTGTGAAGATTTTCCGGAATTAAATCATAAATAGTTTTACGTCCCTTTTCATCTTCAGAAGTCGTGATATATCCTGCAGGTTTGTAAAAACGGTAATATTCATGTTTAACAGGGTGAATCATTTTTCCATTTACAAAAACTTTATCTTTCGGTTGAACAGTATAACCAAGTTCAGTAATTTTTTTACCATTAACTGCAACAACACCGGAGTCTATTAATTCATCAGCTTTTCTTCTTGAACACAAGCCTGATGATGCTATATATTTGTTTAAACGAGTTCCGGACATTTCAAAACCTCGTCAAATGATTTAGCTAAAACTTCCGGCATTCTGCGGTACAATTTTCCGTTATTGTTAATGGCAACAACGGAAACATCTGCATCTATACAAACTTTGCCGGTTTCTTTTTCTTTGATAATTTGTTTGAATTTAACTGTAAATCCGTTAAACTCAACAATCTCTGTTTCAACAGATAAAACATCTTCCAATTTAGCAGACATTTTATATTTTACGTTCAAATTAACAACAGGGAGCACAATATCTTTATTTTTTAATTCTAGCAAATTATGTCCCATCATTTCGCATAAGCAAACACGACCCATTTCAAGCCATCTAAGGTACGAACCATGCCAAACAACACCATAAGCATCAGTGTCGGAATAATAAACTTTTTGTTCAAATATATGTTTCATAATCAAATTATATCATTAAAAATAAGAATTTTACTACTTTTTATGTATAATTGAAATATGGATAAAAAGATTTCTGAAAAAGTAATAAACCGTTTAACCTTATATCATTGCATTTTGCAAGATTTTATTGACAAAGGAAATGAATATATTTCAAGTAAACAAATTGCAACACTTTTGAGAATTGATGATTCTCAAGTCAGAAAAGACATCAATTTGTTGAACAATTCTGGTAAATCTCGAGTGGGATATATAGTAAAAGAGTTAAAAAAGTCTATTGAAACAACACTTGGCTTTGCAAAAACAAAAAATGCGTATATTATTGGAGCCGGAAATCTGGGAATGGCGCTTGCAAAATACGATAATTTTACAAGTTATGGACTAAATATTATTAGTTTGTTTGACAATAATCCTGATAAAATTGGCAAAGACATCAATAATAAAAAAATTCTTGATATAAAAGAACTACCCAAATATGCAAAAAAACATTCAATTGATATTGCGATATTGACAGTTCCAGGAAAGTTTGCTCAATCAACAGCAGAATTTTTAGTTAAATCAGAAATTAAATATATCTGGAATTTCACACCGACAGTTTTAGATGTTCCACAAGATGTTCAAGTTTGGAACGAGAACCTAATGGGTAATTTCTTGCAATTTACGTTTAACATTTAGAGAAAAATTAATGACTAATTAAGATTTAAAGCTTTTGTGTTATACTTCTTTTATAAATTTTTAGGGAGAGAGAATTATGTTGGATAGTATTTTAGCGGGTTTAATAAATTGGATAGAGGGAGTTATCTCTGCAATGGGACCTTTGGGAATTTCATTGTTGATGGCTATTGAGTCGTGTAATATTCCCTTGCCATCAGAAGCAGTTCTTCCATTTGCAGGGTATTTGGTTAGTAAAGGTGCAATGAACTTTCATTTAGCAGCATTTGCAGGGGCATTTGGTTGTGTAATCGGTTCAATACCATCTTATTATATTGGATTTTTCGGAGGAAGAAAATTTGTTGAAAAATATGGAAAATATTTTCTCGTTTCCAAAAAGGATTTAGATGAAGCAGACAAATGGGTTGATAAATATGGTGATTGGGCATTTTTCTTATGCAGAATGCTACCTGTTGTGAGAACATTTATCTCTCTTCCTGCAGGTATTTTAAAAGCAAGAAAAAGAACTTTTTTCTCTTTGACATTCTTAGGATCACTAATATGGAGTTATGTTTTAGTTTATGTTGGACTAAAACTTGGAGAACATTTAGACAAATTAAAAGCAATATGGCACAAATTTGATGCCGTAATTATCATTGTAATATTGATATTAGGCGGAATCTATATTTATAAACACATAAAACATCTAAAAGAAAGTTAGTCGTTAAAAATAAAATTATGAATACCTAGAAATGGTGACAAAAAAATTCAACTAAAAATATGAATTATGCCCCTCCTACGGATTCGCCTTTCAACCTCTGCCCAGTGCAAAAAAAACGACTGTTTTACGAGTCGTTGAAAATCAATAGGAAAAAGGGAAAGGA
>ENA-ORKW01000029-ORKW01000029.1-human-gut-metagenome-genome-assembly--contig:-NODE-29-length-100775-cov-7.37689_pt1 | contig 100775 bp, 95 predicted proteins | sample MGYA00243062_ERZ508813 | MGnify/ENA primary metagenome ERZ508813 (study PRJEB26277, sample SAMN04329846) | human gut metagenome | biome: human-associated habitat | host: Homo sapiens | place: USA...
CTCTCGGCTCTTTTTTATATAAATTTGCAATTTACACCATTATATGGACTTTATCTACAGTTCTTAGTAAAATGTGGAAAAAGACCTACGAAAATATGTTAATTTAACAATATAGTAGGTTATGAGCCAGAAAGTATATGCATAAACTATGGAAATGACCTACTATATTGAGTGTATAATGGCTTTTAGTGGGTTTTATCCTCTTTCAGCAGCCTCTTATAAGTACAGTCGATGCCAAGCGCGCCAAGCGGAGCAGTAACTATGATTGCGAGCACAGCTACGGAAAGCACTATCTGTCCGCAGGCGAGTCCGGCGGCTAAAGGAACAGAGCCGATGGCTGCCTGGACGGTTGCTTTAGGAAGATAGGCAATTATGCAGAAAAGCCGTTCCTTCCATGTAAGATTTGTCTTTACGGTGCAGAGAAGAACTCCGGCTGCCCTGAAAACAAGTGCTGCAAGAATCATGAGTAAGGCTGGAAGCCCGGCTTTCAGTGTGTAGCGGATATCGACAGCCGCGCCGACAAGCACGAACAATATTACTTCAGCAGCGAGCCACAGCTTGCCAAATTTTTCGGACAGACGGGCTGATACGGTGGGAACACATTTAAACTTAAGAGTACATGCCATAGCGACAACAGCAAGCAGCCCTGAAACAGACACTTTTCCTTCAAGCCAGCCCTCAATTGCAATAAGAAGGAAAGAGAAGCCAAGCACGATGATAACCTTCATGCTGTTTCTTACGGTATGCTTGCGGGCGTATGATGTTTCAAAGAACAGATACAGTCCCAATCCGGTTACTATGCCAAGAATTATGCCGAGTATAATAGACACAGGAATATTTACAAAATCCATAACATTTGCCTTGCCACCCTGTGCCACATTTAAAAATGTTGTGAATAACACTATTACAAATATGTCATCGCAAGAAGCACCAGACAGTATCATCTGTGGAATTGCCTTGTCAGTTCCGTAGCGTTTCTCAATCAGCATTACCATCCGGGGAACGACAACCGCAGGAGAAACAGCGGCGAGAACCGCGCCCATCACAGCAGCTTCGGCGTGGTTAATTCCAAGAATTACAGGGGCAAGCAGAATATAACCGATGATTTCGCAGGAAGCCGGAACGAAGGACATGAGAATTGCACTTCGTCCGGCTTTTTTCAGGTCTTTTAAGTCAAGCGACAGACCAGCTTTGATAAGAATAATAATAAGAGCCATTTTTCGCAGATCAGCCGATATTGAAAGGATTGATGGGTCAAGGAAATCAAGGACATATGGCCCGAGGACAATACCAGTAACAAGCATACCGATGATTCTCGGAAGTTTCAGCTTCTGGCAGATTGCGCCCATGACGAGTCCGACCAGAAAGATAAGTGATAAAGATGTCAGCATAATAAGCCTCCTTAAAAATATAGTAAATGCATTTATGAACGCAAAAAAAGCTGATGCTTCCTGCGACATAAAATCGTAGAAGTCATCAGCTTGAATAAGCAGTTTAGGTTTCCCAAGGGAGTACTTCATTCCCTTTGATATTTATAATACTTTGGGGCAGGATTGTCAAATGTAAATGAGGAAATATATAATATTTAAAGAAAAATATATAATTTCCGAAAATTAAAATAATATTTCCTGAAAATGCCTTGATATTTCCGAAAAATTGCGTAGAATATAATATAGATGTATATAAATGTTGTGAATTAAGTAAGAGGCGGTGTGGAATCTGTGTACATGACACGGATTTCAGTATGTGTAGTAATGCACAGAAAAGAGGGGCTTTATGGATATTAGATATATTAAGGCGAAGGAATTATCCGCAAGATGGGGCGTGACACCGAGAAGAATTAACCAGTTGTGTACAGAGGGAAAGCTGCCGGGAGCTTATAAGAAAGGCAAGTTCTGGATGATACCTGACGATGTGGACAGACCGGATTGTTTAAGGGAGAATAGGAATCTTTATGTCAGGGAAGACAGCGTTGTATACAACAGGAAGCGTCCCTGCCCGGTTGGAATAACATCTTATAAAGAAGTGTCGAATGAATGTTATTATGTAGACAAAACATTGCTTATCAGGGACATTATAGATAATCACAGTAAGGTGTATTTATTTACAAGACCGAGAAGATTCGGAAAGACACTTACTATGGACATGGTTCGCACATTTTTTGAAAAGACTGATACGGATACATCAATATATTTTAAAGATAAATATATATGGCGCGCGGGTGCAGCATATAAGGAGAAGCAGGGGCAGTACCCGGTGATTTTTCTTACATTTAAAGATGCCCACCAGTCAACATGGCAGGACATGTACGCAAGTCTCTGCTTTACATTAAGGAATGAATTTTTGCGACATATTGAACTGACGACAAGCGCCAGATTAAGTGACTATGATAAGAAGTATCTTAAGTCAATACTTGATGATGAGGCAACGATAATAGATTATCAGTTTGCACTGGGGAAGCTGTCGGCAATGCTTTCAAAGCATTATGGCAGGAATGTAATCGTGATAATTGACGAGTACGATACGCCAATCCAGCAAGGACATATATTTGGATACTATGATGAAGTGATTGGCTTTATGAGAAATCTTTTGTCGGCCGTCTTAAAGGACAATCCAAGTCTGGAACTGGGGATTCTCACGGGAATTCTCCGCATAGCTAAGGAAAGCCTGTTCAGCGGGCTTAACAATCTTGTGGTTAATACAATTCTTGATGATGAATATTCGCAATATTTTGGATTTACGGAAGAGGAAGTTTCTGCTATGGCGCAGTACTACGGCGTGTCTGACCGGCTGGGTGAGATTAAGGAATGGTATGATGGCTATATGTTTGGCAGAACCGGAATATATAATCCGTGGTCGGTTATTAATTACTTCAATAACAAATGTGTTCCCAAAGCCTTCTGGTCAAGAACAAGTGGCAATGAGATAATCGGCGAGCTGTTTAATAGTGCTGATACCACATTTGCAGACAACTTATTAAGATTGCTGCAGGGCAGTACTGTTCAGGCAATTGTTGACACAGATATCATATATCCTGAGATTAATGGAGACATTGATACAATATACAGCTTCCTTCTGGTTGCCGGATATCTGCGTGTGTCAGAGCATATTGGCTCTCTGTACGACAATCCGATATGCGCGCTGTCGATACCTAATTATGAGATAAAGAGCGTGTTCCAGAAGGAGATTATTGACAGATATAACGGCATATTTACAGGTGCACTGCTAAGAAACTTTGCGGAATCAATCCGTACGGGAAATGCACATTTATTAACAGAAACCTTGCAGCAGTATCTTTTGCAGTCTGCAAGCGTGTTTGATACGGCACATGAGGATTTCTATCATGGGGGGGTATTTGGAATGCTTGCGGTATTGTCAGACAATTATTATATCTCGTCTAACAGGGAGTCAGGTGAGGGACGATTTGACATAGAGCTGCAACCGAAGAGCCGTGGCGGACACGGATATATCATAGAATTCAAAGCGTGTAAGGAAGCTGAGCTTGAGAAGATGGCCGGCAGTGCAGTCAGACAGATTCATCAGAAAAGTTACACAGCCAATCTTGAAAAGCATGGCGTGTCTGGGATTGGCATGTTCGGGGTTGCATTCAGCGGTAAGAAAGTGAGTGTGGCATATGAGGAGCATGATGTGAAGAAGCGCAAGTCACGCGAATAGAAGAATTGCAAAAAAAGGACGTTAAGAAGTTAATTCTTATCGTCCTTTTTGTCACGGATTATTTATCCTTAATTGTATTATACAGATTAACAATCTCGCCATCTTTCTTGGAATTCAAGAACACAGTCTGGTCAGCAGTTTTTATCATAAGTACAGGAGACACATCATTAAAAATGTAGAGATTACATTTGCCATAAGTATTTCCTTTGAATTTGCCGACAAGGTAACTGTCGGTTGCGCCGCCGTTATATCTGAAAAAATGGTCATCAGGCAGTGAATCCATCAGAGTAATTTCGGTAATGTCGTCAATGTTAATTCTGCTTGTGTAACCGCATGAAGATACATTTACAGTGCTATCAGTAGTCCTGATGTCGATAGTAACATGAATGTATGGAATTAATACAATAGTGGTCCATATTAATAATCCAAGAGTAACAGCCGTTATGCTTCCGGTGAATATCTTAGCACCTGTGCGGGCGTAGTTAAGCGAGTAGTTGGTCGAACACAGCCTGTCGGGTACGAAAAGGTGCGGGTCATTAGGATTGTAGTAAAATCCGGTCTTCCAGTAGTCATCATCATCAACAAATACTGGCTGTGTGTCAGCCTTAAGCATTTCATTCTTTCTGTTGCGTGCAAGAATAAGAATGACAGTGAGCGTGCAGCCGCTTAACAACTGCAGAATAATGTACATCCAGAAACTTAAATCACCAACAGTATTCTGAATAATACACATTAAGACAAATGTTATCCATGCCACGAAGTTAAGAAGTGACATTACAAGCATTGCTGAAGCAATGTATTTCTTCATAGTCATATTAACAATGTTGTTAATGTCCGAATTAAGGCTGTATGCCTGATTCTGTCGTCTGTTCATATAAATGTGGAACACAAACCCGAATACAGAAACTATGACAGTACATATTGCAAATACAATAATCATTGAAAAATATGCTCTGTCCGTCCATGAATAGAATGGAATCAGAGCCAGCAGTTCTGCGGCAATTATGATGATGTGGTATCTGAAGCTGATTGGAGTTGCATCTGCATTTGCACAAGCTCGCGTATCAATAAAGACCTTCTGTTTCTGGGATTCCACAAACCAGCCATTCTGTATCTTTAACAGATACATTTTCCGATGCGCTGAAAGCTGGATATACATAATTCCGAAAACGAACACGAGAATCCAGATTGTATACATAATAACGAAAATGATTATGTTCACAAAATTAAGAAAGCATATGGCTATTGAGAGTACTGCATTGATATTCTGAAAATATTTCATGCTTTTCTTAAAGCGTGTCATAAGCCTGGTGACATCGTCATCGTTAACATGGTCGCCTGGAATGTGGACTCCGATAAGCATTCCATTGTTGTATCGGTAGTTGGATTCATATGCAAATCTCATGATCAGGACTGTGAACATGTTGCATACGAGGAATAGCATAAACATTGCGATTTTCATAAGGAAACCTCCTTGTATAGTGGGACTGTGTGTGTTAATGCATGTGAAAATACAGGCATATTACACTGTGCAGGGATTCATCTTGGAATAAATGTTTTCGCACATTTTTAAGAATTCTGCCTTATCCATTCCTGTAATGCTTGCTTCTGCGGATAGCAGCTCAAGCTCTGATTCAAGCTTTTCCCTGAATTCAATATCCATATTAATATTCTCGGCGACAAATGCACCAAGCCTTCTGTCGGTTTTAATAAAACCTTCAGCTTTAAGAATCTGGTAGGTTTTATTGACGGTCATTGTATTAACGCCTGCGTCAGAAGCAAGCTGTCTGACGGTCGGCAGTTTCTCACCAGCCTTGAGTTCTCCCTTGCCGATTCCTTTAACAATTTGATTTCTTAACTGTACATATATGGGTGTGTCGCTCGCAAAATCAAGTTCAATAACCATGTGAAGCTCCTTTCTGTAAAGAGAGGTGATTTATGTTTTATTTGTATTATATATAGTAATACAGATAAGACAAGAAGTCAAGAGAACAGGGTGAGGATAATTATAGGCATGAGATAATATTTGGGAAATGCCTACACAATTATGGTAATTATGTAGATTAGTAGGTCTGTTGAGGAGAATGCGAAGTGGTAAAAGAGAATATTGACAGAGAAAGACCTACGCAGGGAGGGAAAATTGGCAGGATAGTAGGTCTTTCGAGAGGGATGAGAGGGAATAAAAGAGAAACTAGAAGGAAAAAGACCTACACAAGGAAGGGAAAATGGCAGGATAGTAGGTCTTTCGAGAGGGATGAGAGGGAATAAAAGAGGAACTAGAAGGAGAAAGACCTACGCAGGGAGGGAAAATTGGCAGGATAGTAGGTCTTTCGAGAGGGATGAGAGGGAATAAAAGAGAAACTAGGAGGAAAAAGACCTACGCAAGCTAAGAAAACAAGATGTTTAGTAGGTTTACGGAGAAAAAAGCGTTCCGAAGAAAAGAGGCATCAGGAAAACAACCAGAAATCCTATAAATACTATTGACATACAAACCTAGTAGGTATATAATCTGCAACATAGTAACATATAAAATTAGTAGGAATTAAAAATCAATAAACATTTTAAGGATGGCGGAGTATTCGACAAGATATATGAGAAGAAGTAATTAAGGGAAGGGGAAACGACAGAATGAAAGAGAAGAAAAGAAAGAAAAAAAGAGTAATACCGGGCTTTGGTCTTTCATTTGGAATAACAATCGCAATGTTAGGATTCATTGTTGTTATCCCTTTATGTACCCTTGTGATATTCTCGGCAAAGCTGTCGTTTACGGAATTCATAACGACAGTTACAAGGCCGAGGGTGCTTTCAAGCTACAGAGTCAGTCTTCAGACAGCGTTAATCGCGGCACTTATAGATGCAGTTATGGGAACGATTCTTGCGTGGGTTCTTATAAGATACAATTTTCCGGGTAAGCAGATTATGAATGGAATAATTGAACTTCCTTTTGCACTGCCGACAGCTGTTGCGGGTATAGCACTTACACATCTGACAACAACTAACGGCTGGCTAGGAGCATTTTTTGGCAAATTTGGAATCCGGATTGCATATACAAGGCTGGGAATTATATTTGCACTCATATTCGTTGGAATACCATTCGTAGTGAGGGCGGTCCAGCCGGTGCTGGAAAAGGTGGATATCCAGTACGAGGAGGCCGCCAACATGCTTGGTGCAACCCACAGACAGACAGTATTCAGGGTAATACTTCCAGAGATACTTCCAGCACTTATCGGCGGATTCACAATGTCATTCGCAAGAGGACTTGGCGAATACGGCAGTGTCGTATTCATAGCAGGAAATACACCGTATGAGACAGAGATAGCACCGCTTATGATTATGTCAAAATTACAGGAATATGACTACGCAAGTGCAACATCAATAGCGCTTGTAATGCTTTTCATCGCATTTATTATTCTCTTTATAAATGCAGTGTTACAGAGCAGGACATCGAAGATTGTAAGTGGAATTTCATAGAAAGGGGTTAGTGTATGAACATCAGAAAAGATTCAGGTCCGTTAAAATGGATTCTAATAGGTATAAGTGTGTTGTTTTTATTTGTGATGCTTATTCTGCCCCTCAGTTATGTAATGTGCACAGCATTTTCTAAGGGTATAAAGGTGTTTCTGGCAGCAGTTACTGACAAATATGCGCTTCATTCGATTAAGCTGACAATAGAGGTTTCGCTTATTGCGGTTGTGTGTAACACATTTTTTGGAATATTTGCTTCATGGCTTATTACGAAATTCCAGTTTAAGGGCAAGAAGATTATATCTACTTTAATAGATTTACCACTCACAGTTTCACCTATTATAGCAGGTCTTATATATGTGCTTACATTTGGTAGACAGAGTTTTATATATCCATATCTTAAGGCTATTGGAGTAAGAATTATATTTGCAGTTCCGGGTATCGTGCTTGCGACTATATTTGTAACGTTTCCATTCATATCAAGGGAGCTGATACCGGTTCTTACCTCGCAGGGAACTGATGAGGAAGAAGCTGCGGCACTTATGGGTGCCAATGGCTGGACTATATTCTGGAAGGTTACATTCCCACATATCAAATGGCCGCTTCTCTACGGTATTGTACTGTGTACAGCGAGAGCTATGGGGGAGTTTGGCGCGGTATCCGTTCTTTCAGGACATTTGCGCGGAAGAACTAACACGATGCCGCTGTATATTGAACTTCTGTATCAGGGATATGATTTTACGGGAGCATTTGCAGTGTCAGCAATTCTTGTGCTGATGGCGGTTATTATACTTGTGCTTCGAAGTGTACTTGAATACAAGGGGCAGCAGGTAGCTAAGGCAGAGAAAGAGCGGCAGGAAGGATAGAAACGCACTACAACAGAAAGGCGGAACAGATTATGGCAGAATTACAGCAGGACACAGAAAAATATGTAGAGCTTCGTAATATCAATAAGACATATGGCACATTTAAAGCCTCGAATAATATTAATCTTGGAATAGGGAAGGGCAAGCTTATTGCATTGCTTGGACCTAGCGGAAGCGGCAAAACTACAATCTTAAGAATGATAGCAGGTCTTGAGACTGCGGATTCAGGTGATATTATTATTGATGGCAAGGTTGTTAATGATGTGCCGGCAAGTAAGCGTGGAATAGGTTTTGTTTTTCAGAACTACGCACTTTTCAGATATATGACAGTGTATGATAACATTGCATTTGGATTAAAAGTCAATAAATGGAAAAAATCGGACATTAAGAAACGTGTTGATGAGCTTATTGAGCTTGTCGGACTTTCAGGCATGGCGAAAAGATACCCTAGCCAGTTATCAGGTGGACAGAGACAGAGAGTAGCATTTGCAAGGGCATTAGCACCTAATCCGGAGCTTCTGCTTCTTGATGAACCATTTGCAGCAATTGATGCGAAGGTAAGACAGGAATTAAGAAGCTGGCTTCGTGACATGATTACAAAGGTTGGAATCACAAGTATATTTGTAACACATGACCAGGATGAGGCAATTGAGGTTGCTGATGAAATTATTGTCACTAACAAGGGACATATAGAGCAGATTGGAACGCCAAGACAGATATACAGAGAGCCTGAGACAGCATTTATGGCGGAATTCATGGGACATCCGGTACATGTTGACCGGATTAATAAGATTAAAGGTTTTAACCAGCTTGACGATTCTGTTAAGGCGGTATTAAGACCTGAGAATGTCAACATCACAAGGCTTGATGAGAAAGTTGATTCAGCCGCTTCTGTTGAGAAGGGCGTGGTTGTAGGTAAGCTTTTCATGGGAAAGGAAGTCGAGATAACTGTCAATGTCAACGGTATAGAGGTTGTCGGGACAAGAAATGTAGAGGAAGCTCCGATAAAGAAGGGTGAGGAAGTAAATGTATTTATTCACAGGGCATTTACTTACGGCGCAGATGGAATTGTCAACATTGTTGAAAATGCAAATAAGTTCGAAGACTGGATGGTTATCTAGAATATACAAAATGGAGAAAAGCTGATTAATATGCTTTTCTCCATTTTATGATTTTAGTTATTATTTTTTTTGAGTCCGTATCATTTGCTCTACATATTCCATAATGTAGTAGTTATCCTCTGGCATCTGGCAGCCTACTATGTAGATGCCGTCATTATCAGAACATCTTATAATCTGACCCTCTAATACAGAATGTGTAGGCAAATCAAAATTATCAATTGAAACAGTAATGATTTTGCCTTTGTTATTAGAGAAAAATCTGTCTTTTGAGAGAAATGCAAAACCATTGGCACTCAGATTATCAAGTTTTCCTTCAAATGTTTCGTCTGTACCCTTTACTGTAATTGTACAGTGATTATTCATATCAATTCTAGGATATTTACGACGGTTAAGAATCTGCGGTCTTGTTGTGATTGTAACAATGCCCGTTGTTGCAGATGCTTTTTTGTCAGCTGCAATCTTAGCGTTTTCCCAATGGTATATTACATTTTCAACTGTTACTAACATGTCACATTCAATTGCTGAATTAACTGCAGGCAGTGCCTTCTCAAGTTCAAGAGTTATGCTGTTGTCATTATGTGTCTTAATGGTTCCGTGATATTCAACATTTTCACCATGAGTACCTTTAAGGATTGCGGATGCCTTCATGCCTGTCTTAATATCTTCAATACCCATGAAACCGCCAACACCAAGTTCACACATAAGAGCCTGTATTGTATTTTCCATGGTATTGATATTAGTAGCACTTTCGTCATATTTACTTACAATACGGCTGCTGATATCTTTTGAATTAGTTATGCACTCTGTCATGGTATCAACTATATCTGATACCTGGGACATGTTGCTTACAAGCTGCTTGTTAGCAGATTCAACATCTTTAATGGCTGTATCAATAATATGTATATGGTCTTCAATCTGAGTAGAATCAGATGTGATAAGACTGATACTTTCACTTGTCTGTTTAATCTTGTCAAGAGTAACCTGTATAAGTGATAAAGTCTCTCCAATAGAAGAAAGCATTTTATCGGAGATTATAGCAAGACGGTCTAATGCACTCTGTATTTCACTGGAAGAGGTCTTAGTTTCTGTGCTTAATGCACGAATCTGTTCAGCTACAACAGCAAAGCCTTTACCTGCATCTCCGGCTCTTGCAGCTTCAATAGAAGCATTGAGGGCAAGAAGATTGGTCTGGCTGGATATATTGTCGATAGCACTTGTCTGGTCTTTAACAGTCTTGAATTCTGATTCAAAATCATGCAGGATATGCTCAACCTCTGAAGAAAGCTCAGACATTGTAGTTGCTGTTGTAATAAGGTTTTCAAGATCGCTTGAGCTTGTGTATGCATGCTCCTGTGACTCAGAAGTAAGGCTTACCATATCGTTAATAAGCTGGGCAACATGTTCTACCTGTGAGCTTATGTCAGTTGTCATATCAGTGGAAGAAGCAGTATGGCTTCTTAAATCTTCATTATTGCTTGAAAGTTCATTCATGCCAAGCATGATAACATCAGAACCATGCTTATTCTCTGAAGCCAGTTCGCGTACAACAGTAATTCCACTCATAATAGAATTACTGGAAGTCTTAACCTTCTCAATGGTTGAAACAACTCTGTCAAGATCAGCTTTAATGCTGCCATTCAATGCACCATCGGATTCATTAAGGTGTCTGATAGACATAACATAGCAGATGTAGCATAGAAGAAGACATGCAACCTGTAACTGGTAATTCTTCATATCTGCATCAGACCTGCATCCGAGAACAACATATCTGTACACATCACTGACAATAACAGAGAGTACATTAGCAATACCGCAGTTAATCATGAATTTCTTGTTCTTATATAGAACGAGAAGACTCATAACCGGGAGAATGTATGTGAATGAAATCGGAGAATCAGTTGTGCATATTACAAATGTATAGAAAATACCATAACCAATAACAAGACATAATCTGTACGCATCAGTTGCTTTTCCCTTGATTCTGAAAAATAATTCTCCAATAAAGAAAGGTATCCAGCAAAGTGCAACAAATATTATGTAGCTGCTTTTTGGATAGATTCCATTAGCTGCATCAGTACCATAATTGGCGGTCAAAAGGAGTGAGAAAACAAGCCATATCCGACGGGCTTTAATATTAGCCTTGGCTTTAAAAACATTAGCATCGTAGTTCATAGAATAATCTCCTATAAAATATAAAATTGTTAAGTTAGTGAAGTATTTTATCACGAAAATAAACTATCTCTATTTTATAGCAAATATTTACTATTTTCAACAAGAATATCTTAAATATGGGGGGGAAAAATATAGGGAGAATGTGATACCGATAGGTAGTCGCATTTTGAAGCGTCTTATAGGTAGAAAATAGATATGACTACAATGTTAGAATGAGAATTAACCTATCAAAGCATAATAATATGCAAGCTTATAGGAAATTTCTGCTAAGAACGGGACGAAAGGTTAGTCCCAGATAATAAAAGAAGCAAAATGTACCTATAAGATTATTGATTTCTATGAATATATAGGAAGGGCTGATAAAATACAGGTGGGCTGATTATAAAATCATGATAGAACAGAGAAATATAATTATAATATTCAGGTAAATAACCAAAAGAGTAGATTTGCTTAATAATATTAAAGTAATCTGGCTATATATAAACAGAAACAGCGTGAAAGATATTAATTTTATTAAGAAATTTAAAAATTCTTAAGAAATATTTAATTTTCTTATTGACAAATTATCAACAAAGGAATATTTTAATGTACAAATCAACAGTCAAATGCGAAGAACAGGAAATGACTTCTTCATATCACCGCTCACAGAAAGCCGTCAGTTGATGAGAGATGGCAGCAAGGAATGATTAAGCCCTCACCTGCGAGCAGTTCTGGTGAAAGACAGGCAGATGTCTAGTAGTTGGAACCGGTACCCATCGTTAAAAGGGCATGCCATAAGAGATGAATATACCAAGTGGCAGTAGAGTGGTCGGAGTATCCGGCAAGCAAAGTGGTAACGCGGAAGTAGAAATAATATACCTTCGTCTTTGCACATAATCCAGTAATGGATTAGTGCATCGACGAAGGTTTTTTTGTGCGAGTAGCGCGACAATGTCAGAACGCAGTTCTGACATATGAGCTACGAGCTATGTAAGCGATGAGAATCATAGCACCGCTTCCACTGCGTTTGACTGGTGAAATATATTTTTATAGGAGAGAGATATTATGAACACATTAGTAATCGTGCTTATCGCGGCAGTTGTACTTTTTGGTGCATACATGGTTTATGGCCGTTGGTTAGCAAAGAAATGGGGTATCGACCCTAAGGCAGAGACACCAGCCGTTAAATATAACGACGGTAAGGATTTCGTTCCAACTAATGGCTGGACAGTTTTCAGTCATCAGTTCTCATCAATCGCAGGAGCAGGTCCTGTAACAGGTGCTATTCAGGCAGCAGCATTTGGATGGTTACCAGTTTTACTCTGGATCCTCATCGGTGGTGTATTCTTCGGAGCAGTTACAGACTTTGGTGCACTTTATGCTTCAGTTAAGAATGAAGGTAAGTCAATGGGTATGATCATTGAGAAGTACATCGGTAAGTTTGGCCGTAAGATTTTCTTACTTTTCTGCTGGTTATTCACACTTATCGTTATTGCAGCATTTGCAGATATGGTTGCAGGTACATTTAATGCTTACACAGTAAATGCTGATGGTGCTACTGTTTTATCAGCAGCAGCTAAGACAAATGGTTCAGCTGGTATGGTATCTATCATGTTTATGGTATTTGCCGTAGTATTCGGTCTTATCCAGAAGAAGTTAAATCTTTCAGGCTGGAAAGAAGCAGTACTTGGTATTGTGTTTATTATCGCAGCATTTGCTGTTGGTATGTTCTTCCCACTTGAGTTCAACAAAGATGTATGGAGTTATATCACATTTGTATATATCTTCTTCGCTGCAGTTATGCCAATGTGGTTAATGAAGCAGCCTCGTGACTATATGACAACATTCATGTTCATCTGCATGATCGTAGGTGCAGCAGTTGGTCTTGTAGTTGCACATCCTTCAATGAATCTTCCTGTATATACAGGATTCAATAATGCAAAGCTTGGAACAATGTTCCCAATTCTTTTCGTAACTGTTGCCTGCGGTGCTGTTTCTGGTTTCCACAGCCTTGTATCTTCTGGTACATCTTCTAAGACAGTTGAGAACGAGAAGGATATGCTTAAGGTTGGTTACGGCGCAATGGTACTTGAGAGTTTACTTGCAGTACTTGCCCTTTGTGTTGCTGGTGCAGCTGCCACTAACGGAGCGCTTCCAGCTAAGACACCATTCGCAATCTTCAGTAGTGGTGTAGCAGGATTCTTTGAAATGTTTGGTGTTCCAGTACATTTTGCAACAGTATTCATGACAATGTGTGTATCTGCTCTTGCTCTTACATCACTTGATGCAGTTGCCCGTATCGGTCGTATGAGTTTCCAGGAACTCTTCAGCGTAGATGATATGGAACATGCAGAAGGATGGAGAAAGTTATTGTGCAATACATACTTCTCAACAATCGTAACATTAGTATGTGGATTCATCCTTACTAAGATTGGATATGCAAATATCTGGCCATTATTTGGTTCAGCTAACCAGTTATTAAGCGCTCTTGTAATTCTTACACTCTGCGTATTCTTAAAGGTTACAGGACGAAGCAACAAAATGCTTTTCCCTCCTCTTATCATCATGCTTTGTGTAACATTTACAGCACTTGTACAGAGAACAATTGCAATGGTTAAGGCTATCAAGTTAGCAGCTTCTGTTACAATTCCTGCTGGACAGACATCTTGGGGAAGCGTATTCATCGCTAACGGACTTCAGCTTATAATTGCTATACTCCTTATTGTACTTGGTGTAATCATCGTAGTTAACTCAGTAAAGAGCTATGCAAAGAGCGAGAAGAACTCTGAGAAGACAGCAGCTTAATTGGTAAATATAATAAGCTATACATAATAAAATATACCGGGGCAGTTATTCTGCTCCGGTATGTTTTGTTTTATCGGAAGGTGTTCCGATTTCTTTTATTGTATTGTCATCTATCTGGATATCTGCGAGTGTGTATTGTTCAGGTGCTTCTTTTATGTTACGGAAAACATTACAGGTACAGGTATTCTTTCTTATTATAATGTGTTCTGTGGAAGATGGCGGAATGTCAGTTCTTCCTTTCAGGTCAAAAAACTGTGTCCACGGATTAATGTTGATGAAATTAAATATCTTTCCCTGAACATATTCTATAGTGATGTATTCATAATGCTGTGGCGTGTCAGGACGCATTTTCAGCCAGAGCAGATTGTAACCTGAGTCGACCTTGATGTGACGCATTATTATATTCTTATTGTGTATGGATTCTGAGCCACATGTAAGGCATCCATGGCAGAATTCAAATGTGCAGTCCTCAATAATTATGCGTTCATTAGCACCATTGTCCGGGTCGTTGTCAGCAAATGGTCCTTTGCCGCCTTTTAAAGCAACTGCGTCATCATTTACATTAATTGTGCAGCCTTTAATAAGAATATCAGTGCAGGCGTCAATGTCTATTGCGTCAGTGCTAGGTGCTTTGACAGGCGCTGAGGGGCTTGTAATGCGGCAGTCAAGGTAACGTATATGAGAACATCTATATAGGTGATTAGTCCAGAACTGCGAATTACAAATGTGCAATCCGGCAACAGTAACATTGGTACAGCCTGACATATAGATAAGCCTTGCACGCTGTTCGTCTTTGTTGGTGCAATCGGGATTCCAGGTTCTTCGCTGCCAGAAGGCTTTCCAGCTTCGTAAGCCGTTACCGTCTATCGTTCCATTACCGCACAATGTAAAGCCATCAATTCCAGAAGCGTTGATAAGTGCAGTAAAATACTGACAGGTTTCACCTTCTATTCTTGTTTCACAGATCGGATAATCGCTGATATCGTCACTTCCCATAAGTGTTGCACCGTCTTCAATATATAGGTTGACTCCCTGTCTGAAAAATAAAGCTCCAGTCATGTATGTACCACGCGGAATAACGATTACACCGCCTCCAGCATTGTATACAAGGTCTATCAGCTTCTGGAAATTATCAGTGTATATTCTGCCGTCATCATGTATACCATAATCTGTAATAATATATTGCTTTCCCAGTTTGGTGAGTTCTGGAATGCTGGTATTGTGAAACCAGCCATCAACAGGAGTTCCGTCTGGGAAAATGTCTGAATGTATAGTGTCCATATATATAACTCCGTTTTTATTTGTTAGAAAAACTGTATTCCTTTTAAGCTTCCTGCATCAGAATACTCACAAGATTCTTGTATCTTTTGGTTTTCTCGATTATGTCGTCCTGCATGACACCATAATATATGAATACATCACGCAAAATTTTGTTAAATTCCTTAATTGAGGACTTCTTTCCGGTCACGCCGCCTGTAATATAACCAGTGGTAGTTTCTATTTCAATATCCATATGTGCGTCATTATCCTCACGCACATACAGAAACAGGTTAATTTCGCTATTTATGTCATGCTTTATCTGCTTATACATGAATTTATACTCAGCAGAATTTCTGTCAGCTTCTTTAAATCCCCATTGTTCCTGAACATACTGACATACTTCCTCAATTGCATGATTATCGTCAAAAGAAATGCTTTTTTCTACCTCAGCTTTTTTTCTTTCATAAAGCATTTTCTTAAACTTATATGCAAAGCTGGTTTTCCGGTTTCTTTTAACATATGCCGATGTTGGTCCATCAAAATTATCATAACCATTTACCCCATTCATAAATGAACCTCCAATATAACTTCATATTAATATGATAAATGTATCGCGTATAAATCACAATATTTTTATGGAAAAATGTTGTGATTTGATGAGAGTTTATTCGTTCCTTAATTTAAACTGGATAGACGTTTTTTGTCCGGTTTCAAAAAATGAAAAAATTTACATTTTCGAAACCGGGGCCATATGAAAATCATTACATGAGATGCATAATTCTTCCTGTTTTCCACATACTACCCATACATTATAAATTATGGAAAGTATGTAAGAATCAGGAGGAATTATTAATATGAAAGCCACAGGAATTGTAAGAAGGATAGATGATTTAGGCAGAATTGTCATTCCAAAGGAGATAAGAAGGACACTTCATATAAGGGAGACTGACCCGATGGAGATATTTACGGATGCAGAGGGGCAGATTATTCTGAAGAAATATTCACCGATAGGGGACATTAGCACATTTGCAGGAAAATATGCAGAATCACTGTCAGACGCAACCGGAATGACCGTATGTATAACTGACAGGGAACAGGTTATTGCTGCGTCTGGGGATGATAAGAAGAATCTGATGAATAAGCCTGTTACTAAGGAACTTAATCAGGCAATGGAGGGAAGATGTACCATTGCTGCAGGTGAAGGAGAGGATGGCTTTGTGAAAGTCACTGATGAGGCGCAGTTTAAGCAGGAGATTATGTATCCGATAATATGTCAGGGAGATGTTTTAGGAACTGTACTTATGATGTCTATTGACATGAAGCCAAAGTTTACAGATAATGAAAAGAAAATGGTAAAGACGGCGGCTAACTTTTTAGGAAAGCATATGGAGTCGTAGATGGCTTGAGGCGGTCTGGTTGTATTGCATGGATAGCAGGCTGGATTTACTTATGGCTTAAGGAGAAGAACATGAGATTAGATAAATATTTAAAAGTATCAAGACTTATAAAGAGAAGGACTGTTGCCAACGATGCATGTGATGCAGGAAGAGTAATGGTTAATGACAAGGTTGTGAAGGCATCTTATGATGTTAAAGTCGGAGACATTATTGAAATCCAGTTTGGTAACAAGAATGTAAGAGCAAGGGTTACAGATGTCAAGGATACTGTTAAGAAAGAAGAAGCAAAGGAAATGTTTGAATATCTTTAATTCAAAGTACCTGTAATCATATATTGTGGTCATGCATATATTCTCATATAACGGAATGTCTATAAGGAGGGTATATGGAGGAAAAGGTAAGGGTGAAGCGTCCACACAGGCTGAATATGGAGGACAGGAAAAGAATTGATTTTACAGGAATAACAGATGTAGTGTCATTTGATCCGGTTAAGGTTGTACTTGAATCTGATTATGGGCATATTACAATCAAAGGTGAAGGACTGCATGTTAACAGGCTTTCTGTCGAGAAGGGTGAATTAGACCTTGACGGCAGAGTGGATTCTGTATGTTATTCGGAGGCTGGCATGAAGAATAAGCAGGATTCGTTCATGAGCAGGCTTCTTCGATGATTAATGAGATTATATATTGGGAGCTTTATGCACTTGTGGTAAGCTTCTTTAATGGTGTTCTGCTTGCATGGATATACGATAATATAAGGGCTTTCAGACGGATTGTACGGCATAAAACAGTTGTTTTTATGAGTGTGGAAGATATTATATATGGAATATATGCCGGATTAAGTGTATTTGTGATGTGCTTTAAGGTTGCAGACGGAATTATCCGCGGATTCATAATTATGGGGATTGCTGTGGGGGCATTTCTGTATTTTAAGTTTTTAAGCAGTTTTTATATACGGTGGTCAGTAAGAATTATAAAATTTTTACTAAAACCGGCATGTTTTATATTGAAAAATGTGGTGCGTATTATTACAATACCAGTAAGAAGCCTTAAAATGTATATGAAACGCAGGAAAGATATGGGTAAGAAGGAAGCACAAGGGTGAGGAATATATGAAATTAGAATCTAGAAGAGAGCGTGCAGAAAGGCTTAAGAAGCAGAGAAGGTCAACGCTGGCAGGAATGATTATTGCAATTATTGTTGTCGTGGCACTTGGCGTTGTTCTGTGGAGAGGCAAGGCAGGACTTGAAGAAAAGAATGCTGATTATCAGGCTCAGATTACAGAGTTACAATCCAAGATTGATGACGAGAATAAAAGAAGTGATGAATTGTCTGAATATGAGAAGTATGTCAAGACAAAGAAGTTCGTGGAGGAGATTGCCAAGAATAAATTCGGGCTTATATATCCTGACGAACTGGTGTTTAAGCCTAATAACAAGTAAAATTCATACCAAATATTATGTCGGAGCTGGAAGATTTTTTGAATCTTTCATGCTTCGACATTTTATTTATAAGCAGTCATATATACTTCACATTGGTGTAGTGCCGGAAAGGAAGTGGATATGAATGAAAAATACATATAAAGATGCCGGATATACTTATACTATTAACCGTCTGCAGGAAACAGCCAGAACATTCAGAAATCTTGGAGATGCATATGGAGAAACTAATCAGAAACAGACGGGTTTTAAAAGACAATTGATTCTGGCTGCAGATATATTAGAGGAATGTGTTGCAATGAATCTTGATGCTAAATCGCCGGATAAACAGGAGCGCAGGGAATTTGAGCGTAAATGTATGGCAATGGGGATATCTGTTAAGGATATAAAACTGGTTGACGGAAAGAGGCGTGAGATACTTGTAACTGCGAAAACATTTATGAAGGGGTGTGTGTCTGAGCGTGTATTAAGAGAAACGGTGAGCAGTGTATTTAAGGCAAAATTCTTTTCTAATCAGGACAACAGGGTGATTATAAATGAAGAACCGGACCAGTATGTGTTCTATCAGGAGAATCGTTTCAGGATTCTTTCAGGTATGGCGAGAAAATGTAAAGAGGAAGAGAATACAAGTGGGGATAACTTCCTGTTGAAGAAGCTGAACTGTGGAAAAATGGTTGCAGCAATTGCAGATGGCTGTGGAAGTGGTAAAAGGGCATTTGCAGAGAGCCGTATGGTGATTGAACTTATGGAAAACTGCATTGAAGCAGGATTCGAGGAGAAGACAGCAATTGATCTTATTAATTCTGCATATATTGCGGGAACTACATTTAACAATCCGGTAACTATGGATATGAGTATTATTGACTGTCAGGCGGGAGTTATTAACTGTATTAAACTTGGAGCTGTATCCACATTTATAAAAAGAGATAACTGGGTTGAGATTATTAAGTCGACAACGCTTCCGATGGGAGTGTTAGAGCAGGTGGACTACGATTGTACGACTAAAAAGCTTTATGATGGTAATTATATTATAATGATAAGTGATGGTGTGCTTGATAATCTGTCTGGAATTAATAAGGAGGAACAGATGGTAGAGATTATTAATAATATAAATGTAAAGAAGCCGGCAGGCATTGCGAAAAAGATTCTTGAGGAGTCCCTGAAGAATAATAATATGGAGGCTTTTGATGACTGTACAGTTATGGTACTGGGAGTGTTTGACACTTATGTGAACGTATAATATAATTCTCGCATGAATGAAATTATAGATAAGATTTACAGATATATTGAACAGAATAATATGCTTGCGGATTGCGAAAGAGTGGTTGTCGGTCTTTCAGGTGGCGCGGATTCTGTGTGTCTGCTTATGGTGCTTAAGGGGTATATAGAGAGGAGGCATCTACAGACAGAATTATGTGCGGTGCATGTCAATCATGGCATAAGGCAGGAGGCAGGAGATGATGAGGAGTTTGCCAGAGCCTTGTGTGAACGCATTGGTGTTGAATTCATGGCGTATCATATAGATGCCGCCGGGCTTGCAAAGCAGCTTGGAATGAGTGTTGAGGAAGCAGGAAGGAAAGAACGGTACCGTATATTCAATGAGGCATGTAAAGGGCGTAATGCAAGGATTGCGGTTGCACACCATATGAATGACCAGGCAGAAACAGTTCTTATGAATCTTTCCCGAGGAACTTCACTTAAAGGAATAGGTGGAATCAGACCGGTAAGGGATAGTATTATAAGACCTCTGCTTTCAGTGACGAGAGCTGAGGTTGAAGAAGTACTTAAAGACTTTAACCAGCCATATGTTACTGATGCAACGAATCTGTGCAATGATTATACGCGTAATTCTTTAAGAAATGTTGTTATTCCGTACATGACAGAAAAGGTTAATGCACACACTGTTGAAAATATTGCTGATGCAGCAGAGGAGCTGCAGAAGAATTTTGATTTTATTGAGGCAGAGGCCAAAAAGGCTTATGATAAGCATGTATATGTGGGAGATACGGTGGTTTTAAGGCTTTATGGGGAGGAGTTTGCAGGACTTCATGAGGTCATAAGAAAGAGAGTTATCTACAAGGCAATACATGCATTTACACAGACAGCAAAGGATATATATAAGGTTCATGTGAATGCTGTAGATGAGCTTATACGAAAACAGGTTGGCAGCAGTGCAGATATATGTTATGGACTGTGTGCGGTAAAAGGGTATGAGGATATCACAATAAGAAGGAAAAATGTGGCATCTCGGACACAGGTTTCTTCGGACCTCATGCATGTACTTACGCCGCAGGAGCTTAAAAGACTTAATTCAGGTGAAAATATTACCATAGAAGAAAACATTTATTATAATAATGATGGCAAGACGGAATTAAGAAAGGTGCATATTGTAATTTCACTTCATTCTAATTATGAAAAAAACAGAAATTACGCTAATAGTTGCTATGCGAAATCCTTTGATTATGATAAAATACAAGGAAAGCTCTGCATAAGACACCGTACCGACGGCGACAGGATTGTTGTGAACAGGGCGGGAACATGGCGCAAGCTGAAAAAAGAATTCATTGACCGTAAAGTACCTGCTGATATGAGAGATAATGTGCTTGTTGTTTCTGATGATTCGGGAGTTTTATGGGCTGTCGGGGTAAGAAGAAGTGAGTGCGCCCTGATCGATGATGAAACAAGGAATGTGCTGGATATAACTATACAATAGAGTGAATATTAAAATTGACAAAAGAGAGAAACTATGAAAGAACCATTTATCAGTGTCCTTATATCTGAGGAAAAGCTGAATGAAAGGATTGCACAGCTTGGGGAGCAGATAAGTAAAGACTATGAGGGTAAGGAGGTTAAACTTATCTGTATTCTTAAGGGAAGTATTATATTTACATGCGAGCTTGCCAAGAGAATTACAGTACCTGTTAAGTTTGATTTTATGCAGGTATCAAGTTATGGAAGCGGGACATCATCAAGCGGTCAGATTAAGATTAAGAAGGACCTTGATGAGAGCATTGAGGGAGAGCATGTAATTGTTATTGAGGATATTATCGATTCAGGTAATACTCTTGCAAGACTTATGCCTATGTTAGAGGAGAGAAAGCCGGCAGATATATGTATATGTACTCTGCTTGATAAGCCGGAAAGAAGAGAGGTTGAGGTGGATGTTAAGTATAATGGCTTTAACATTCCTGATGAATTTGTTGTCGGTTATGGACTTGATTATGACCAGAGCTATAGAAACCTTCCTTTTGTAGGAGTTTTACACCTTGACGAAGAGGCATAATTAATAAGGAGGAAGTGATGGATACTAAGAAAAAAAGGTCTGGAGGATTTGGAAGCATTTTCTTCATGATTATTATAATTGGTATTGTCTGGGCTGTTATCGCACAGATGAGCCAGAGAACAAGTAATTATAAGTATAAGGATTTTGAATCTGATTTAAAGAGCGGCAGGATTACAGATGTTGTTATAAGTCAGAATGCAGAAGTCCCAACAGGTACACTTACAATTACATTCACTGATGGAAGCAGGGATACTCTTAATGTATCTGATGTTGTTTCTGTACAGGAAAAGCTTGATGATAAAAATATTACATATACTGTAAGGGATGTTAAAAGAGACAGTGTATGGATGACAACTATTCTGCCATTTGGTATGTGTCTTATCGTTGTTGTAGCACTTATGCTGATGATGACTAGACAGGCTGGCGGTGGCGGTAATGCTAAGATGATGAATTTTGGTAAGAGCCGTGCAAGAATGATAAGTGGTGATGCCAATAAGGTTACATTCAAGGATGTGGCAGGACTTAATGAAGAGAAAGAAGAACTTGAAGAAATCGTTGATTTCCTTAAAGACCCTGTAAAATACACTAACCTTGGAGCGAGAATTCCTAAGGGAGTTATTCTTACAGGCCCTCCGGGAACAGGTAAGACTTTACTTGCAAAGGCTGTAGCCGGTGAGGCAGGAGTACCTTTCTTTAGCATATCAGGTTCTGATTTTGTTGAGATGTTCGTTGGTGTCGGTGCATCAAGAGTAAGGGATATGTTTGAGGAAGCTAAGAAGAATGCACCTTGTATCATATTTATTGATGAGATTGATGCTGTTGCAAGACGAAGAGGAACCGGCATGGGTGGCGGACATGATGAGAGAGAGCAGACTCTTAACCAGATGCTCGTAGAGATGGATGGTTTCGGAGTTAATGAAGGAATTATCGTTATGGCGGCTACTAACAGAGTTGATATTCTTGATCCTGCTATATTAAGACCGGGTCGTTTCGACAGAAAGGTAGTAGTAGGAAGACCTGATGTAAGAGGACGTCTTGAGATTCTTAATGTTCATGCAGCCAAGAAGCCTTTAGGTGATGATGTTGACCTTGATAGCCTTGCAAGAACTACAGCAGGCTTTACAGGTGCAGACCTTGAGAATATTCTTAATGAAGCTGCCATTAATGCGGCTAAGAGCAAGAGAAAGTTCATTACTAATGCGGATGTCAACTATGCATTTGTAAAAGTTGGTATCGGTGTTGAGAAGAGAAGCAAGATTATATCAGAGAAAGAAAAGAAGATTACTGCATATCATGAATCAGGACATGCAATTCTTTTCCATGTACTCCCTGATGTCGGACCTGTACACACTATATCTATTATTCCAACCGGAATGGGAGCAGCGGGATACACAATGCCACTTCCTGAGAAGGATGAGATGTTTAATACCAAGGGCAAGATGTTACAGAATATCATTGTAAGTCTTGGTGGACGAGTTGCTGAGGAGCTGATATTTGATGATATTACAACAGGTGCGTCACAGGATATCAAGCAGGCAACTGCGACAGCAAGAGATATGGTTACCAAGTATGGCTTCTCTGACAGACTTGGACTTATTAATTATGCAAGCAGTGATGAGGATGAGGTATTCATCGGAAGAGACCTTGCACATACAAGACCATATGGCGAGGATATTGCTACAGCCATTGATGAAGAGGTTAAGAATATTATTGATGACTGTTATGCACAGGCTAAGAAGATAATATCTGAGCATATGGATGTATTAGAGAAGAGTTCAGAACTTCTTCTTGAGAAAGAAAAGGTAACAAGAGAAGAATTTGAAGCACTTTTTGATAATGGAAGCGGTACAGATGATGATGGTATTATGGGAACAACAATTGTATAGTAAATATGCACAAATTTTTTGAATGAATTTAGTGATGTTTGTGAACACTTATTGAGGGAAATAAGATATTATAATTAATGTAAAAACCCCCAATACATTATAGATAAAGCAGTAATGCTTATCGAAAAGAAATACCTTCTCTGAAAAAGGCAGTCACCCCATGGCTGCCTTTTTTGCTGTTTAAAAATCCTTTTCACTTGCTAAAATGTACTTTTAGATATAAAATCAGAATAGTATATGCTAAGGAGGATTCTCTATGAGAATAACCGGGGAAATGGGAAACTTAGCTGCCTGGGAAAAAAGACTTTTTTATATGTGCAGTGCAAGACCAACGCTACACCCAAGAGCGTTGTTTTCGGATGTTACAAGTGATTACAGAAGTCCGGCAGAGCCAGTGCCAGGTGATGAGGTGACCATAAGGCTGCGTACTGGAAGATATAATGTAGATAAAGCATATCTAGTTGTGGATAATGTTGAACATGTTATGACAAGAGTAAGATCAGAGAGCATGTTTGATTATTATGAGGCTAAGATTAATGTCGGAACCGACAAAATATATTATTATTTTAAGGTAGAGCTTGGCAGAACAGTGTGTTATTACAATCAGATTGGGGCGATTAAAGATCTTAATCCGTATTATAATTTCCAGATTACACCAGGATTTAAGACACCTGAGTGGGCAAAGGGTGCAGTTATGTACCAGATATTTGTAGACAGATTCTATAATGGCGATAAGAGTAATGATGTGCTTGATGATGAATATAATTATATTGGAGAGCATGTCTGTCAGGTTAAGGACTGGAATAAGTATCCTGCCCAGATGGGAATAAGGGAGTTTTACGGAGGAGACCTCAAGGGTGTACTTGACAAACTGGATTATCTTGAGGGATTAGGAATAGAAGTTATATATTTTAACCCGTTATTTGTATCACCATCTAATCATAAGTATGATATACAGGATTACGATTATATTGACCCACATTTTGGAGTTATTGTCGATGATGAGGGTGAAGTGCTTAAAGAAGGTGACACGGATAATACCCATGCTACAAGATATATTAACAGAGTTACAAGAAAATCAAACCTTGAAGCCAGCAATGAATTTTTTGCAAAGGTTGTGCAGGAGATTCATGCAAGAGGCATGAAGGTTATTATAGATGGTGTGTTTAACCACTGTGGTTCGTTCAATAAGTGGCTGGATAAGGAACACATTTACAGAGACAGTACTGATGAATATGCTCCGGGAGCTTTCGAAAGGTATGAAAGCCCATATCATAATTTCTTTAAATTTTATTCTAACCAGTGGCCTGATAATAACTCATATGATGGCTGGTGGGGACATGATACTCTTCCTAAGCTTAATTATGAAGGATCTAAGGAACTTGAGGAGTATATTCTTTCTATTGGAAGAAAATGGGTTTCTGCGCCATACAATGTTGATGGCTGGAGACTTGATGTGGCGGCTGACTTAGGATATAGTCCTGAATATAACCATTATTTCTGGAAGAGATTCCGGGAAGAGGTTAAGAAGGCTAATCCTGATGCTATTATTCTTGCAGAACATTATGGCGATTCATATGAATGGCTGCAGGGTGATCAATGGGATACCATCATGAATTATGATGCTTTTATGGAGCCTGTTACATGGTTTCTTACAGGAATGGAAAAGCACAGTGATGAGGCAAGACCTGATTCATATGGTAATCCAGACTATTTTTTTGGTGCCATGCATCATAATATGGCAAGAATGGGCGGACAGAGTGTTGCAATATCTATGAATGAACTGTCTAATCATGATCATTCAAGGTTTTTAACAAGAACTAACAGGACAGTTGGAAGAACTAATACACTGGGACCTGAGGCTGCCAATAATAATGTCAACAAGGCAGTGTTTAAAGAGGCTGTTGTTATGCAGATGACATTACCAGGCGCGCCTACTGTATATTATGGCGATGAAGCAGGTGTGTGTGGATTCACTGATCCTGATAACAGAAGAACTTATCCATGGGGACATGAGGATACAGAACTGATTGATTTCCATAGGGTTGCAATAAAGATGCATAAAGAGAATGATGTATTAAGAAAAGGTTCATATAAGTCACTGTATTCAGCATATAATGTTGTTGCATATGGAAGGTTTACAAGTGATGACGCTGCAATCATTATTGTTAATAATAACGATGATGAGGTGAGAGCCAGAATTCCTGCATGGGAAGTTGGTCTTGGCTTTGATGATGATGTTGAGCAGCTGTTAGTTACATTTGAAGGTGGATACAGTACAGACAGGCTTGGTTATCACCTTCAGAATGGCTGGCTTGATATTGGATTAAGAAAGACTTCAGCTGTGGTTCTTCATAAGATGAAGTGGTGATGCTGTATGTTGTATTTGCACAAGGGCAGGACTAATGTTATAATGCAATGAGACAGCATCGAAACAGAAAGGAATATTATAATGGAATCATATAATTCTAATAATGATAAACCAAAGATTAGTCTTAACCGCAAGAAAAGAATGTGGAACAGATACAGAAATTATATTGCCGGACTGGCAGTGGTAGTCGTGGCAGTTATTATATTTGCAATTGTGTTAAAGAGCTGTAGCAATAAGAACAGCGGCAGGCAGGATGATACTAAAGCAACAACTCCTTCTGTACAGCAGGAGAGTACAGCACCAGTGATACAGGAATCTAAGGAGTCTACGGAGAATGTAACCGAGCAGACCAAAGCAGCTGCTGCAGGCAGGGCTTTATCTGTTTCAGGTACACCAGAGACAGTGGATTATACATCTTCATCAGCATACAGCAAGGCAGTATTTATTGGTGATTTTGTTGTAAGCGGTATTTCACAGTTTGGTTTTCTTCCTGATGCACAGGTTATAGCATCTAATTCAATGACAAGTGACAAGCTTACAGGATATCTTGACAGTATCGTATCCCAGTCACCTGATTCAGTGTATATTATGGTTGGTATTAATGACCTTAATTATGGAAGCAGATCTGTAGATGATATATATAAGTATGAGAAGGAATTTATTGAAGCAGTCAAGAGTGCAGTACCAGCTGCTGATATATATGTTCTTTCTGTGCTTCCGGTAAGCCAGAGATTTGAATCTTCAAGCAAGGTTAAACAGGCTAATATTGATTCACTTAATAACAAGTTTTCAGAGAATGCGGCTTCACTTGGGATAACTTATATTGATGTTGCATCTGTTTACAAGGATGGCTCAGGATATTTTGGATCATCTTATACAGATAGTGGATATAATCTTAAGAGTGGATATTATGCATTTTTACTTAATGGAATTGCAGGAGTGAAGTAATGGATTTTCATGTAATGACATTGTTTCCTGATATGATTATGGATGGACTTAATACAAGTATAACCGGACGTGCAATTAAAGCGGGAGTTATGTCCGTTAAAGCTTATGATATCAGAGAGTATTCTAATGACAAGCATTTAAAAGTGGATGATTACCCTTATGGAGGTGGCGCAGGAATGGTTATGAGAGCTGCTCCTGTGTGTGATTGCTATGAGGATATTGTAAGGAACATTGGAAAAAGGCCAAGAGTTGTTTATATGACTCCTCAGGGCTATACATTTACACAAAGCATGGCAGAGGAGTTTGCCAAAGAGGATAATCTGGTTATTCTTTGTGGACATTATGAAGGAATTGATGAAAGAGCATTGGAGAATATAGTTACAGATTTTGTATCTATAGGTGATTATGTTCTTACGGGAGGCGAGCTGCCGGCAATGGTTGTCATTGATACGGTTTCAAGACTTGTTCCAGGAGTTCTTAATAATGAAGAATCTGCTGAAACAGAAAGTTTTTCAGATGGTCTGCTTGAGTATCCGCAATACACAAGACCAGCAGATTATAATGGGAAAGCTGTTCCAGAGGTGCTTTTATCAGGTCATCATGCTAATATTGAAAAGTGGCGACATGAAAAGTCACTGGAGAGAACTAAGAAATACAGACCAGATCTGTATGAAACATATACAAAGGAACATCCTGATGAATTCAGGTAAATTAGGGAGAGGGCATTATCAATTATAAAGCAGAGGTTTAAGCTATGGTAGATTTGTTTAAAGCTGAGACTGTTAATTCAGACATTCTTATTGATGAGAAAATGTCAATTGTAACAGCAGATGAAAATTTTGAAGCGATTTCAGGTAATAATGCACTTTTTGTATATACAAGATATATACATCCTGATGATGTCAGCAGATTTACAGAAGCATTAAAGGATTACGCTGAATCCGGTAAGTATATTGTTGTAAGAATGTTATATCAGACAGGCGAATATCACTGGATGCTTACAAGAATTACAGATGGCGGTGTATCTGAGACAAGAGGTCATATGTATGAAATTAATATTATTGATGCCGCATTAATTACTACACAGATAGATAACCTTAATTCGCAGATTAAGAGATATTCTAGCTATCTTGGCATGTGTGAGAATGTCCTGTTTTCTTATGATATACTTAACGATGACTTTAATATATTTATGACATCAGATGGACACCAGACTTTGTCTTTTTACCGTGGAACATTAAATGCATGGGAAGAAGATAAGATAAAGACTGATGCACTTGGGCTGAATGAGGTAAAAGAACTTGATGGATTCTGCAAGGCACTTGCTAATGGTGAGAAGTTATTCAAGCGGGAGATTACTATCAATACTCTTAATAAGCTTGGAAGACTGGATAAATGTCTTGCAAGAGGTAATACGATTGTTGATGAATATGGAAACAGTATCGTTATAGGTACTATTATAATACTTGAGAGTTCAGATAATCATGTAGTTGAAGAGCTCAACATAATATCTGATATGAAAGATCCGGGTACAGACCTGCTTAACAAGCGTGCTATTACTGATTATGTAAGAAAGCTTATAGATTCACAGCCGGGACACACTGTAACAATTGCTATTATTGATATTGATGATTTTAAGACTATTAATGATACATATGGACATATGTTTGGTGACGAAGTTCTTTGTAAGGTTGCAGATATCTTAAGAGATGCAGTTGGAAGCAGAGGATTGTGTGGAAGAATTGGCGGAGATGAGATGTTTATCATTATGGAAGGACTTAATGATAACGAGGGAATAAGGAATGTTTTAAGAACGATACGCAATAATACAAAATGGCTGTATCATGATGATCCGCGTAATATTAAGATTACATGTTCAATTGGTTCGGCAACTTATCCTAATGATGCCAAGAGATATGATGAATTATTTAAGATAGCAGATAAGGTTCTTTACCTTGCTAAAGAAAAGGGTAAGGACAGATATATCATTTACCATGAGGATATTCATAGGGAATATGTATATGGAATGGGAAGGATTGTTGACCTTAATGATAAAGTGTTTTACAAGTACCATAAGATGGAGATTGTTAATACCATTATCAGAGAATATAAGGAAGCTGATGACGCAAGAAGAAAGGAACTGATAGATATTGTGGCAGTAGCATTTAATATTAATACTATTGCAATATATGACAGAACTGAGCTGACAAAGCATATTCTGTATGGTGACCAGCGTATGACAGATGATGACGGAAGCTTTTTCAAGGAAGATAATTATATTCCTAACTTTAGGGAAGATGGCATATTTGTAATAGATAACATCAACTTTTTTGAAACAAAGGCTCCAGCAGTATATAAAGTGTATTCTGAATACGGAATTGTTCAGGCTGTCCAGTACATTATCGGTGGAGATATTAAGAAGAATAACAATATTATTTCTTATGGAAGATTTAAGCTTGATAAGAAATGGGCAGAGAGCGACATGAATTTCCTTGCTATTATAGGTGATTACATAGGAAGAATATTCCTGAAAGAGAGAAAACATGATTAACAGATATGTTGCACTGGATATTGAGACTACAGGTCTTAATCCGGCTGTTGACAGAATTATTGAAGTTGGAATGGCAAGAGTGGAAGATGGTCAGATAACACAGAAGTATTCTACGCTTGTGTATCCGGGAATAAGTGTAAGTGAGCGCATAACAGAGCTTACAGGCATACATAATGAAGAGCTGGCAGGTAAGCCGAGAATTGAAGAAATTATAGGAGACATAACACGTTTTATAGGTGACTGGCCAATACTTGGACATAATGTTACATTTGACTTCAGTTTTCTTAAGAGAGCAGCAGTCAATAATGGATATACTATTACTGATGATGGAATAGATACATTAAAGATTGCCAGAAGGCTTCTTCCGGAGCTGGAACATAAGAATCTGTCTTTTTTGTGCCAGTATTTTAATATTGATCCGGGAAGGTCACACAGGGCTTATGATGATGCAGTGAGTGCAAGTGTACTTTATGGGAAATTAGAAAAATTAAAGCCAGAAGATAATAGTTTCAGCAATACTACGAAGCTGGTATACGTTGTAAAGAAAGATTCACCTATAACGCCGCCTCAGAGAAGATATCTTGCAGCTCTTGTAGAAAAGCACAATATTAATCTGGAGATTCCGGTTGAAGAGATGACGAAAAGCATGGCGTCAAGACAGATTGATACAATAATAGCACAGTATGGAAAATAATTCGTACTGTGCTATTTTAGCATATTGTTAAGCTGCTCAATAATATTATCACGGCTGAGACTTTTAAGCATTCCAGCTTTTTCTTTTAGTTTTCTGATATCGTCAAATCTGTCTGTTGCAGCATATATTATTGCAAGGTCAATGTAGTTTGAGGATATATCTGAGCCAATGCTGATTCCGTACTCAAGGAATGAAAGGGCATCAGCTGTGTCGTTGTTATCAATAAGCGCATGACCTAATGAAGCGATTGCTTTTATGAGTGTAGTGAAATTGTCATCATATTCAGTAAGCTCTGTAAGATTAGCAGCTCCATATGACAGCTTAAGCTCAGTGTTGCTTATTCCGGTAAGGTTAAGTATTTTCTTATCTTTAAGTCCTGTAATTGTGTTGTATGAACGCATCATGCCAGAATTATTGGAAAGTAACTGGTTAAATGTTTCATTACCGGAATTAATCAGTGGAAGATTATCCGGAATTGATATATAATTAAGATTGCTAATGTCCTTACGGCGTACCTGATTGGCTCTTGATTCACGTTCAAGGAATTGCTGATTTCTTGATTTGTGATTCCTGGAGCTTCTTTTTATGGCAAACTGAAGGATGATTATGAGTATGATAAAATATGGCAGTATAAAATGCATGAATATATTCCTTTTCGTGTAGCCCCGCTGCTTAATTGTGTGGAGGTAATTATGATTAATTTCAATAATAAGAAAACAAAAAGATGCTTTACCGGAATACTTATATTGATACTGATTGTAGCAATGGTTGTTCCTATGGTTGCATATCTTATACCTTAATATTGAATTGCTTCACTGAAGAAGCTATATAAGAGTATAGAATTATTAACAATTTTATGCAACATTTTTGGAGAGATAAGTGATATGAAAAGAGGAAAAGTGTCTGATACAATTCTTGACAGGTCTGTTTTCAAACTGCTTGGCAGGAGAGGAAATACTTCAAAACCGGCATATGGACAGGATGCGGCGCATATACATAATCAGGGATGGGATACGCTTGCAGCTGCTGCAACAGGAAGTCTGGCTGTATATAGGGCAGTTAATAACATAAGTGCCGCAGGTGGTGCGGCTGATTGTATTATGAATACAATTATAATAGATGAGAAATCAAGGGAAATACGTCTTAAGGAGATAATAAAGGAACTTGACAGACAGTGTCAGGTTGTTGGTGTAGGAATTGCAGGAGGTCATACTACAGTATGTCCGAATGTTAACAGTCCGGTTGTTTCTGTTACTGCAATTGGGCATAAGCTCAGAACACATCAGAAAGCTGTTGCAGGGCAGGATATTGTTATGACAAAGCATATAGGAATGAGTGGTATTAGAACTGTTATATCACACAAAAGGGATGAGATACTTAATGTTTTGCCAGAGGACGTTATTAATAAGGCATTTGCTGCTGATGAAGAACTCATTATAGCTAAAGAGGCACAGATATTTATAAAGCAGAATATTGACGGGGCAATGCATGATGCATCGGAAGGCGGCATATTTGCAGCACTGTGGGATATGGCCGAATATTCAGGTACAGGTCTGGATATAGATTTGAGGCATATTTCCGTAAAACAGGAAATAATTGAAATATGTGAATTATTTAATATCAATCCATATATATTGGATTCTATGGGATGTTTGTTAATGACATGTGAAAATGGATGTGATATAGTAAATATAATGAAGCAGAATGGAATTGAGGCCGCTGTCATTGGTAAGATAACTGATGGTAACAACCGGATTATTCACAATACAGAGGAAGACAGATATTTAGGGCTTCCTGAACAGGATGAAATATACAGATTTATATAATTAGCAGGAGGATTGCGTTATGAGAGAGAAGATTCTTGATGTTCTTGAAAAGAATGGAAGGATAGACCTTAAGGAGATGGCTATTATGCTTGGCTATTCTGAAGCAGAGGTTGCCAATGAAATAGCGGATATGGAGAAGGAACATATTATCTGCGGATATAATGCGGTCATTAACTGGGATAAGACTAGTGAAGAGAAAGTAACAGCACTTATTGAGGTTAAGGTTACTCCACAGAGAGGATTAGGTTTTGACAGTATTGCAGAGCGCCTGTACAAATATGATGAAGTAACATCAGTTTATCTCATGTCAGGAGGCTTTGACTTTACTGTTATTATAGAAGGCAAATCAATGAAGTCAGTGGCTCAGTTCGTCGCGGCGAAGCTCGCACCATTAGATTCAGTCCTTAGCACATCTACACATTTTGTGCTTAAGAAGTATAAGGACTATGGAACAATAATAGAGGACGAGGCTAAAGACGAAAGGATGCTGATTACACCATGAGAAACCCATTATCACAGAAAATAACAGGCATACAGCCATCAGGAATAAGAAAATTCTTTGATATTGTAAGTGAGATGCCTGATGCAATTTCGTTAGGAGTAGGCGAACCAGATTTTGATACTCCATGGAATGTAAGAGAAGAAGGAATATATGCCCTTGAGAAGGGAAGAACATTTTACACATCTAATGCAGGTCTTAAGGAATTACGAGAAGAGATATGTAATTACCTTGCAAGAAAGATGAACCTTCATTATGATCCTATGAAGGAAGTACTTATAACAGTAGGTGGAAGTGAGGCAATTGATGTTGCATTAAGATGCATGTGTGACCCAGGGGATGAAGTGCTTATACCACAGCCAAGCTATGTATCTTATCTTCCATGTGCAATTATGGCTGATGCAAAGCCAGTGATAATAGAACTAAAGGAAGAGAATGAGTTCAAGCTTACTAAGGAAGAGCTGCTTGCCAGTATAACAGATAAGACTAAGGTACTTGTTATGCCATTTCCTAATAATCCAACAGGTGCTGTTATGACAAGGGAGGAGCTTGAAGAGCTTGTACCTGTCATAATTGAGAAGGATATATATGTTATATCAGATGAGATATATTCAGCACTTACATATAATGGAGAGCATTGCTCAATAGGAAGTCTTCCAGGGATGAAGGAGAGAACTATCGTTATTAATGGCTTTTCTAAAGCATTTGCAATGACAGGGTGGAGACTTGGATATGCGTGCGGTCCAAAGGAAATTATAAGCCAGATGACTAAGCTTCATCAGTTTGCAATTATGTGTGCACCTACTAACAGCCAGTTTGCTGCAATAGAAGCTCTTAAAAACTGTGATATGGAAGTTAATAAGATGGTTGAAGCTTATGACCAGAGAAGAAGATATCTCATGCATGCATTTAAGGAGATGGGACTTGACTGCTTTGAGCCATTTGGTGCATTTTATGTATTTCCTTCAATTAAGAAGTTTGGCTTATCTTCGGAAGAATTCGCAAACAGATTACTCAGGGAGCAGAAGCTGGCTGTTGTTCCTGGAACAGCATTTGGTGACTGTGGTGAAGGTTTTTTACGAATATCATATGCTTATTCAATTGACAACCTGAAACAAGGTCTTGAAAGAATAGAAAAGTTTATTAATACACTGAAGTAGGGAGATGAATGAATATGGCAGAGATTAATGTCAACCATATTAATCCATTTCTGATGGCAGCAGGCACAATATTGCGTGATGCCTGTCAGATGGAGATGAGTATAGGAAAACCATATGTTAAAACAACTGAATTTGGAGAGGATTCAGTTATAATTATGATAGGTATTACAGGTGAGATGAGAGGTCAGGTCATGATAGCCATGAAGATTACCAAGGCATGTGAGATTGCATCAAAGATGATGATGGGGATGCCGGTTCCAGAGCTTGATGAGATGGCAATGAGTGCAATAAGTGAACTTGGTAATATGATAATGGGTAATGCAGCGACTATTCTTTCAACTAAGGGAATTGGTATTGATATTACCCCACCTACATTATGCCGTGGAGCTATGAAGATTTCGCAGACATATGCCAAGAATATATGTATACCGATGTCTAGTGATGGTAGCATGGTTCTGGAACTTGATATTGCAGTAAAAGGTGACTGATAAGGATATGATTAATATAGTTTTACATGAGCCGGAGATGCCGGCTAATACAGGTAATATAGGAAGAACATGTGTGGCAACAGGCGTAAGGCTGCATCTTATAGGACCATTAGGATTTCAGATTAATGATAAGATGTTAAAAAGAGCCGGACTTGATTACTGGGATAAGCTTGATGTTACTGAGTATGATGATTATAAGGATTTTCTTGCTAAGAATCCGGGTGCTAAGGTGTATATGGCTACAACCAAGGCACATAAGACATATACAGAAGTTAATTATGAAGAAGACTGTTATATAATGTTTGGAAAGGAAAGTGCAGGAATACCAGAAGAGATACTTGTTGATAATGAGGATACATGTATCAGAATTCCTATGATAGGAGATATAAGATCACTTAATCTTTCTAATTCAGTGGCAATCGTTCTTTATGAAGCACTCCGACAGCATAATTTTTCACACATGAATTGCGAGGGACATCTCCACAGACTTAACTGGAAAGAATAATAATAAAACACACGGACATACAGGTTACGTATGTCCGTGTGTTTTTATTTTGCAAGTTCAAGTGTGAATATGAATTCTGTACCGACACCTACAGTACTTACAACATCGATATTCTCACCATGTGCCTGAATAACTTCCTTGGTTATTGAAAGACCAAGACCGGAGCCTTTCTTGTCACGGCCTCGTGAAGAGTCTGATTTATAGAATCTGTCCCAGATTTTATCAATATCTTCTTTGGCAATTCCGCAGCCTGTATCCTTAATGGATATCTGCGCTTTCTCGCCCTTTTCCTTGACTGTTATGTATATGTAAGAATTTTCTTTACTGAACTTAATGGCGTTGTCTATAAGATTATATATAACCTGCTGGATTCTGCCCTTGTCTGCCTTAACATTCTGTACACTGTTAGCATATGTAATATTGAATTTAATGCCCTTCTTCTTGCATGTTCCCTCGAATGTCTCAACAGTGTGTCTGATTATTGAATTAAGGTCAAATGTTGATATATCAAGTCTTACTGACTTAGGATCGAGTTCATTAAGAGTAAGAATATTACTTGTCAGCTTAGTGAGTCTTTCGGTCTCAAAAAGCATTATACCTATATATTTATCAAGCATTTCAGGTGGAATAGTTCCATCCTGGATAGCTTCCAGATATCCCTTGATAGAAGTAAGCGGAGATCTGAAATCGTGAGATATATTAGACAGGAACTTCTGCTGGAATTTATCTGATTCATTAAGCTGTGAAGCCATGTAATCAAGAGACATTCCAAGACGTCCAATCTCATCATTATGCATAGGTTTAACGTGGTAGGAAAGATTACCTTTACTGTATTCGTTAGTTGCCCTTGTGATTTCTTTAATAGGTCTGTGAACCTGAAAGAAATATAGAACAAGGAATGCAGATGACAGAATAAGTACAATTGCAAGTGTAAGATAATTTGTGTTAAATGTGTCATAAACGCGTTCAACGATGGCAGATTCAGGTATATTAATAACAACATAACCCTTAATTTCGAAGGAGTTCGAGATAGGCGAAAAAACACTTAATTCAGGTTCGGAAAACAGTCCGTAAAAATCCCATAAAATATCGTGTTTTCCTTTGAGGTCACCATAGTCAAAATCATTGATTGAGAATAAAATCCTGTCCTCATTACTCTTGTCCGTGGAACTGTTGTTAGTATCAAGAATAACATCACCAGAAGGAGTAATGAACATAATTCTGGTGTCGTTAAATGTGGATAATGATTTCATTTCAAGTTCTATTCGTCTCAGCTTGGATTCTGCAAGATAATCAAGAGCATATTCGTTTGCTATTTCATTAGCCTGAAGATACAGTCTGTCAGAATAATAATTGTATATGTGCTTATAATCTGCTTTATAACATATTGTTGATACAAGAATAAAACTGATTACACATATAGCTATATATATGAAAATGTGTTTGCTGAGTGTACTGAATCCTTTCAATGTTAGTCTGCCTCCCTTGTTCTGCCCTTTTTATTTAGTTACGAACTTGTAACCAATTCCCCATACTGTTTCAATATTCCAGTGGGCATGATCTTTGATTTTCTCACGGATTCTCTTAATGTGTACATCAACGGTTCTTGTATCTCCGATATATTCATATCCCCATATATTGTCAAGAAGCTGTTCTCTTGTAAACACCTGATTAGGAGCAGATGCTAAGAAATATAAGAGCTCAAGTTCCTTAGGTGGCATCTCGACATTTTTGCCCATATAATTAACCGAATAATTATCGAGGTTGATAGAGAGGTCGGGGTAATTGACACATTTGGCATTAGAAGAATCAACACCGATACTCTGAGGCATATGGTATCTTCTAAGCACAGCCTTTACACGGGCAACCATCTCTTTAGTTTCAAAAGGTTTGATAATATAGTCATCTGCACCAAGCTCAAGTCCTAGTACCTTGTCAAATGTTTCGCCCTTGGCGGAGAGCATAATTATAGGAACATTGTTATTCTTTCTTATCTCACGGCACACCTGATAGCCGTCAATACCGGGAAGCATGAGGTCTAAAAGAATGAGATTGGGCTTGAATACAGAAAGCTCAGACAGAGCACTTTCTCCATCATACACAATCTTTGTTTCGTAACATTCTTTTGTAAGATACAAAGATATAAGTTCTGCAATATTTTCATCATCATCTACAATAAGTATTCGCTGTTTAGATGCCATAATAATATCCCCCAATAATAATTATTTGAAATCAACAATAGTTACACCAGCATCACCCTCGCCGATTTCGCCGAGGCGGAAGCTCTTTATATATGGAACACCGCGAAGATAAGCGGTTACACCGTTTCTTAATGCGCCGGTTCCTTTACCGTGAACGATACGGACCTGTGGAATCCTGGCAATGTAAGCGTCATCAAGATATTTATCAAGGCGGGCAACAGCCTCGTCAACTGTACAGCCGAGAAGATTAATCTCAGTTGATATTCCTGCTGACTTGCTCATCTTAATCTTACCGGAACCGCCAGCAGCCTTAGATGGAGCTTCCTTTGGCTCTTTATAATCTGAAAGAATCTCAAGATTCTTGATATCAATCTTAGTGCTTAATGCACCTACTTGAACAGTAACCTGCTTCTTGGCTGGATGAATTGCAGAAACAGTACCGGAAACATTCATAGTAAGAACTTTTACATGCATGCCTGTCTTGAATTCAGATATATCATGTGCCTTGTGTGCTTTAACCTTGGCAGGCTCTACCTTTAACTTTGCCTGATTCTTATTCATCTTCTCACGGACAGCAGTACGGTGCTTTTCAAGCTCAGCAACTGTCATTCCGTGCTTGTTCATGGCTTTGATAGTTTCATCTGCGAAATCCTTGGCTTCTTTTAAGATGGCAGCAGCCTGTTCATTGGCCTTACGGATAATGTTGTCAGTTCTTTCATCAAGCCTTTCATTCTTAGCCTGAAGCTTTTCTTTAAGAGAGGCAATCTCAGCCTTATAGCTTTCAACCTCAGCCTGCTCCTTCTCAAGAGAAATTCTTGCATGCTCAAGGTCAGATACGATATCTTCAAAATGTACATCTTCCGCGTTAAGTCTTTCTGATGCGTCAGAGAGAATATAATCAGGAAGTCCAAGCTTTTTAGAGATTGCAAATGCGTTACTTTTTCCCGGAATGCCTATAAGCAGTCTGTAAGTAGGACGGAGCGATTCAACATCGAACTCACAGCTTGCATTTTCAACACCTTCAGTAGAAAGCGCATAAAGCTTGATTTCACTGTAGTGAGTTGTTGCCATGGTTGTAACACCGCGCATCTTAAGGTCATTAAGGATTGCGATAGCAAGGGCAGCACCCTCTGTAGGGTCAGTTCCGGCACCAATCTCATCGAAAAGTACAAGGCAGTTTTCATCAGCTTCTTTAAGGATCTTAACAGTGTTGGTCATGTGTGATGAAAATGTACTTAAACTCTGTTCAATACTCTGCTCATCACCGATATCAGCGTATATATTCTTAAATACGGCAATGTCTGAATGGTCAAGAGCCGGAATGAATAAACCTGATTGTGCCATAAGTGTAAGAAGTCCTACTGTCTTTAAAGAAACAGTCTTACCACCTGTGTTAGGACCAGTGATGATTAGAAGCTTAAAATCTGTTCCTAGATAGATGTCAATAGGAACAACAGTATGCGGCTCGATAAGCGGGTGACGTCCTTTTTTGATATTGATAATTCCTGATGTATTCATGACCGGACGGCTTGCATGCATATGTCTGGCAAGCTGTGCCTTTGCAAATATACAGTCAAGTTCGACAAGTATTTCATAATCACACAGAAGCTCCTCAGTATGTTCACCGGCTTTCACACTTAAGTCAGCAAGAATAACTTCAATCTCTGCTGCTTCCTTAAGCTCTAACTCACGGATATCATTATTGAGCTTTACAACTGCTGCAGGCTCAATAAAGAGAGTAGAACCAGTAGATGACTGGTCATGTATCATACCAGGAAATGCTGACTTATATTCAGCTTTAACTGGCAGACAGTAACGTCCCTGTCTTGTGGTAATAACATAATCCTGAAGATAAGTCCTGTAAGTAGGAGAATTAAGCAATTTGTTAAGTTCAGAATGTATTCTGTCATTGGCTATTGATTTGCTTCTTCTGATACTTCTTAAGTTGGAACTTGCGTCATCACTTATCTCATCTTCAGAGATAATACATTTCTTAATCTGGGAATTGAGAGCATCAACAGTTGCAAGGTTTTCAAGCATTCCTGATATAGAATCCTCACGATGCTCATAGTAATCCTTAACATGCTTTGCACATGAAAGGATGGCACTTATGTTAAGAAGCTCTGATATATTAAGGGAGCTTCCAACCTTAAGTCTCGCAACAGAAGCACGTATATCCTTAGTCTGGCTGAAATCAACAGTACCTTTCTGAAAAATTCTTGAAAGTGCATCATTAGTCTCATCGAGACGTAAGTTGATGTCTGTTATATCAGTCATAGGCTTTAAGTTACGAAGTATTTTCTTAGCTCCGTCACAGCAGGCATATGAAACAAGCTGGTCGGTAATTTTATAAAATTCCAAAGTGGATAAAGATTTCTTATTCATGAAAGACCTCCAAAAACTAAAAACAATCTTTTCATACTTTATAAGTTTACAGCATTTAAGGTAAAAAAACTATATTTTGCTTATAAATATTTACATGTAAGTCATAAATTGTTCATAATCGTAATATAAACTATGATATAATTGTATTCATAAGAGACGAAAATTACATAAGGAGTCCGAAATGGGAACTAATGAAGATGATAAGGAAAAGTATGACCTGTATACAGAACAGGTAGTTCTTCATCCGGCTAAGAAATACAAGTGGCTTATAAGAATAGGCAAGTTGCTGCTTTTTGCTGTTTCTGTCGTAATAGCGGCAACTTTGTTTATGGTATTTTTATATCCGGTATTACAGAAAAGGATTGAAGAAAAGAATAAGGACAAGAATGTCATATATATCCAGAAGGATAATTACATACTTGCAGAGAACCAGACGGCAGAATATTCAGATATATTGACAGAGAAGGACCTGAAAGATAATTATGAGGCTGCTATGGCAGCTCTTCGCGCAAAAGTTGAGGATGTTAATAAATGTGTGGTTTCTGTTGACATTGAACAGCCATTTTCTAATGTTCCGACAATTGAAAGCAGTCAGACAGAGGTGGCAGGACTTGTGGTTGCCAATGTTAATTCAACATATCTTGTGCTTACAAGTTCAAGCCTTTTAGAACCTGGAATGAATTATATAGTAAGGCTTTCTGATGAAGTCCAGACAGAAGCTGCATTTGTATGCAGAAATACAGCTTCAGGAATAGGAATTGTGAGTATTAATGCATCTAAGCTTACAGCTGAACAACGTAACAGTATCGCAGTTGCGCAGCTGGATAATTCTTATATGGTAAAGCAGGGAGATCTTGTGATTGCATCAGGAAAGCTTTATGAGACTTCGAAAGGCGTGTCATACGGAACAATTGCAGGTTCTAAGGTTGAGTATAGTAAAGACAGCGGTTATGAGGTTTTTGAGACAAGTGTAAGTATTACGGAGGGCGGTTTTGCCATATTGTTTAATTCTGAAGGAAATGTAGTTGGTGTATCTAAGGCTTCAACAGATACAAGTTCGAAATTCATTGGAATATCTGACCTTAAGGCACAGATTGAGACTATGATTAATGAGCATGGAATCATGTACTGTGGTATTACAGGACAGAATGTAACAGAGGAGCTTGCAGCCAAATACGGACTTCCGAGTGGTGTATACATATCTAATGTGGATATTGATTCACCGGCTTATTATGCAGGATTGCAGGCAGGAGATGTAATTAGTGCAATTAATGGACAAAGTATTTTGACAATTCAGCAGTTTAGTGAGAAACTATATCAGTGCGCTGATGGAGAAGCTATGTATGTGACAGCTATGAGGCAGGGAAAAGATGGCTATTCAGATGTAGCATTTTCAGTAAGTGTACAGCTAAAACAACTTAATTAACGGAGGCAGAAGGATTTATGCGTTATATAGAGACTCTTAAAGATGGTGAGAGAATTTCAGAGGTATATCTGTGCAAATCAAAATCAATAGCACTTACTAAGACAGGCAAGGAATATGCCAATGTAATGCTTGCTGATAAGACAGGACAGATTGACTCTAAGATATGGGACCTTAATTCAGGCGGAATTGCTGAATTTGATGTTAATGATTATGTTGCGGTAACAGGACAGGTAACAAGCTATAACGGAGCATTACAGTTTAAGATAGAGAGAGCAAGAATTGCATCAGAGAATGAATATGTTGCAGCAGATTATGTACCATCTTCAAGATATAATATTGATAATATGTTTGCAGAACTGATGAAGTATGTAGACAGTGTTAAGAGTACATATATGAAGCAGCTGTTATATTCTTTCTTTAAAGATGAAACATTTGCAAAGAAGTTCAAATGTGTATCAGCAGCCAAGACAGTACATCACGGTTTCGCTGGCGGATTGTTAGAGCACAGCTTAAGTGTTACAAGATTATGTGACAAGATGAGCAGCAACTATGATTTTCTTAACAGGGATCTGCTTATAACATGTGCAATGCTGCATGATGTCGGCAAGGTTAAGGAATTATCTGAATTTCCTAAGAATGATTACACTGACGAGGGTAATTTCTTAGGACATATCGTTATTGGATATGAGATGGTTATGGAGAAGGTTAAGCAGATAGACGGATTCCCTGATATGCTTGCAATGCAGATTGGACACTGCATACTTTCACATCACGGAGAGCTTGAGTACGGCTCACCTAAGAAGCCATCAATAGCAGAGGCTGTTGCATTATCTATGGCTGATAATATGGATGCAAAGCTTGAGACATTAAGGGAAGCACTTGAAGCCAAGGATACCAACGACTGGCTTGGTTATAACAGATGGCTTGATTCTAATATAAGAAGGACAACTAATGAGTTTTAAGAAAGATGATAAAGTAACATTTGTAATAGAAGATATAGGAACCGGAGGAGAGGGTATCGGCAAGGTTGACGGATATACCCTCTTTGTTAAGGATGCGATAATCGGCGACAAGATTGAGGCAAAAATTATTAAAGCCAAGAAAAATTACGGCTATGCAAGGCTTGAAAAGATTATTGAGGCTTCATCTGACAGAGTGACTCCTGCCTGTCCTGTCGCAAGACAGTGCGGTGGCTGTCAGATTCAGCAGATGAGTTATCAGGCACAGCTTAGATTTAAGGAAAAGCTGGTTGACGATAATCTTAAGCGAATCGGTAAGATAGAAGGGTATGAGTTTTTTCCGGCAATCGGAATGGAAGAGCCTTTCAGATACAGAAATAAAGCGCAGTATCCGGTTGGAACTGCCAAAGATGGAAGCATTGTGATGGGCTTCTATGCAGGAAGAACGCACTCTATTATCTCATGTACAGACTGCAAGATTGGTGCTGTCGAGAACCAGTATATTCTTGCTGTGATAAAGAGCTGGATGGAGTTCAACGATGTTGCACCATATGATGAACAGACCGGAAGAGGGCTTGTGCGTCATGTCCTTATAAGAACAGGCTTCCACACAGACGAGATAATGGTCTGTCTTGTTATTAACGGCACTAAGATGTCTGATAAGTTAAAGAAATCGCTTGTAAGGCGCCTTACAGAAGTGTCGCTTGATTCAGATATAAGTACAGACAAATGCATCAAATCAATTATGCTTAATTTCAACACGGAGAACACTAATGTTATTCTTGGCAGACAGTGTGAGACTCTGTGGGGAAAAAGCTATATTGAAGATTATATTGGCGACATTAAATATCAGATATCACCGCTTTCGTTCTTTCAGGTTAATCCAAGACAGACTGAGAAGCTGTATGGAAAAGCCCTTGAATACGCAGGTCTTACAGGCAATGAGACTGTATGGGACTTATATTGCGGAATAGGAACAATATCGTTATTCCTTGCCAAGAATGCAAGAAAGGTATATGGTGTTGAGATTGTTCCGCAAGCCATAGAAGATGCTAAGAACAATGCGGCAATTAACGGCATTGATAACGCTGAATTCTTTGTTGGAAAGGCTGAGGAGGTCGTACCACATTTTTATGAAGAAATGGTGCGGCTGGCAGCAGACACATCTGCAACCGAAGCTCAGCGTGAGGAAGCAAGAAAGAGCATTACTCCTGATGTCGTAGTCGTTGACCCGCCAAGAAAGGGCTGCGATGAGTCGCTTCTTGACACGATTGTCAAGATGTCGCCTGAGCGTATCGTGTATGTAAGCTGCGATTCGGCAACACTCGCCCGTGACTTAGGACTCCTTGCGGATAAAGGTTACAAGACTGTTAAGGTGCAGCCTGTGGATCAGTTCTCGCATACGGTGCATGTAGAGAGTGTGGCACTGATTTTGAAAGAACAGCCGGCAATTGATTAATGTTGCAGCATGAAGGTATCATTGCACAGAATAGATGCTCAAAATTAAAAGAGAAGTATGTGATTGAAATAAAGCATACGACAATACAATAATAAAAATGCATTAAGAGGGGATATATTATGACTATAGCAGAGACAATAAAGCAGCTCAGAGAAAGCGTTGGAATGACAAGAAAAGAATTTTCACAGCACACAGGTATTCCTGTGCGTACATTAGAGGACTGGGAGGCATCAAGAAGAACTCCACCAGAATACATTCCACGGCTGATTGCATACCAGTTAAAGTATGAGGAACTGCTCAGAGAGAAAGAAAATGACAATTTATAATTGAGTTTTAATTTATAAAAAGTGTTCTGATCCGGGCACTTTTTATAAAATTTTAAGTAGCCAGTACAATTATTAGATGTTAATATATTACTATGTAACCCGAAACTGATATTTAAGAGCGAAGGGAGATTTTATTGAAGGCTGGATTATTAAGGACACAATTTAGTTACCAGAATACAGTGGTAAGAGAGAAGATGAAGGAAAAGACAAAGGAGTCTGTTAGTGCGGTAGTACCGATAATGCTTATAGTGTTGCTTCTTGGCTTCACAATAGCACCTCTTTCACCTAGTATACTGGTTGAATTCATTGTTGGAGCCGTGCTGGTTATTATTGGCATGGTGTTTTTTTCTTTAGGGGCAGAATTGTCCATGACGCCAATGGGTGAAAGAGTTGGCGGAAGTATGTTAAGGACTAAGAAATTATGGATGATTGTAGCAATTGGATTTATTCTTGGAGTTATAATTACGATTTCTGAGCCGGATTTGCAGGTGCTTGCAGGACAGGTGGCAGCAGTTCCTAATATGGTGCTTATATTATCTGTAGCAGTTGGAGTGGGTGTATTTCTTGTTGCTGCACTTTTAAGAATACTTTTTGGAATACCGTTAGCGCCGCTTCTGCTAGTGTTTTATGCAATTGTTTTTGCACTTGCGATGTTTGTTCCTAAGGATTTTCTTGCAGTTGCATTTGACTCAGGCGGAGTAACGACAGGACCGATGACTGTACCATTTATAATGGCTCTTGGTGTGGGTATTTCTTCTATCCGAAACGATAAACATGCCGGCAATGATAGTTTTGGCCTTGTATCATTATGTTCAATCGGTCCAATACTTGCAGTTCTTATTCTTGGAATGGTTTATAGTACAGAGGGTAATTTTACAACAACAGCAATTTCTGAAGTAAGCGATTCTGTTGAACTTGGTAAGCTGTTCCTGTATGAGATACCGAAATATCTGAAAGAAATAGCACTGTCACTTCTTCCGATAGTTGTATTTTTCGGAGTGTTTCAGTTATTTGCTCCAAAGATGAATAAGAAGTCGCTTATTAAGATATGCGTTGGACTTGTGTATACATATATTGGACTTGTACTTTTTCTTACAGGTGCTAATGTTGGATTTATTCCAGCAGGTAATTATCTTGGTTCAGTGCTTGCTTCATTATCATTTAGATGGATTATCGTACCTACTGGCATGATAATAGGATATTTCATTGTTAAGGCAGAGCCTGCTGTATATGTGCTTATGCATCAGGTAGAAGAACTGACATCAGGAAGCATATCAGGCAAATCAATGCAGATAAGTCTTTCTGTAGGTGTTGCAGTATCTGTTGGTCTTTCAATGATAAGAGTGCTGACAGGCATCTCAATATTATATTTTCTTATTCCGGGTTATGGAATAGCACTGATACTTACGCTTTTTGTTCCTAAGATATTCACTGCCATAGCATTTGACTCCGGAGGAGTTGCGTCAGGTCCGATGACAGCTACATTTTTACTGCCACTGGCACAGGGAGCATGTCTCGCAGTAGGCGGTAATATTGTAACTGACGCATTCGGTGTTGTTGCCATGGTTGCCATGACACCTCTTATAACTTTGCAGATACTTGGTGTTATATACAGAATCAAGGACAGCAGGAGAGCAAATGTGCCACAGACTGTTACACCTGTTGTGGATATGTTTGCAGAGCTTTCAGATGATGCGATTATTGAATTGTAGAGGTGACGGATATGAGTGAAGTATATGTAATGGTAACAATATGCAGCAGGAAGAATATGCCGCGTTTTGTTGATTGTTATAAGGATTATAATGTTGAAGCAGCTAATATATCGTTAGGCAGGGGAACAGCATCAAGTGATGTACTTGATTTACTGGGACTTGAGGATGACGAGAAGGGTATCCATATGTCACTTGTTACAGAGAATACATGGAAGAATGTTAAGAAGGGGCTTCAGAGTAAGTTAAGAATAGATGTGCCAGGAACCGGAATCGCATTTATAGTGTCGCTAAGCAGTATTGGTGGCAAGAGAGAACTGGGATTCTTAATTGACGGGCAGGAATATAAGAAAGGAGATGAGAGCACATTGAAGGATACGAAACATGAACTTATTGTCGCAATAGCTAATTATGGATATAATACACAGGTGATGAGAGCTGCGGAAGAAGGCGGCGCAACAGGTGGAACTGTGCTTCATGGAAAGGGCGTTGGAATGAAGCGTGCAGAGCAGTTCCTTGGAGTTTCGCTGGTTTCTGAGAAGGAAGTAATTCTTATTGTTGCAAAGTCATCACAGAAAAATGCTATTATGCGTGCTATAATGGACAAAGCCGGCGTAGACAGCAAGGCAGGAACTATTGTGTTCTCACTTCCTGTTACAAGTACGGCAGGACTGCGTATTCTTGAGGATTCGCAGGATGAAGAGGTTAATGATGAAAACAATAATTGACTACCAGAATGATGAAAGAGAAAAGGTTCTGCTTGATGTAAGAGACAAGCAGGAATTCGAGAAGGAAACATATCCCGGAGCAAGAAATTGGTACTGGGAAGAACTGATTAAGGTGCTTGAAGAAACACCTGATGAATTCACACAGCAGTTTGATAAGAGTGTTCCTATATATCTTCTGTGTTATACAGGCTTGCACAGTGATGATCTGGCAGATATTCTCGAAGATATGGGTTATGAGGTCTACAGTCTGTATGGCGGCTGGGGCGCTTATATGAAGTGGAAGTTCGAGAATTATGTCAAGGAAGCACAGGCAGAGAATGAGCTTTCGGGTGAAGAAAGAGTTAAGGAAATAGAGCGGAGCATAGTCAAGAAGTTCAGAAAGCCTATATGGAGAAAGTTCACACAGGCACTTAATGAATACGACCTTATACAGGATGGAGATAAGATTGCAGTCTGTATATCAGGTGGTAAGGATTCTATGCTTATGGCGAAGCTTTTTCAGGAGCTCAAGAGGCATGGAAAGAATAATTTTGAACTAGTATTCTTAGTTATGAATCCGGGATACAATGATATTAATTATCAGGTTATTCTTAATAATGCAAAGATTCTTGATATTCCTATAACCGTGTTCAAATCAGAGATATTCGATACGGTTGCAGATATAGAGGAGTCTCCATGTTATCTGTGTGCCAGAATGAGAAGAGGATATCTGTATAGTAAGGCTAAAGAACTGGGCTGCAATAAGATTGCGTTAGGTCATCATTATGATGATGTTATTGAAACAATTCTTATGGGAATGTTATACGGTGCGCAGATTCAGACTATGATGCCAAAGCTTCACAGCACTAATTTTGAGGGCATGGAACTTATAAGACCACTTTACCTTATAAGAGAAGCTGATATAATACATTGGAGAGATTATAATAATCTTGCATTTATACAGTGTGCATGCAGGCTTACAGAGAGCTGTGCTTCATGTGGTGGCACAGAAAAGGGTTCTAAGAGAGGCGAGATCAAGCAGCTTATCAAAGACCTGACTAAGGTAAGCCCTTACATTGAGAAGAACATATTCAGAAGTGTTGAAAATGTTAATCTTGATACAGTTATTGCGTATAAGCAGTACGGTGTTAAGCATAATTTCCTTGAAAGATATGATGAAATGGGAAGACTCAATGGCGCATCAGGCAGCCAGACAGCAGATAATAAGGAGATGGAATAAATATGTCATCACAATATAATTGCGATTACTGCAATAACCTTGTATATGACGAGGAGATTGAAGGATATGTATGTGATGTTGATATGGACGAGGACGATTACGCAAGACTTTTAAGTTCTTCATATAAGCAGTGTCCATATTATCAGAGCAATGACGAATATAAGATAGTACGTCATCAGATGTAATGTTTATATTAAGGGGGAATCTATGGACGATAAGAGGTATGCGGTTCTTATTGATTCGGACAATATTTCATCAAAATATATTTCTAATATATTAGATGAAATGACTAAGTATGGAGTTATAACGTACAAGCGAATATATGGGGACTGGACAAGTCCGCAGGCGGGCAAATGGAAGAAAGAATTGATGGAGAATTCAATTACACCAATACAGCAGTTTCGCAACACAGTAGGCAAGAATGCTACTGATTCAACACTTATAATTGACGCTATGGATATTCTGTATACGAAAAATGTGGATGGATTCTGTATTGTATCAAGTGATGGAGATTTTACAAGACTGGCAAGCAGGCTGCGTGAATCTGGCATGGAAGTTATTGGAATGGGTGAGAACAAAACACCAAGGTCATTCAGGGCAGCATGTTCAGTATTTACTGATCTGGAACTTTTACAGGATCAGGAGGATGAAGAAATTACAGCTATTAATAATAAGCAGAGGCCTAACAGATCACACAATATTATACGAATTTCCAAAATCGAAAATGCTATTATTGAGATTATCCAAGAAAATGATAATAAGGGAAAGCAGACGGATTTAGGAGAGATAGGAAGCCGTTTGCAGAAAAAATATTCTGACTTTGATGTCCGTAATTATGGGTATAGCTCATTATCCACATTTATCAATGAGATGGATGGGTTCAAGACATATAAGGTTAATAATGCAGTACTGGTAAAGCTCAAAGAAGATGACAATATTAAAGAACAGGTTGTTAAATACGCAATAGATAATGTCAGAGCAAGCAAGGCAACAGGAGTTGAGCTTGCAATACTTGGACAGAGAATACATAGTCAGTATCCGAAATTCAAGGCAAAGGAATATGGTTATTCAACTCTGACAAAATTTGTATCAAGCATAAAAGAACTGCTAATAGAAACAACAGATAACAAAAGAATAGTATTTATAAGAAAGAAGGAGTCATAATGAACAAGATAGCAAGTTTTACGGTGAATCATCTTGATTTACTGACAGGTGTATATGTATCAAGAAAGGATTATATTGGAGATGTATGTCTTACAACATTTGATTTAAGATTTACAAGACCTAATGAAGAGCCACCTATGGATACTCCGGGGATTCATTCAATTGAACATCTTGTTGCTACATTTTTAAGGAATCATGCAGAATGGGCTGAGAAAACTATATATTTCGGACCTATGGGCTGCAGAACAGGTTTTTATGTTATATTTGCAGGAGATTTAAAGTCTGAGGATATTATCGGGGTATTAAGAGAAGCTGCCGATTATGTTCTTAATTATGACGATAATACACCAATTCCTGGATATTCACCAAGAGACTGTGGTAATTATCTGGATAACAATCTTAAGCTTGCGAAGATATATATGAAGAAGTTTAAGGAGGAGGTTCTGGATAATCCGGTTGAGGAGAGGTTGAGTTATCCACAGTAGCGTGTAGGTGGTGCCAGTCTGGGGATATCGGGCTGTGGCTTTCATGGATTACTGCGCTTAGCAGGAGTAAATGCCGCCATATACAGAGTTTTTTACAGCGTGCAAAAGCAAACGCACTTCGTTTGAACGAGCTTTTGCACGCTGAACTTTTGTCTATGGCGGCATTAACTCCTGCACAGCTCGTAATAAATCAAGCCACAGCCCGATACCCCCAGACTGGCAATCTACACAGTGGATGTTTCAAGGGGTGAAAATCGCACTAATCAGAATCGGATTGCCTGTCTGATTAGTGGGATTTTTTGTGATGTGAGTAGAACCAGCCAGATTCGGCTTCGCCTGTCTGGCTGGATATAAAGTAAGATAGCCGAAAACAGATTCAGCTTTGCTTGTCTGTTTTCGGCTATCTTTTTATGAGAGTGATTTATAACAATTAGTTATGTATTATACCTCGAATAATAATTCGCTGTAGCTTGGGAATGGCCAGAATTCCTTATCTACTATCATCTCGGCTTTATCTACTGGAGCTCTTAATTCGTCCATTGCAACCTTTACTGTATCTCTGAAGTATTCAGCCTGTGCTTTTCCTTCAAATGTAGCTGCTGTAGCAACTGTCTCTGCAAGCTTAGCTGAAGCTGCTTTCATTTCCTTTAAGTAACCAGATACTTCTGTAAGGATGTCTGCCTGAACTGAAGCGTCTGCACCAGCTTCCTTAACTGAAAGTACTGAGTTAGCAAGTTCTGTTGTGTATGAGATAATAGCAGGAATGATTTCCTTGCCAGCCATATCTATCATTGTCTTAGCTTCGATGTTGATTGCCTTAGAGTAAGCCTCGTACTTAATCTCAGCTCTTGACTTTAATTCAGCTTCTGTGAATACACCAAATCCTTCAAACATCTTAACTGTTTCAGGTTTAACAAGTGAACCAACAGCCTCAACCATAGATTTGATATTAGGAAGTCCTCTTCTTTCAGCCTCTGCTACCCATTCATCTGAGTAACCGTTACCATTGAATACAACTCTGTGATGGTCTGTGAAGAGCTTCTTAATCATATCATGGACAGCCATCTGCATATCCTCAGAGCCCTCTAATTCATCAGCAATTTCCTTAAAACTTTCTGCAACGATTGTATTAAGAACAACATTTGCAGGAGCGATAGAATCTGAAGAACCAACCATACGGAACTCAAACTTGTTACCTGTGAATGCGAATGGAGATGTTCTGTTTCTATCTGTAGCATCCTTGTTAAGGTCTGGAAGAGTAGAAGCACCAGTCTTTAACTTACCTTTCTGGATAGAGCTTGTAGCATCACCCTTATCGATTAACTGCATAACTACATCTTCAAGCTGCTCGCCAAGGAACATAGAGATGATAGCTGGAGGTGCTTCATTAGCTCCAAGTCTGTGATCGTTACCAACATCAGATGCAGACTCACGAAGAAGGTCAGCATGTTTATCAACAGCCTTCATAATTGCACCAAGTACAAGAAGGAACTGGAAGTTTTCATGTGGTGTCTTACCAGGATCAAGCATGTTAATTCCATCATCAGTTGTGATAGACCAGTTGTTATGCTTACCAGAACCGTTAACACCTGCAAATGGCTTCTCATGGAGAAGGCAAACAAGACCATGTCTGTAAGCAACCTTCTTCATAACTTCCATCATAAGCTGGTTGTTATCAGTTGCAATGTTGCACTGTGCATAGATAGGAGCTAACTCATGCTGTGCAGGAGCAACTTCGTTATGCTGTGTCTTAGCAGATACACCAAGCTTCCATAATTCTTCATTAACATCCTTCATGAAAGCTGCGATTCTTTCACGGATAGAACCGAAGTAGTGATCATCAAGTTCCTGACCCTTAGGAGGCATAGCTCCGAATAAAGTACGGCCAGAGAAGATAAGATCCTTTCTCTGTAAATATTTCTCTCGGTCTACGATGAAGTATTCCTGTTCAGCGCCTACAGAAGGAGTAACTTTCTTAGATGTTGTGTTACCCATAAGTCTTAAAATACGAAGAGCCTGCTCGTTGATGGCATCCATTGAACGAAGTAATGGAGTCTTCTGGTCAAGAGCCTCACCTGTGTAAGAGCAGAATGCTGTAGGGATACAAAGAGTAGCACCCTGGGCACCTTCACGTACGAATGCAGGAGATGTACAATCCCATGCTGTATATCCTCTGGCCTCGAATGTTGCACGAAGACCACCTGAAGGGAATGATGAAGCATCAGGTTCACCCTTAATCAATTCCTTGCCTGAGAATTCCATAAGCACCTTTCCGTCTGACTTAGGTGCTGATATAAATGAATCATGTTTCTCAGCAGTAGTTCCTGTTAAAGGCTGGAACCAATGTGTGTAATGAGTTGCACCTTTCTCGATAGCCCAGTCTTTCATAGCATTAGCGATAACATCAGCATCTGCTAAAGATAATTCCTGCACACCTTCCATTGTTAATTTAAGGTTTTTGTAAACGTTCTTTGGTAAACGCTCTTTCATAATTGTGTCATTAAACACATTCTCGCCGAAGATGTCAGCTACATTGAATCTTTCACTCATAACTTCCTCATCCTTCCTTTTCTTATCTTTTTATTAGTAAAACTAAAAAATGGCGCCCAAGTATATACTTATACAAATATATAAATGGAACGCCTTTGTTCTACCTTATTTAATTAGCGACAGCCTACTGTCTTTAAATAAAATAACTCATATTGTATGAATTTGCAAGTGCTTTTTTAAAAATATTAAAAAAATTAAGCCTGCATGAAATATGAGTGTTAAAATGCTTATTCTGAAGCGGATGCAGATGCTTCAGAAGATGTTCCATTATCTAACTTAGATTCTCCGACATATGTACCTGATACAATAACACGTTGTTTAGAATCATCTGTGCAGGTTGAAAATGTAACTACCTGTGTTGCGTTAGAAATATCGACTCCGGTATTGTACAGTGATTCAGCCTGGACATTCTTTGCGTATTCGCGAAGGCCGGACAGATTGCTGAAATTGAATGTAAATGTATCACTTATTGGATCAGTTATATATACTGTAAAAATCTTGTACTCACGGATTACATCCTCTGTATATATATAAAAAACATCATTACCTTCCGTCTGGTAGAAACCAGAATTCTTATATCTGGCAAGAGTACCAAACATAGCACCAGAACCCATGTTATGTCCATATATAATAACATGGCTGGCATTAAGACCATCTTTAATTCGATAATCAACGAAAAGGCATCCGTTGCGGTTGTAAGTTTTATCAAATGTATGAGTAAGATAAAAATCATTATCGGTTGTCTGGGCAATAGGAAGCCTTATATCTACCGATGGTACATAAAGAAAACCCAGACCATCAGGATTAATATCAAGCAGAGCCTGATGATTATAGACAAAAGGGATTGTTACATCCTGATTATCTTCACCTATTGTAATATTAACAGGGGTATCATCAAGGACATTACCTTCAATATTATCATAAATATCATTACCCTTCTTGTATTCAAGAAGAATGGATACAAGCCTGACTGCTGCAAAAACAAAAACGCAGGCACATATAATTAAAATAATACGGCTTATTATGCTTGAGCGCTTTTTCTTTTTTTCTTTAACGTCAAAAGCGAAATCCGCTTCGTCTGGTTCTGTTTCAGGTGAAGCAGATGTTATAAAATCATCATCTTCATCTGTCTTTAAGTTACTCATAAAAATCTCCAATCATCATCAAGCTTTTCCTGCTGAACCAAAAAGATTAATCTTCTCGCGAACAGTTTCTTTAATTGCTTCGCAGCCTGGAGCCAGAAGCTTTCTAGGATCAAATCCCTTTCCTTCAAGGTCTTTGCCGGCTTCAATATACTTTCTTGTTGCATCAGCAAATGAAAGCTGGCACTCTGTGTTAACATTAATCTTAGAAACTCCAAGAGAGATTGCCTTCTGAATCATATCTGCAGGAATACCTGTACCACCATGAAGAACTAATGGCATATCACCAATCTTATCCTTAACAGCTGCAAGAGTCTCAAAGCTTAATCCTGGCCAGTTAGCAGGATACTTTCCATGTATATTACCGATACCTGCTGCAAGCATGTCTACACCAAGATCTGCAATAGCTTTACATTCATCAGGGTCTGCACATTCACCCATTCCGATAACACCATCTTCTTCGCCGCCTATTGAACCAACTTCTGCCTCAATAGAAAGACCAAGATTATGAGCTACATTGACAAGCTCGGTTGTCTTCTTGATATTCTCATCAATTGGATAATGAGAACCGTCAAACATAATAGATGTGAAGCCTGCTTTGATACATTTGTAGCATCCTTCATATGTTCCGTGGTCAAGATGAAGAGCAACAGGAACAGTGATTCCAAGAGACTTGTCCATAGCCTTAACCATGGCTGCAACAGTCTCGAAACCTGTCATATACTTACCAGCACCTTCAGATACACCAAGGATTACAGGAGCATTCATCTCCTGTGCAGTAAGGAGAATAGACTTAGTCCATTCAAGGTTATTGATGTTGAACTGTCCGACAGCATATTTGCCGGCAAGAGCTTTGTCTAACATTTCTTTAGCTGAAACTAACATATTTCTTTACCTCCATTGCACGATTTTGTATGACAACATTATATCTCATATCATTAAAAATGAAAAGGAATATTTATATGATATTTATGTGTTAATACAAAGAAATATGATGTATAATCATGTATGTCCTAAGGAAATATCTAAAGAGAGGAGACCTGTATGGGTTATTTAACATTTTTTATCAACAGGATAGCACTTGAAGCTGATACCAGTGCCGCAATGGATTTCTATAATAGTGAAGAGCATGCTGGCACAAGCTATCTGCCATTTATTGGGTTCATGCTTTTTCTTGCAGGAATTGTTGTAATTATTGTCGGACTTGCAACATATCTTACGGCAAAACATAATTTTAACATATTCTTTGATGCAAGAGATGTCAGAATGACATATGAGGAACAGATTATGCCTGATGATGAAAAAGCCAGACTTAATAATGAAAAACTTGCTAAAGATAAGAAGAAGGGAAAGATAATAATTATAATAGGAGTGGTTTTAGTTATAGCTTCATTCGTCGTATTATAATTATATGCAGGATAAAAAACACCGTCTGCCGGAGTAGCAGACGGTGAAAGAGGGAGGAGAGCTGTTTATTAACAACTCGATTTATGAAAAACATATAGTAGAAAATGTCTTGTTCTTATGATTGAATTATATTGAACAAAAGTGAAGAAACAATGTGCATAGTGTTAAATCTTATTGAATTAGATATGAATAAATTATGAACGACTGTGGATTAAGGAGGGGAATATGCCAACAATTTACAAATGCCCTGGGTGTGGTGCTGCTATGGAGTTTGACAGTACAACACAGAAATTAGGCTGTCCGTCATGTGGAATGCAGATTGATGTGCGGGAATATGAAGAGAAATATTCACAGAACAGTACACAGGGAGAATATGACAAAGAGATGAAGATGTACCATTGTAATACATGTGGTGCAGAGCTTGTAGCAGATGAGTATACATCGGCAACATTTTGTTCGTTCTGTGGTAATCCGACACTTGTGGAGGACAGACTTAAAGGTGAATTCAAGCCATCAACAATTATACCATTTAAGATTAACAAGGATAAAGCAGTAGAGATTTACAAAAACTGGTGTAAGAAAGGACCACTCACACCATCTGCTTTATCAAGAAATTCAACAATTGAGAAAATAAGCGGACTGTATGTACCTTACTGGCTGTATGATTATTCAGCACAGACAGATATGCATGCTAATGCAGAAAGGGTCAGGACAACAAGAAAAGGTGATACAGAGTATATATACACAGATCATTTTCAGGTGTTCAGAAATATATCTGCAAAGTTTGAGAAGATTCCGGCTGATGCATCTGAGAAAATGCCTGATGATGCGATGGATAAGCTGGAGCCATTTAACTATAACGAATTAACTGCATTTTCAATGCCATATCTGTCAGGATATCTTTCAGAAAGATATAATTATATGGCAGACCAGATACAGGAGAGAGCTACAAGAAGAGCTGACAAATATATAACAGACATTGCAATGTCAACAATTACCGGTTATTCATCTGTTAATATAATTCACAATGACATAACAATGCGTCCAACAGGAAGCCAGTATGCATTATTTCCGGTATGGGTACTTAATTACAGGTTTAACAGGAAAAATTTCCAGTTCATGCTTAACGGACAGACAGGAAAGATAGTTGCTGACAGACCAATAAGCGGAAAGAAAGCATTTGGCTTCGGAGCTGGAATATTCATTGTTACACTTATCATTACTATGTTTGGAGGGCTTTTGTTCATATGATGAAGATTAATAAGAAGATAAAGGCTTTCATGAGCATAATTATGGCATGTTTTATGTGTGTGGGAGTGCTGTTAAGTATTAAGGCTGATGTGTATGCAGATTCATCAAAGGAATATGTATATGACAATGCAGGAATTCTTACTTCTGATGAGGTTGGTAAACTAAAGAGCCAGTGTAAGAAAGCATCTGAGGATTCAGAGTGCGATATAGTTATTATCACAACTAATATAGGACATGATGGCAGTACGATGGACAGTTATCTTAAGAAATTCCTTGATGATAACGGATATTCGCAGAATGCCGTAATATATGGTGTTGATATGCAGTCAAGAGCTGATAGAATGTATACACAGGGCAAGGCTGGAACTGATATTTCACAGGGGACAATTGATGACATAAGAGAAGCATGTGAGGAAAAGCTTTCGGATAAGGATTATTACAAAGCATTTTCTAAGTATATCAAGAACATGAATATGTGTATGACTACAAGCATAGTCAAGAAACTTACATACAAAATGTGGATTAAGCTTCTTATTGCATCAGGTGTTGCAGTTGCTGCTGTTCTTACAATGATGCATAATGCCAAGGCAAGAATGACTGTAAGCAGCACAGAATATACGAAAGACCATAACTTTAAGGTTAATGACAGAAGAGACGTGTTCATTAATACAACAGTTGTTACAAGACATATTGAGCACAACAATAGCAGCGGAAGCAGCGGCGGAGGCGGTGGAAACAGTGGCTCCGGCGGACATTTCTAAAAATATAAAGGCGGGTACAGCAATTAACTGTATCCGCCTTTTTGATGTCAATGGATAAACTTTAATTATAACTTCTCTGGTTCTGGATATTCCTCTCCAAATGTCTCAACAGTAACAGTATTCATAACCTGTGGTTTTCTAGGTCTGTCGCTGTAATCTGTGTCTACGCCTGCAATCTTGTCAAGAACATCTTCACCCTCGATAAGCTTACCAAAAGCAGCGTAATCTCCGTCAAGATGTGGAGCGTTCTGGTGCATGATAAAGAACTGTGAGCCTGCAGAATCAGGTCTCATAGAACGAGCCATTGAAAGAACACCTCTTGTATGCTTTAAGTCGTTCTTAAATCCGTTAGATGCGAATTCGCCCTTGATAGAGTAGCCAGGACCACCCATACCTGTTCCTTCAGGGTCACCACCCTGAATCATAAAACCTGCGATTACTCTGTGAAATATAAGTCCGTCATAGAATCCCTTCTGAACAAGATTAACGAAATTATTAACTGATGTAGGTGCGATTTCCGGATAAAGCTCAGCTTTCATCACATCGCCGTTTTCCATTGTGAATGTAACTATTGGATTAGCCATATTATTCCTCCTGAAATTCATTAAATTGCCCGCTTGTCTGCATGAGCAAAATGTGATGTAATTAATTCTAAATACTACAGTATAAAAAGTCAAATTAAAACTTTAGAAACAATTATGAAGAGGCATATATGAGAAAATGTATTGATATGGGCGAAGGCAGAAAAATAATAATTAGTGATAAAGATACGTTAAACCCTGATGGAACACTGGAGATTCCTGATATAGGGCTTGGAGAAGCATACCTTGGAAAAGCTTCATATGTTGTATATGATGAGGAAGATATTGATGACGACCTGTTAAAACTTGTATGTGCCAGAAAATACAATGAGCCGCTTGTAATTGCCAGAACGGAGAGGTTTATTATACGGGAGATGACAGTGGGGGATTTACCAAATTTATACGAATTATATCAGACACTTTCAGACTGCCAGTATGTTGAACCATTATATGAATATAAGGATGAAAAAGCATTTACAATAAAATACATTGAGAATATGTATGGCTTCTTCGGGTACGGTCTGTGGCTTGTGTTTGATAAGAAAACAGGTGAACTTGTGGCAAGAGCAGGCATTGAAAACCGCAGTATAGACGGACAGAATTGTCAGGAGCTTGGGTATCTTGTAAAAAAAAGCTGGCAGGGAAAGCATGTGGCATGGGAAGTTATGAACCATATAGTGAATATTGCTAAGGACAGGTTTGGTTTAGAAGAATTATATATATGCACAGTGAAAACAAATATCCCATCCATACAGCTTGCATTGAAACTGGGTTTCACATTGTATGCAGGCGATATAGACGGGATGAATATATATAGAAAAAAGCTGTGATTATATCAGGATGTCTTCATATTAAATACATATCTTATAAAATCAGCAGCATTGGTCTGATACTTTGATGATGATACAACACCATAGCAAGGGTCTTTCATATTCAGGTCACTGTCTTTGATTACAGGTGCTTCAGTGATATCTACAGCAATAGGATATGTCTCTCCGGCGGTGTTGGTGAAATACACAATGTAATCATCTAACTGCTCTAATTCCTCATCGGAGAATATATCGCGCAAATCACAGAAGAATATATCCTTGTCAGTACAGAAGTAATCAATATACTCACGTTCAGAAAGGTATCCGTCAAGAGAACCTGTTGATGCATAAGTATATAACTTATTAGCTGAAACATATGCTTCCTGGTCCATTGCCACTTCTTTCAGTGAAAATGTATATGAGAAATCAACCTGTTCTTTCTTGCCGTCAATTCCAAGATAGTCTGTAAGTCCGGTTGTGAGAATATCAGTATCATTTTCATAACCTGTCATCTTGCCATCAAGTACAGCAACAAAACATACAGTATCATAATTGTTCTTAACTATGGATGAAATAAGAGAAACTGCAAATATAACTGCAAGTACAACTCCTACGATTGGAATCCAGTAATAGCTCCATATGTATTTGATTTTATCTGAAAAAGACAAATCTTTAAGCTTTTTACGCTGCTCTTTAATTTCGTCGTGAATGTTGTTTCCTTTAGCCATAAACACTCCTTAATAATCGTTATTGTTTAACAGTTTATCATAAATGCTGTGGCAAAAAAACAGCTTTTATAAACATTTAAGAAATATATACGAAAAATTCTTTGATTTTTATGGCAGGTCTTGTATAATCATAGTGTTTAAGCAAAGGGGTATATAATTATGAATGGATTTGGATTAGATGGAAAACTTTTTAGAGGACTCACCAAGGCAGGTGACTTTATAATACTGGCAGTTATTACAGTTGTATTTTGTCTGCCGGTTGTAACAATAGGAGCATCGCTTACAGCAGCATTTTATTCAGGAATAAAATTAGTACGAGACGAGGAAAGTTATGTATACAAAGATTTCTGGAAGTCGTTCAAGATGAATTTTGTACAGGGACTTTTGTTAGAGATTGTACATGGAGTTATCGGCTTTCTTCTTTTTATTGATTTAAGAGCAAGCGTACAGTGGGGACTTGTTCAGGGCTCACAGATAGGAACTTTGTTTATATTTGTTGTAATAGGAGTCATGGCAATATGGGTTGGAATAATGCTTTACTCATTTGCAATGCTTTCAAGATATGACAATAAGCTTATAGGTACACTTAAGAATTCACTTATTATATGTATGCATCATCTTCCACAGACAATAATTATGCTTATAGCAACTGTTGGACTGATATATTTCTCATGCATATATTTCACTGCATTTATAGTAACAATACCATTGATATTGTATGTTGATTCATATATTTTCTCAAGTATATTCAAGAAGCTGGAAAAAGACATGGTTAAGAAAGATGAACCAGAGGTTATTGAGAATGAGAAATCAGAAGATTTAATTGAAGATACAACAGATAATAAAGAAGAATAAATCCTAAAAAAGGGGCGGGGTCACAGGCTGGGTAGTTTCCTGTGACCCCATTTTATATATCTGTACGGTTATGGGATACAGATAGCGAAAGTTATGTACAAAAAAAGAGATAACGGTCAGATAGTAATTCTGACTGTTATCCCCGTTGATAACCAATAATTAATATGAAGTTATAAAGCGTCTGTCCCACGCTCTCCTGTACGGATTCTGATAGCATCATATACGTCATAAACAAATATCTTGCCATCACCATATTCTCCGGTATTAATCTGCACAATTATCTGATCAATAATTGCCTCGTAAGTCTCATCTGATACAATTGATTCGACCTTAACCTTTGGAAGAAGATTACCACCGAAATCAACACCATTGTAAACCTGCTTATGTCCACGCTGGCTTCCATATCCCATGATATTAGAAATCATAAGCCCATGCGCACCATTGCTATTAAGGATGGCCTTAAGATCATCAAGTCTTTCAGGTCTGATAATAATCTCTAACTTTTTCATAATTAATATCCTTTCGTGCTGACGACATCATTAAAACACTGAAACAGGCAAAAGTCAACTCAATTACCGTATAAACGAATAATGTAAATAACAAAATTGCATTTGTTAAAAAATATAAAGCAATCAGTCTTCGTAAAGCTGTCTGCTGGTTGAAAATACTAAGAAACAATAATATATGGTAATCACGGCAATCAGTGCTTCAACAAGTATAGACCACATTGTTATTGTAGACTTGAATGCAAAATAGTGGATAAATATTCCGGCAGACATAAGAAGCCATGTTATCTGATAATTTCTTGTAACAGCAGTTTTTTCTTGTATCCTTGCTTCCATGACAAGGGCTTCTGTATAATAATAGGTAAAATATATAGCAAATACGACACTGATACCTATTGCTATAGAATACATAGTCTCTGGCACAGGCCAGTCTCTTGCAATAAGATATTGTGAGAGTATTGCACCGGCAAGTCCGGCAAGAGAAAGAAACATTCCTTTCTTAAAGCGGGAATTAAGTTCTTTCATATTATTGATACCGAGGAATATAAGGATGTATCCGACGATATCATTGCTTATATCAATGTTCACTGTGCCAAAGGAAACCCAGAATCTTGTGCAGATAAGGAAGATTCCTATAATTACGAATATTGAATTCTTTTTGTTCATATTATTAATGTACTCCTTATAAAAATGTATCTTTATATTAAGTTAATCTTGCGGTAAGGTCAACGTAAAAAGCGGGTGTTTATAAAAATTTTATAGCAGTGCTTATAAATATATGTGAAATTATGTAGAAATTTGTTGGATTAGATGGTAAATTATCAGATAAACATGCCGATAAATATAAAACAAGGATGTAATCTATGCAGAAAGGAGTCAGCTATGGGAGTAGGAAGAATTAATATTCATTCATTTTATGATAATTATACAATAGGCAGTAAACATAATAATAATCTGCAGAATACAGAAGATGTTCAGATAGAACAGACAGGAGCTGGCTCACAGGAGGCTGGCAGTCACAATCAGACTGACAAGGAAATTAACAAAGCACCTGTACATTCTGATCCTAAAGAATTTGCATTTGATTTTGAGAACAGAAACAGATTCAATCTTGTTGCTGCAACAAGCAGTATGGAAGATGTTGACATTAAGAAAGCTGTATCTGATATGGAGAAGGATCAGGTACTTGACCAATACAAGTTCTTTATAGGAACTGCACAAAAGATGCAGAAGATGCCTAATCTTGGTACTGATGCAGATGGTACAGTAACCCTTAAGATGACGGAGTAGACAGGGATTATAACACTTTTGAAATTTTTTTAAAAAAGTGCTTGCATTCCTGAAAACATTCATGTATAATACAGCATGTCGTCACGACATTGGGCTTTCGCCAAGTGGTAAGGCACTGGATTCTGATTCCAGCACTTCGGGGGTTCGAATCCCTCAAGCCCAGCTAGAAACCTCTCGTAGTTATACGAGAGGTTTTTTTGTGCGAGTAGCGATGAGAATAGACGTAGAAAGGCAACAGCCATACTTGCACTGAAATATTATGAAAGGGCTGGTGAAGCTGCCAGCATAGGTGTTGTTATGATAGAGTTAGGAAAAACACAGTGTCTTAACATTGTAAAGGTAACAGATTTCGGAGTATATCTTGGAACAGAAGAAGATAAAGTTCTTCTTCCTAAAAAACAGGTTCCAGATGATGTTGAAGTGGGAGATGCTCTCACAGTATTTGTTTACAGGGATTCAAGTGACAGACTTATTGCAACTACTAATAAGCCAAAGATTCAGCTTGGAGAACTTAAGAGACTTAAAGTATCACAGGTTACAGGTATTGGCGCATTTCTTGACTGGGGACTTGAAAAAGACCTGCTCATGCCATACAAGGAACAGACAACACATGTATCAGAAGGTTCAGAGTATCTTGTTGCTCTCTATATAGATAAGAGCGGCAGACTTGCAGCTACTATGAGAATTAACAAGTATCTTGAAAAGTCAGAGACACTTGTAAAAGACAGTGCGGTTACAGGTACTATAATAGGAATAACTCCAGATTACAGAGCGTATGTTGCTGTTGAAGATAAGTATGATGCATTTATTCCTATGTCAGAAGTGTTTGAACCACTTAGTGTCGGTGAGGTTATTCACGGACGTGTTTCAAGAGTAAGAGAAGATGGGAAACTTGTTATAAGCCTTAAGCAGAAGGCTTATATCCAGATGGACGAGGATTCAGTACAGATATATGACGCTATAGTAAAGAAGGGCGGAAGTCTGGGATTTACTGATAAAGCAGACCCAGAGATTATCAAGAAACATTTTAATATGAGTAAAAATGCTTTCAAGAGAGCTGTAGGAAGACTGCTTAAAGAAGGCAAAATTGAGATAACACAGAATTCAATAGTTCTTAAGAAATAGCTTCTTGAATGAATATGATGATTGCGGTACAATATATTTAATGCGTTTGTAACGTAAAATATGTTGAAATAAGGAGATTATTATGCAGAAAGTAATCAGTACAGACAAGGCACCAAGTGCAATTGGACCATATTCACAGGCTATCGAGATTAACAATATGGTATATACATCAGGAGTTATCCCTGTAATACCAGCTACAGGCGAGATAGCAGAAGGCGGAGTTGAGGCTCAGGCTGAGCAGGCATTTCAGAATCTCTGCAATCTTGTTGAGGCTTCAGGCTCTAAGGTAGAGAACATTGTTAAGACAACAGTATTTATTAAAGAAATGAATGATTTCGGTAAGATTAATGAAATCTACAAGAAATATTTTAAGGAGCCATTTCCAGCACGTTCATGCGTAGAAGTTGCAAGACTTCCTAAGGATGTTCTTCTTGAAGTGGAAGCAATTGCATGGAAGTAAGAAAAGTTAATGGCTTTTTTATTATATTTGTAATAGGTTATATCGGATTATCTGTTGTGTGTGCATCGATTATGGCTTATGCACAGAATTCAGGTATAGCTGTGCCTGACTGGATTCAGTATGTTATGTCAGAAGGGATAATTCTGCTTATTGCAATTATATATATGATTGTTCAGAAGATTGATCCTATCAGGGAGATTCCATACAAAAGAATAGGCATAGTTGATGTAATTCTTTCACTTGTTGCAGGATACTGCCTTATTCCGGCAGTACTATTAATAAGTAATCTTAGCATGTTGTTTTCAACTAATTATCTTGAGGAGGGAACAACAACACTGCTTACATATCCATTTGCGATGCAGGTTATATTGCTGGCAGTTATTCCGCCGCTTGTAGAAGAGCTTATATTCCGTGGGATATTCTTTGGCTCTTACAGGAAAGCCGGAATGACAGGTGCTGCACTAATGAGCGGATTATTATTTGGTTGCTTTCATCTTAATATTAATCAGGCGTTGTATGCATTTGTTATGGGAATTGTGTTTGCATATATGGTTGAGGCTACAGGTTCTTTGTGGTCGTCAGTTATTGCACATTTTGCGGTAAATACATATTCAATAGGAATTGTACAGATTCTTAAGATGGCGGGAATGTATGCGCAGGATGGCAGTGTATCTGAAACATTTGAAAATGCAGAGAGTGTGGCAGGTCAGAGCACATCAATTACGGTTGTGCAGATTGCGATGATTGCTGTTATAGCAGCAGTATTCATGATGCTTGCTGTATTATGTATAAGAACAATGGCAAAACGTCATGGAAATCTTGAAAAAATGAAGATTCAGAATGTTAAGTTATCACATATAAAGAATTATTTTACAGCTCCGGTTATTGTTGGCATTGTTGTGTGCGTAATGTATATGATAATGCTTGAATTTTCAGGAACTCTTTAGAAAAATATAAAGCCCATGTACATAGAAAACTGTGTACATGGGCTTTGTATTTCTAAAGACATGTATAGGGAAAACTGAATCAGATTCTTAAGTCAATATTCTGACCAAGTTCTGGTGTAACGGATGCTTCCATCATCTTAGCGATATCAGCACCAGCTGTTTCAACTGTATCAAGATTCTTCTTTAGCATTGCAATCTGGATATCATTAGTTATGCCAGATGTACTTATGTTAGTAGATAAACCAGCTATAGTCATAATCATTCCTCCAATCGTGTACATATATAACAGATGCGCATGAATAATAAAGTAAATACCCTATCGCTCTTTTTTATTATATATTTAAAAGGTTTTTATTTCAACAAACAATTAAAAACATAAACAGCATTAGTGATGTTTGCAGATAAACAGGCGGTAAATTTGTACAATTTATACATAAGAGGACTGGCTATGGTAAATTTGCAAAAAAAACGAGGAAAAGATTTGTAAAAATGTAATGTGGTAAAAAAGTCCTGTTTAGTGTATTATAATCACATCAAAAGCGCAAAGGCGCATTTATATTAGGAGGATATTTAATAATGGCAAGTTTATCGCTTAAGAATGTTTGTAAAGTATATCCTAACGGTTTCGTAGCTGTTAAGGATTTTAATCTTGAAATTGCTGATCAGGAGTTCATCATCTTCGTAGGACCTTCAGGATGTGGTAAGTCTACTACACTTCGTATGATCGCAGGTCTTGAGGAAATCAGCTCAGGTGAGTTATGGATCGGTGATAAGATGGTTAACGATGTAGAGCCTAAGGACAGAGATATCGCTATGGTATTCCAGAACTACGCTCTTTATCCACATATGTCAGTATATGATAACATGGCTTTCGGTCTTAAGTTAAGAAAAGTTCCTAAGGCAGAGATCGACAAGGCTGTACATGAAGCTGCTAAGATTCTTGATATCGAGCACCTTCTTGATCGTAAGCCAAAGGCTCTTTCAGGTGGTCAGAGACAGAGAGTTGCTATGGGACGTGCTATCGTTCGTAGTCCTAAGGTATTCCTTATGGATGAGCCTCTTTCAAATCTTGATGCTAAGTTAAGAGTTCAGATGCGTGTTGAGATTTCTAAGCTTCATAAGAGATTACAGACAACAATCATCTACGTTACACATGACCAGACAGAAGCTATGACACTTGGTACAAGAATCGTAGTTCTTAAGGATGGTATTATCCAGCAGGTAGATACACCTCAGAACCTTTACAATACACCTAACAACATCTTCGTTGCTGGATTCATCGGATCACCTCAGATGAACCTTATCGATGCAGAAGTTAAGGCTAACGGTTCACAGGTTGACCTTGTACTTTCTGATACAGTTACAATTACTCTTCCAGTTGAGAAGAGCAAGAAGCTTATCGATGGCAACTATGTAGGAAAGACAGTTGTAGTTGGTATCCGTCCAGAGGATGTTAAGGATGATGCAGAATTCATCGCTAAGAATGCAGATTCTAAGTTTACAGCTACAGTTAAGGTATACGAATTACTTGGTGCAGAAGTTAACCTTCACTATGAAATCGGTGATGTAACATGTACAGCTAAGGTAAATCCTCGTACAACAGCAAGACCTGGTGATGAAGTAACATTTGCTATGGATGTTGAAAGACTTCATGTATTCGATAAGGAAACAGAAATCGTTATCACACACTAATTATTAAATGAATCTTAATTATGAAGGGGAAATGCAATAAATTTGCATTTCCCCTTTTTTTTTTTGCCGTTTTGCTTTACAATAAGATAGAATATGTACGAATAAAAGGTAAGTGGTAGACAGAAAGGGATAACAATGATATCTAATAGAATTTTACAGACAACTGTAGATGGACTTAAGGCTATTTCACGAGTGGATTTGTGCATTGTGGATGCAGATAAGAATGTTGCAGCCAAGACTTTTGATAATGTTTCAGAATGCCTTGCGGATGCGATTAGTTTTATTGATTCGCCAGCAGAAAGTCAGGCAGTTAATGGTTTTCAGTTTTTTAAGGTTGAAGATGATGGCAATCTTGAATATATAATCATGGCAAGAGGAACAAGTGATGATGTATATATGGTTGGAAAGCTTACTGCATTTCAGATACAGAATTTACTTGTGGCATATAAGGAAAGATTTGATAAGGATAACTTTATCAAGAATCTTCTTCTTGATAATCTTCTTCGAGTTGATATGTATACAAGAGCAGAGAAACTTCATATTGAAACTGATGTTAAGAGAGTTGTATATATTATTGAGACTAAGCACGAAAAGGATACTAATGCTTTAGAGACAGTAAGAACTCTTTTTGCTAATAAAACAAGAGATTTCATTACAGCAGTTGACGAAAAGAGTATAATTCTTGTTAAGGAAGTTAAAGGCAATGAGTCATATGATGAACTTGACAAGACAGCTGATGTTATAATTGATATGTTAAGCACTGAGGCGATGAGTGCGGCACATGTTGCTTATGGTACAATTGTTAATGACATAAGAGAGGTTTCAAGATCTTACAAGGAAGCTAAGATGGCACTTGATGTGGGAAAGATTTTCTACAGCAATAAGAATGTTGTTGCTTACAACAGATTAGGAATAGGTCGTCTTATATATCAGCTTCCTATACCATTATGTCAGATGTTCATTAAGGAGATATTTGAAGGAAAGGCTCCTGATGATTTTGATGATGAGACTTTGTCAACAATTAACAAGTTCTTTGAGAACAGCCTTAATGTTTCAGAAACATCAAGACAGCTTTACATTCATAGAAATACACTTGTTTACAGACTTGATAAAATACAGAAGATAACCGGGCTTGACCTCAGAGTGTTTGATGATGCAATAACATTTAAGATTGCTCTTATGGTAGTTAAGTACATGAAGTATATGGAAAGTAAAGATACATTTTAGTAATTTTTGGAGGAAATGATACATGATAATCATGGAAGATGTTACGAAGACATATTCCACTGGCGTTGCTGCGCTTAATGGAATTAATCTTCACATCCAGAAAGGTGAATTCGTATTTATAGTAGGTAAGAGTGGTTCAGGTAAGTCGACTCTTATCAAACTATTACTTAAGGAATTAGATCCTACATCAGGTAAGATATATGTTAATAAGAAATATCTCAATAAGATAACAAGAAAGAAGCTTCCGTATCTTAGAAGAGATATTGGTGTAGTATTCCAGGATTTCCGTCTGTTACCAGACAGAAATGTATATGAGAATATCGCATTTGCACAGAAGGTAGTAGAAGCTCCTAACAGAAAGATTAAGTCAAGAGTACTTGCGATGCTTTCCATGGTAGGACTTCTTGACAAATATAAGGCTTTTCCTAATGAGTTATCAGGTGGTGAGCAGCAGAGAATCGCAATTGCAAGAGCGCTGGTTAACAAGCCGGCTATATTGTTGTGCGACGAGCCAACAGGTAACCTTGATCCTGCCAATTCTAATGAAATCATGAAGATTCTTAATCAGGTTAATAAGCAGGGAACAACAGTACTTGTAGTTACCCATAATATGGAGATAGTTCAGCAGATGAAGAAGAGAACTATTACTATGAGTGAAGGAAAGATTATCAGCGATCAGGAAAAGGGTGGTTATTTCTATGAAGATTAGGTCATTAGCATATCATATTAAAGATGGATTTAAGAATATCCATCGTAATAAGATGTTCTCACTGGCATCAATAGCAACAATTACAGCATGTATATTCCTTTTTGGAGTATTCTATTCTATAGTGGTTAATTTTCAGTATATGATTAAGAAGGCTGAGACAGAGGTCTGTGTAACAGTTTTCTTTGACGAAAATCTCAGTGAGACGGATATTAAGAAGCTTGGAGATGAAATCAGCAAAAGAGAAGAAGTATCAAGAGTTCAGTATGTATCAGCTGATGATGCATGGGAAAGCTTCAAGGGTGAGTATTTCGCCGCATATCCTGAACTTGCAGAAGGCTTCAAGGATGATAATCCTTTAGCTAATTCTTCTTCTTATGAAGTATATCTTAAGGATGCAAGTAATCAGGGTACACTGGTTAAGTACCTTGAGAATAAGGATGGAATAAGACAGGTTAACCGTTCAGAGGTTACAGCAAGCGGACTTGCCAGTGCAGCAAGACTTGTAAGTTATGTTGCAGTTGCAGTAATTGTTGTTCTTCTTGCGGTATCTATATTCCTTATTACTAATACAATTGTAATTGGTATTACAGTACGAAAAGATGAGATATCAATCATGAAATATATAGGAGCTACGGATGCATTTGTTAATGCGCCATTCTTCGTAGAAGGTATCGTTATAGGACTTATAGGTGCTATTATTCCGGTAGCAATATTGAGGTATATTTATGGTGGAGTTGTTAATTTTGTTCTTGGAAAATTCTCTGTTTTACAGAATATATTAGCATTTATGCCAGCATCAGAAGTATTTGAGGTACTTATTCCGGTAGCAGTTATTCTTGGAATTGGTATTGGTCTTATAGGAAGTTTCTTCGCTGTAAGAAAGCATGCCGATGTATAGTTTCGGATAGTTTTTGGGGGCTTTTGCAAACGGATGCAGAAGTCCCTGTTTGTTTTTAGAAAACATTTTAATTATGGTAAAGGAGTGGCTGTATGGAGAAAGCACTGTTTTGTAACAATTTAATAAAGAAAATAACAGCGGCACTCATGATTGTAATGCTGCTTATACCGTATTGTTTTGCACAGGTTACATTTGGAGATAATAAATCGGATCTGAAGAATGCCCAGAACCAGCAGAATGATATACAGAATAAAAAGAAAGAAACAGAAGACAAGATTGCTCAGCTTAAGGCACAGAGTTCAGACCTTACATCTCTTATTCAGGGACTGGATGCCCAGATGGGAGAATTGTCAGCGTCATTAGATGATATTAATACCCAGATTGCAACATTAGAGGCTGAGATTGAGGAGACACAGGCACAGCTTGAGCAGGCTGAGGCTGATAAGGAAAGCCAGTATGAGGCTATGAAGCTTCGAATCCAGTTTATGTATGAGCATAATGATTATACATATGTTGAAGTGCTTTTATCATCACAGAGTATGGCGGATATGCTTAATAAATTTGAGTATATTAATAAGATATCAGAGTATGACAGACAGATGCTTGAGGAATATCAGTCAACGATTAATCTTATATCATCTTCTAAAGTAAAGCTTGAAGAAGATAAAGAGACTCTGACTGCCAGTCAGGAGGCACTTCAGGCACAGGTTGATGCACTTGAGGTTGTCCAGAATGAGAAGACTGCCCAGCTTAATGCTTTGAGTAAGAATACGGCTGATCAGGTGGCTTATAAGAAACAGCTCGAAGCTGACGAGAAGAAGCTCGATGCAGAGATTGCTTCTATAACAGCCAAGATTAAGGCAGAGGAAGCAAACGGAGTTACTCCGTCTAACAGATATGATGGCGGAACTTTCAAATGGCCAACAACAAGTACAAGAATAACTTCTCCATACGGAGATACATCTGACAGAACTTCACCGCATAAAGGTGTGGATATTGGAGCGGTCAGGGCAGGAGTTTCAGGTGATCCTGTATATGCAGCTTATGACGGTAAAGTTGTTATTGCACACAGACAGAGTGAGTATTACTCAACAGCGGGTAATTATGTGATGATTTATCATGGTAATGGACTGTATACGAGATACCTGCATCTTGATAGTTTAAATGTATCAGTAGGACAACAGGTTACTAAGGGACAGAAGCTTGGTGTTATGGGTAATACGGGTAATTCATTTGGCGCACATCTGCATTTTGATGTAATGCTCAATGGTTCATATGTTAATCCTATGCCATATTTTAAATAAATAATTCAACTTAATAGGAGGACTCAATGGAATATGATAATAACAGACCTTTTTCTTCGGAAGGGGCCGCACAGGAACGAAAGAGAAAACATGCTTTAGGCAAAGGCGTTATTATTGGTGTTGCGGCAACACTGCTGGTTGTGATACTGGCGTTGTCATGCGTATTCATGGGACTTATAAGAAGTGGTAATCTTCATATTGGAATTGACGGACGTATATATGTTCAGGATGTTGGAACAAGTGATAATGAAGGAATCGGAACTAAGGTTGAAGGTAAGCTGAATGCTCTTGATTCGTTGCTTGGAGATGGATTCTACTTTGATGATGTAGATGATGAAAAGGCTGCAGACAACATTTTTAAGGCATATCTTGCTGCATATGGTGATAAATATACTGTTTATTATACGCCTGAAGAATATAAGTCAATGATGGAGTCAACATCAGGTTCTTTCTATGGAATTGGTGCGGTATGCCAGAAGGCTGATGATGGTTCAATACTTATATCTGAGGCATATGAGGATGCACCGGCATATAAGTCTGGTATCAGAAATGGAGATAAGGTAACAGAGGTTAATGGTGAGGATATTACAGGAATGGACCTTTCTGTAGCAGTTGCCCTTATTAAGGGCGAGAAGGGTACAGATGTTAACCTTACTGTTATGAGAAATGGCGAGAAGCTGAGTTTCACAGTTACAAGAGACAAGATTGATATTAAGACTGTTTCATCAGAGGTGCTTGAGAATAATATTGGATATATCTACATTTCACAGTTTGATGATGTTACAACAGAGCAGTTTAAATCGGCTGTTGATGACCTTCAGAAGCAGGGAATTACAGGACTTGTAATTGATATAAGAAATAATCCTGGTGGAGTTCTTAAGACTGTGGCTGATATGCTAGATTATATTCTTCCGAACGGACTTATCGTGTATACAGAGACTAAGTCTGGTAAGAGACAGGAATATTCAGGTTCTGATAATCATGAGCTTAATATTCCGATGGCAGTTTTGGTAAATGGCAATAGTGCAAGTGCATCTGAGATATTTGCCGGTGCAATGCAGGATTATGATAAGGCACAGATAATCGGAACACAGACATTTGGTAAGGGCATTGTGCAGACAATCCGTCCGCTTACTGATGGAAGTGCGGTTAAGTATACAATTGCCAAATATTTCACTCCTAAGGGACAGGATATTCACGGCAAGGGAGTGACACCTGACAGTATTGTGGAGCTTCCGGATGATGCGACTGAAGATGTGCAGTTGAAGGCAGCAGTAGAGTATCTCAATGGAAAAATGAGTGTCAGCGCGGCAGAATAACGAATATAGAGGTATGGAATAAAGTACAGGACAAATCGAATGTTTGTTCTGTACTTTTTGGCTGTTATATTGTATAATGAGAAAAATGCTGGAAAACAAGGAGGGATTATGGACAGATTTGTATTACATTCGGATTTTAAGCCGATGGGCGACCAGCCGCAGGCTATTGAAGCACTTACAAAGGGCTTTGAGGAAGGCAATCAGTTTGAGACTCTAGTTGGTGTAACTGGTTCTGGTAAAACATTTACAATGGCGAACATTATACAGAATGTTCAGAAACCTACACTTATTATAAGCCATAATAAGACACTGGCAGCGCAGTTGTATGGGGAGATGAAGGAGTTCTTTCCAGAGAATGCGGTTGAGTACTTTGTCTCCTATTATGATTATTACCAGCCAGAGGCCTATGTACCTCAGAGTGACACTTATATTGCGAAGGATTCATCTATTAATGATGAAATTGATAAATTAAGACATTCGGCAACAGCGGCACTTTCTGAAAGAAATGATGTTATTATCGTTGCTTCGGTTTCATGTATATATGGACTGGGTGCGCCGGTTGATTATAAGAACATGGTTATTTCGCTTCGTCCAGGAATGGAGAAGGACAGGGACGACATGATCAGGAAGCTTATTGATATCCAGTATGTAAGGAACGACCAGGATTTTAAGCGAGGAACCTTCAGGGTAAGAGGCGATGTTGTTGAAGTGTATCCATCATCATCATCAGGTGATGCCATAAGAGTTGAATTCTTTGGTGATGAAGTGGACAGAATAAGTGAGATAGATTCCATAACAGGCGAAGTTAAAGGCGTTCTTGAACATATTGCGATATTCCCTAACTCACATTATGTTGTTGAGAAGGAGAAGATGGACGCTGCGATTGAGAATATCAAGGCAGAGCTTGCCGAGAGAGTGAAGTATTTCAAGAGTGAGGATAAGCTTCTAGAGGCACAGAGAATTGAAGAGAGGACGAATTTTGATATAGAGATGATGCAGGAGACAGGCTTTTGTTCAGGAATAGAGAATTATTCAAGACATCTGGCAGGGCTTCCGGCAGGGTGTCCTCCATATACGCTGATGGATTATTTTCCAGATGATTTTCTTATTATTGTGGATGAGTCGCATATCACTATTCCGCAGATTCGAGGCATGTATGCCGGTGACCAGTCAAGAAAGACTACGCTTGTAGATTATGGCTTCAGACTGCCATCTGCGAAGGACAACAGACCGCTTAATTTCAGTGAGTTTGAGAGCAAGATTTCACAGATGCTTTTCGTATCAGCAACACCAAGCACATACGAGGCAGAGCATGAACTTATGAGAACCGAGCAGGTTATAAGACCTACCGGACTTCTTGACCCGGAGATAACTGTTAAGCCGATTGAAGGACAGATTGATGACCTTATATCAGAGATTAATAAGGAAACTGCCAAGAAGAACAAGGTGCTTGTTACTACACTTACCAAGAGAATGGCGGAGGACCTTACTGATTATCTTAAAGAGGCAGGAATCAGGGTTAAGTATCTTCATGCAGATATTGATACGCTTGAGCGTCAGAAGATTATAAGAGATATGCGTCTTGATGGATTTGATGTTCTTGTTGGAATCAACCTGCTACGAGAAGGTCTGGATATTCCTGAAATCAGCCTTGTTGCAATACTTGATGCTGATAAGGAAGGCTTCTTAAGAACAGAGACATCGCTTATACAGACGATTGGTCGAGCTGCAAGAAATGCAGAGGGACATGTTATCATGTATGCAGACAAGATTACTGAATCTATGGAAAAGGCTATTTCAGAGACAGAACGAAGAAGAAAGATTCAGCAGGAGTATAATGATGAGCATGGAATTACTCCACAGACAATCAAGAAGGCAGTAAGAGATCTGATAAGTATAAGCAAGGCAGCGGAGCCGGGTGATGCTTCCGGAAAGCTTAAGGTTGATTATGAATCTATGAGCATCAAAGAGCTTGAGAAGGTTAAGACGCAGGTTGAGAAGAACATGCGTAAGGCAGCAGCAGAGCTTAACTTTGAGGAGGCTGCACAGCTTCGTGACAAGATGATTGAGATTAATAAATATATTTATGAAGGAAAAAAACATGGCTGATAGTAAGTTAAAGAAAGAGATAGAAAGAGGCAGTTACAAGAACTGCATAAGGATAAAGGGTGCAAGAGAGCATAATCTTAAAGGAATAGATGTTGATATTCCAAGAGACAAGCTTGTTGTGCTTACAGGACTTTCAGGTTCGGGAAAGTCGAGTCTTGCATTTGATACAATATATGCAGAAGGTCAGAGAAGATATATGGAATCACTGTCTTCATATGCAAGACAGTTCTTGGGACAGATGGAAAAGCCTGATGTTGACAGTATTGAAGGACTTTCACCGGCTATATCTATAGACCAGAAGTCAACTAACAGAAATCCGCGTTCTACAGTAGGAACTGTTACAGAAATATATGATTATTTCCGACTTCTCTATGCAAGAATTGGTATTCCGCATTGTCCAAAATGTGGACGCGAAATCAACAAACAGACAGTTGACCAGATGGTTGATGTTATTATGGCACTTCCTGAAAGAACTAAGATTCAGATTCTTGCACCTGTTGTCCGTGGACGAAAGGGTGAACATGTAAAGCTATTTGAACAGGCAAAGAAGAGCGGATTTGTGCGTGTTATTGCTGATGGAAGTATGTATGAGCTTACAGACGAGATTAAGCTTGATAAGAATAAGAAGCATAATATTGAGATTGTTGTAGACAGACTTTCTGTAAGAGACGGAATCCAGAAACGACTTACAGATTCTATTGAGACAGCTCTTAAGCTTGCCGAAGGTCTTATGACAGTAGATGTTATTGATGGTGAGACACTTAATTTCAGCCAGAGCTTTTCCTGCCCAGACTGTGGTATAAGTATTGATGAGGTTGAGCCAAGAAGCTTTTCGTTCAACAATCCATTTGGCGCATGCCCGGACTGTTTCGGACTTGGTTATACAATGAAGTTTGATGCAGAGCTGCTTATACCGGATGAGAGTCTCAGCATTGATGAAGGTGCTATTGTCGGAATGGGATGGCAGTCATCTAAGGACGAGGGCAGCTTTAGCAGGGCGATTCTTGATGCACTTGCAGAGGAATATGGATTTTCATTAAAGACACCATTCAAGGATTATCCTGATGATATTAAGGATATTATTATCAATGGTACTAAGGGACATTCTGTAAAGGTTAAATATAAAGGCCAGCGCGGAGAGGGTGTATATGATGTCGCATTTGAAGGTCTTATTAAGAATATGGAGAGAAGATACAGAGAGACATATTCTGATAATACTAAGCAGCAGTATGAGGAGTTTATGAGAATCAGACCTTGTTCGGCCTGTCACGGACAGAGACTTAAGCCGTCTTCACTTGCTGTTACTATTGCAGATAAGAACATATATGAGATTACTAACATGTCTATTATAAAGCTTCAGGAATTCCTTGAGAATATGAAGCTTTCAGAGAGACAGCTGTTTATTGGTGCAGAGATTCTTAAGGAAATCAAGGCGAGAATTAAGTTCCTTGTAGATGTAGGACTTGATTATCTGGCACTTTCGCGTGCCACAGGAACTCTGTCAGGCGGTGAAGCGCAGAGAATCAGGCTTGCTACACAGATTGGTTCAGGTCTTGTAGGAGTTGCTTATATTCTTGATGAGCCAAGTATCGGACTTCACCAGAGGGATAATGACAAGCTGCTTGGAACTCTGACACATTTGCGCGATCTTGGTAACTCAGTTATTGTCGTTGAACATGATGAGGATACTATGTTTGCAGCCGATTATATTGTGGATATCGGACCAGGCGCAGGAAGAAATGGTGGAGAAGTTGTCGCAACAGGAACTGCTGCGGACATTATGGCGTGCAAGGATTCACTTACAGGTGCATATCTGTCAGGAAGAATCAAGATACCTGTACCGGCAGAGCGTAGAAAGCCTGCTGGCTGGATTAAGGTAAGAGGCGCAAGGGAGAATAATCTTAAGAATATTGATGTAGATATTCCGCTTGGAGTTGTCACATGCGTAACAGGTGTGTCAGGCTCAGGCAAGAGTTCACTTGTTAATGAGATTCTTTACAAGCACCTTGCAAAGTCGCTTAACAGGGCGAGATGTATTGCGGGCGACCATGATGGAATTGACGGAATAGAGCAGCTTGATAAGGTCATTAATATTGATCAGTCACCAATTGGACGAACACCAAGGTCTAATCCGGCAACCTATACAGGTGTATTTGACATGATAAGAGACCTGTTTGCAACGACTAAGGACGCCAAGGAGCGAGGATATACGAAGGGCAGATTCAGCTTTAATGTTAAAGGTGGAAGATGTGAGGCATGCTCCGGTGACGGTATTATCAAGATAGAGATGCATTTCCTGCCGGATGTGTATGTTCCTTGTGAAGTCTGCGAGGGTAAGCGTTACAACAGAGAAACTCTTGAAGTAAAATACAAGGATAAGAGCATATATGATGTTCTTGACATGACTATTGAGGATGCAGTTGATTTCTTTGAAAATGTGCCAAGTATAAGAAGAAAGATTGAGACTCTCAACGAGGTTGGCTTGTCTTACGTCAAGCTTGGACAGCCATCAACTGAGCTTTCAGGTGGTGAGGCACAGAGAATCAAGCTTGCAACAGAGCTTTCAAGAAGAAGCACAGGAAAGACTATATATATTCTTGATGAGCCTACAACCGGACTGCATTTTGCCGATGTCCACAAGCTTGTCAATATCCTTCACAGGCTTGCAGAGGGTGGCAACACTGTAGTTGTTATTGAACATAATCTTGATGTTATTAAGACAGCAGATTATATTATAGATATGGGACCAGAGGGTGGCGACCGCGGCGGAACTGTTATTGCCAAGGGAACGCCTGAGGAGATTGTTAAGGTTAAGAAGTCTTATACCGGACAGTATGTTAAGAAGTATCTGGAAGAGAAGTAAGATTAAGAAGTGAATGAACGTATATCTGGGAAGTGTATGCAAGGGATGTCGGTTTGATATTTTGGGGAGTAGAATGGAGGCAGTTATGATAAAAGGGATTATCTTTGATATGGACGGAGTTATGATTGATACGGAAAATCAGTCTAATCTTGGCTGGCTGTGGGCAGCTTCCCAGAAAAATGTAGAGATGCCATTATGGCTTATCGACAGTTTTAAAGGTGCACCGGCAAAGCTTAGTCAGAGCTTTTTTGATGATTATTATCATGGAGAGCAGGATTACTGGGAAATGCGTACAATGCGTACAGAGCATGTCTACAAAATCAGGGAGACAGAGGAAGTTCCGGTTAAGCCGGGGCTTCATATGCTGCTTGATTATATTAAGGATAATGGACTCAAATGTGCTGTTGCAACTTCAACACAGAAATCAAGTGCACAAAAGAGTCTTCACAGAATAGGAGCATGGGATTATCTTTCTAGTGTTGTATATGGAGATGAGGTTGAGCATGGAAAGCCTGAGCCAGACATATTCTTAAGGGCAGCAGGTTTTATCGGCTGTGAACCATCAGAATGTGTAGTCATTGAGGACAGCATTAATGGCATTAAAGCAGGATATGCAGCAGGCATGAAGGTAATTCATATACCTGATACTATTGAGATTAACGATGATATCCGAAGCCTGACTTCAGTTGTGTGTCATTCTTTATCTGATGTGCCTGATATTATAGACACATGGAACGAGGGAAAAGTCGTTGATATTGAAGGCTATTATGAAAATGCCAAGATAAACCGTGTGTATGTTGACAGAGTGCATGTTAAGAAAGCATTTGCAGAATACACAGCAGCTTATAATGCAGATGACCCTAAGATTAAATTAAAAATCGACCACACTTACAGAGTTGCAGCTTTGTGTGAAAGAATTGCAAAGGCAGCAGGAATGTGTGCATATGATGTTGAGCTGGCATGGTTATCAGGAATGCTTCATGATGTTGGAAGATTTGAACAGATAAAGCGTTATAACACATTTTCAGATGCGGACTCTGTTGACCATGCAAAATTCGGTGCAGACCTGTTGTTCAAAGATGGTCTTATCAGTACTTTTCTTAATGGAATGGTCAAATGTACAGGCTACAAGCCAGGAGCATTAGAGGACCGATATAGTTCTGATGGAGTATTTCTGTATGACAGATTGAATAAATCGGACATGGAAATGCTTGAACTTGCAATAAGGTGTCACAATATGTATAGAATTCCGCAAGGACTTAATCGCCGCGAGCAGGCATTCTGCAATGTGCTTCGTGACGCTGATAAGGTTGATATATTTAAGGTTAATATTGATACTCCACTTGAAGAAATATATAACACTACGACTGAAGAACTGATGAAGAGTGATATTACAGATGAAGTGTTAGAAGCGTTTGATGAGGAACACTGTATACTCAAAGCAATAAGACGCACACCGGCTGATACTGTTATTGGTCATGTATCACTTGCTTATGAGCTTGTGTATGATGAGAGCGTGCGGATTACTGTGGAACAGGGCTATCTTGCAAAGCTTATGCATTTTCATTCTGATAATGAGGAGACCAACAGAAAGATGGCGATGGTCAGAGAGAAGATGGATTCTTATGTAAAGAAGAGAATTGGGGAGAAAGATGCATAGATAAGGATTGTCTGGATGAGAATTAGCAAGATAGGAATTGGGGAGAATTAAGGCTTGTCATAAGTGGCAAGTTTAACTATAATGTATATATAAATACACAAGATTGGAGATTGATCATGGATCAGGAGAAAGTTATTGTCATTGACTTCGGCGGTCAGTACAACCAGCTGGTTGCGCGCCGTGTCCGTGAATGTAATGTATATTGTGAGATCTATTCTTACAAGACAGACCTGGCGCAGATTAAGGCCATGAACCCTAAAGGAATTATCCTTACGGGTGGTCCTAACAGCTGTTATGAAGATGGCGCGCCAACATGTACTAAAGAACTTTTTGAACTTGGTGTACCTGTACTTGGTCTTTGCTATGGCGCACAGCTTATGCAGCATGTGCTTGGTGGCAAGGTTGAGAAGGCACCAGTAAGAGAGTATGGAAAGACAGAAACATTTGTAGATAAGAGCAGCGCTTTATTCTCAGATGTCTCAGAGAAAACTATTGTGTGGATGAGCCATTTTGATTACATCTCACAGATTGCACCAGGATTCAAGATTGTTGCCCATACAGCAGACTGCCCAGTTGCAGCAGCAGAGTGTACAGAGAAGAATCTTTATGCAATCCAGTTCCACCCAGAGGTTCTTCATACTCAGGAAGGAACCAAGATGCTTCACAACTTTGTTCGTGGAGTATGCGGATGTGCCGGAACATGGAAGATGGATGCATTTGTCGAGAATACAATTAAGGAAATCCGCGAGAAGGTTGGCAGTGGCAAGGTTTTACTTGCTCTTTCAGGTGGTGTTGATTCATCTGTTGCAGCCGGACTCCTTTCAAGAGCTATTGGAAAGCAGCTTACATGCGTATTCGTAGATCACGGTCTTCTCCGTAAAGATGAAGGCGATGAAGTTGAGAGCGTATTTGGACCAGAAGGACAGTTCGACCTTAACTTTATAAGAGTTAATGCACAGGAGAGATATTACTCTAAGCTTGCAGGCGTTACAGAGCCAGAAGCTAAGAGAAAGATTATTGGTGAAGAGTTTATCCGTGTATTTGAGGAAGAAGCCAAGAAGATTGGTGCAGTTGACTTCCTTGCACAGGGAACTATATATCCAGACGTTGTAGAAAGCGGACTTGGCGGTGAATCAGCCGTAATCAAGTCTCACCACAATGTAGGAGGACTTCCTGATTTCGTTGACTTCAAGGAAATCATTGAGCCACTCCGCAACCTTTTCAAGGATGAGGTTCGTAAGGCTGGTCTTGAGCTTGGAATACCAGAACATCTTGTATTCCGTCAGCCATTCCCAGGTCCGGGACTTGGAATCAGAATTATCGGCGAGGTAACAGCTGATAAGGTTCGTATCGTTCAGGATGCTGACTTTATCTACCGTTCAGAGGTTGACAAGGCCGTAGCTGAGTACAAGAAAGCTAACGGCAAGGCTCCAGCATGGATGCCAAACCAGTATTTCGCAGCCCTCACTAACATGCGTTCCGTTGGTGTTATGGGTGACGAAAGAACTTATGACTATGCGGTTGCACTTCGTGCAGTCAACACAATTGATTTCATGACAGCAGAGAGTGCAGAGATTCCATTTGAGGTTCTCCAGACAGTCATGAGCAGAATTATAAATGAGGTGCGTGGGGTCAACAGAGTATTCTATGATCTGACTAGTAAACCACCTGGAACGATTGAGTTTGAATAAACAAAAATGCTTAGTAAAACCGGCGTTTATGCGGGTTTGCAGCACTTTTAAAAGTCTTTTGATAACAAATTGATAACAGTTGCATGAGAGCCATTATTCTTATAATCCGGTGGTTTTAAGGTTAGAGAATGATTGACAGGTGGTTGTGCAACTAATAAATCCATATTATTTAGAAAGCCCTTAGCTGTGGGTAAAAACTCATGGCTAAGGGCTTTTTTGTCGTATTTATTTATCTGGTTTGAGTTTGTCTTGGAACATTTCGACCAGAGTGTCGCTAAGTGCCTGTGATGGGACTTTTGCCCATGTTTGAGTGGTATCAAACTCCGGGTAGTGGTAACGCCACTCATCGTATTTGTCTTTACTGATTTCTTCAGAAGATAGTTTGTCAGCCTGTTCTTTCCAGGCATACAGCAATTTCCGGAGTTCGTGAGCGTCTTTGCCTTTGGAAGTATCGACTTTCAGACAGATTTCTCCGTCTTCTGATTCACTGACAGTCAGACCGTACAAATCTTCAAGGGTAAACAAAGTGTGCATCAGTCCGATATAGCTGTCAATGTCCGGCACATCAAGGGCATGAGGGGAAACATCCAGAGCCTGTGCCAGTGCAGTAGTAAGTTCCGCTTTCGGTTTTCTTGTTCCTGTTTCATATTGTGCTAAACGTACATCGGCACTTCGCTCAGGAAAGCCGACAATCGTACCAAGATATTTTTGTGTCATCCCACGCAGAATGCGGAAAAAATGGATTCTCTCTCCAATCGCCATAACGTGTCCACTCCTTGTATGTATTTTACAATGAGTATAGCAGATATGTTTAGGAGAAGTCAAGATAATACAAAACAAAAAAGTTTAATATTTTCCGAAAAGCCACTTGACACAAGCAAATATGCTTAGTATAATAAGTTCGAATTAAGCAAATAAGTTTAATAAAAACAAAATGACCGTCCGAACAGTATAAACCGCCAAGACCTTGCCAGACGGCAAGCGAGCGCCTGATCTATTACGGTATATCGGGACAGCACAGTGCCGAACAGGGAATACCTGCTGGAACTTCATTCGGATAGAACGGCAATCAAAAACGAAAGAAAGGACTGATTATATGAAAAACAGATTTATTTGTGCCGAAGAAGTGGCACAGGAACTAAGCGTATCAAAGCCGTATGCTTACAAGCTAATCCGTCAGTTGAATGAGGAACTGAAAGAAAAAGGCTTTATTACTATTTCAGGACGGGTAAACCGCCAGTATTTCTATGAAAGGCTCTACGGAGCAGGAAAGGAGGATGAATAATGCCGGTATTCAAAAACGAGAGCAATGGAACATGGTATGTGATGGCGAGATATGTCAACTGGAAAGGCGAGCGTAAGCAGAAATGCAAGCGTGGATTTTCTACCAAGAAAGAAGCACAGGAATGGGAGCGAATGTTTCAGTTGCAGAACTCCTCTGATATGGATATGAGTTTTGAAGCTTTTACCGAACTGTATATCCGGGATATGAAAAGCCGTCTGAAGGAGAATACATGGCTGACAAAGGAGCATATCATCCGCACAAAGATTTTACCTTATTTCGGCAAGTTGAAAATCAGCGAGATTTCTACAAAAGAGGTTATCGCATGGCAGAATGAGATGCTTGCCTATCGGGACGAAAAGAAAAAGCCATACTCACAGACCTATCTGAAAACGCTGCACAATCAGTTGTCCGCTATCTTCAATCATGCGGTGCGGTATTATGAGCTGCGTTCCAATCCAGCCGCTAAAGCGGGAAATATGGGAAGTGAGGAACACAAGGAAATGCTGTTCTGGACGAAAGAAGAATACAAGAAATTCTCATTTGAGATGATGGACAAGCCTGTTTCCTTTTACGCTTTTGAAATACTCTACTGGTGCGGCATCCGTGAAGGAGAACTGCTGGCACTGACCGCCGCTGATTTCGATTTTGAGAAAGAAACGGTCAGAATCAATAAGTCCTATCAGCGATTACACGGCGAAGATGTGATTACCACACCGAAAACAAAGAAAAGTAACCGCATCATCAAAATGCCGAAGTTCCTATGTGAAGAAATGCAGGAATATTTGCAGATGCTTTACGGATTGAAGAAGAAAGACCGAATCTTTACAGTCACAAAAAGTTATCTTCATCACGAGATGGACAGAGGTGCGAAAGCCGCAGGCGTAAAACGAATCCGTATCCATGATTTACGGCACAGCCACATCAGCCTGTTGATTGATATGGGATTTTCAGCGGTGGCGATTGCAGACCGTGTAGGGCATGAAAGCATTGACATCACTTACCAGTACGCTCATCTGTTCCCGTCAAAGCAAACGGAAATGGCAGATAGATTAGACGATTTAGGGAAAGGAGAGATTGAAAATGTCAGCTAAGAACAGAGATAACAAAAACCGTTGGAGAAACATCACAGTAGGGTTTCGGGTATCGCCCGAAGAAAATGAACTCATTAACAAGGCAGTTGCCTTATCGGGACTGCCAAAGCAGGAATACTGTTACCGCCGCTGTCTGAATCAGGATGTAGTGGTACAGGGCAATCCCAGAATATTCAAGGCACTTAAAACGGAACTTGCCACTGTGCTCACAGAATTAAAGCGGATTGAAGCAGGAAACGGTGTGGATGAAGAACTGCTGAATGTCATTGAACTGATCGCTGTTATTATGGGCGGTCTGAAAGGAGAGGACGAGGATGGAAAATAAAAAAGAAAAGACTGCCCCGGATGTATCTGTTGGCGCAGATACGGAGCAGCCAATTCGTAAAAACACTACAAGTAGTATATCCGAGAATGGTGGAAATATCAAGAGTTTTGAGGAATTGCAGAGAGAAATGCAGTTGCGATCAGACCCGTCCTATCTCCAGACAATCTCCATGAATGAACTGTTTGACACACAGTATCGGAGTAAGCAGCCGTTGATTGACGGTCTGCTCTACCCCGGCACTTATATCTTTGCAGGTTCGCCCAAACTGGGGAAGAGCTTTCTGATGGCACAGCTTGCCTACCATGTCAGCACAGGTACACCGCTTTGGAATTATACCACCCGAAAAGGAACGGTGCTGTATCTGGCACTTGAGGACGATTACCGCCGCTTGCAGGAGCGTCTGTACCGGATGTTCGGGACAGAAAGTACCGATAATCTTTACTTCTCTGTTTCTGCCAGCCAGCTTGGAAATGGACTGGATGAACAGCTTGCAAGATTTGTGGCAGAGCATAAGGACACGAAGCTGATTATCATTGATACGCTTCAGAAAGTGCGTGAGGTTGGCGGCGATAATTACAGTTATGCAAATGATTATCAGATTATGGCAAGACTGAAAAGTTTTGCGGATGCTCACGGACTTTGCTTACTGCTCGTACACCACACGAGAAAGCAGAATGCGGATGATAAGTTTGACATGATTTCCGGGACAAGCGGACTGCTTGGGGCGGCAGACGGAGCGTTTCTTCTTCAGAAAGAAAAACGGACAGGCAATGCCGCAACACTGGAAGTATCGGGCAGAGATCAGCAAGACCAGAAGCTGTATCTTATCCGCAATACAGAAACATTGTTGTGGGATTTGCAAAAGGCAGAAACGGAATTATGGAAAGAACCGCCAGAGCCGTTACTGGATGAGATTGCGGAGCTTGTTATGAAAGACAATCCTTATTGGGAGGGTTCTCCAACGGCACTTGTTGCACTGATAAATGTGGACATTCAACCTCATGTTATTACAAGAAAGCTGAATGTTCTTGCAGGAAGGTTGTATGCAGAGCATGGGATTCTCTTTCGGAGTGAGCGTGTCCATGAGGGTCGGAAACTAAGGCTCTGGAAAGACAATACAGAGAATGCGTGACAGTACGTGACGGTTGTGACGGTATTTTTGACAGCGGGGCGGTATCAAAATAACCGTCACGACTGTCACATACCGTCACGGAAAGGATGGATAAGATGGGAAATGTGCAAATATCACAGGAATTATTTATGCAGTTGCTCCGCTTTCACTTGGTTGAAGATGGGAGCTGTGAGAAAGAAATCAAGCAGGGATTGGAGAAAAAACTGGACAGAATGGTCATGCGTGACCTGTATGGAAAATTTAAAACTGCTCCGACAGAGGAAGAACGGGAACGGGCGAGAAAAGAGTATCTGGACAGACGTGGAGTGCCGGAGAGTTTCCGATGGTAATTCTTCCTTGGTGATAAGAACAGGAGCGTGGCACGCCCCTGTTAAGCATAGACAAGGAGAAATCTGGAAAGGAGAATCATGCAATGAGAGAAGGAAGATTAGGTTATAACTGTGAAAATGGAAGATATGGATTGCTGTCAATGGACTTATGGATTGATACGGGATTTCACTGCGGAGAGTGTATGGAAGTTCTGGTAGATGATCAGTGGGTAAAGACCAGGATGGAAATGAATCTGGCGAGGGAATGGTATCTGGTGGGAACGCCCTATTGCGGTGATCTGGAGTATGTACGGGCAAGGATACCGGAATAAATCAGACAGAAAAGTAAAGAATCGGTTTGGTGTCAGGGATAAAAAATAAGCCCGGATACGGGCAAATAAAAAGGGCGGATACGCCCAAAATAAAAAGTCCAAGCCGGAACATGACAGAGGAAGATAGCACCTTATAAAGCCCTCGGCGTTTGAGAGCGAAATATACCCATCGCACAAACTTCGTTTATGCTCTGTGTATTTCGCCCTTGCAGGGGGCAACCGCCGACAGGCGGATAGTTCGTAAACAGGTGCCTATGCACCTACTCACAGCAAAGCAGGCGAGAGCCGGAAAGGAGAATGCTTATAGGCAGACATTCATTTATCAGACAAAACAAGCTGTCTGATGTGGCAGGAAGAATTGACTATATTTCCAATCCGAAAAGACAGGAACATCTCTATGCTACCTATCAGACGGAAGGAGCAACATCAGAGTTCTGGAAAAATCTTGCCAGAGAGAATCAGTTGGATTTTAAGGCAAGCGGAACAGCAGGGAAATGTATTGAAGGACGAGAGTTTATCATTGCACTTCCAGAAAGTTTTGTTGAGTACAAGGCAGATGATGTAGTAAGGCTTTTCACGGACAGCTTTCATAAAAGGTATGGTGTAGAATGTAGTGCGGCACTTCACCATAACAAAAGAATGACCAATTACCATATCCATCTTGTATTCAGCGAACGGAAAATGCTGGAACATCCCGAAGTGAAAATTGCTATCAGAAATATGTTTTATGATGAGCAGGGAAAGCACAGACGCACGAAGAAAGAGATTTTAGATGAGCAGGGAAATCTTCGGGTAGGATGCAGCATTATTCCCAAAGGGGAAGTTTATGAGAGCCATATTTTTACGAAGAAAGATGAATGGTTTAAGAACGATGCTTTTACCAGAGAAGTGAAGGAAATGTTTACGGAAATCATCAACAGTCATGTGAAAGAAGAATCCGAAAAGCTGTCTGTATTTCAGCAGGGCGGTGTGTATCTGGCAACGAAGAAAATCGGGAAGAATAATCCGAAAGAAGCAGAAATACGGGCAGATAATGCGGCAAGGCAGGAATGGAATCGGACGGTTGATGTGGCATTAGTCGAGGGCGTTCCCGAAGAAGATATTTTAACGGTCAAGCGGGAAAAAATCACTGACAAAACGCTGCAATCAATAAGGACACATGGTTGGCTGCCGGATATGTTTCAGCAGATTATCCGTGGTGCGAAAGACTTCTTACAGGAAATGATTTTCAAATTTAAGCTGCCGCCAAAGCCAGTACCGAAGATTGATTTACAGGAATGGAATGATATGCGGAAGCTGATGGAGAAACTTCAGAAGCAGTCACAGGCGATGAAGTCCACGCAACAGGAGCTTTCCTTGTTGAAGAAACAGCTTTCCGAGACAACAGGATTTTTCAAAGGAAAAGTACGGAAATCCTTAGAGGGCAAAATTGAACAGGCAGAGAAACAGGAAAAACGTATTCATACAGATATGGAACAGATGGTAACACAGGCAGGATATCCAGATGTTCAGTCCTTTGCAAAGACGTATCAGAAATCGGAAAAACTGGTCAGGGAATATAATGAGGAGCTGCGAGCATGGGAAAATCAGACAGAGCAGAAGAAAGAGCCGTCATCAGAACCGCCGAAAAAGGCAAGCATACGGGAAAAATTGCACCGCTATCAGCAGGAAAGCAGACAGCAGCCGAAACGGTCAGTTAAAAAGAAATCTATGGATAGAGAACGATAAGAAAGGTGGAAATGATTATGAAGAAAACAATTTTTGAAGAAATGGGCGGCACTTATATCAGACACGGGGATTATTTTATCCCCTGTCTTACCTTGACGGAGGAAGAACAGAGATTTATCGGCGTATGGGGACAAAGACATTTACGCTATCTGAAAGAATATCGTAGAAGTGTATATTTGAATTTACTTACAAGTGGCAGGCTGAATAGTTATCTTGCAGATATAGAAGAACAGGCACAAGAACGCTTTGAAAGGATTATAGAGCAGATGAAACAGGAGCAGGGCATTACAGAACAGTTAAAGGCAGAAAATCAGATGGAATGGGTATCGAGAATGAACAATATACAGGCGTGTGCAAGAGAGGTTGTGAACGCCGAATTGATTTATAACTAAAAGAAAAGAGATTTTGGATAAATGCTTGACTGTAAACCTTGTTTATAGCTTATTCTTAAGATAAAATAGAGTTGCTTGAAAGGAGTGCATAACATGACAATAAAAGATGTAGAAGAACGAACAGGTTTATCCCGTTCTAATGTCCGTTTTTATGAAAAGGAAAAACTCGTTGAGCCTTCAAGAAATGAAAGTAATGGTTATAGAGATTATTCTGAAAATGATGTGGAAAATATAAAGAAGATAGCATATCTGCGTACATTGGGAATTTCTATTGAGGATATACGAAGTATTATATCTGGAAAAGTAACTTTGCAGGAAACGCTTGAGAAGCAGAATAAAGTATTAAAAAGTCAGATTACTGATTTGAATAAGGCGAAACTCATGTGCGAAAAAATGCTGGATGAAGAAAGTATTAGTTATGAAAAATTACAGGTAGAACAATATGTAACAGAGTTGCAGGATTATTGGAAAGATAATCAAACTGTTTTCAAATTGGATTCAGTCAGCTTTTTGTATATATGGGGAAGTATGCTTACTTGGATAACGATTACCGTATTATGCTTGATTATTGGGGCGTTGTCTTATTCTAAGCTGCCAGTAAAGATTCCGGTACAATGGAGTAAAGGTGTGGCAACATCTTTGGTGAATAAAAACTGGATTTTTATTTGTCCCGTTATCTGTATTATAATCCGTTATTTATTAAAACCTTTTATTTATGCCAAATTACAGATGAACAATTATTATGGAGATATTATAACAGAGTATTTGACAAATTATATGTGTTTTATTGTGTTGTCGGTAGAAATTTTCTCCATACTTTTTACTTTCGGAGTGGTAAAAAATATTGTTGTACTGTTATTTGTGGACACAGTAGTTTTTATTGGATTGTTAGTCGTTGGGCTGACGAAAATGGATTTGAGAGGAAAAGAAATTTTATGATTCAGATTTCAAATTTAAGTAAAAAATATGGTGAAACGGTTGTTTTTTCGGACTTAAACTATACATTTGAAAATGCTTGTATTTATGGACTTGTTGGAAGAAATGGAGCTGGAAAGACTACTCTTTTAAATATACTTTCGAATTATGACAAAAATTATACAGGAGTAATCTCTATCGACAGAAAAAAGATGAATAAGGTTGATTATCTTGATATGCCGGTCGCCTATGCAATGGATCAACCAAGTTTTTTTAATGAGTTGACGATATATGAAAATCTTCTTTTGATTGCTTCAAGCAGAAAGATAAAAAAACAAGAGGCATTTGATAAAATCGAGAGGATTTTAGATGGGTTGGGATTAAAAAAGTATGAGAACTATTCTCCGTTAGAACTTTCAAAAGGTACAATGCAACGGTTAAATAATGCTTGTGCAATGATACAAGAAGAAAAAATTACTATTTTTGATGAACCATTTTCAGGACTTGATCCTGTCCAAATGAAACTTTTAGAAAATGTAATAGTGGAGTTTCACAAGAAAGAAAAAGGAATTTACATTATTTCAAGCCATGATATAGAGTGTTTACAAAATGTTTGTGACAAGTGTCTTTTGTTACATAACGGACAAATTAGAGAAATCAATATGGAGGAAGTTGACAGAGAGGAAATAGCAAAAATTTTATCTGAAGGGGAGTAAGTATGTATCAGTTGCTTTTGAAACAGAGATTCAAATTTGCAGTTAGAATGGTCAAACGAAATATAGGTGCTTATCTTATACTGATTGCTATTGTGCCATGTATTCTTATATTGCAATCTATGATTCAGAAAAACTATGGAATGGATATTGCTGTTTTTATACCATATGGTATTCTCTGTTTCTTGTTTATGAATTTGTTTGGAACAATACCAAGAATGCGTATTTCTCCTGAAACTTATATTTGGAAAATAGAAAAAACATATATTTGGAGAGTGAAGAAGATAGGAAAAAGCATGGTACTGACGTTGAGTGTTGCGTTGATTTTATTTTGGGCTTTTCCAATGGAGGGAATGGTCTTAAGACAGTTTATTGTGGCTATGCTTTGTAACCCAATTGTCAATATGCATACGGTTTTATCAACACAATATAAATATCGGGATATTATGAATATATGTATGTTGGCAGTAGTAATGATTTGTTTTTTTTATGGAAGTGTATTTGTTACCAGTATATTATTGATCATTTACGGATTATATTTTATTTTATATCCTTATTTTAGCTATCAAGCAATTATCCCGTTCTTTCAACAATATAATCAGATGTTATATGGATTTTTGAATAGAGAATATGATACAGTTTTGCAAACGCAGGATGAAGTGTTCTTCCAAAATAATCAGAAAGAAATGAAAGGACTGATGAAGAAATATTATGGCAGCCGCTATCGTTTTTTGATGGTTTATGAGGTGGTTAGTATTGTCAGAAGAAAGAAACAGATTATGTATCAGTATTTTGCGATTGTTTTAATCACAATGTTATTATCGCAGATAGACGGAAAATATATTGAGTATGTATTATTGTTTTCTATATTGATATTAGGACAGAATGTTGTCAGCTATAATGTGCAAAATGAATTACGTTTAGTTAGAAAAGGATTTCCGCTCAGATATTCTTTAAAAGAAAAATTACAATGTAAGTCAGTTATTGGAATGTTCTTGTTGTTACTTCCAATGCTCTGTTATTGGATAGCGTATAAAATTGAATTATTTAGTATTATCCTTTGGATATGGATACCGATTCAGAGTATTATAATATATACAGCAAAGAACCGACTGCAAAGGTTACTATATATACTTCCGTTTTATATTTTGTCATTGTTATCTATGAGAGTATGGCAGATGTTTTTTTAACAATAAGATTATTGATTTTCTAAGCAAAACCGCTTATAATTTGAGTCGGTACATATTGCTATTATCCACAGTTACAGGGCGTGTGTTATCAATGCCGATAACAAAATGATAACATTAGCCTGTATAGGCAGGATAATATGGACAAATCAAAGAATTAAAAGAAAGGCAAATACGATAGCAAATAATCTCTAAACAAAATTGATTAGTAGTTGTCGAGTTTGAATAATACACAAGAGCCAAGAAACGTTGAATTTACGGCGTTTCTTGGCTCGTTTTTTGTTGCGTGACAATAGAATGACAATAATTTTGGAAAATAGGGGTAGATAATTTACTATTTATATTAGTCCAATAAGGTGGCTTTCGGTTATTGTAGCTGAAGGATTATATTTTTCTAATAGACTTTCGACAATAACTCTGTTGCCAGCACTTATACGAGGACTTAAAGTGATTTCCATTTCGCTAAAGGCTTCATCGGATATATGCATATCATAGTAAGGAAATGGTTGCTTCTCTAAACCGTATCGCATCTTATTTGCAGTAAGCTGAAAGCTTTGTAGAGAAGTTTCTATCGGTTGGTTTAAATTTAGTGGAAGGATGGTAAGTATATAACGCCATTCGTTTTGAAACTTCCAATGTAAGTTTTTATATTTTCCTAGTTCGCCTAATGCAATGCTAAAGCGTTCACCCTCCTCACTGAGCAAGCATGGGTATAATTTTTCCTTGTCATCAGTATATTCCACTTTTATTAGTAATTCTTTTGACATTGCTTGTACTGAAAAAAATCCTTTTGAAAACATTTCGGCAATAGGGATGATACTTTGCAGGGGCTTTCCATTAGATTCATCGTTAACAGGTGCATTGATTACTTTAGATAAGTCCTCAGCAGTATTATTATATATTTTAAATGGATTTTTACGAAGTTTGATGCGTACACCCAAATTCAAGGATGCGTACATATTCCACATAGGAATACTTTCCGTGGAATCATCGGTCCAGGAACTTATATAACAAAATTGTCCTATATTTTTTATGTCAGCTGTTTGCTGTTCCTGTAAATCATCCATTTTATCAAGTGAATTGAAACGTATTGTTTGATTTCTTAGTATTAACGCAAGTGTTTCGATGTTGGTGTAATGATATAAGTATTCATTATTATCCATAGTATATCCTCCTGCTAAATAATTTGAGTTTACTCCTTCTTCGGTTTCCTCTTCCTCTTCACATACGAAAAATCCGGAAACAAGTCTTTCAATGCTTCTGCAACCTCTTTATTTTCAATCATCTCCTGAACCATCATCTGGTCATCCTCTGCTAAATCAAGAGATACCGAGTAAGATGTATCACTATCTATCGGATTTGCAGGGAAGCGGATTTCTTTCTTGTAGTAATCACTTTCGGTGATTTCTCCGTCATCGAGTTTGTCTCTTAATCTTGCCCAGTACTCAACCATTTTTTTGAATGAATCTAAATCTTCCTGCGGACGATATCCGGCACTTGGAAGCCGTTCTTCAAACTTTAATACTACTTCGCCATCCTTTATGGTAGGTCGTAATCCGTATGCCCATTCCATATCAAATAACACATGGAGTGCACTGAAGATATTTGCTACATCCGGATCTGACAATGCAAAGAAGCTGACACCTAGATGATTTGCAATATTAAGCAAAGTTGCTTCATCGGGGTAACGATTTCCTAATTCGTAGTTTCGGATTGTAGACTCATTAAGTCCGCATCGCTCAGCCAATTCCTTTTGGGTAAGTTCGGCTGCAATACGGAAGTTTCTGATTAAAACGCCTACTCGGCTGGTAAATTTATCGCCCATTACAAAAGCTCCTTCTTTTCAAACTATATACAGTATAACACTAACAGTGCAAAAATGAAATGTTTTTTGATAAACGATATTGACAGTACAGAAATGAACTGTCAATATAATACACAACATAACCGTTCAAAAATGAACTGAACAATAAAAACGAGAGAGGAGGTAACAGTTTATGGAGAACAAAAGATTTATCAATGTGCAGGATGTGGTGGAAGAGCTTGGAGTCTCGACATCATATGCATATAAGCTCATACGCGAATTAAATGCAGAGCGAGCGGCAGATGGATTTGTGACAATCAAGGGACGAGTCAGCAGACAGTATTTTGATGAGCGAATCTATGGAACAACAGATAAGAAAGAGGTGATTTGATGGCGGTTATCAAAAACCAAAAGACCGGAATGTGGGAGGTCAGGACTTATTACAAGGACTGGACCGGCACACGAAGGCAAAAGACTAAGAGAGGCTTTGCTAAGAAGAGCGAGGCCCAGGAATGGGAGCGTGCTTTTAAGTTGAAGGATGAAATGAATATCAATATGAAATTCAAGGATTTCGCGGAATTGTACCTTTCGGATATTCAGCCAAGAATTAAGTATAACTCGTTTCTGACGAAAAAGCACATTATTGAAACAAAAATTTTGCCATACTTTGGGCACAGAAAGTTGAACGAGATTCGTCCGGCGGATGTGATTCAATGGCAGAATGAGATTATGAAGCTCAAGAAGGACAATGGAGAAGCATATTCGCCGACGTATTTAAAAACCATACACAATCAGTTGAGTGCCATCTTAAATCATGCAGTTAATATGTATGATTTGAAGGATAATGTGGCTCGAAAAGCCGGTTCTATGGGGAAGGAAGAGTCGAAGGAGATTATGTTTTGGACGCAGGAGGAGTATCAGGCATTTATTGAGCAGGTGGCGGACAAGCCCATCTCATATTATGCATTTGAAATTCTATATTGGACAGGAATTCGTGAAGGAGAACTGCTGGCACTGACACCTAACGATTTTGATTTTACGAAGAAAACTCTTCGCATCAATAAATCGTATCAAAGGCTGGAAGGTAAGGATGTGATTACAGATCCGAAGACACCAAAGAGCAATCGAGTGATTGTTATGCCGGATTTTCTTGCTGTCGAAATTGAAGATTTTATTAGTAGATTGGATGGCATTAGTAATGATGATAGGATTTTCACCATTTCAAAGAGTTATTTGCATCACGAGATGGACAGAGGCGCAAAACTGGCAGGAGTCAAGAGAATCAAGATTCATGGACTCAGGCATTCTCACATTTCACTGCTGATTCATATGGGATATTCGGCACTTGCGATTGCCGAAAGAGTAGGACATGAGGCAGTGGATATCACTTATCATTATGCACATTTATTTCCAACGGTGCAGTCAGATATGGCTGTGCATCTGGATTCAGAAAGGGAGGAACTTATCAATGTCAGAAAAAAATAGAGATGCAAAAAACAGATGGAGAACAGTGACAGTGGCATTTCGCTTGTCACCGGAAGAAAATGAGGAACTTACAAACCGCGTAAAGATGTGTGGGTGCAGGACAAGACAAGAGTATATCATACAAAGCATTCTGCATCAGAAGGTTGTGGCTACAGGCAATCCGCTAATGCTGGTAACATTTCGGCAGAATCTTCAGCACATTGAAGAAGAACTGGAACGGTTACAAAAAGCGGATAATATGGATTCGGAGCTACTGACACCAATACGGACAATGCTGGAGATATTGGAGGCGTTTCGCGAAACGCCTCGTACTCTGGCAGGTATGGAGAGGCTGACAGCTAGTGATGAAGACTAAAAATGTGTTGAATATCGAAAGGAAGCGATTGCCATGGGACAGCAAACATTATTTGAAAAAATAGGAGTTCAGTATGAAGAAAGAGACGGATTGTGTTATCCGTTAATTACATTAGATATTAAGGAAGATGGTACAAATGTTGGAAAATACGGACGCATGTGGATGCAATATTTGAAGTCAGAATATCCACAGAGGTATCGAAGCTTGCTAAGATTCGGAGAACTGAAACAAAAGGCAGCAGAGGTAAATGAAGTGGCTTATGAATTGCTTGAGGATATTGAAACAGAATGGCTGCAAAAGCATAAGCCGAAGAATAAAAATTCTTTTACAGAAATGTATAGGCTGAGAATGGAAGCAAGGCTGATAGCGGAGGAGGTTGTATTACATGATGTGGTGAACTGTTTTCACTAGATGCAAAGGATGGCATGATACATAGCTCATTTATTCCTGCCAGAGTATAGAGATGTTCTTGTGAGCTCTGGCAGGATAGAGGCAAGTTGTAGATCTCAAATGAAGTGGAGCTGTTGGTGGTAAACAATATGTCGCGTATCCGCGACCATAGCCCTCCGGCGAGGAGCGCAAAACCCGCTTGCGGGTCTGCATTTTTGATACCGCAGGTGTCAAAAGTGCTTTTGCGTTACTTTTGACAAAAGTAACAAAACATTCCCTGGGAAATTTGCTGATATGTGCCGTATCCGGCACAAGTACGGATAAGAAGGAGGTGTACGCATACATAGGAAAAGGAGGTTGATTTCAGATGGAAAGAACAATTAGTTTTATGAATGGGGAAGGTTCACTTGGTCACAATATAAGAGCATTTATAGCGGCAAATGTGGATGCCGACAGAACAAAAGATAATATCACTCTTGTGAATGAAGATTTGAAAAAGGTGTATCACAAATTGTTTGATGATTCCCTTAAAAAGTACAATGCCAAGCAGAAACGCAAAGACAGGCAGATTAAGAATTATTATGACAAGATTTCAAGAAGCAAGCAGGAGAAACTTTTTTATGAAGTCATTGTGCAAATAGGGAACAGAGATGATACCGGTGTGGGCAGTGCTGCGGCTGATACTGCAGTTAAGGCATTACAAGATTATGTGGAGTTATTTATTCGCAGGAATCCCCAGCTATATGTATTTGGGGCTTATATTCATATGGATGAAGAGACGCCGCATGTGCATATAGATTTTGTACCATTTTCAACAGGTAATAAGAGAGGATTAGAAACAAAGAATTCTCTTAAGGGTGCGCTTGCCTCCAGAGGCTTTGAAAGTGAGGGCAAGGGTAATACTGAATGGCAGCAGTGGTCGGAGGCAGAGAAAGAAGATATTGCCATGATAATGCAGAAATACGGTATAGGTTGGAAGAAACTTGATACACACAATCCGCATTTGTCAGTTCTGGATTATAAAAAGCAGGAGCGTAGCCGGGAAGTCAAAGAATTGGAGCAGGAGCTTGAAGATATCGGAGTCGTAATTGAATTAAAAGAAGAACGAGAAGCCAGACTTGATGCAGAAATCAATAAGCAGGAAGTACAGATAAAGAAGGGGCGCGAAGAGGCAGAGAAAACCTTATTAATGGTGAACTCTTTGAAAGAGAAGGTATATGAGGAAGGCATAGAACAGCAAAAACGTAATAATTTGCTAATTTCTGATAATCAAGAATTAGAAGATATTATTACGGATAAAAGAGAACAATTAGCTGATTTGCAGGCGTCACTTGACAGAGTTAATGCAGCATTTGGCAGGGTAGATGAGGAACTTGCTCGTGCAAAAGAAGAATTGGCTGAAGTTAGAAAGCTAAGAAATGAACTGATTGTGCAGTGAGATGGGGACTATTATCTAAAAGAAGAGGTGATTCAGTTACGGTACGAAAACCAGAATCTTAAAGCAGAGAATAAGGGATTGAGAGAAAAACTGGATAAGGCATATGAATTTATGAGAAAGTTTATGAGTGAAGGACGGTCAATGCTGGATAAGTTTTTGGAGTGGATTGGTGAGAAGGTAAGGGATTTTGGGAGAAATGCAAGGTAGGGTGCTCACAATGAGCATTCTACCTAAATAATATAAATATGAATATAAAAATTTCACTATAAGTGAAAGCACAAATGCAAAAAAGTGTGGTATGATCCAGCCAAGGAGGTGAGATACCATGAAACGATTTTATACATGTAAAGAAGTAATGGATGCAATGGGAGTAGGTGAATCCAAAGCATACAAAATTATCAGAAGTTTGAATCAAGAACTCAGCAGTAAAGGTTATATAACAGTACCTGGCAAAGTCTCCAGTAAATACTTTGAGGAGAGGGTTTATGGCGTAGAATCAGACAAAACAACATAAGGTATCACAATTTGATAAAATATGATAGAATTAAGGAGAAAACAATGTCTTTAGCAGATAAAATATTTGCTTGTTTTAAAGGAGTAGAAAAGTTTACCTTAAAACAAGTTTACGAAAAATACTCAGATAAACCAACCGAAACAATACGAGCAAGGATTTATGACAATTTAGGTGTGAAATTTAAGCGCATTGCAAAAGGAATATATTGTACAGTTGAGTCCGAGGATGAAAAGTGTATAGTATTAGAGGGAGATGGAAGAGATTTGTCTATTATCGAAGATAATAGCATTGACTGTATTCTTACAGACCATCCTTGGTTAGATACGAAATCAAATAAAGGTGGAACAAGAGCATTTGCAGTCTATGATTGTTTCAAATATACTTTAGAGGACTTTAAAGAGAAGGCAAGGGTTTTAAAAGATGGTTGCTTTCTGGTTGAAGTTTTACCAGCAGAGAATGAGAACAATTATGAATATCTGTATCGAATTAAACAATATGCAAAGGAAGCAGGCTTTATATATTATTCGAAGGTTGCTTGGAAGAAAGGAACATTTGTAAGTAATACCGGCAGAAAAGCGAAAAATACGCAGGATATTATGATTTTTTCGAAAGGTAAAGCAAGAAATATGCGTATTGATACGAAGCGAACTGCGCAATCAGGTGAATTAACTTATATGAGCGGTTGTAAAGGAATGCTTCCTACGATGTTTGATGTACAACCGGTTCCTAGAAAAGAAAAAATTCACCAAAGCGAGTTGCCGGTATCGTTATGTGAGCAAATTTTAGAGTTCCTGACATATGAAGGAGAGGTAGTTTTAGATTCGTTTGCTGGCAGTGGAGTTGTTGGTGAAGCTGCACTTAACCTGAAAAGAAACTGTATTCTGATAGAGATATTAAAAGAAAATATTCAGAAAATTAAGAAGAGGTTTGAGAACAATATTTTGATGCAAACAGTAATGGAGTGGTAGATAAATGAACTTAAAAATGGACGATAAAATAGCAGAGCAGTATAAAAGTAATTCTCAAAAGATACGAGTAATAACGGAACAGTGGGTAAACAGTAATTTATTCTGCCCATATTGTGGGAAGGAGCATATTGCTCATTTTGAGAATAATAGACCGGTTGCTGATTTTTATTGTCCAGATTGTGCAGAAGAATATGAGTTAAAAAGCAAGAATGGAACAATTGAGAATAAAGTAAATGATGGCGCGTATGAAACGATGATACAAAGAATAGAATCTATCAATAACCCCAATTTCTTTTTTATGAACTATAATAAACAAGATATGCAGGTTAGAGATTTTTTGATGGTGCCTAAGTATTTTTTTTTACCGGAAATTATTGAAAAAAGAAAACCGTTATCGGATACAGCAAGAAGAGCCGGTTGGGTAGGATGTAATATTGTATTGAAGCAAATTCCTGAAGAAGGAAGAATATTTATAGTAAAAAATGAGATTGAAATACCACAGGAAGAAATAATTTCAAAAGTAAAAAGAACAGATTTTATAAAGCAGTACAAACTTGATGCGAGAGGCTGGGTTTTAGATGTTTTAAATTGTGTAAATAAAATTGAAGGACGAGATTTTAATTTGGAACAGATGTATAGATTTGAAGATGTCTTGGCAAAGAAGTATCCAAACAATAAGCATATTAAAGATAAGATACGACAGCAGCTTCAAATATTAAGAGATAAAGGAATTGTAGAATTTAGAGGAAGGGGAAATTATCGAAAAATATAGAAGAAGTTAGCCTAAGAATTGAATAGAAGCAGTGCATAAGTGAACTGCTGCGGTGAAAGAAGCGTTTTTAAATACATGAGAACAACTTTACAATTAAGAGTTTGAATGATTGCTGCCAAGATAAAGGTTGTGGATTGTGAATGATATATTGCTACATTCATTTATTGTTATGGTAATTGTAGTACATTTTCAGTTTTTAAGGTATATAGATAAAATGCAAATGGAGGTAAGCTATAATGAATAAAGAAAAGTTTTTTCATGAAATGTATGGAGTAGTAAAAGATGGTATCCGTGATGGAGCAAACAATAGATTAGTTGAAGAAGTTTTGAATGAAAGGTGGCTGAATATTGGATATGCTACGGAGGCGATGATAGAGTCGGAAGTTGGCGAGGAACAGGTGCAGAAAATGCTAATGAAATATTGGGATTTACGTCCAAGTGAAGTCAAAGAAATATATGAAATGTCAAAAAATAATTATACTCGTAGTCAAAGATAAATAATGAACCATAGGAATGTGAAATCAGTTTGTTAAAATGCAATCACATATAATCAGATTATAATCAAGAATGAAAGAATTTATCAAGAAGTAAATCATTGTAATTAATATCGGCAATAATGAAATTGGAGGTGAAACAGTGGTAAGTAAAGAATATTTTGGAGAAGATAAAAATATTGAATTTAAGAGAGAAATTCCTAATAAACATGAGAAATTTCTTAAGGATATAATTGCATTTTCTAATAGTACTGGGGGTAAGGTAATCTTAGGAATTGAAGATGAGACTTGCGTTGTATATGGTATTGGAGAGCAGAGCCCATTCAAATTATCAGACGCTATTTCTACGATGATTTCAGACGCATGCACACCGCAGATTGAACCAGATATTACTATTAAAACGATAGAAGAAAAAACTGTCTTAGAAATTGATATTGCACCAGGTAAGTTTAGACCATATTATCTTGCAAATAAAGGAAAAGAAACAACTACTTATATTAGAATTAATGGTACAAGCAGACCAGCAGATGCAAGAAAATTGCAGGAATTGGAACTGGAAGGTCAGGGAATATCTTATGATTCTTTACAGGATATTGGGAGAGAATATGATCAGAAGAAGGCATTAGATTTATGTATTGATATGAAGCAGACAGCGATAAATGCATGTAAAACAGAGGAAGAGAAAACATCTATAAAAGAGATGACGATTGAAAAATTAGAGGATTTCGGATTGTTATGCAAAGTTGGAAGAGACAGATATCCAACACATGCATTTGATTTACTGACTGAAAATCATAATAAGGCAGCAAAAATTCAATGTGCCCTTTTTAAGGGAAATTCAAGAGATATATTTATAGATCAAAAGGAATTTACTGGTCCAATACAGGAACAGGTGGATGAAGCGTATCAGTTTGTTTTGAGACACATAAATATGGGGGCAAATATCGAAGGATTATACAGATCAGATGTCTATGAACTTCCGATTACAGCTATTAGAGAGATGATTGCTAATGCTGTTTTGCATAGAAGTTATTTGGATAGATCCTGCATTCAGGTCTGTATTTTTGATGATAGAATCGAAGTACTTTCACCAGGAATGCTGTATGGAGGTCTTGATATTGTAACAGCGAAACATGGAAAATCCACTTGTAGAAATGAAGCTATTGCAGAAGCTTTTCATTACATGAAGATTGTTGAGGCATGGGGAACTGGAATTCCACGAATTATTAATAGATGTAAAGAATATGGTTTGCAAGAGCCTTTATTTGAAGAACTTGGTGATGGATTTATGGTTACGATGTACAGAAAACCAACCAATCAAACCAAACCAACCAATCAAACCAACCAATCAAATCAAAATGAGATGCTACAAGAACATGAGTCTGATTTTAGTGATTTAGAAAATAAGCTTATTGAATTATTAAAGATTCAACCCAATGTTACTACGAAGGAAATTATGAAAAAACTGGAGATTACAGATAATCAGGTAAAGTATTATGTGAAAAAATTAAAAGACGATGGCAAGATTAAGAGGGTTGGGACAAATAGAAAAGGTTCATGGAAGGTAATGTAAGTATTAAATAATGGGATTGAGAAGGGGGATATTATGTCGGAATTATATAATGTATCATCAGTTAAAATAAAAGGTGGTATTTTTGAGAAAGAAACAGAACTGCCTATTTTTGCTAATGCCAAAAATAAACCACGATTTTGTTTATTATATGGAAAGAATGGAACTGGTAAGAGTACAATTTCTAGAGCATTTAATGAAATAAATGATAATAAAAAAACGGGAAACTATGAAATTGAATTGTTAGATAAGGATGGCAGTAACATATCTTTGAGTGATGAAGATAAACAATCGGTATATGTGTTTAATGAAGATTTTATTGAACAAAATATACGGATTGAGCAAGATGGACTTAATGCAATTGTGGTAATGGGTGCAAAGAAAGATATTGATGACAAAATCAAAGAATTAAGACCACAGTATGAGAAAAGTGAAAAAGATTTTGAAAATCAGAATAAAAAATGTGCAGATTATTTAGATTCAAAGAATGTAAGCTCGCCTCTTTATTATGAAAAAGAAATGATAAATCTCTTGAAAGGTGATGAAAATTGGGCAGGAAGAGATGCATATATAAAAGGTAATGTAAAGCGTAATTCATCTGTTGGAGTAGAGACTTATAAGCAGTTTATTAATTTATCTACTGTAAAAACTCGTGACGAGTTAATTGTCGAATATGCTAAATTAAAGATTGATTTTGAAAATGCAAAAAATGGTGGCAAATCTATAACAATACCAGTAAAAACAAAATATGATTTTAATGATATTGAGGCGCAGGCTAGACAGTTATTAGCAGAAAAAATTGAAAAACCGGTACTGACAGAAAGAGAGAAATATTTGATCTCTTTGCTTAAGAAGGAAGATGGTTTATGTTATTTACAAGGAATAAAAAGTTATTTTAGTGTCGAGGGACATAATCAATGTCCATATTGTTTACAAAATGTAAGTGAAGAATATGCACATGGAATGGTTGAAAGTATAGAAAAGATTCTTAATAAAAAAGTTGAAAATCATCAAAATAGTATCGGGAAAATAGTACCGTTGACTTATGAAATTGATTTATCACAGTATAAAGAACTGGATGAAAATGTTATTAAAAACTGTAAAGAGAAGTTACAAATAGTAAATGAGGCTGCGGAGCAGATAAAAGAAGCTTTGATTGAAAAAAGTGCGAATGTTTATGTTCCAATAGAATTGCCAAATATCAAATTGAAAGACAAATATGATGAGTTAATCTTGGCATTGGAAGAACTTGAGAACAAAAGGACGGAGTATAATGCGAAGGTTACTAATCTCCAGCCGTTTGTTGAGAAACTTAATGAAATAAATAGTTTGATTGCAAAATACGATATTGAGAATTCATATATATCATACCAAAAGCAAAAAGAAGAAAAACAAAAAGAAGATGAAGCACTGAATACAATGCAGAGCAAAATGCAATCTTTAAAAAAACAATTAGATGATTTGGAAGAGGAAAAGAAGAATGTTCGAATTGCAATGGAGGCAATTAATGATGATTTGAAGTATATTTTCTTTTCAAAAGAACGCTTGAAAATAGATTATAAAGAAGATAAGTATGTTTTATTTTCACATGGAAAGCCAGTAGAACCTAATAATGTATCAGTTGGAGAACGAAATGCAATTGGCTTGTGTTATTTTTTTAACAGAATTATGGAAAATAGAGATGAGTTAACAGTTTATAATAATTCATATATGTTAATTATAGACGATCCTGTTTCGAGTTTTGATATGGAAAATAGAGTGGGAATATTATCCTATTTGAAATATGAGTTAAATAGATTTGCATTAGGATGCAAAGAATCTCGTTTTTTGATTATGACACATGATTTGCAGACGCTTTTTGATAGTAGTAAATATGTGGAAGAAATACTGGAGCGATGTGCAATTACATTTAATGGACAAGCTGGGCAAAACAAGAAATGCGTAAATATACTGGAACTTAGTGACTTAAAAGTTACACCGTCAAATCTATTGGGAAGACATGAATATACAGCTTTATTGGAGATGATGTATGATTACGCATTAGATGGGAATGCAGAGTATTCGATGATTATTGGAAATGTAATGCGAAAAGTTCTTGAGGCGTTTGGAACATTTACATATAAAAAAGGAATTGATGAATTATCAACAAATAGTGATATTCTTGACGGATTACCTGAGATTTATAAAAAATATTTTGAGAACCTTATGTATCGGTTAGTTTTAAATGGTGGTAGTCATTTAAAAGACAAAACTCAAACTATCGATGATATGAATTTTTATGATTATATTTCGGATGAGGAAAAACAGAGGACTGCAAGAGATATCTTGTGCTTTTTATATAAACTGAATCCAAAACATATTGCCGCTCATTTAAAAGAAAAAAGTGATGTTGAGATGAAAATAACAGAATGGTGCCAAGAAAATATAGAAAAATAACCGTTGATAAGGAATATACAGGCAGTCTTGTCACATTATTACAAGATAGAACAGATTTTGTAAGAAATAACTCCAAGAAGGCATGGCGTAAGGTTAGCGACGGCAGAATTGAAATGCCAGATTATCCTGATCGAGCAGTGCATGAAGGCCTAGTGAATGCATTGATTAACTTAAAGGGCAAAGGACCGGCGGCTAGATATGTTATATTTGATGGATTGAGTGATAATTGAGTTTTGGGTAAAATAAAACTCAATTAAAACTCGTTATAAAACACAGATGTATGAACAGATACAATGATGATTATTTATTAAGTATTTGCTTGATATTTTTAGTCAATGATAGTTAAGAGTTTAGTTGAGTGCAAAGCATTGGTAAGATTAATGTCACAAGTAAGACGGTATACTATCAATCTATGTTAATGCTTCGAGTTTCTATCGAGTTTTTTCAAAAAACTCGATAGAAACTTGGAAAACAATTTAAGATATAACCTGTTATGCAGACTTAATTAAATTCATTCATAGCGTCCACATATTCCTGTAATCCATTAGGTTTACAAGCCAATTCAGCATACAGCAGAGGATTCTCCTGTGCCAGCCGGTATAGATACACAATGTCATCAGGTGTATCAAGCAAGACAGGTGAATTATATTTTTCACAACTGATAGTAAGAGGCGTACCGGTATATGTATCAGTAATGGTATTAATGATAACTGAATCTGTATTAGGTTCATACATACCAAACAGGTAACAACGGTTATTTTGTTTCATGGTGTTCTCCTTCCCACAGATACTTAGCACCATCAAGAA
>ENA-ORKW01000041-ORKW01000041.1-human-gut-metagenome-genome-assembly--contig:-NODE-41-length-79388-cov-6.62526_pt1 | contig 79388 bp, 71 predicted proteins | sample MGYA00243062_ERZ508813 | MGnify/ENA primary metagenome ERZ508813 (study PRJEB26277, sample SAMN04329846) | human gut metagenome | biome: human-associated habitat | host: Homo sapiens | place: USA...
TTTTCTAATATATTATAGATATCGTCTATATCTGAATAAAACATTTCATCTCTATCCAGTACTTCATCAACAATAAATGCCTTTACCCAATGATACATGTTCATATACATATCAAGCCTTTTCTTAATTTCATCAGCTTTTTCTTCGCTCTCAATCAGACTTATATGCTCATTGTATTCCAAATGTGCTGTTTCTGTATCAGTTATTATATTACTAATTTCCCTTATATATTGCTTAGCATTAGAATTTTTAAATTCATTTCGTTCTTTTTCATCTATATATTTCTCAACTAAATCATTAACATCATTAATACTCTTATATTTATCTTCTTTTACAGCTTTTTTAACTTTTTCTTCTTTAGACTTACCTTTTGCATGTATATTTTCATCATAAAAATTTTCAACGCAACCTGTAATTAAATTCCAGTTACCACTCATAAAACATGATAATGTCTCATAAAAATCTTTTGATATATATATTCTTTTCTCATCTAATTCATCATATTTATTAACGATATCTTTCAGTTTTCCAATTATATTGCCTTTTTCTGTTTCATCAATAAACGCATTAACAGCATTATATACGCTCATATCATCTTCAAACATTTTAGGTACTTCAAATGAAGTTGATGTATACGCAAGGATTTGCTTATGCAGCTTACGCATTTTGAATAAATTGTAATTATTCTTTGTCTGCTGGCAATAAAGATTCATATGTGCATTAACCACACCACATATTTCATTGTAAAAGTCTATTCCTGACTGAATTAATACCATGTTATAAAAATCCGGATTAAATATCTGATTCAATTCCCAATCACCCATTTTATCCTGATTATTTTTTTCAATTACTTCTATTTCATCCAATGCCTTTTCTGAGATTTTCTTATATGATGTCATATTAGCAAGAAAAGTCAAAGAATTTTCATGCACAATTCTATAAGCTATAGATGTAGAAACAGCCTCTTTGGTAAATACATTTTTTCTCTTTTCAAAAAAATCCGTAAAATATGTGCTAAAACCATTAAACAATGCTAATGTTTCCAGTTTGCCAGCTTTGTCTTTAGCATCATATTGATTATAATTTTTAATAAAATCTGGCAGTATCTCTTTCAAAAACTTTGCGTTAAATATATTTTTGTAATTAGAATCTGATTGCAGATGTGTGCATATCTGTTCTCTCATTTTGCTCTGCTCTTTTTCTAATGCTTTCTTATTATCTTTTGATGGACTTGACTGAACCAAATTCATTAATTCAAAAAGCAGAGTAAAATCTAGATCAGTTACACCTGATAATGATTTATCTATATATTCTCTATAATAATCATCCATTATATTTTTTAACTCTGTGCTTTTCTCTTGTCTTAACTCATCTTCCTGTATAAGTCCATTGTGTATTATATGCTCCTGTGTATGCCCAATCGGTCTTAATTCATTCCTTAGTGTCTTTGCTACTGGTGTAACCCCCACAAACTCTCTGTAAACTATGATGCGATTTCCGTTCATATAAATATCCTCCTTTACTATGTTCAATTTTTATAAAGTGATGTAATATATACTCGATTATATTTAAAAAAATAACGCTTCCTATGCGTTACCTTTTAACAAATCACTTTAATCTACCTAAAAGTAGAAATTAATTTTATTATATTAACTTCTTATATATCCGTCAATATTATTCTTTAAATATATTTTATAGATTATATTGACATATTCTCTCTGTATTGTTATTATATATTACACATTGGTGCATCATTTTATATTTTAACTATATCTCACATATGAAACATTTAAGAAAGGCGACATATGAATAATAGCAACCGCACTACTCACCAGAAAGATGTCTCCCTTAAGACTTTCTGGCGTGATAATGAACATTTTGCAGATCTTTTCAATGCTACTGTCTTTAATGGTAAACAGGTGCTTAAACCTGACAAACTTACAGAAATGGACACTGATGTCTCTGCTACAATTCATTCCAAAAGTTACAATGAATCTATTACCAGAAACAGAGATGTAGTAAAGAAGATGTCTGATGGCGTTGAGTTCAATATTCTTGGTCTTGAGATTCAAGACAAGACCCATTATGCCATGCCTCTAAGAACTATGACTTATGATGCACTCGGCTACATAAAAGAATATAATGATATCAAAAAACATCATAAGCTGAATAAAGATTCTTTCAGTTCTCATGAAGAATTTCTTTCTGGAATTAACAAGTCTGACCGTTTCCACCCTATAATAACGCTCGTTCTTTACTATGGTGAGTCGTTATGGGATGGTCCTACCTGCCTGTCTGACATGATGATTTCCATGCCTGATAATATCAAGGCTTACTTCTCCGACTATAAGTTAAATCTGGTTCAGATACTTGATTCTGATAAATATACATTTTATAATGAAGATGTAAGAGATGTGTTTAATATTATAAGGAACATATATAATGATGATTTCGATTCAATATATCGTGAATATGAATCCCGCAATGTAGATATTGATGTAATGGAACTGATATGTAACATAACCTCAGTTCCAAAGCTTATGGACTTATGTACAGATACTGAACAAGGAGGGACTGTCAATATGTGTGAAGCAATGAAACGATTTCAGGCTGAATGTGAAAGCAAAGGTATGAAAGAAGGTATCGATTCCGAAAAAGTCAACTCTATCATCTCCATGCTAGAATTCGGCATAACCAAAGAACAGATATTAACCAAGTACACTAAAGAGGATTTAGAAAGAGCAGAAGCTGCTATCGCTAATGAGAACTAACACCATACTAATAATATTAAAGCCAGTTAATCTAGCAATTAAGATTAACTGGCTTATTTTATCTGATACTTTTATAGATTTCTGGTCTTCTGTCCCTGAACAGGCCCCAGCTCACGCGAAGGTCGGCATCTGCGTCAAGGTCGGATTCCCCATAGACAATTTCTTCCTTGTCTCTTGATGCATGTGTCACTATCTCGCCTGTTGCATCTGTTACAAATGAAGAACCATAGAATACAAGTGATGATTCCTGATGACCGTTGGCTTCAGACGGTGTAACCTTCTCCTCACCGATACGGTTGGCAGCTACTACAGGAACTATATTGCACGCTGAATGTCCCTGCATACATCTTCTCCAGTGCGGCATGCTGTCAACCTCAAGAATCGGCTCTGAGCCAATCGCTGTCGGATAGAAAAGGATTTCTGCTCCCTGTACCGCCATTCCTCTGGCTGTCTCTGGAAACCACTGATCCCAGCATATTCCTACTCCAATTCTCGCATATCTTGTATCCCACACCTTAAAACCTGTATCTCCCGGTGTGAAATAGAACTTTTCCTGATAATAATGGTCATCAGGAATATGTGTTTTTCTGTATATTCCAAGAACACTTCCATCTGCGTCAATAACTGCAACAGTATTATAGAACACATTTATATCTCTTTCATAAAAGCTTATTGGAAGCACAACCTGTAACTCGGCTGCCACTTTCTGAAAATGTTTCACAGCCGGATTGTCATCAACAGGTGTTGCAAATGCGTAATAATCATAATTTCTCTCCTGACAGAAATACTGTCTTTCAAAGAGTTCAGGAAGCAGTATTATCTGTGCACCGTTAGCTGCCGCTTCACGAACCATTTTATCAGCCTTTGCAATGTTCTCTTCTACCGACCGTGAACACTGCATCTGTATACCTGCATACTTTACATTTCTCACACTATTTTACCTCCGGAATCTGTTGTGTAATACAGTGGATATTACCTCCACCGACTATTATATCTCGCGCATATATCCCAACTATCTTTCTGTCTGGAAATGCTTCTTTAAGCACATTTATTGCAAGGCTGTCCGCCTCGTCATCAAATTGCGGCACTATGACTGAGTCATTGGCAATATAGAAATTAACATAAGACGCAGCAAGACGCTCGCCTGCTTCTCTCATGTCCTCGCCTTCCTCAAATTCAAAGCCATTAAGTTCTTCCTCAGTTATGCACACCGGTTTCTTAGGAATAAGCATTTTTCTTACTTTAATGTGTCTTCCTTTGGCGTCAGTTACATTCTCAAGAACAGAAAGACAAGCCTTGCTCATCTCATACTGCGGGTCATTCTCATCATCTGTCCATGCAAGCACGACCTCTGCGGGTGCTGTAAATGCGCATACATTATCCACATGTTCGTTAGTCTCATCATTATATATTCCACATGGAAGCCAGATTATCCTGCTTACATTGCAGTACTGCTTTAATTTATCCTCAATCTGTTCCCTGCTAAGCTGTGGATTTCTTCCCTTACTCAACAGACAGCTTTCAGTAACAAGCATTGTTCCTTCGCCATCTGTATGTATTGAACCACCTTCAAGAACAAATGGTGCTGCATTATATCCCTGACAGCCAAGATAAGACATAAACTGTCCGGCTACAAGGTTGTCATTGTCCCAGTCCGCGTACAGTCCGTCATATGTTCCGCCCCACGCATTAAATTCCCAATTAATTCCACGCAAATCACGCACTTCATATGGTGTATCCACATTTCCACTCACAACGAATGTAGGACCTGTATCTCTTGCCCATGCATCGTCTGTATCCATGACTACAAGCCTGACCGTTTCCGGGAGCATCTTTGCTGCTTCCTCTTTTCTACCTTCTGATACAATCATGTATACCTGCTCGCTTTCACTGATTACAGACGCTATCTGTGCAAATGCTTTCTTAGCCGCCTTTGCTCCATAAGCCCAGGAACCCGGTCTTTCTGGCCATATCATAATGCAGCCCTGATGTCTTTCAAATTCAGCAGGCATGCGAAAACCATCTGCTGCCGGAGTACTGTTAATATAATCCATATCTATAATCTCCCTTTGAAATCTTCATAGCCAAAATGCTTCCATACCTTACATTCTCCATCACTATCCATAATTACAATATCCGGCAGTGGGATTCCGTTAAATGTATTGTTCTTAACCATTGAATATATAGCCATATCTTCAAATACGAGTCTGTCCCCGACATTGATTTCCCTGCCGAATTGATAATCACCTATGATATCTCCTGCAAGGCATGTATAAGATGACAGTCTGTATCTGTATCTTCCATTCTTCGCCGGTTTCCATATACCTTCTTTTACATCCATATCAAAATCAATCTCTATGTCCTTATCAATTCCATACTCATCTTCCATGTCCGATATTTTCAATCCACCACGAAGAGGCGGTGTATATGGCATTTCCAGTACATCTGGCATATGACACGCTGCAGATGCATCAAGTATAAGAGTTGTTATTCCATTTTCAACCTTATCAAGCACTGTAGTCACAAGATATCCTGCATTAAGTGCAACAGCTTCCCCCGGTTCAACATACACCTGTACATCATATTTCCTTCTTACATTACTGATACATTTTTCAAGAGTTTCAATGTCGTAATCTTCACGGGTTATATGATGTCCGCCACCAAAATTAACCCACTTCATATCTTTCATGAGAAATCCGAATTTCTCTTCAACAGCCTTTAATGTTGCCTCTAAGTCATCTGAATTCTGCTCACATAATGTATGAAAATGTATTCCTTCCATACCTGATAACACATCAGATTCTTCCTCAAGTGCAGCTTTCAGGTTCTTAAGTGTAACTCCAAGTCTGCTGCCCGGCGCGCATGGGTCATATATTGCATGGTCACCCTGTGTAGAAAACTCTGGATTAACTCGAAGTCCAAAGCTTACTCCAGCCTCAATACATCTGGCTTTATGCTTCTTTAACTGTGAAACTGAGTTAAAGACAACATGGTCACATATATTCACAAGCTCATCCATATCCTCATCAGTAAATGCCGGTGCAAATACATGATTTTCTTTTCCCATACACTCAGCACCAAGTCTGGCTTCATATATTCCACTTGCCGTAGTTCCGCTTATATATTTTCCAATCAGCGGATATTCTGCATATGCTGAAAATGCTTTCTGCGCCAGCAGTATGTGGCAGCCGGTATCTTCTTCTACTTTATGAAGTATCTCAAGATTATGAATAAGCATTTTTTCATCTATTACATATGCCGGTGTCTTTAACTCATCAAATCTCATAATTAACCTCTCTTTTTAGTCTACTAAAACAGGATTTTCATCGACAACCCATGGGAGACCGTACTTATTAAGCGCATCCATGTATGGATCCGGATCAAATTCATCTGTTGTGAATACTCCCGGCTTGTTCCAGAGTCCCTTTGCAACAAGCATTGTACCAATCATAGCAGGTACACCTGTTGTATATGAAATAGCCTGCGAACCTACCTCACGGTAACATTCCTGATGGTCGCACACATTGTAAATATACACCTTCTTCTCCTTGCCGTCTTTGATACCTGTGAAGATACAGCCAATATTAGTCTTACCTACTGTTCTTGGTCCAAGTGAAGCAGGGTCTGGAAGAAGTGCCTTTAAGAACTGGATTGGAACAATCTCCTGTCCGTTGAATTCAACCGGGTCAGTTCTTAACATTCCGACATTCTCAAGGCATTTCATATGTGTAAGATAGCTCTGTCCAAATGTCATGAAGAAACGTATTCTCTTAACATGCGGAATATTAGCAGCAAGTGCCTCTATTTCCTCATGGTGAAGCAGGTACATATCCTTCATTCCTACTCCCTCAAAATTGTACTCTCTCTTTATTGACATAGCAGGAATCTCAACCCAGTGACCATCCTCCCAGTATGAGCCTGGTGCTGATACCTCACGAAGATTAATCTCCGGGTTAAAGTTAGTTGCAAACGGATATCCATGGTCGCCGCCGTTGCAGTCTAATATATCAATTGTATGTATCTCATCAAAATAGTGTTTCTGTGCATAAGCTGTGAATACGCTTGTTACACCCGGGTCAAAACCAGTTCCTAAAAGTGCTGTAATTCCGGCTTCTTTATATTTTTCTCTGTAAGCCCACTGCCATGAGTAGTCAAAATATGCTGTAAATCCAAGACGCTTGCATCTCTCCTCATATACCTTTCTCCACTCAGGATTGTCTGTATCCTCACACTCATAATTAGCAGTATCAACATAAGGAACTTTACATGCAAGGCAGGCATCCATAATCGTAAGGTCCTGATATGGAAGTGCCACATTAAGAACTACATCCGGCTTGAATTCATTGATAAGTGCAATAACCTCATCTGTGTTGTCAGCATCAACCTTTGCTGTTGTGATGTTAGTACTTGTCTTTCCCTTCAATTCGTCTGCTAATTTGTCACATTTGCTCACTGTTCTACTCGCTATGCACAGGTCTGAAAACACCTCGCTCACCTGACATATCTTGTGGATTGCTACTGAAGCAACTCCTCCGCAACCAATTACTAATACTCTGCTCATCTTTCTTCCTCCTGTTCTAATAATTCTTCAACATACTTCGGCAGCATGAATGCACCTGTATGAAGATTAGTTGTGTAATATTCTGTATGTATATTTCTTCTCTTCCACTCTGCCGGCTTAAAATCCTTAAGCGGATGATATTTCTTTGACGCAAATCCAAACAGCCAGTATCCTGACGGACTCGTAGGTATATGTGCCTGATACACACGGCTTATTGGAAATGTATGGAATACCTTTCTGTGCATGCTTCTGCATGCATCCTCATCCTCATCATAGAAAGGACTTCCATGCTGGTACACAAGTATTCCATTCTCCTTAAGCGCCTTATAACAGTTACCGTAGAATTCTCTTGTAAACAGTCCCTCACTCGCACCAAACGGGTCTGTTGCATCATTAATTATAAGGTCATACATATCCTGCTTGGAGCGTAAGAACCTTAATGCATCTGAATTATAAATGTGTACTCTCTCATCTTCTAATCCTGATGCCGTCTCTGGAAAATACTCCCTACACACATCAACAAACATGTTGTCCTGTTCAACTATGTCAATATTTTCGATATTGTCATACTGCAACAGTTCCTTTGATACACCTCCGTCACCGCCACCGATTATCAATACATTTTTAACATCTGGATGGACTGACATTGGCACATGCACCACCATCTCGTTATAGATGAAACAATCCTGTTCTGAAAATATAACACTTCCATTAAGTGTCAGGAATTTTCCGAACTCTGGCGACTGAAATACATCTATTCTCTGATAGTCGCTCTCGCCAGAAAACAGTTGTTTTTCAACCCTGATATCAAACTTCACATGTGGTGAATGAAGTTCTGAAAACCAAAATTCCATAGAAACTTTCTCCCTTCTATATTTGACCGATTGAACAAATCGGACATTTACATTCTTAATACATTCAGTGTCTGCAATGTTGAATCTTCCATTCCCTGCATTGAACAGCCCTTCTCTACTGAATACTGAATATAGTCTATTATCTCGTCTGTGATTTCTTCACCCGGCGCAAGTATAGGAATTCCTGGCGGATATGCCATTACGAACTCCCCTGATATATGTCCTGCTGCCTCACGGATTGGAACTTTAATCTTATCGGCATAGAAGGCTTCCTGTGGTGAAGCAAGTACCCTTGGAAGCAGCATTTGTCTGTCTACTTCAAAGCGTTTTTCTTCTTTTGAATACAGACGGCTGATTTCAGCCAATGCTCCGACAAGTCTTTCTATATCCTGTATTCTGTCACCAATTGATATGTACGCCATTATATTTCCAATGTCGCCGAATTCTATCTGGATATCATACTCATCTCTTAAGATATCATACACCTCAATTCCATCAAGTCCGATATCCCTTGTATAAACACAAAGCTTGGTAACATCATAATCATAGACTGTTCCACCATTAATCAGTTCTTTTCCGTATGCATAATAACCGCCTACCATATTAATCTCATCTCTTGCATACTGTGCCCACTCGCTCACCTTTGCAAATGACTGTCTGCCGCGCAGGGCAAGATTTCTTCTTGATATATCAAGGCTTGTCATAAGAAGATATGACGCGCTCGTTGTCTGCGTAATATTAATAATTGTCTGTACATAATCAGCATTCATACCATTATTGGTAAGAAGGATTGAACTCTGCGTAAGCGAACCGCCTGACTTATGCATTGATATTGCTGCAAGGTCTGCTCCTGCTTTCATTGAATTCATAGGAAGGTTGTCACCAAAATACAGATGCGTTCCATGTGCCTCATCAGCAAGCACCTTAAGTCCATATGAATGTGCTATATCACATATTCCTTTAATGTCTGAACAGATTCCATAATATGTAGGATTGTTCACCAAAACCGCCACCGCATTCGGATGCTCCTGTATTGTCTTTTCAACCTGCTGCACAGTTACTCCTAGCACTATTCCAAGCTTTGCATTAATTTCTGTATTAAGATAAACAGGAATCGCACCACACAGAATCAATGCATTAATTACGCTTTTATGCACATTTCTTGGAACGATAATCTCATCTCCAGCCTTACATACAGATAACACCATGTTCTGTACTGCCTGCGTTGTTCCTCCTACCATGAAAAATGCGTGTTCTGCCCCAAATGCCTCTGCTGTGAGCTCCTCTGCCTCCTTAATAACAGAAACAGGGTGGCACAGGTTATCAAGTGGCTTCATTGAATTAACATCTATTCCAACACATCTTTCTCCAAGTAAATCTACCAGTTCTGGGTTGCCTCTTCCTCTCTTATGTCCCGGAACATCAAACGGAACAATTCTTTTCTTTCTGAATTTCTCAATTGCTTCGTAAAGCGGCGCACTCGCCTGTCTTTTTAAGTCCATAATATCCCCCTGTTCTCATTGCTGCCTATGCTTCTATTCTCATCGCTGCTCGCGCTCGCAGCTTTATTCCAGAGCTGCGCTCTGTCATTGTCGCGGCGCTCCTCGAATATCCGTGAAGAAATCCCAATTCATGCAAGCATGATTGTGATTTTTCACTTCTATTCTCATCGCTGCTCGCGCAAAAAGGCGTGATTGATTTAAAATCAATCACGCCTGTATAATCATATTCTATCTTCTTTTTGATTACTGTATTGCCAAATACAGAAAATCTGACCTTTCAGAGTTTATCCAAGTAAGTCACTGTTACCGCTCTTATTGACCGTTTCACAAGATGATATGCTCTCTCGCATGATAATTTTAAAATCAACTTATAAAATTTGAGCTTCTAACTCAATCAATAATGTGTGCCCTCGTCACACTCGGCAACCGACCCGCCCGTCCGCAAGGCTTAACATGTAAACATGTGGTCTGTATTTGCGATATCTTTTTATATCCAAAATACCTTTAAAATATAATATAACTATCTGCTGGTGTCAATAACATTTTTTATATTTACTCCATATTTTACCTGAACTTTTCGGATATATTACAATTATTACCCCTGAAACCTAAAGACATTATTTCCTTTTTATTTGTTACCATACAACTTCCGTGCTACCGCAAATGCTTCCTCAGGAATCCCCATTTCTCTATACATTTCCTTCCAGTCTTCTGTAAGTTGTCCTTTTAATTCAAGCTGTGTTTTCCTGTTTATACCTGAAAATACCCCAAACCATTTACGGACATCCGGATTGCTTTTGTAAAAACTGCCACCCTCACGCTTTATCTGCATGTCCATAACTGCTGTTATCTGTAACATAAGATGCAATTCACCGGTTACATCAGACGCCTCCATGAGAACATCAGGTCTTTTGTTGTAAAAGTCCATAAAGTACTGCATAGCACCCTTTGTATCCTCTTTTGCAAGAAAAGACGACAAAACTGCTTTCAGCTCCCTTGTTTCGGCTTTTTCGCCAACCATTCCAACCTTGCATTCCTTTACATTGATATTGTTTACTCTCACCCACACAAGCAATAAGAATTCAGATATAAAGCCAAACACACGCCTGTGGTATGAATCCTTATCAGTCTCCATATCAATGCGTTTCTGAACCTCAAAGAATATCGTAAACAGCCACTCAGCATATTTATCAAAAAGCTCTTTAGAAGTGACTATCATATTTCCAAAATATGTCTCATTGCCATTAACAAGCTGTATAAATGTATCATAATACTCGGGATATAATTCCTTAATAACTTCACCTGTCATGTCAAGCGCAGTTACATTATGATTAGCAGAAAATCCGTAATGATATGAATTATTAAGAACGACTCTCTTGGTTGTAACAAGTTCGTACTCCTTAAAAATCTGCTCATACTGCTTTTCATTCATAATATGCTCGTTCTCATCAATAAGATATCTTCTGTAATGGCATGTTCCAACATAATTAATATCATGCACATTTTTCCATATCCAGTATAATCCTGTAAGTTCACTGTAATAACCGTTAAGAGCCGATATATTATCTCCTGTATCGTCCCGAAGATACCCCAGTGGTGAATTAATGGCTGTACCTACCTGAAGCGGCACATACATATTATCATCAGGCTTTGTAAAATGTTTATGTGTAAGTGTGTAAATTGTTAAGTCCATATTCACCCTTTATGCCAGAAATCCACTGGCTCATACTCCTGCAATTTTGCAAGAAATCCAAGTTTTCCAAGCTCCTCCTGAATTAAATCCAGTGTCTGTTCGTCATCCGCAACAATTGTATGATAATGATATCCTGATGTCACATTCATCAATAGGCTGCTCTTTCCATTTGCAATTTCCTCAAGATATTTCCTGATATCACGCCTTGAGTGAATATTCATATCTGCTCTTATAACACCATATACCTTGTGATATACGAAAACATCTCTTATCCAGCCACCCATGTCAACTATTGCTCCGAGTTCTGCTTCCACCTCATCATCTCCATGTTTAACCTTAAGTATACGGCTGTATTCCTGCTTATCATTAAGCACATAGCCTCTGTTAGTTGAGAAAACATCTATATTCTTCGCGCGGATAAGCGCTATATCCTGCACTATAACCTGCCTGCTTACATCTAATATCTGTGCAAGCTGTGTACCCGGCACAGGACTTGACGAATGTTTTAATATATCTACTATCTGATTTCTTCTCTCTTCTCCATTCATTGCTACAACTCCCCAGTTCACCCCGACAATGATTACTCCTGTACAGGATGAAGATTTTTTAATGAAATGTCCATAATTGGTGCAGAATGTGTAAGTGCACCACTTGATACAAAGTCTACACCAAGGTCAGTAATTTTTGCAATGTTTTCTTTAGTTACATTTCCAGAAACTTCAACTAAAGCTTTTCCACCAATTATATTCATAGCCTCTCGCATATCCTCATGACTCATATTATCAAGCATAATAATATCTGCGCCTGCCTCAACAGCTTCACGCACCATTGAAAGGTTCTCAACTTCAACTTCTATCTTTCTTACAAATGGTGCATATTCCTTAGCCATTGTAACTGCCTGCTTAACTCCGCCTGCAGCACCTATATGGTTATCCTTAAGGAGTACTCCGTCTGTAAGATTATATCTGTGGTTATTACCACCTCCGATTCTGACAGCATACTTCTCAAATATACGGTTATTAGGTGATGTCTTTCTTGTATCAAGAAGCTTTGTCTTAGTTCCTGCAAGCAGCTTCGCAACACCATTAGTATATGTCGCAATTCCACTCATTCTCTGGAGATAATTAAGTGCTGTTCTTTCTCCACACAGAAGAACTCTTATATCTCCTCTTACAACTGCCATCTTCTGACCTTTCTTAACCTCATCCCCGTCTTTTGCAAAAAATGTAATCTCTACATCTTCATCAAGCAGTTCAAATGTTCTTGCAAATACCTGCAGACCACATATTATTCCGTCCTGCTTGCATATAAGCTCGACTTCTCCAAGTTTTGGTTCTGGCATAACACTGTTAGTTGACACATCCTCACTTGTAATATCTTCTTTAAGTGCTCCAAGAATGAGCGGATCCACATTTAACTTTAAAGTAACTTTATCAAACATATCATTTCTCCATTTCTATATATTATGCGTAATTCTTCTTCTGGCTTTCTTCATAGGCTTTATCTGCCTCTTCAATCTTTTTATTGACTAATTCTGCATATTCTCCGTCAATTTTCGACTCATCTGCATATTTTTCTGCATCAAATGTATCAAAATATGTAATCTCATCCTGTGTCGGTTTTACAACTGCATTTTCAGTAATATCAAGCGCTGCCCTCTTTGCAAACACAAGACTTTCAAGAAGTGAATTGCTTGCAAGCCTGTTTCTTCCATGAACTCCGTTGCAGGCTGTCTCGCCTATTGCATACAGGTTATCCATTGTTGTTCTGCTCTCATGGTCTACCTTAATTCCTCCCATGAAATAGTGCTGTGCAGGAACAACCGGAATACACTCTTTTGACGGGTCATATCCCTTATCAATACAATACTGCACTATATTAGGAAAATGCGTTTTTAATTCTTCTTCAGGTATTGTCCTTAAATCTTCCCATACAAAGTCTGTATTGTCCTTTGCCATCTGTTTTCTAATCTCTTCTGTAAGCAGGTCTCTTGGTAGCAGCTCATTAACAAATCTTTTTCCATTCTTATCATAAAGCTTTGCGCCTTCGCCTCTTACTGATTCAGATATAAGAAAGCTCCTGTCTTCCTCTTTGTCAGAATAAAATGTTGTCGGATGAATCTGGACATAATTAATATCCTTTAATTCTACTCCATGCTTTATAGCAATTGCAATTGCATCTCCTGTAAGATGTCTGAAATTCGTTGAATGTCTGTATAAACCACCAATTCCACCTGTAGCAAGTACAACATCTGAAGCTTCTACCTTAATAAGCTCTCCATTTTCTGTCCTTATAACCGCACCAAGGCATCTGTTATCTCTGCTTATTATATCAAGCAGTCTTGTGTATTCCATAATTGTCACATTTGGAAGAGTTCTCACCTTCTCTAACAGATGGCTTGTTATCTCTTTACCTGTAATATCTTCATGGAATATTATCCTGTTAGATGAATGAGCTCCTTCTCTTGTGTATGCAAGACTTCCGTCAGCCTCTCTTGCAAATCTTGCTCCACAATCGACAAGATCTTTTACTACATCTGCTGATGAACGGATCATTATTTCAACAGATTTCTTATCATTTTCATAATGGCCGGCTTTCATTGTATCTTCAAAATAACTGTCGTAATCTTCTTCACATTTTAGCATACACATACCGCCCTGTGCCAGAAATGAATCACTGCTCTCACAATCAGACTTTGTTATCATAAGAATCTTCTTATCAGCAGGCAGATTCATTGCCATATACAGACCAGAACAGCCACATCCGGCTATCAGCACATCTGTTTTAATTGTATTATTCATAGGATACCTCCATTCTTTCTGCGCATACTACAATCTTACTTTGCAAGCTCAAGCATTCTTGTAAGTGGCTTCATTGCTTTCTTTGCAACTTCTTCATCTACAAACACTTCATTATTTTCCTGTTCAAGAACATCAAGCACCTTATCTAAGGTTACCATCTTCATGTTGACACATACCTGGTCAGGCTTTAATGTATACAGTTTCTTGCCAGGTGCCTTTTTTCTTATCTCACCAAATACACCATCAACTGTTGCAATTATGAATTCCTCACAATCTGTATCTACAACATAATCAATAATTCCTGATGTACTGCCTATGTAATCAGCATATTTTAATACTTTCTCTGTACATTCAGGGTGTGCTGCAAGCTTTGCCTGTGGATATTTCTTCTTAGTTTCAACGACCATATCCTCTGTTATCGCGACATGTCTTGGACAGAAGCCTTTATTAAGAATCACATTTTTCTCTGGCACCTGCTTTGCAACGAATCTTCCAAGATTCTGATCAGGAATAAAGAAGATGTTTTTATTAGGAAGGTTCTTTACTATCTTTACTGCATTTGATGATGTCACACAGACGTCTGAATAAGTCTTTAGCTCTGCCGTTGAATTGATGTAACAGACAACTGCAAGGTCATCATACTGTTCACGCATCTTAAGAATTTCTTCCTTAGTTGCCATATGTGCCATTGGACAATCAGCCCCCGGCTCTGGCATAAGCACCTTCTTTTTCGGATTAAGAATCTTAGCACTCTCACCCATGAACTCAACACCCGCAAATACTATAATATCCTGTTCTACCTTAGTAGCTACCTTGCTAAGATAGAATGAATCCCCAACATAATCAGCAACTTCCTGAACATCTTCATCTACATAATAATGTGCAAGAATAACTGCATTCTTCTCTTTTTTCAACTTTAAAATATCACTTGTAACTGACATATTGCTTCTCCAATCGTTAAGGTTTACATATGCTTGACTTGCGTTTTACATACATTGTGCTAGAGTATACCACGAATGTTTACATGTGACAAGACAGTTGTAAAATTTTCTGTACAGTTGGGATTTGGGTTGCTCTGCTGATTTCTCTGGTATATTTTTCTATTAAGCTGTTATTTTGCCTACGCATACTTGTTAATCACGCAATTGCGTAGGTTTTATTTTCTCACTTCTTATGAACTTTATTGCATAAAACCTACCATCTTTCTATTTTCTATCGTTTGCGTAGGTTTTTTCTCACTAAAAAAGGAGCTTCATCATCGATGAAACTCCTTTTTTGTAAAATAACACCTACACAATCTACATTTTGATATTAAATAGTAGGCTTCTTAATATGATTTTGTATCCTTACTGCCTATATTTCACCTACTCAGGCTTATTAATAATGCAGTTGCGTAGGTTTCTCCAGCCATTCCAGTCCTGAACAGCCCTATCATAATTACATATCTTCCTCAATATGTTCTCTTCCCTGTGCGATTATGCTTCTTACATGATCGTCTGCCAGTGAATAGAATATTGATTTACCTTCTCTTCTGTTCTTAACCAACTTGTTCTGTTTCAATATTCTTAGCTGATGAGATATTGCAGACTGTGTCATATTGAGAGCCTGTGCTAAATCACATACGCACACTTCTGCCTCAAATAATACATACAGTATTCTAATTCTCGTTGAATCACCGAATACCTTGAACAATTCTGCAAGGTCGTATAATTCATTCTCATCTGGCATTGTTTCATTAACTATCTTTAATAAGTCCTCATGTATTTCTATTGACTCACAGCATTCACAATCTGCCATTATATTACCTCTTTCTTTATAAGTTCTTTACGAATAATGCTCTTATTGCATTGATTACAGCAATAACCATTACACCTACATCTGCAAATATTGCTACCCACATGTTTGCTATACCTATTGCACCAAGCACCAGACATATAAGCTTTATGCCTATTGCAAAATAAATATTTTCATAAACAATACGTAAGCATTTTCTTGATATCTTAATTGCCTTGGATATCTTTAACGGGTCATCGTCCATCAATACTATGTCAGCTGCTTCTATAGCGGCGTCACTTCCTAATGCGCCCATTGCTATTCCGATATCTGCTCTTGAAAGTACCGGTGCATCATTGATACCATCACCTACAAATGCAAGCTTTTTCTTTGATTTCTTATGTTCTAACAGCTCCTCAACCTTAGAAACCTTATCTGCCGGAAGCAGTTCACTGTACACTGCATCTATATTTAATTCTTTAGCTACAGCATCTGCTACATTCTTTGCATCACCGGTAAGCATTACTGTCTTACGTACTCCAGCTTTCTTAAGTTCTTCTATAGCCTGCTTTGCATGAGGCTTTAACAAATCTGATATTAGTATAAGTCCTGCATATGCCCCGTCAACTGCCACATGAACCTGAGTTCCGGCCTCGTTGCACTCTGCATATTCAAGACCGAGTCTTCTCATAAGCTTTCTGTTACCTGCAGCCACTTCTCTTCCTGATACATTAGCCTTAACACCTTCACCACTGATTTCCTCAACATCTGTAACTAATGTCTTGTCAATCTCTTTTCCATAAGCTTTCTGTAAACTCTTGCTTATAGGGTGTGTTGAATAGCTTTCTGCAAATGCAGCATATTTTATAAGTTCATCTTTGTCAATAGTGTTATTATATACACCACTGACCTCAAATACTCCCTGTGTCATAGTTCCTGTCTTATCAAAGACAACAATGTCTGTCTCTGCAAGTGCTTCAAGATAACTTGAACCTTTTACAAGAACACCCTGATTACTTGCTCCACCGATTCCTGCAAAGAAGCTGAGCGGAATACTTATGACAAGTGCACAAGGACAGCTTATTACTAAAAATGTAAGCGCTCTGTATATCCACATTCCCCACTGAGGAGATACTCCTAAGAATATCATGCTTACAAGTGGTGGAATTATAGCAAGTGCCAGCGCACCGTAACAGACTGCAGGTGTATATATCTTTGCAAATTTACTGATAAAGTTCTCTGAACGCGATTTCTTGGAACTTGCATTCTCTACAAGATCAAGTATCTTAGATACTGTGGATTCACCAAATTCCTTAGTTGTGCGGATCTTAAGCACACCTGACATATTAATGCAGCCGCTTATTACTTCATCACCAGCCTTTGCCTGTCTTGGAAGGCTTTCACCTGTAAGTGCACTTGTATTAAGAGTTGTATTACCTTCTTCAATAATACCATCAATAGGAACTTTCTCTCCCGGCTGGACAACAATAACTGTACCAACCTCTACTTCATCAGGATCTACCTGCTCAAGCTTTCCATCAACTTCAATATTGGCATAATCAGGTCTGATGTCCATAAGCTCACTTATGTTCTTACGGCTCTTTCCAACTGCAATATTCTGAAACAGCTCACCAATCTGATAAAAGAGCATAACCGCAATTGCTTCTGTAAAATCACCATCATCTACAAGTGCAATTATAATTGCACCTACAGTTGCAACTGCCATAAGGAAATTCTCATCAAATACCTGTCTGTTAAGAATTCCCTTAATTGCTTTCCTTAAAATATCATATCCAATAACAAGATAAGGAACCATGTACATTATAAAAAGAACAACCGTAGGAATATCAACAAATGTGCTTATCACCTTAAAAGCAATCATAAGGACTGCTGCGATAATGATTCTTGTAAGCATCTTTTTCTGCTTTTTATTCATATTCTACTCCAATCTGCCAGAACAACTCTCACGGCTTTCTATTACAGATATATCTCACAATCATCTTCTACTTTCTTGCAGTTCTTAAGAACATCCTGCATAACAGCCTTAGGATCCTGTCCTTCTTCAAATTCAACAATCATCTTAAGTGCCATAAAATTAACTGTAGCATCCTTAACACCTGCTGTATTCTTAGCTGCATCTTCCATCTTATTAGCACAGTTTGCACAATCAACATCAATCTTATAAGTCTTCTTCATAATATTCTCTCCTTAAAAACATTAAATAATCAAAATTCTTTCATATGAACATTCATTCATATGTTCATTTTCATTATAACACCTATAAAACTTCTGTCAACAAGAATTCACTATATTTTTCCGCAAACATTTTATGTCCTTTCTCATCTAAATGCTGTCTGTCAACTTCACTTGGTTCAGCAGCACCAGCGGCATCAAAATAATAAAATCCATTTTCATTTGCTATTTTTTCATATTCCCATGCAAGCTGCCTTGAAACATTTTCAGAACTTTCATTAAATTCAGGATCAAAGCCTTCTTCACCTACACCTTTTCCAAGATGAATCGGAGAAATTATAACTATCTTTGCATGTTCTCCTGCTGTCTTGTTAGCCTTTCTTGCAACTGCCTCCATTCCTTTTGCAATTGTCTTTGCATCAGCATGAAATTCAGTCTTGCAGTCATTCGTACCAAGCATTATAGCTATAACATCTACCGGCTTATGTGATTCAACAACTACTCCAATAAGATCAATGCCCTTTCTTGCATCTCTTACAGCATCTGGAAATATAGTTGTTCTTCCGCACAGTCCCTCTTCAATAATATTATATTCATTTCCAAGAAGATTAGCTATTCTGCCTGTCCATCTTACATCATAATCATATCTTCCTGATTTATCAGGCTTATATCCATAAGTATTAGAATCCCCAAAAAACAAAATATTTTTCATTGCCACATCCTCCCATGTAATATCTATCATTGTTCATTCCATACTTGTTTAGTATGTTTATATGTTATTACCTGCATAGTGATTTGTCAACAAAAAATTATTATAAAAAAATATAATTACTCACCCCGCCAGTAGGTTGTGTCAGTCTATATTTCCAAGTGGCGGTCTGTCAGAATATAAGCTTGATTTTTTATGAGCTGTGTGGGAGTTAGGGCTGCTATATACAAAAAATCAGTGCCAAAAAACACGTTCAAGCGTAGCGCGTTGTTTTTTAGCACTGTAATAGATTCTGTATATAGCAGCTCTTACTCCCACTAAGCGAATAAATCATGAAAGCTTGTGTTCTGACAGACCACCACTTGGAAATGTCCGAACCTAACACAACCCTACTGCTCTCTTTGCAAGCCTGTCAGCCTCTTCATTTCCTTCCACCCCTGAATGTCCCCTGACCTTCACGAATCTGATATTAATTGAATCCCTGACAGATGTAATATAATTATAATATTCTATTGTTCCTTTTTTGTTTCGTTTCCATTCTCCCACAGCCCATGCCTTGATACCTGCATAATCATAGAATATAGAAATATCTTTAAGTCCAAGCTCTATTGCTTTTTTTACAGCGGCCATGCTTCCAAGAATCTCTCCTGCAACATTACGCATTGAAGCCATCTCTTTATCACTGCCATTGCCTGACAATTCATATCTTACGCCATCATGCATAAGAAAACCGCCATATCCATACACTCCGGTTGCAATATTAAAAGAACCATCAACAAATGCATAATCATTGTCAGGCATTACATCTTCCATATTGCCACTTCCGGTCTTTCCATTAATCTCCTGTACAGCTTCCCTTCCCATATAAGCCTTCGCCTCTTCCATAGACATGAAGCTCTTATATTCGGCAGCTGGAAAACCATGTACATTCTTCTTACATTCGTCCCATGTCTGATATATTCCGGGAACTTTACCTACACGCACAGCATAATATTTCTTAGCCATATATATTTCCCTATTCTGATTAATAAACTCGGATTACTCCGGCAATCTCTTTTACCACTGAAAGTCCATTAAATACTGTCATTGCATCATTAAAATTCTTCTCTGCAACAACATCTGTAATAATAACCAGTTCAGCAACACCGTCCTTACGGCTCTTCTGGACCACCTGCGCAATACTTACATCATTGTTTCCAAGAACACTTGCAATGTTAGCAAGAACCCCCTGCTTGTCTAATGCTTCTATTCTTAAGAAGAATTTGCTCTTAGTTTCAGATATATCCTTAACAGGAAGCTCTTTGTAGCATGAGCAGCCAATCTTGCCACATGAGCCATGAACTATGTTACGGCATACATCTATAATGTCCCCCATAACAGCAGAAGCTGTTGGCATCTGACCTGCGCCCCTGCCCATAAACATAGTATCATCACTTGCCTCACCATGAACAAATACTGCATTAAATGAATCTCTTACTGTAGCCAGAGGGTGATTCTCGTCAATAAGCATAGGATGAACCTTAACTTCTATTCCATCCGGTGTATTTCTGGCAAGTCCAAGAAGCTTGATAACATATCCGAATTCCTTAGCATACTTAATATCTTCTGCTGTAATCTTAGTAATACCCTCTGTATATACCTGATTAAATGTTACCCTTGAATTAAATGCGATTGATGACATAATAGCCATCTTTCTTCCTGCATCATATCCTTCAACATCTGCTGTAGGGTCTGCCTCTGCATATCCTAATTCTGTAGCCTTTGCAAGAGCGTCCTTGTAATTCATTCCTGATTCAGTCATCTTTGTAAGGATATAATTAGTTGTTCCGTTAACAATACCAATAATCTCTGTGATATTGTTGCCAGCCATGCTCTGCTTTAATGGTCTGATTATTGGAATTGCTCCCGCAACAGCCGCCTCAAACTGAAGGTCAGCATGCATTTTGTCTGCCATTCCCATAACCTCTTCACCATGCTCAGCAAGAAGATCCTTATTGGCAGTAACAACCTGCTTTCCAGCCTCAAGTGCCTCAAGAATATACTGCTTTGCAGGAGTAGTTCCACCCATAAGCTCTATTACAATCTCAATATCCTTATCTTCAATAATATCCTTCCAGTTGTCAGTCAGTAATTCTCTGTCAATTGGATCACGGTCTTTATCAAGATTTCTTACAAGAACCTTCTTAACTACAAGTTCTGCACCCGTCTTACTAATCACATCATCTTTCATACTCTGACATAACTTGTATACACCTGTTCCAACTGTTCCTGCTCCTAATATAGCCGCATAAATCTTTCTGCTCATTACTTTGTACGCCCTCATTCCTGTTTATTATGTTAAGTTTATTATATTAATCTGTGATACATTTATTTCATATCTACAGCATCAACCTGATCCTTAAAGTTCTTTATAGCCTTCCCAGCCTTCTTTGTTACAGATACAATTCTCATAAGAGATATAAAATCCCATAACCCCTCTATCATCAGAGCAATTCCAATAAATACTATAAGTGCTGATGATGTTGAAAATGGATTCAATAATGCAATGATGCCAATAACAACCATTACAACTGCACCTATAAGCTCAATCCACCATTTGTCTGACTCAAGATGGTAGAAATCCACAGCATACTGAAGTTTAAGGATTCCATCAACAATAATAATAATTGCAAGTGCTGTTCCTAAAAAAACCGCAATAAAACCTGGTTTAATCACGAAAAACATACCAAATGCAAGAAGCGTAACTCCCTGTACAAGACCATATGATCCAAGAATCTCACTTCCCGCAATCCTGAAATAATTGATAAGTCTTAATACTCCCCAGACACATAAGGCAACTCCAATTCCTTTACATATGATTTCCTGGGATGCTGTTGGAAATATTACCAGCAGTAAGCCAAGAACAAACAATGCAATTGAAACAATAATAATCTCAAACTTAATTGTCTTTAACTTCTTATAAATACTGTTCATATGCTCCATCTCCTTTTCACTCATTTCAAAGTTCCGTAGTTCTTTTGTCTTTTGATTATACACAAAAAAGAACATCACTTCAAGACATGCATTTTTCTGCACTTTAATCTGTCTGTGATGTTCTTTATTATTATTTAATATTAAGTTAACATATACAGATTACTCTGCTCTTGACATAGCCTGCTCGTAGTCTCTTGTTCCAACCCAGATTTCCTTAGTATATGGACACTTCTTCTGTTCAATAGAGCGCTTGATAATAACCGAAATACATACCACATTCGCTATTATTGCAAGCATTGCAACAACTCCCTGTGCTGTCGGGTTAGCTGTTATACCAAAGTTGGCAATTGCATCTCCTGCACTTGCACCTGTAGTGTGACATGTAATTGCTGCGTTATAAAGATCAAGTGCCTTAACACCAGCCTTAGTTGCTCCACCATATAATGATGGCAATACACTGAATGTATTGCTTAACTGGAATAATGGTAATACCTGTGCAAACATGCACCATGTCGCAAGTGTCATGGCTCTGTTCTGAATCCATCCACCCTTATTCCATAATGCATTAGCAAATGTAGGAGCAAGAAGAAGAGCTACACCACAGTACCATGTATGTGTTGGAAGATTACAATATGTATACTCAAAATTCCAGATGTCATAAGCAACGATAAACCATATTGTCATATCCGGCCAGAGCATATCATCCTTTTTCTTAGATGAGTAAATTCCCCACCAGCCTGTCATACAGAAGATATTAATAAGTCCTGCAATTCCATTAACAATATTCCACCAGCCACCATAAAGGAATACACCTTCATTAGATGCCCACCATGCACCAGAAAAATCTCCAGTAATCTGGTAAGCTCTTATGGCTGATTCAAAATCAGATACTACCGCAATAAGAATATTAATAGCAACAATTACGAATGGCCAAGGTTTAAACCATTCTTTCTTTCCAATTCCCCACTTATACTTAATCATGAGGAAACCGACAACTCCGATATCTGCTGCATAAAGCTTAGCATAATGGAACCATCCGTTCATATACTCATATGTCTGATTGCTGTGACCGCCAAACAGACCTGCCTGAATTGTTATGAAATAGATTGTGAGTACAGCCGGAATGATAACGAATAACACGATACCACCAATCTTAGTACGACGACCTATCTCATTAAGAATTACTAATCCTGCAAACACAAGCACCCAACCCAGTAACTGAGTCATGGCTGTGCTGCCATAAAGTTGAAATAACATTGTTCACGCCTCCAATCGCTTGATTGATTTTATAAGTATTTTACACTTTTTTAATAAATATTTCAAGTAAAAATGATAGTCTATATGGGCTATCCTAAACATTTTAATATCTGCGATTTCTTGTTGTTGACAACTGCAAGGTTTTGCAAGGCCGAACGAATATTTTTCTGAATCACTGCCGCCCTTATTCCTTCGAATGGTTTAAGAAAGCTGTTAATTCCAAGTTCTTTAGCATTCTGTTCCAGTCTTGTAATTGAAGTAAACGCTGCAGACCACTGTGTATTATTAAGTGTCTGTTCTAGTCTTATGAAGTCATAACACGCCATATATTCCCTTACATCCTTTATATATACGGTCATAACAACTTCATTCTCTATATCTTTATCCTTGAATTTTGAATTAGAAATATCTATTCCGAGTCTTCTAAGATTCGCGATTATTTTCATCAATACCTGTTCGCGGACTGACATACTAACACTTCCCCTCACACTCAGCTTTCTTATATATTCTTGGCAGTACATTATTATGCTTTAGTTTTACTTTTTCCTTCAGGAATAACATATATCCATATAAGTGAACTTACAAACAAAAACATTGGATAAAACAGCTTTGGTAGAATCTGAAATGCTGTAATGCTATATCCAAGCTCTGAAACCGCTGATATGGCAACCAGCATCTGAGCACCATATGGTATTATTCCTTGAAATATACATGAAAATGTATCAAGAAGCGAAGCCGCTTTTCTTGGAGTAATATCATAATCATCAGCCATCTCTTTTGCAATAGGGTTAGCCATTACAATAGCAACTGTATTATTAGCTGTAGCAATATCCATTGTTCCAACTAAAAGTCCCATTCCAAGCTGTCCGCCTTTTTTCCCTTTAAATAATCTTCTTATTCCATTAAGTAAAGCATCAAATCCACCATATTCTTTAATAAGTGAACACATTACAGATACAAGAACTGCAACCATACATGTCTCAAACATTCCTGACGCACCACTTCCCATATTAAGAAGCAGAGTCTCCAATGTAACCTCTCCCATAACAAGCATAATAACTATTCCCGAAATAATACCTGTTATAAGTACAACAAAAACATTTACACCAATAATTCCACCCGCAAGTACAAGCACATATGGAATAATCTGAAAAAGATTATATGAATGTGCAATCTCACCATGAATATCTGTACTAAAAGAAAGCACAAGAATTATAACAAGGGTCACAATTGCTGCCGGAAGTGCTATCCAGAAATTCTCCCTGAACTTGTCTTTCATGGCACAGCCCTGACCATTACAAGCTGCAATAGTAGTATCTGATATAAAAGAAAGATTGTCTCCAAACATTGCACCACCCATGACAGATGCAACACATAATGCCATACTAAATCCTGATGCTTCTGATACCGCAACCGCTATTGGTGTAATAAGTGTTATTGTTCCAACAGATGTACCCATTGCAGTAGATACAAAGCAGGCAACAATAAAAAGTACCGCTACTGCAAACTTTGCAGGAATAATGCTTAACATAAAATAAGCTACACTCTCTGCACTGCTTCTTCCTACAACTCCGACAAATATTCCGGCTGTAATGAATATCAGAAGCATTGTAACAATGTTCCTGTCAGCCAACCCTTTTGCCATTACATCAAGCTTTTCATCAAACTTAAGCTGTGAATTCTGCATGCACGCTACTAATATTGCAGCCATAAATGCAACAATAATTGGTACATTATAAAATCCCATTGGAATCTTCATGACATATTCAAATATAATTCCGGTTCCAAGATACAACACAAGAAAAACAAGTATAGGTACCAGCGCAACCGGATTAGAATTCCTATCCTTTTTCATAATACCAATTAATCCTCGCCCATCTTAGCAAGCTTGGCAGCCTGGTCGGCAGCGATACATGCATCAATAATATCCTGGATGTCTCCATCCATAATCTTGTCAAGCTTATATAATGTAAGACCAATTCTGTGGTCTGTTACTCTTCCCTGTGGGAAATTATAAGTTCTTATCTTCTCAGCTCTGTCACCTGTACCAATCTGGCTTCTTCTTGCATCTGCCTCTGCGTCATGTGCTTTCTGAGTCTCAATGTCATATAACTTGGCTCTTAAAAGCGCAAATGCTTTCTCCTTATTCTGTATCTGTGACTTCTCTGTCTGTGAATAAATAACTATTCCTGTTGGATAATGAGTAAGTCGTACAGCAGAATCAGTTGTATTGACACACTGTCCACCATTACCTGACGCTCGCATAACATCAATACGGATGTCCTTCTCATCAATGTGGATATCAACCTCTTCTGCCTCTGGCATAACAGCTACAGAAGCAGTAGAAGTCTGTATTCGTCCGTTAGATTCAGTTACCGGGATTCTCTGTACTCTGTGTACACCAGATTCATACTTCATAATAGAGTAAGCTCCCTGTCCCTTAACCATGAATTCTACTTCCTTCATTCCACCAATACCGGTTTCATCGCCACTTAATACTTCAACCTTCCAGCCTCTTGCCTGTGCATAGTGTACATACATTCTGAAAAGCTCTGCTGCAAAAAGTGCCGCCTCTTCTCCACCTGCACCCGCTCTGATTTCAACAACAATATCCTTATCATCATTAGGGTCTTTAGGTAAAAGAAGAATCTTTAATTCATGCTCTAATTCTTCTACTCTTGCCTTAGATTCATTAAGTTCTTCCTTCGCCATCTCTTTAAGTTCTTCATCTGTCTCTTCATCAAGAATAGCAAGACTGTCCTCAATATTCTTCTTACAGTTCTTATACTCAGTATAAGTTTCTATAAGTGGTGCAAGACTGCTCTGTTCTTTCATAAGCTTTCTGAACTTTTCCTGATCATTAACCACATCAGGATTACCAAGTTCAGCCGTTATATCTTCATATCTGTTGACTGTATCTTCAAGTCTGTCAAACATACGTGTCACTTTTCCTTTCTCTCTCTAACTATATAATTACTTTCTGCCCATAACAACACGGTCAAGGCCAGCAAGGTCTTTTACAACCGTTATATCTCTTAAACCAGCCTGCTTCATTATTTCAGAAACATCTGCTGCCTGTTCGGCTCCTATCTCATAACACAGGTATCCGTCTGTCTTAAGATATTCTCGTGCTTTCTCAGTGATTTTCCTATAAAACATAAGTCCGTCCTCTGTTCCGTCAAGTGCAAGCAGAGGATCATGTAAACGGACTTCATCCTGCAGAGTTTCTATAACCTTAGTTGGTATATATGGTGGATTGGATACTATTGTATTAAATGTAATATCATTACCCAATTCGCCAAATAAATCACTAAGCATAAAATCAATATTATCAGCCTCGAGATTATGCTTATTCTTCTGTGCAACTTTAAGTGCCTTTTCAGAAACATCTACTCCAAGCACCCTGCTTTCTGGAAACTTCTTAGCAAGAGTAATCCCAATGCAGCCTGAGCCTGTACACATATCAAGAATATTATCACCATTTCTTGTAACCTTGATTACCTCACCAACAAGCACTTCTGTATCAGGTCTTGGTATAAGCACATCTTCATTCACTTCGAATTCATATCCATAGAAATATGCTTTTCCCAGAATATGCTGTAGTGGAACATGCGCAGCCCTTTTATCAATATATTCTTCATACAGCAGAAAATTCTCTTCTGACAACATGCTGTCACCATTCACAAGATAAAAAGTTCTTGTCATACCATTAATGGCAGATAATAATTCAAAACTATCATGGTCTGCATTATCGACGTTATTATCTCTAAGTCGCTTTGCCCCCCATTTTACTGCTTCTCGAATTGTCATCATAATTATCTGTCTTCCAGCCTTTTCTGTTTAAACATAGGAACATCCTCAGGATACTGCTCTTCTTCCGGCTCTTTTCCAGTTTCAAACTCAAAGCCCGCAACTACCTCTTCCTCTGTAAGTTCCTCTGCTTTATCATCAGCATTATAATCATTTGAATTATCATATACAGTACTTTCTGATTCATCACTTGCTTCATATACAAAAGCAAATGACTCCCTGTCTGTATCGTCCATACCAAATTCCATCTCCCTGCCCATCTGTAAATACTTTTGTTCAGGGGTAAGTTCTGTTTCCTGATTATCTTCTGACTTCTGTTCCTCTATATCAATAGTTCTTGTCTCTTCATTCCCATGAATAAGACTTCCTGATATTGCAAGTTCTGCCTCAGATGCCACAAGTGCTTCAACCGGATTATCGGCTTCTGAATAATATTCAGCAATAAACTGTCTCCAGTCAAATACTTCCTCAACTGCCCTTATGGCAACTTCAATCATATCCATATCCGGCTCTCTTGTAGTAAGCTTCTGAAACCACATTCCCGGTTTACTCAAAACTCTTACAAATGCATTATCATTCTTTCCTGCCCATCTTATTACCTCATAAGAAACTCCTGCAATTACAGGAATAAGCAGAATTCTTATAAGTATCTGCAGTGCCGTATTATCAACTCTTATAAATATAAAAAACACAATACTTATAAACATTACAAAGAATAAGAAGCTTGTTCCACATCTCTTATGATATCTTGAACTGTTCTTTACATTCTCTGGTGTAAGTCTTGCACCATTCTCAATGCAGTTGATACATTTGTGTTCAGCACCATGATACATGAAAGTCCTTTTAATATCTTTCATCATGGATATAAGTAAAATGTATATAACAAATATTAATAATCTCACAACGCCTTCTATGAAATTAAGAAGTGTCTTGGAAATTATGTATTTTGATACCAGTCTGGCTGCAAGATATGGAAGAACCATAAACAATCCAATTGCAAAGAATATTGACAAAATAACCGTTACTGCCATTAAAACCGATTCAAATTTATCCTTAAGAATATTCTTGCCAACCTCATCAATCTTAGTCTTCTCCTGTTCTGCCGGATCATCATAAAAAGATGCTGAATAATTAATTGTTGATATACCTGTAACAAGTGAATCAACAAAACTGACAATTCCTCTTATTATAGGGAAATTGAGCCACTGATGCTTTTCTGTTAAATCTCTGCTTTCTTTGACAACAACTTCAATTTCATTATCAGGTTTTCTGACTGCAATAGAATATTTATTCTTATTACGCATCATAATACCCTCAATTACAGCCTGTCCCCCAATTCCTGATGGCTTCATATTACACCATACCTTTCTTAAATGTTTTGTATACATTCAAAAAAAGTTGAGGTCCCGAAAAACCTCAACCTTAATTTCAAAATTAATTGTTTGATACTCCGTACTTCTTGTTGAACTTATCAATACGTCCGCGAGTAGATGATGCCTTCTGCTGTCCTGTGTAGAATGGATGGCACTTTGAACAGATTTCTACGTGGATTTCTTCCTTAGTTGAACCTGTTACGAACTCGTTACCGCAGTTGCAAACAACCTTTGCCTGATAGTAATCTGGATGGATTCCTTCTCTCATGATTTCACCTCTTTACAAATTATTAAGTATTACAATTGTGAATTCCGCCTTAGATTCCCTTTCTGTCCCGATGGGATCTATGCGCATTAGACACAATGACCTCTTTATCTGTCATAAACAGCTTTCATATTGTATCACGATACGACATGTTATGCAAGCATTTTTTCAAAAGAGTTATAAAAAGAAAATATATTTTAAATATAATGGTTCTTAACTACTGTTCTTACAAGTTCCTGATTATTCTTAGTCTTAACAAAAAGATCCAGTATTCTCTCTGCCGCCTCATCTGTTTTTAATCCATTAAGAGCTTTTCTCATTATATCAACAGCTTCCTGCTCTTCACTATTAAGAAGAAGATCTTCTCTTCTTGTACTTGATTTTGCTATATCAATTGCAGGGAACACTCTCTTTTCTGATAGCTTTCTGTCAAGAACAAGTTCCATGTTACCTGTTCCCTTAAATTCCTCGAATACAACGTCATCCATCTTGCTTCCTGTCTCAACAAGAGCAGTTGCAAGAATCGTAAGACTTCCACCCTCGCGCATATTTCTTGCTGCACCAAAGAATCTCTTAGGCATATGAAGTGCTGCAGGGTCAAGACCACCTGAAAGTGTACGTCCACTTGCCTGAACCGTAAGATTATATGCTCTTGCAAGTCTTGTTATACTGTCAAGAAGAATTATTACATCTGTCTTCTGTTCAACAAGTCTCTTGGCTCTTTCAATAACCATCTCTGACACTCTCTTATGTCTCTCTGGAAGTTCATCAAATGTTGAATATATAACCTCAACATTATCACCCACGATTGATTCCTTGATATCAGTTACTTCCTCAGGTCTTTCATCAATAAGAAGAATTATAATATGCATCTCAGGGTTATTCTTAGTTACAGCATTGGCAATCTGCTTAAGAAGTGTTGTCTTACCAGACTTTGGCTGTGAAACAATCATTCCTCGCTGACCTTTACCTATTGGTGATATAAGATCAACCATTCTCATTGCCACTGTACTTGAATTCTTTTCAAGATGAATTCTTTCATTAGGAAAAATTGGTGTAAGACTTTCAAATGCAGGTCTTCTCTGTGCAACTGACGGATCTTTTCCATTGACCGTCTCAAGATACATAAGAGCCGAAAATTTTTCACCAGATGTTTTCATTCTCTTTGGTCCATGAATAATATCACCTGTCTTTAGATTAAACTTTCTTATCTGTGATGGAGAAACATATACATCGTTCTCTCCCGGAAGAAAGTTCTCACATCTTATAAATCCATAACCGTCCGATAAAACCTCAAGTATTCCATCTGCCAATGGAGCATCATGCTCTTGTCTTGGCTGTGCATGATAATTATCTTTCTTATCTTCTTTAACATACTGCTCACTCTTATGGTGTGACTCATCCGATATTCCTGCTACATCATGTTCTGCTCCGGCATCTTCAAAAACAACATCTTCAACTTCTGCCGGCTCTTTCTTTTCTTCTCTTTCTGCTGCAGCAATAATTGCATCAATAAGTTCACTCTTTCTCATTGTTGATATATTTTTTATATTCTTGTCTTTCGCAAATTCGCGTAATACACTGACTGACAATGTTTCTAACTTTGCCTTCATATAATCCACCTCTGTTATTAATCATAGTTTAATGGGAAATGATGCAGAAATCGCATCAAAGATAAACTGATTATACAACGTATTATTCTAAAAGAAAAGACTAAAAATGCTTTTTTTAGTCAGAGCAATATGTTATTATATATAATACTGTTAAAAGCACTAATTATTGAAAGGAAGATTAGATATCATGACTAATGCAGAGAAAGCCTTACAGCTCCATGAAGAGTGGAATGGTAAATTTGAAACAACTCCTAAAATGAAGATTCAGACAAGAGAAGATCTTGCTCTTGCTTATACTCCTGGTGTAGCAGAACCTTGCAAGGTTATTGCCAAGGACAAAGAAGCAGCTTATAAGTACACTATCAAGTCTAACACTATCGCTGTTGTATCTGACGGAAGTGCTGTACTTGGACTCGGTAATATCGGTGCTCATGCCGCTATGCCTGTTATGGAAGGAAAAGCTGTTCTTTTCAAAGAATTTGGTAACGTTAATGCTGTGCCTGTCTGCCTTGATACACAGGACACAGAAGAAATCATCAAAACTGTAGTTAATATTGCACCTGCATTTGGCGGTATCAATCTTGAAGATATATCAGCTCCAAGATGTTTTGAAATCGAGACAAGACTTAAAGAGCTTCTGGACATACCTGTATTCCATGATGACCAGCATGGTACAGCTATCGTTGTATTAGCAGGTATTATTAATGGACTTAAAGTTACAGGCAAGACTAAAGAAGATTGCCAGGTAGTAGTCAACGGTGCCGGTTCTGCCGGAATTGCTATCACAAAGCTTCTTCTTACATATGGTTTCAAGCATGTAACAATGTGTGATAAGTCTGGTATCCTTTCTAAGGCTTCAGAAGGTCTTAACTGGATGCAGCAGTCAATGATGGAAGTAACTAACCTTGAGAACAAGACTGGTTCTTTAGCTGATGCACTCCGTGGTGCAGATATATTTGTCGGAGTTTCTGCTCCTAACATCGTTACAGCCGATATGGTCAAGACTATGAATAAAGATGCAATTATATTTGCAATGGCTAACCCTGTTCCAGAGATTATGCCTGATGTTGCCAAGGCAGCTGGTGCAAAAGTTGTTGGTACAGGACGTTCTGATTTCCCTAACCAGGTTAATAATGTTATTGCATTCCCTGGTATCTTCAAGGGTGCTCTTGAAGGCCGTGCAAGACAGATAACTGAAGATATGAAGCTTGCTGCTGCACTTGCTATTGCAAACCTTGTTCCAGACGATGAAGTAAGTGATGTTAATATCCTTCCTGAAGCATTTGACCCAAGAGTTGCTGATGTTGTAAGCAAAGCCGTAATTGACCATATTGAGAAGTAATTATGCTTCCATATTATTATTCTGTAAGCGAATATCTTAAAGACACTTATGGTAAGAAACTATATAAATTAAGTCTTTCCGGAAACATGACCTGTCCTAACAGAGACGGAAAGTTAGGTACAACAGGCTGTATATTCTGCAGTGGTCATGGTTCCGGTGATTTTGCCGTTAAAGATATTGACAAAGCTAAGACTTTGATATCTAATAAATATTCCGGCAGTGAATATATTGCATATTTTCAATCATTTACTAACACATATGCTGATGCCGGATATCTGCGTGAACTTTTTATGCCTGTAATACTAAGAGACGATATCCGTATCTTGTCTATCGCAACAAGACCGGATTGTCTCGGTGATGACGTCCTAAAGCTTCTTGATGAACTCAATCGCATCAAGCCTGTATGGATTGAATTAGGATTACAGACAATTAATAATTCAACTGCCGACTATATACGCAGAGGATATCCTTTATCCGTATATGATGAAGCCGTAAGCAATCTTCTTTCCATAGGAATTGCACCGGTTGTTCATATGATAATCGGTCTTCCACATGAGACAATAAGCGATTATATTGCTACTGCCCGCTATATATCAGACAGTGGTGCATCGGGAATCAAGATTTCTTTATTGCACATTTTAAAAGATACTGACCTTTACAATGATTATTGTAAAGGATTATTCAAAGCTCTTACCATGGATGAATACCTTGCCGCAATAGGAGCTATACTTCCTGTATTGCCAAAAAGCATGGTAATACACAGACTTACCGGTGACGGACCTAAGAATATTCTTGCTGCACCTTTATGGACAGCTGACAAAAAGAGAGTTCTCAACACACTCTCTCATTACCTCAAAGAAAATATGATTTATCAAGGAAACGATTTATGAACACTGACTCAACCACATTGTACAAATTAATGATTTTATATATGCTGAGCAAAGTGAATTTTCCATTATCAAACACACAGCTTTCATCTTTCATGTTAGATAAGCAGTACACGGATTATTTCACTTTCCAGGAAACCATCAACTCTCTGGTTGAGGACGGCTTTATTAGAGGCTACTCGCATCAGAGCAGCACACATTATACTCTCACTAAAGAAGGTGAAGAAACCATTGCATTTTTCTACACCAAGATATCAACTGCCATACGTGATGATATAGAGACCTATCTGTTTGATAACAAATACGAATTAAAGAATGAAGCCGGAACTGTAACTGACTGCTACAAGCTGTCTAATGGTAATTATATTGCACATTGTCAGCTAAAAGAAGGCGACACAACTCTTATTGAACTTAACCTTAATGTTCCAGTTGAAGAACAGGCAGAGATAATATGTGCAAGATGGCGTGAAAACAGTCAGGAAGTATATGATTATATCGTTCGTAAACTTATGTAAAAAAGCTTTCCGACAGGTGTATATGCCTGTCAGAAAGCTTTTTATTTACTCATTATCTGCCGCTTCTTCCTGTGGCAGTACATATGAATCTATAAGCTGCCATAATTCTTTAAGTCCCTGCTTAGTCTGTGATGAAAAAGGAATAAGAATATCTTCCTGCCTTAATCCAAGTCCTGTTCTTACAGCTTTCACCTGTTTGCTTATCTGGCTTCTCTTAATCTTATCCAGCTTTGTTGCAACAATTACAGGTCTGTAACCGTTATTTACAATCCAGTCATACATCATTCTGTCATTATCAGATGGGTCATGACGGATATCTATCAACAAGAACACTTGCTTTAACTGGCTGCTCTTTCTTAAATATTTCTCAATCATCTTACCCCATTTTGCCTTAACAGCAGGGCTTACATTAGCATATCCATAACCCGGAAGGTCAACAAGATACATACTGTCATTAATATTGTAGAAATTAATAGTCTGTGTCTTACCTGGCTGTGATGACGTTCTTGCATATGATTTTCTGTTCATTAATGCATTAATAAGCGATGATTTACCAACATTTGACTTACCTGCAAATGCAACCTCAGGGAATGAAGTCTCAGGAAGTGTACTTGTAACTCCGACTACTATATCCAGATTAACTTTTTTTATAACCATAATCCGCTGCTCCTTTCATTTAACGCATTAATGCCTGTGCAAATACTTCTATAGCATTATTAACATATATTATATTCATCCCTTCAGTTATCTCTGTGTCAAGTTCCTCTACATCAGACCTGTTATCCCGGGGTACAAAAACATTTGTTATGCCCGCTGTCTTACTTGCAAGAAGCTTTTCTTTAAGACCTCCTATTGGAAGTACTTTACCTCTTAATGTAAGCTCTCCAGTCATTGCAACATCTGCTCTTACAGGAATTCCAGTAACCGCAGACAATACTGCCGTTGCCATTGTAATGCCAGCAGAAGGTCCGTCTTTCGGAGTTGCACCCTCTGGTATATGAAGATGGAATGCATGATTCTGGAAATATTCAGCATCCACTTTATATCTGCCTTTTTCTGTTACTGATCTGATATAAGAAACAGCTATGCTTGCTGATTCTTTCATTACATCACCCATGTTACCTGTAAGCTTGAACTCGCCTTTGCCCGGCATTGTTATAACCTCTATCTCAAGAGTATCTCCTCCTGCCTGTGTCCATGCAAGCCCTCTTACTATACCAACTTCACCCTTTGCATTCTTTTTGTCTGGTCTGTATTTAACTTTTCCAAGATAATCTGTAATATTCTTATCAGATATATTAACTGTTTTCTTTACAGTCTTATCTCTTGTTCCATCAGATGTGAACACTCCGGCTTTGTATAATTCTCTAACCGCTTTTCTTACAATCTTTGCAATCTGCCTTTCAAGACCTCTCACACCAGCTTCTCTTGTATACGAATTAATAACTGTTCTTATAACTTTATCAGTGAACTTTACATCAGATACAAGCAGACCATTCTCTTTAATCTGTTTCTTAATAAGGTGTTCCTTAGCAATATGAAACTTTTCATTAGCTGTGTATGAACCAACTTCAATAATTTCCATTCTGTCAAGCAATGGACGGCTTATATTAGACAGATCATTAGCTGTTGCAATAAAAAGCACATGTGACAAATCAACCGGCATCTCTATATAGTGGTCGACAAAATTAACATTCTGTTCGCTGTCTAACACTTCAAGAAGTGCTGCTGATGTATCACCCTTATAATCACTGCTTATCTTATCTATCTCATCAAGAAGCATGAGAGGATTATTAACTCCGGCATTCTTAAGTCCCTCAATAATTCTTCCAGGCATAGCTCCAATATATGTTTTTCTATGTCCTCTTATCTCAGCCTCATCTCTTACACCACCCAGACAGATTCTGACATACTCCTTGCCAAGTGCCTTTGCAACTGATCTTGCTATAGATGTCTTACCTGTTCCCGGAGGTCCTGCAAGACATATGACAGGTGCTTTTCCACTTCCTGTTATGTTTCTTACCGCAAGTGATTCCAGAATTCTTTCCTTAATATCTTTCATTCCATAGTGGTCCGAATCAAGCACTTTTGCAGCATTATCTATATCTTTGTTATCTTCAGTCGACACATTCCATGGTAGTTCAAGACATGTCTCTATATATGTTCTCTCAACATTGGCCTCAGCATTATTACCAGCAAGTGATTTCAGTCTCTTAATCTCCCTTTTTAGCTTATCCTTTACATACTGTGGTGAATCAAGCTTTTCAACGTCCGCCTCATATTCTTCCGCCTCTGTTATGGTTCCTCCATCAAGTTCTTCATTAATTGCTGCAAGTTCTTCTCTTAATATGTAATCCTTCTGGTTCTTATCTACTCTTTCTCTTACAATATTGCCAAGTTCTTCTTTAATAGTATAAGCATTTATCTCATTTACAAGTAATGTTGCAGCAAATGTATACATCTGCTCATAGTCTTCTGCCTCAAGAAACTGCTGTCTTTTATCAAAATCCATCATAAATTCCTGAGCAAATTCCATCATCAGCTTTTCTGCATCACTATAAGAAAGCCATCTCTTGACTGTATCCTTTGCAAACTTCGGATTAACATGTGCATACTGTGTCAATAGTTCTCTCATACCTACAATTATAGCTCTCGACACCATTTTATCAGGCTTCTCAAATCCTTGCATAACACTTACATCAGCAAGCATCATTCCTGACGCTTCTTCAAATCTATTTACAAGTGCCTTTTCAAGCCCCTCTACCTGAACCCTTAAAATTTTGCCTGGCATCTTTATTATCTGTTTTATCTTAGCAATTGTTCCTACTGTATATAAATCTGCTATCCCTGGTTCGCTCACCTGCGAATCTCTCTGTGTTACAAGATATATAAGTTCATCAGCTGCCATACTTGCTTCTACAGCTTTTACAGACTTCTTTCTGCTCACGTCAAAGTGCATTACCATCCCAGGAAAAACAGTGACATTTCTTAATGGAATAGCTGGATAATGTCTATCATATTTGTTACTCATATATTCCTCTCTATCTAAAAAAACGGACCGTCCATCATGAACAGCCCGCCTGAATTAATTTCATTACTGTGCTTTTTTAACAGCATCTGTTCTGTATTCTAACAGAGGCTTTGCGTTTCCTTCTACAGCTTCCTTAGTTATTATACATTTTGATATTGTTTCATCTGACGGAATCTCATACATTACTTCATTCATGACAGATTCTAAGATTGAACGTAAGCCTCTTGCTCCTGTCTTTCTCTCAAAGCTCTTATGTGCTACTGCCTCAACAGCTTCATCCGTAAACTCAAGTGCTACCTCATCAAGTCCAAAAAGTGCCTGATACTGCTTTATGATAGCATTCTTAGGTTCTTTTAGAATTCTCACAAGTGCTTCCTCGTCAAGCGAATCTAATGAAACAACAACTGGAACTCGGCCTACAAACTCAGGAATAAGTCCAAATTTGATAAGATCCTGTGGAAGTGCCTTATGGAACATCTCACCTATATCATCATTACTCTTTTCCTTAAGTTCAGAGTTGAAACCAATTGAACTCTTATCCATTCTTGATTCAATAATCTTCTCAAGTCCGTCAAATGCACCGCCACATATGAAAAGAATATTGGTTGTATCAATTGGAATAAGCTCCTGCTGTGGATGCTTTCTTCCTCCCTGTGGTGGAACTGATGCTATTGTTCCCTCTAATATCTTAAGAAGAGCCTGCTGTACACCCTCTCCAGATACATCTCTTGTTATAGAAACATTTTCTGACTTCTTAGTAATCTTATCTATTTCATCAATATATATAATACCATATTGAGCTTTTTCAACATCATAATCTGCAGCCTGAATAAGCTTTAATAGGATATTCTCAACATCCTCGCCTACATATCCGGCTTCTGTAAGAGTTGTCGCATCAGCAATTGCAAAAGGTACATTAAGAAGTCTTGCAAGGTTCTGTGCAAGGAATGTTTTTCCTGAACCTGTTGGTCCAAGCATAAGAATATTACTCTTCTGTAACTCTACATCCAGATCAGCCTGTGACATTATTCTCTTATAATGATTATATACAGCAACAGCAAGTACCTTCTTTGCATCATCCTGTCCTATAACATAATCATCAAGGAATTCTTTTATCTGCTTCGGCTTAAGCAGGTTGATATTCATTCCATCAACCACTTCTTTTGCATCTGTCTCAGTTTCAAACTCTTCATCAAGGATATCGCTGCATATTTCTACACATTCATCACAAATGTAAACACCATTATGTCCTGCAATCAGCTTTTTAACCTGATCCTGTGTCTTATTACAGAATGAGCATCTAAGCTTCTCGTCAATATTTCTGCCTGCCATACTATCCTCCAAATCACTATAAATCCTTTAAATAAAGGTTCGCTTATCACACAAAAACAAGGGAGACACCTGCAAATGTATTATCTGCAGGCATCTTCCTTATCATAAGCAATTATTATCTCTTCTCTACAACACTGTCGATAAGTCCATATGCAACAGCTTCCTGTGCTGTCATATAGTTATCTCTCTCTGTGTCGCGTGAAATCTCTTCAACTGACTTGCCAGTATTAGCTGCCAGTATTTCGTTTAACTTATTTCTTGTCTTAAGTATATTCTCAGCAACGATTCTGATCTCAGTTTCCTGACCTCTTGCACCGCCTGATGGCTGGTGAATCATAATCTCTGCATTAGGAAGAGCAAGTCGCTTTCCCTTGGCACCGCCTGAAAGAAGGAATGCACCCATACTTGCAGCCATACCAATACAGATTGTAGAAACATCACACTTGATGTACTGCATTGTATCATATATAGCAAAACCTGCTGATACTGATCCTCCCGGGCTGTTAATGTAGAAATGTATATCCTTGCCTGGATCTTCTGCCTCAAGGAATAACATCTGTGCTACTACAAGATTAGCAGAGACATCTGTTACCTCTTCTCCTAAGAATATAATTCTGTCTTTAAGCAGACGTGAATATATATCATATGATCTTTCGCCTCTGCTGTTCTGTTCAATGACATAAGGTACAAAACTCATTACACAACCTCCAATATACTAAAATGTTTCTTACAACCTCAATTATTTTTCAACAACTGATCCTGTAATAACTTCTATAGCCTTCTGGATTGCAAGATCTTCCTTAATCTGCTTCTTCTCATAGTCGCCCATGAATTCCTTAATCTGATCAAGTTCCATCTTGTAAGTCTCAGCCATCTTCTTTAACTCTGCTTCAAAGTCTTCTTCTGAAGTCTCAATATTCTCAGCCTTAACAACTGCCTCAAGAACAAGTCTTGACTGAATTCTCTTAACAGCTTCTGGCTTCATCTCTTCCATAATCTTGTCTGCAGTCATTCCTGTGTACTGGAAGTACTGCTCAACTGATAAGCCCTGCTGCTGTAATCTCTGTGCAAAATCCTCAACCATTCTGTTAACCTGTGTGTCAACCATAGCATCTGGAATATCCATCTTAGAGTCTTCGATAATCTTAGCGATTGCTTCGTCTTCCTGCTTAGCCTTAGCTTCTCTTGACTTTCTGTCAGCAATCTTGTTCTTTAAATCATCCTTATATTCAGCAATTGTATCAAAATCAGATACATCCTGAGCGAATTCATCATTAAGCTCTGGAAGCTGCTTCTCCTTGATTTCCTTAACAGAAACCTTAAACATAGCTGGCTTACCCTTAAGATCATCTACATGATACTCTTCTGGGAATGTAACATTGATTTCTTTCTCATCACCGATATTCATACCGATAATCTGATCTTCAAATGTGTCAATGAAAGAATGAGATCCGATTGTAAGTGGGTAATCTGTTCCCTTTCCACCTTCGAATGCAACACCGTCAACAAATCCTTCGAAATCAATAACTGTATTATCGCCATCCTTAACTGCTCTGTCTGTTACAGCTACTGTTCTTGAATTCTGCTCCTGAACTCTCTTTAATTCTTCTTCTACATCAGCATCTGTTGCTTCTGTATCAGCCTTAGTTACTTCAACGCCCTTGTACTGTCCAAGCTCAACTTCTGGCTTAGTAGCTACAACAGCTTCAAAAATGAATGGCTTTCCAGCCTCTAACTGTGTTACATTAATCTTTGGCTGAGAAACAAGCTCAAGACCACACTCATCAGCAGCCTTAGCATAAGCATCTGGAATGATTGAATTAGCAGCATCTTCGTAGAACACTTCTGCACCGTACATCTTCTCAATCATCTTTCTAGGTGCTTTACCTTTTCTGAAACCAGGAAGGCTGATCTTGCTCTTATTCTTATTATATGCAGTATTAAGACCTGCCTCAAATTCCTCAGCAGTAGACTCAATAACAAGTTTAACCATATTCTTCTCTTCTAAATTCTCAACTGTGAAACTCATTATAAATTAATCCTCCTATGAACTATGTATTGTTACTATCGTACAACATACCCACGAATTATAACACAACTGTTTTTAGATTACCAGTACTATTTTAAAAAAATAAAAGATAGGGCTGCAAACCTTATATTTACTAATAAACATTCGGATTACAGCCCATTTATCACTTAAGATAATTCGTATTCAGTTGTGAGCACCCCGCAATTACTTACCGCTCATCTGCTCTTCCTGTCTTCTGATCATCTCTTTTACCATGTTACCACCAACTGAACCAGCTTCTGCTGATGTGAGGTCTCCATTGTAACCATCCTTTAAGTTAACACCAATTTCTGAAGCAACCTCCATCTTGAATCTGTCAAGTGCATTCTGTGCTTCCTTCTTAGTCTTATAATTAGAACTTGTTGATTTAGCCATAATAAGCCTCCTTATTAAACACATTTTTAGGTTTAAGCCGAAAAGTTATGGCGCCATAACTTAACGTCTTGATGTTATTATGTGTCCGTTAATACTAATTATTATGACATATTCTGGTTGTTAATTATTAGGAGACATTTTCGTTGTTTCTGTTTCTAAATCTTTGGCTGACGCCGGAATTATGTTCTTATATACATATATCTCATCATATACAGGTGCCCATCTGTATGTTGCTCCTCCAGTGCAGAAAACATACGCATTACCTTTATTAGTTACAGCATAACTTACAAGGCAGCTTCCTGCTTCATTGGTAAATCCTGTCTTACCACCTTTTACTAGTACTCCAGGTGCTTCATTGCCATATATTCTTGAATACATTGTACTTGTAAGCTGTATTCCTTCCGGATGCTGTGCTGTTGCTTTAGTCTTATACTGATATGTTCCAAGTACTTTGGCTCTGGTCTCATCTTTCATGGCATATTCCATAATCATTGCCATCTCTGATGGAGTTGTATACTGTTCCTCATCATATAATCCTGTCGGATTAGTAAAATGTGTATACTTAAGTCCAAGCTCTTTACATTTTTCATTCATAAGCTTTGCAAATTCTTCATTAGAGCCAGCTGCCATTATAGCCAGTGCCTCGGCTGCATCAGCTCCTGATGGAAGCACAAGTCCATACATAAGATCTTCAACATCTACTGTCTCACCTTCAAGGAATCCTGCAACAGACGCTTCTTCCCTGTAAAGTCTGTTAAGCATCTCAAATCCAAATGTATAAGTCTTGGGCATCTTATCTATATTCTCTGATACAACAATAAGTGTCATTACCTTAGTCATTGAAGCCGGATAAATCTTAGTATCAGCAAGTTTCCCTGCTATTATTCTATGATTATTGACATCAAGTAATGCTGCATAAGGCGACGCTATCTGTGCATCAGCTGACAAATCCTGATAATCTTCTGCCATCTGTGCATATATAAGAGGCGGTTCTGTTGGTGCTTCTGTTGGCATCAGTATCTCTGATTGTGTCTCATCTGTTATATCAGAAGCAAATGCCGCTTTTTGACCCAATGTTTTTCTCAGCCCCGATGTTATATTCACAATAACTACTGCAAGCACTATTAAAAATGTTACAGCTGCCATTATAATAAATCTTCTTCTTAAAATCTTCTGTCTTTTCTTCTTCATCAACTGTGATTTTCTTTTTCTGCTGCGGCGTATTGCATCCTCATCGTAATTATCATATTCCATCTTTAAAAGTTCCTCTCGCATAAAATAAACTTATTATATATATTGTGTTGAAGTCCTTAATTGCTCTGCAAGTTCTTCTCCTTTAATAAGTCTTACAAGCTCGAGTCCTAAATCTAGAGATGTACCCATTCCTCTCGATGTTGTGATGTTACCATCTGTAACTACCCTCTCCGGTGCTGTTATTATAACTGCCCCCGTTAACTGCGTTTCAAAGCCTGGGAAAGCCATTGCCTTCTTCCCTTCAAGTAATCCAAGATTTCCAAGAATTGAAGGTGCTGCACATATGGCTGCTATTCTGTTATTCTTCTTATTGTATTCTTTAAGAAGTTCCAGTAAATCCTTGCAATCATAATATGACTTATGACCCGGACCACCCGGAAGGAATAACAGCTCATCTCCTTCAAATACATATTCATCTAAAAGCTCATCAGCCTGAACAATTACCCCCTGAGCACTTTTAACATTAATGTCACCTGTTATTGATATCATATCAGTCTTAATATCCGCTCTTCTTAATATATCTACAACTGCAAGTGCTTCTACCGTTTCAAAACCATCTGTAAGAAATGCACATACCTTCATTAATTATTTCCTCCACTCGAAAAAATATACATACAAATTGATTATACAACAATTTTTTAATTTTACAAACTTATATTTTATAAAATATTAATATTAATGTATTGTGGTTTTAAAAACTATGTGTTATCATCTCAATTAACAAAACAAATCGTTTTTACAACGCGGAGGATAATATATATTATGTTTGATATAATCACTGATTCAGCCTGCGATATTGTTAGAGAATATGCAGAGACACACAATCTTAAACTTGTACCGCTCTACACAACTTTTGATGGTGTTAATTATCTTAAAGAACAATATGACATTACTCATGATGAATTCTATAGAAGAATGACAGACGAAGGCGCATTTCCTAAGTCATCTCTTCCAAGTGTGCAGGATTTTGTTGATGCTATTATGCCAAGTGTGGAAGCTGGCAGACCTGCTATTGTATGTACAATTACATCATACTTCTCAGGATCTTATAACTCGGCCTGCACAGCTAAGGACATTATATTAGAAGACCATCCTGATGCTAAAGTTACAGTTATTAATTCACTGCTTAATTCAGCATCATTTTCACTCTTCATATATCAGGCTCTCCAGATGAGAAAAGCAGGGTATTCATATGAGGATACAATCAAAGTTCTTGAAGCATTAAGAAACGATGGCCGAATAATGTTTACAACAGAATCACTTGAATACTTAAGTAAAGGCGGACGTCTTGCCAAGACTGCAATTACAATCACAAGCAAATTAAGTCTCCGTCCTATCATCGTTATGAAAGAAGGAGAAATTGGGCTCGGTGGATTTACACGAACAAGAAACAAAGGTAAATCTAATGTTATTGACATGATTCAGAAATACATCGAATCAAAGGGAATGCCAATTGAAAACTGGGATATCACTGTTGGCTATTGCACTAATCTGGAAGAAGCTGAGAAATACAGAGATGATGTTGAAGCACAGCTTGGTGTAAGGCTTCTCGAAAGACGCGAAGATTTCAAGACAAGAATCAGTATTATCTCTGGCTGCCATACAGGTCCTTACGCATTAGGAATTGCATGCATTCCTAAGTACACCACTATCAGATTATAATCAATAAAGAAATAAGCGGAATGGTTTGAAACTTCCATTCCGCTTTTATTAACCTACTTACTCATATGGTTCATAATCCAGCCATATATTTCTTCATATATTTCTTCTTTATTAAGTTCATTGCACAACTCATGCCTGCAATCCTCGTAAAGTCTTAAATCAATATCATCAATGTGACCATGATATGAATTATATGCCCTGTAAACGCCCTTGCCGTATTCTCCCACAGGATCATCAAGTCCTGATATCATAAGCATTGGCAGATTCTTAGGAATTCTTTCTATGTTGCGCGGCTTTCTTACATACAGAATCATATTCATAAGTCCTCTGTAACCATTAACCGTAAACAGAAATGTTGTCAATTTTCCGGCATTGTATTCATCAACAACCGCTTCATCTCTTGTCAGCCAGTCATTGACTGTTCTTACATTCTTTATGCGCTTGTTATAAGCACCAAACATAATCTTAGATATCAGTCTGCTTCTGTAACGGTCACCCTTTATAAGTCTTACTACATCAGCAAGCACCTTTCCGGCAAAAACCATTGGTGCCGGCTGGTGTCCTGTTCCCATTACAATAACTCCATCAAGTTCATATCCGTAATCACATATATATCTTCTTGTAACAAACGACCCCATGCTGTGTCCTGCAAGATAATATGGAATACCAGGATACATTTTCTTGATAAGAACTGTAAGATGATGTGCATCCTTTGCAAGTGCCTCTCCCGGATTCTTATCTTTAAAAAATCCCAGATCATCATCCGTGCATACTGACTTTCCGTGTCCAAGATGATCATTTCCAACAACAACAAAGCCTCTCTCTGCCATATATCTTGCAAATCCGTCGTATCTGTCAATATACTCAATCATCCCATGACATATCTGCAATACCGCAACAGGCTCGTCATATTCTGTCTCATCGGGACACCAAATAACAACATTAACAGACGTCTTTCTATCACATGATAGAAAAGAATTGCTTTTCTTCTTTATCATAAGCCATCCTCCTTATCGTTTTACGACATTCTCAATTCCTTCAAATGCTTCATTTCCTATATAATCTACTGACTTTGGCACAACAATCTCACTGATATTCATATCAGAAAATGCTCCATACTCAATTCTTTTAATGCCTGAAGGCAGTTTAACTTCCTTAAGTCCCTTGCAGCCAGCAAATGCATATGCCCCAATTACTTCCACACTGTCAGGAATATTTATTTGTGTAAGACCATCTTTATTATAAAATACTCCCGAAGCAATTGTCCTTACACCATCCGGAATATTATACGTTCCACTATCTATGCTTATCTTGCATAACACACCATTAACAATAATCTCATCGTTATCTGCAAGCTGGTCATACTCCCACTGTGTATCTGTAAATGCATTAGTTCCAATAGAATTAACTGATTCCGGAATCTCAATTGTTTTAAGATTATAGCAGCTTAAGAATACATTTTCAGCTATATAACTTATCCCATCTGATATAACAACATCAGTAACAGTCGTATCATCACGGAATACACCACTGCCTATTCCATCAACCTTCTTGCCATCAATCTTAGCTGGCACAATAACCTTTGCATCTGCTCTTCCCTTATCAGTAAGTCCAGTTATAACTATATTACCGGCAGCATTCTCCTCATATGTAAATGTTGCTGCTTTGGAAGTCTTTTTACATCCAATAAAACTAACCAGCATAAGCACCAGCATAATTCCTAAAATTATTCTTTTTCCTCTAAACATATCCTGCCTCTTTATTATTTATTTCTCGCCCACATATAGCAAAATGCCTGTGTTCTCGCTGCAAAATGATTATCCTTAAGAAGCTCTTTTACTTCCTGTTTTGAATACCATGCCGCCGAAATCTCCTCAAACGTTGAAGTGCTTGGCGAAAAATCTCCAGATGCTTTTCCGATAACCACAGCATTTGTCTCATTAGAAAATCCTATTGCACTGTAGCTGTCATAAAGCTTGTCTTCAATTACAATAAGGTCAAGCCCTGTCTCTTCCTTAAGCTCACGTTTCGCCGCCACTTCAGGAGTCTCACCTTCATCAATAAGCCCTGCCGGAAAATTATACACATAATCTCCTACTGACATTCTATATTCTTTATTAATCAGAATATGTTCATCCGCTTCATCAGTCGCAACAATAACAACTCCGTCAGTCTTTTCATTTCTTATATCTTCTAGCGTCTTTATATCCTTGTTTCTGCTGATAATCTCGTAGACCTTTTTCTTGTCATCCTCAGTTGTATAATAGAGATCGTATCTGCTGATAAACCTTCCTTCATCAACTTTTTTAACACCATCAAACTTCATGTGTATTATCTGCCTTTCCTGTCTCTCATATCATTAACCGCTTCATGAACAATATCCATTATCCATCTGTTAGAAGCTTTTCTCATAGCAATACCATATTCTATAGTAACACCAAACTTTCCATTATTGCACTCTTTTTCTACTGTTCTCTTTATCTGTTCAAATGTTTTACCAGCCTCTGCATCCGTGACATTCTTCATTACTGCAACAAAATTACCTTCATTAATTCTTGCAATATATGCTCTGTCCATAAGTATCTTCTTAAGCACACCAGCCACATTTATAAGTGCCTGGTTACCTGCTTTCTGTCCATACTGTATATTAATATCTGACAAATGATTAATATCGCAGACAACTACAGCAACGCTGCCATTATATTCATCATACTGTTTACAATGCTCCATAAAGCTGTACATGCTGTAAACTCCTGTAAGCTGGTCATAAATAACCATATTTTCAAGTTCAGCATAAGCCTTCTTTAACTCCGACACATCCTGCATAACAATAATAGTACCCAGCAGTCGGTTTTTTTCATCTGAAAGTCTCTCAATCCTGCAGTCATATATTCTGCCATTATGCTTCCATTCAAATGTATCCTCTCCCTGTTTAACAGGCAGGTCATTCTCCCTGACAAACCACTCAATATTCTGTTCCCTGTTATCGTATTCAAGATTACCTGCAACATCCTTCATTGAAGAATTAAAATCTGCAAGAATTCCCTCATAATCAAACAGTACTACAGGAATCTGCATATGTTCAATTATCATTTCATGTGTAACTGTAAGCATATTTTTCTTAGAATACCAGAAAGTATTCCAGTACACCATTGTTCCCATAAGTGCATATAGAAAAATTGATATGTCAAACCTTAAGTCAACAGCTTTCATGATGAATATATATTTAAAAGCAATTATAACAATAAGCCCGGCAGCCGTAAATATATATCTCCCCCAATACGCTGATGGAATACGTATGCATTTGATAATAAGCAGTGCAATTATAAATGCTACAATAACCATATTCATAATCGCATGAATACCAAACCACAGCTCGCCTTCATAGCCGAGAACATAGACTCCTCCACATTTGTTAAGACTATATTTCAATGCCGTTTCATTAAATATATTAATTATAAATACAACTGAATCAACCATTGCCGCAAATATGCACAAAACAACTGCAGTTCTGGTTATCCTGTTTGCAAGCCTTGTAAATATGCCTGTATACGTTAAAAGCGCAACGAGTGCAAAATCCTGTGCTACCATCATTATGCTTGTTGCCACCGACATTGCCCTGTAATTATCTGTGATAAAATTGACCGAATATGCCACAACGCATATGAGAGCAAGCATCTCTGTAAGACACACTATCCGTGTCATCTTATCCCGCTCAAGACATGTTCTTATAAACACCACGACAAGTACCACATCCGCAACTCCATAAAGAGACAGATACATAATATTCATATTCCCATATCTCCCATACCCATAATCTGTATACATAATATTAACATTATTAAACAGCTTACTCAACTATCAGTTAACATAAATACCATGCATTGAAAAAGCCCCGCACGACACTTTTGTATCACGTAGGGCTTTCCATACCTTAAAATGTATCACATACATTTGCAGCTTATAGCTTTATTCTTATTCATTATATTTCTTACTTAACTGCTGTTACTTTGTAATCTTTATCCTCTACAGCTTTTTTTAATACATCGTTATCAACTTCCTTAGAAAGTGTAACAACTGCTGTTCCGTTCTCATGGCTTACAACTGCCTCTGTTACACCATCAACAGCCTCAAGTGCCTTCTTAACTGTAGCTTCACAGTGTCCACACATCATACCCTCAATATTCATAGTCTTTGTCATAGTTTTGTCTCCTTTTGTCGTTTTATTTTTATTTTTGCTAGACTTTTTCTTATAAATGTGGTCTTTTCCTGTATCATATATCTTTATAAGATTAAGTCTTAATGCATTAGTTACTACACAGAAGCTTGATAAGCTCATAGCTGCTGCACCAAACATTGGATTAAGTGTCCATCCAAATACTGGTATCCACGCACCTGCTGCAAGTGGGATTCCTATACAATTATAGAAGAATGCCCAGAACAAATTCTCATGTATGTTGGTAAGTGTTCTCTTTGAAAGTCTTATAGCAGCAGGAACATCTGATAACCTGTTCTTCATAAGAACTATATCTGCCGCATCTATTGCAACATCTGTACCGGCTCCAATTGCAATACCTATATCAGCTCTTGTAAGTGCAGGTGCATCATTAATTCCATCACCTACCATTATAACACTTCCCTGCTCCTTAAGTCTTGCTATTTCTTTTTCTTTTCCTTCAGGAAGTACTCCTGCTATAACTTCATCGACTCCGGCAAGCTTTCCTATTGCCTTCGCACTTCTTTCATTATCTCCGGTAATCATCACAACCCTGATTCCCATATTCTGAAGTTCCCTTATAGCCTGTGGGCTGTCTTTCTTGATAGTATCAGCAACAGCTATTATTCCAAGAAGCTTGTTATTTCTTGCAAAGAAAAGTGGTGTTTTTCCTTCTGATGATAAGTCATCAGCCTTATTCCTTAAATCATCAGAGATATTACAATATTCTGAAATGAACTTAAGATTACCACCTGCCACTACATTTGTATCAAGCATTCCCTTAAGTCCGTTACCAGCAACTGCCTTAAAGTCAGTCACTTCTTCTGCAAATGAATTCTTATCGCCACTCTCTTCAACATAATTAACAACTGCCTTTGCAAGTGGATGTTCACTTTTTCTTTCAAGACCATATGCTATAGCAATAAGTTCATTTTGTGGGATTCTATCACCTGTTATAATATCTGTAACCTTTGGCTCACCCTCTGTAATAGTACCAGTCTTATCAAGTGCAACTGTCTGCATCTTGCCTGTCTGTTCCAGAGAAACAGCAGTCTTGAACATAATTCCGTTCTTTGCTCCGACTCCGTTACCAACCATAATTGCAACCGGAGTTGCAAGCCCTAACGCACAAGGACAGCTTATTACAAGCACTGAGATTCCTCTCGCAAGTGCAAATCCTAAATCCTTGCCACATAACAGCCATACTACTATTGTTATAACTGCTATTATTATTACCGCAGGCACAAATACACCTGAAACTTTATCAGCAATCTTTGCAATAGGTGCTTTAGTTGCAGCCGCATCACTTACCATCTGTATTATTTTGGAAAGTGTTGTATCTTCTCCAACTCTTGTTGCCCTGCATTTTATATATCCTGATGTATTAAGTGTTGCTGCACTTACCTGATCTCCCTCCTGTTTATCAACAGGAATGCTCTCTCCTGTAAGCGCTGATTCATTAACTGCGGTGTTACCTTCAATGATGACACCATCTACAGGTATATTCTCACCCGGTCTTACAACAAATACATCTCCTGTCATAACCTGTTCAACAGGGACGCATGTTTCCTGCCCATCTGCATAAAGTACTGCCGTCTTGGCAGCAAGTTTCATAAGACTCTTTAATGCATCGGTCGTCTTTCCCTTTGAGCGGGCTTCAAGCATTTTTCCTACTGTTATAAGTGTAAGAATCATAGCCGCTGACTCAAAATAGAATTCATCCATATAGTGCATTACACCTGCCATATCACCTCTCACCTGACAGTCTGTCATGGCAAAAAGTGCATATGTACTCCACACAAATGCTGCTCCTGAACCAAGTGCAACAAGTGTGTCCATATTAGGTGAACGATGTAACAAGCCCTTAAAGCCACTTATGAAAAAATGCTGATTAATAACCATTATTATTATTGTAAGCAGCATTTGTATAAGACCCATGGCCACATGATTTCCTTCAAGCACTGATGGAAGAGGCCAGCCCCACATCATATGTCCCATACTGAAATACATAAGCACAATAAGAAATATAACTGAAGCTGTTAATCTTTTCTTTAAAACAGGGGTTGTCTTATCTTCCAGTGCATCTTCCTGCTCCTGCTTTGAAGGACTGCTGCTCTTTGCCCCCTTAACTGATGCACCATATCCTGCAGCTTCCACAGCTTTAATGATTACATCTGGGGTTGCAGTTCCCTCAACACCCATTGAATTAGTAAGAAGACTTACTGCACAGCTTTCCACTCCAGGCACTTTACTGACAGCCTTCTCAACTCTTGCCTGACACGCTGCACAGCTCATTCCTGTAACATTGTACTGTTCCATATCGCACTACTTCTCCTTGCTGTTAGTTGTTATTCCTGTCACTTTAAAATCAAGTCTCTCAATTGCAATTCTTATATCAGCATCATCAATTTCTCTGTCAACCTCTATAGTTGCCTGCTTCTTCTTAAGATTAACCTGGCATGAAGCACCATCAATTTTGTTAACAGATCTCTCAATACTGTTCTTGCAGTTCTCACAATGCATGCCTTCAATATCTACAGTCTTAACAGCAATTACAGGATTATCAAGTGTCTTCTTCTCTTCCGCAACAGTATCTCCACCACCGCCACAGCAGCCGCCTTCACCTTTCATATGCTTAACACTGCTTATAACTGCAATTACTACTATTATTGCTAATATGCCGATTATTATAGCTGTTCCCATATTATGCATCTCCTTTTATACTTCATTACCTTGTGCAAATTCTAGCGTATGAATTTGCCGATTGTCTTAACAAGCTCTTCTACCGTATCGTCCTTGCCTTCTTTAATATCTTGGACTACACAGCTCTTGATATGGTTATCTAAGAGTACCTTCGTAAAACTGTTAAGTGCTGACTGGGCTGCCGATACCTGATTAAGAATGTCAATACAGTATGCGTCCTTCTCAACCATTCCCTTAATCCCTCTTATCTGACCTTCAATTCTGCTAAGCCTGTTACAGAGGTCTTTATATTCCTTGGCATCGCGTTCTTTTGTCTTATGACAACAACATTCTTTTTCCATTATTCCTCCTTAGTCTGGTTGTTATATTCTGTGTCTGATAAACGCTTTATTATATTTATCTGTTGTGATTGTAACATACCCTAGTGGGGTATGTTCTATTCACATGATGTATAATATACCCCATATGGGTATATGTCAACTATAATTATTGATATTATTTATCGAAAAATTTTTATTTAACCTGTAAATTTTGAGATAAACATACTAACTCATGATATATACTTCGTTAGTATGTTTTTTAAGAAAATTTTTTTATAAAAATATTGTCAGAAACCCACCAATTCATTATATCTCGCTTCTTTAGTAGGTAAATTGAGTTGTATTTTTCACTAACTCTGTTATCACGACTTCAATATACAAGAAAACAACCTACTAAACTCCACATTAACTGCAGTTTGGTAGGTTGTTGCATTATTTGTTATGTAAATTTCAGCATTAATCAGCCTACTATTAATATACATTTTCTAAGTTTAGTAGGTTTATGCAAACTATCCCGGTGAAATAGTTCTAATCTTCCCGGGGCTTACACATCAACACTAGAACAAGCTTATCTCGTCCCCATTGCTGACATTAACAAATCCTTTATATCCACGTTCCTCAAGCTTTCCGAGGAACTTTCCCATCTTCTTAGGCTTTACATATAATGAGCATACTTTACCTTCTGCTCTGTATTTTTCTGCTATTGCATAGGCTTCCTTAACCTGTCCCTCATCGTACATAACAGCAATCTTGTCTGCTGATGCCTTAGTCTCAACACCATTCTGCATAAGGATTGAGAAGATTCTCTCGAATCCGATTGAGAATCCAACAGCGCTTACCTGCTGTCCTAAGAACTTGCCAATAAGGTTGTCATATCTTCCACCACCTGCGATAGCACCCTTGAAATCAATACTTTCAACTTCAAATACAGTTCCTGTATAGTAACCCTGACCTCTTACTAAAGAAAGGTCAAATACAACATCAAACTGACCGTCTGAAAGCTCATTTACAGTGTTGATAATTTCTCTTACGCTTTCTGCTGGAGCTTTATCATCCAGTATAGCCTCAACGCTTTCAAGGCTTATCTCCTGTGCACTTGAAACACTTCCAAAGAATCCGATAAACTTCTCAATTGCAGCAGCGTCAAATCCCTTGTCTGTAAGCTCAGCCTTAACACCGTCAAGTCCGACCTTATCCATCTTGTCAAATGTAATGCACACACTGTCAAGCTGATCCTCGGTAAATCCACAATTCTGAAGGAATGAACGGAGAAGTCTTCTGTCGTTAATCTTAACCTTGAAATTCTTCATGCCAATAGCCTTAAGAGCCTTGGTTGTTGTAAGAATAAGTTCAACCTCTGAATCTGTAGAATCAGAACCGATAATATCAATATCACACTGAACAAACTCACGAAGTCTGCCCTTCTGTGGTCTTTCAGCTCTGTACACTCTGTCCATCTGGATACATTTCATAGGAAGAGTGAGCTTGTCCTTGTTGTTAGCAAAGTAACGGCTGAGCGGAAGTGTAAGGTCATATCTTAATCCCATATCAGCAATTTCATTCTCACAGGCTGTTCCTGTCTTAGGATTTTCCTGAAGTGAACTTACAGCCTTCTCAAGCTTATCGCCTCTCTTCATAATCTTGAATATAAGATTTAAATTCTCACCACCATCACTCTTATCAAGATTCTCAATATCCTCAATAATAGGTGTTGTAATGTGTTCAAATCCATTAGCAACATATACCTTTAATATCTCATTCTGAAGGTAATCCCTGATTTCAACCTCATTAGGAAGATAATCATTAGTACCCTTAACTGGTGTTATTTTCATAATTGTCTCCTCATTTACACACTAAGGCAGATAACCGGTATTCTCCAGCCATCTGCCCCCATTTTCTTTAATACTAACTATTTTCCGCCAGTATCGAAAATGCTTCGCATTTTGCCTGACTCTTAACAGTTACTAATTAAGCTTCATCAATTGCCTTACCAATATCATGTCTCATATATTTGTTATCGAAATCTACCCATTCAGTAGCTTCATAAGCCTTGGCTCTTGCTTCCTTAAGGTCCTTGCCAAGTGCTGTAACACCGAGAACTCGTCCTCCATTAGTTACAACCTTGCCTTCTTCGTTGAATTTAGAACCTGCATGGAATAAGAAATAATCATCCTTACCCTTGAAGTTTTCCATTCCCTTAATCTCGAAGCCCTTCTCATATGCGAGTGGATATCCGTCAGATGCGAGAATTACACATACACATGCGTTATCTTCAAACTGAAGGTCAACCTTATCAAGAGTTCCATCAATACAAGCCTCAAATACATCAACAATATCATTCTTCATTCTAGGAAGAACAACCTGTGCCTCAGGATCACCAAATCTTGCATTGTACTCAAGAACCTTTGGTCCCTTTGGAGTAAGCATAAGTCCAAAGAAGATAACTCCCTTAAATGGTCTGCCCTCACTCTTCATTGCATCAACAGTTGCCTGATAAATGTATTTCTTACAGAACTCATCAACTTCCTTAGTGTAGAAAGGTGATGGTGAGAAGTTACCCATTCCGCCTGTGTTAAGACCCTGGTCACCATCCTTAGCTCTCTTATGATCCTGAGCTGATGACATAATCTTAATTGTATTACCATCAACAAATGAAAGTACTGAAACCTCACGGCCTGTCATGAATTCCTCAATGACAATTGTATCACCTGCTGTTCCGAATTTCTTGTCAAGCATAAGCTCATCAACACCTGCAAGTGCATCCTCTTTGTTCTCACAGATGAGAACACCCTTGCCAAGTGCAAGTCCGTCAGCCTTAAGAACGATAGGATACTCAGCAGTCTCAAGATACTTCTTGGCCTCTTTGGCTGATGTAAATGTTTCATAAGCTGCTGTTGGAATGTTGTATTTCTTCATAAGGTCCTTAGAAAATGCCTTAGATCCTTCAAGAATAGCTGCATTCTTTCTTGGTCCGAATACTCTTAAGCGCTCTGCCTCGAATACATCAACAACACCACCAACAAGTGGGTCGTCCATTCCGATAACAGTAAGGTCAATGCTGTTTTCCTTAGCAAATGCTACAAGCTTCTCAAACTCCATTGCCTTAATATCAACACACTCTGCAAGCTCTGCAATTCCCGCATTACCCGGTGCACAGTATATCTTGTCAACCTTAGGACTCTTGCTTAACTTCCAGCATATTGCATGCTCTCTTCCGCCGCTGCCTACAACTAATACTTTCATCTTAATTCCTCCGCATATCATTATCTATATACTTAGTCAGTAATCATTAATTAACATGTTCATTGGCAATCTTGTTAATTGCCTTAGGAAGAAGCTTCCATTCAGCCTGCTCCATAATTCTTCTCTGAAGAGTTTCAGGAGTATCACCATCAAGTACATCAACTGCCTTCTGGAAAATAATCTCTCCTGTATCCATTCCCTCATCTACATAATGCACAGTTGCACCTGATACCTTAACACCCTTTGCCAGAGCTGCTTCATGAACCTTGAGTCCATAGAAACCAACTCCGCAGAATGAAGGTATAAGTGATGGATGAATATTAATAATTCTGTGGCTGTACTGATGAACCATTTTCTCTGGGATTCTTACAAGGAATCCTGCGAGTACTATAAGGTCAACATTAAGCTCATTCACTTTATCAAGCAGCGCATCGTTAAATGCATCTCTGCTTTCATAATCCTTAGGTGATATGCAATATGCTGGAATATTGTTATCCTTAGCTCTTGTGAGTGCATATGCTCCGGCATTATTGCTTATAACTGCTACAAGCTCTGTGTTAGTGATTGTTCCATCCTTAACAGCATCGATAATAGCCTGAAGATTAGTTCCGCCTCCGGAAACCATAACTGCAACTCTTAGCATAAAGTAACTCCCTTCTCGCCAGCTTCAATGCTTCCGATAACATATGGAGTCTCACCTGCAGCCTTAACTGCTGCCATCACTGTATCAACATCAGCAGGATCAACAGCAAGTACAAGACCGATACCCATGTTAAATGTATTATACATCATATGCTCTTCGATATTGCCATCTTCTGCAAGCATCTTAAAGATTGGTGGTACTTCATAGCTGTCCTTCTTAATTACTGCCTTAACACCGTCTGGAAGCATTCTAGGTACATTTTCATAGAAACCACCACCTGTGATATGGCTGCAGCCCTTAACCTTAACGCCTGCCTTCTTGATTTCCTTCATTGTCTTAACATATATCTTAGTTGGAGCAAGTAATGCCTCTCCTAATGTCTTTCCAAGTGAATCATAATATGTATTAAGAGATTCCTCTGTCATTGTAAATACGCTTCTTACAAGTGAGAATCCATTGCTGTGCACGCCGCTTGAAGCAATACCGATAAGTGTATCACCTGACTTGATGTTCTCGCCTGTAATAAGGTCCTTCTTATCAACAACACCTACAGCAAATCCTGCAAGGTCATATTCATCCTGTGGCATAAGTCCCGGATGCTCTGCTGTCTCACCACCGATAAGTGCACATTCAGACTGTCTGCAGCCCTCTGCAACACCGCCAACGATAGTAGCAATCTTTTCTGGATAATTCTTGCCGCATGCGATGTAGTCAAGGAAGAAAAGTGGCTCTCCACCAGCACATACAACATCATTAACACACATAGCAACTGCATCAATACCGATAGTATCATGCTTGTCCATAATGAAAGCTAACTTAACCTTAGTTCCACATCCGTCAGTTCCTGAAAGTAATACAGGCTCTTCCATCTCCTTAATCTTAGCAAGTGAAAATGCACCTGAGAATCCGCCGATTCCGCCTAACACTTCTTCTCTCATAGTTGACTTAACAGCCTCTTTCATTAACTCAACTGACTTGTAACCTGCTTCAATATCAACTCCAGATTTCTTGTAATCCATGATTCTTTCTCCTTCAATATTATGATAAATGTAAGTTAATGTAACTATTCAGTTACTAATTAATAATTCTTATAGCCGACTTCCTGAAGTCTGGCATCCTTCTTCTGAACGCTTTCCTTAAGATTCTTAGTATAATCCTTAAGTCTTTCAAGAAGTGCTGCATCAGATGTTGCAAGAATCTTGGCTGCAAGAATACCTGCATTGGCACCACCGTTAATAGCAACAGTTGCAACAGGAATACCTGTAGGCATCTGTACTATTGAATATAATGAATCTCTACCGCCTAGTGATGTTGTGTGCATTGGAATACCAATAACAGGCATTGGGAAAATAGCTGCGCACATACCCGGAAGATGTGCTGCCATACCTGCACCTGCAATAATAACCTTAAATCCCTTCTCCTCTGCACTCTTAGCATATTCAAAGAATACGTCAGGCTCTCTGTGTGCTGAGATAATTGTCATTTCATACGAAATTCCTAACTGTTCAAGAATGTCTGCTGCCTTTGCCATAACAGGCATATCAGAGTCACTTCCCATAACAATTCCTACTAAAGCCATATTAACCTCCTATGTCCGATAGATATAATATTAAAATTAGTGAAAACACTAATTATCATTGTACTTTGTTTTAAACTTTGCGTCAAGATAAAGCCTGTTTACAGCTTACAATTATATATTTATGATTCTGCTAAAAATGCATCATTAAGTGCAAGCGTGCCATCAAGCACGAATCTGCCGTTCTTAATCAAGTCTGTTCTTGTTCCATCCTCTGCCACAACAGTGATATTGCCAATCTCATCATACGGAATTGTAATATCGGTATGACAGTTATAATAAGCCTTGTCCGGCTCCGTCTTACGAAGAAGTGAAACCTCATTATCCCTTGAGATAATCTCCTTACCGTCCGGATTAGTTACATACACATCTTCTGCCCTTGAATAGCATGTGTCACCGACTGCAAAATGTGGTCCCATCTTTTCAACAATAAGAATCGGAAGCTTATACACAATATCATGCTTATTAGCAAACACATACGCCGTAGTGTTAGTTCCTATAGCAAACTCTCCGAGCGGCAGAGTTTCATGGTCATATAACACATTTGCCTTGAAAAGCTCTTTATTCTTAGCCTCATCATCAAAGTTAGTGCATGTGTAGTCCTTAACAAATCCATCCTCAAACCATACAGTAAGATTGTTAAACTTAATATCATTAAGATATACACTGCTCACATTAAGCACACCTGTTGTTTTCTTAAGTACAGGCGATGTGAATACTTCTCCAAGCGGAATATTAACGTCCGCAAGACAGTTCTCAAATACAGTCTGCGTCTTATGGTCGGTTATCTTCATAATAGAAACCTTCATGTCTGTGCAGTTTCCGTTAGCTCCTTTAACCTCAACATACTGTGCTGTATCAAGTACATCAATAAGTGCCTGCTGGATAGCTTTATATTTGTTATAATCAAGGGTATTAATCTTAACAGTACCCTCGAATATTTCCTCAAAATTCTCGCCAATCTCCGGTATCGGATAAGCAATTATTGTAAAGCTTCTCTCTTCGCCTTTGATATACTCATTAACAATGCTTCCTGCGTCATTGCTGTATTTCACAGAAAGCTTCTGCTGCTTAGCATCAAGTGTTAATGCCTCGCTCTTAATCTGAGGCTCAAATGGCACTTCACCAAACACTTCCATAACAGCAGGTCCACCATGCACTGCTGCAAGCTCTTTGTTCTTCTCATATGCAAGCTTTAATGCGCCTGTCTTTCTCTCAATGAATTCTCCGTCCATATAAAGTGCATTGTCAAAACGATGGTCAAAATCCATCTGCTTGTTAGGATTAGCTCCGTAATAGCCCACCTTAATGTTAAGTCTTTTATTAATCGTGTTGACCGCTGCCCTGTATATTGTAGGCTTAAGTCCAAGCTTTTCAAAGTTCTTAATCTCAGCTCTCACAAGTCTTTCAAATCCCAGACAGTATCTTATATTAACTGTTTTCTTCTTAGACAAATCCTTGCCTGTAAGCTCGAATCCGATTCTGTACCCTTCTGTAAATGTGTCTGCCATCTTCTGGATTTCTTCTTCACTGAGCGAACTAAGATACTCTGCTGTCTTAATCTCATTGTCAGTAACATACTCACCGAATCTGTACAGATATCTTACATCTGTAAGGTCAGACTCCATAATTATCTTAGTTGCAAAATCAAGTTCAGGGTCTAACAGCTCCCTTACCCTGTACTCCATAAGGTCATCACTGTAATCGCTCACATACCAGTACACAGATTCTTTCATCTGCTTATAATCTGGCTTTCCACAGTCTTCCTCAGTCGATACGCACATGCAGTACACTTCAACAAAAAGCTCCATAAGTGCTGTCATTTCTGCCATTCTGCCTTCATATGCATACACAATCATTCCTCTTATCTCAACATAAAGGAATGACAAAAGCCTTCCCTCTGATAGTCCTAACTTTGAAGCTGCATATTCCGGATTAGCATAGCTTGTCTCGTAAGCCTTTCCAATTACATCTTCATACAGACCTGTATTCAGATTCTTATATTCTTCAAGTGAACAATCTCTGAAAACATCAGCTTTTAAGTCAGCCGCAAGCTTATCCATCTTAAGAATAAATGTGGCAATACATTTGAAATAATCTGCAAACCCATCCGTCTTAAGCCCCGGCTCCTCTGCAATCTCTTTAATTCTTTCTATTGCAAGAGCGTAACGCTCTTCTACATTATCATTAAACAATTTCTTTCTCCTTCTGCCCTGATAAGGATTATATTCCCATTAAGAATACTGCTATCATAAATACTGCTATTATTCCGCACATCATCGAGCCAAGTCTTGATAAGCCATAAAATTTATTATCTTCCTTAAAGCTGATTAGTCCGATTACTGTTCCGATTACCGCAAGGATAAGACTTAATATTCCAAGACTTCCTACTCTTAAGCCGCCTTCTCCTGCTGCTTTAAAAGACAGATACACTCCGTAACCAAAAGAAAGCAATGACAGTATTCCCATCGCAGTCGATATCAAACCACCAAGTGCCTGACTTTTATCAGAGAACTTGTATTTATTAAAAAGTTTCATTTTTTCACCTGTCCTTTTTACTAAACATTTTAACTATTCTGTATGCTATCGCATATACCGCATAACCGCACAATGCTCCCAGTACATTAAGCACAAGGTCATCAACATCAAAGCAGCCGACCTTACATATAAGCTGTACTGTTTCTATTGTAAGCGACAGTGCGAATCCATATGCAAATGTAGCAAAAACATTAATTCTGCCATTGGAAAGCCACGGCACGAATATTCCAAATGGTATGAATGCCAGCACATTTCCAATTATATTAAGAAATGCTATCCAGCCAAGCGAGTCAAAATGTCCAAGATAACGCCAATAGCGCCTGATTTCCGTGAACAGTGTAAGATTGTATTTGTAACCGCTGGCTATCTCTGCCCTTCCCATTCCTTCTGCGAAAAAGACTACATAAAATAGCAGAATCATATATATAACAAAAAGCGCCCATTTTATAAGCGTTACATAATGTTTCTTTTTCATAACAAATCTGCCCGGCAGGCATAATTAACCCACCAGGCAGTTCCCCTTCACTAGAATAAGCTATCTGATCTGTGTGCAAGAAGTCTTGCACCATTAATAATCATCATTACACCTGCACCGATACCAAAGAGTATTATCAGGATACCAAATACAAGATTAGAAGCTCCTACTGACTTTAATTTCTTATAAAGATTCTCTTCCATAGTTAACCCTCCATTAACATCAGTTTTATGCGTTCTTAACACCATATTCTGCGTAATACTTGTCAATTGCTGCTTTTAGTGCATCATCAATAACTACCTTACCCTCACACTCTTTATTGTAAAGGTGTTCTACAACATCTGCCATAGATACAATTGCGCTTGTTGGGAAACCGTATCTTTCCTTAATCTCCTCAAGCGCACTCACCTTTCCGCCAAGGCCTACTTCCATACGGTTAAGTGAAACCATAAGTCCTACAATAGTAACATCTGCTGCCCCTCTTACCTTAGGAACTGTCTCTTCCATCGACTTACCGGATGTTGTTACATCTTCTATCATAATGACTCTGTCGCCATCCTTTAACTTGCTTCCGAGAAATCCGCCCTTATCAGCACCATGATCCTTCTCTTCCTTACGGTCTGAGCAGTATCTTACTTCCTTGCCGTAAAGCTTTGCATATGCAACTGCTGTAACTACGCTGATTGGAATTCCCTTATATGCTGGTCCGAACAGTACATCAAAATCATCACCATATGTTTCATGAATAGCCTTTGCATAATACTCACCAAGTCTTGCAAGCTGTGTTCCTGTAACATACGCACCTGCGTTCATGAAGAAAGGTGACTTTCTTCCACTCTTTAAAGTAAAATCTCCAAACTTTAACACATCACTCTCTACCATGAAATCTATAAATTCCTGCTTATACTGCTCCATTATATCCTCCTTATTCAGCCCCGCTGTCCGGCGGTGCTGCTTCATATTCAATATTGATTTTTATTTTATCATAAATGTTTTCCCGTTTCAATGCGTCTTTGGAACATTAAATCTGCATATTAAAATCTGCTCATCAAAATCCTATGTATGCTTTTCCTGATTATCTGGCAGCCGGAAATCCCTAAAACCCACTAACCATTGTCAAGCTCATAATTTAGTAGGTTCATGCTTACTCCCACAACACACCTTTAACCTCTATATGTCTGTGCTCCTGTTACAAGAGTATCAGCATAGTCCAAGCCTTTCTGCATCTCTCACAAATGTTATAAAAAGTGCAAAGCATATAGAACATATGTTTGTTTTGTGTTATAATATTTATAGATATTTCAGATATCATTATTTCAGCATATGATAACTATATTTTTCAGGGTAATGATTATCTGAATAATCCGAATGACTAGAAGAAACAAAATAAGAATATCACACACAGAAACGCATAAACTATTATTGCTGCTAACAAAATGCTGTTTGACATCAATGGATATCAATGGTATATTACATGTAGTGGTTGTGCTACGGAAACTTGCGATGCCCGTAGCCGGTGGAGTTCCATGCGTGGGCTCCACTTTTTTTATGCCTGTTTCAGAAAGGAAATACTATATGGCAAAAAACTTTCTTACCTATGAGCAGCAGCTACATATTCTTGAATATGACAAACAACTTGCTATTCCTAATCACGAATATGCCACCAAAAAACTTGAAGAACTCAGCTACTATTCTCTAATAGGTGGATACAAATCTCTTTTCAAACACGCTCCGTCAAATAAATATATTCATGGCGTTACTTTTGATGAATTAGTTTCTTTCTACTACTTTGATGAAGAGCTGCGCACTTTATTTCTGAAATACATTCTTCATGTAGAACGCCATATAAAATCCATGTTTTCCTATCACTTCTGTGAAAAATATGGTGAACAGCAGTCCATGTATCTTGATATAAATAATTATAATCACACCAGAAAGAACCATCATGAACTGCTTCGCCTGACTCATTCAATACAAAAAGTTATTGCTACACCTAGCAAATATGCCTATATCGAGCATTCGGTCAATACATATCACAATGTACCATTATGGGTTGCAACTAATGCTTTAACATTTGGACAGATTTCCAAAATGTATCAATATGCAACTACTGATATTAGAACCAAAATCAGCAAAAACTTTCAGAATGTTTCAGAAAAACAATTGCATCAGTTTATCAACATTATAGGTAAATGCCGTAATGTATGTGCTCATGGAGAGCGTCTGTTTTCATTCAGAATAAACGAGACAATTCCTGATACTCTGCTACACCAAAAGCTTCAAATAATGAAAAACAATAATCACTATATATACGGCAAGCAGGATTTATTCGCAGTTGTAATTGCCTTACGCTACATGATAAACAATGATGAATTCAGACTCTTTAAGACTGCTCTTTCAAAACTTATAAAAACTGTAATTAAGCAGTGTCCTCATCTTACAGAGAAACAATTGCTTGATAATATGGGATTTCCTGCTAACTGGGATAAAATCAGCCGATACAGGAAAATATAATTCAATATCTACCATGAGTTTATTGACATACACATCTTGTAATGTTAATGTACATATGGTTGCGCTACGGAAACTTGCGATGCCCGTAGCCGGTGGAGTTCCATGCGTGGGCTCCACTTTTTTATTTTTCACGATAGTACCTTAAACTTACTACTTGTGTCAATAATTTGCATTATGAGAAGTTTCAGGATGGAACTGTAAAATGTATTGAGGATGAGATTCCGTTTGAACTGCCAGAGGGGTGGAGTTGGACGAGATTAGGTAGTTTATTTTCTACAATAACAGGAAGTACACCGTCTACAAAAGACGCGTCTTTATATGGCGATGAATATCCATTTTATAAACCAACCGATTTGGATGCTGGATTTGATGTGTGTGTTTCAGAAGATACTGTTTCTGAAAAAGGATATAAGAACGGTAGAATTCTTCCCATGTATTCAGTTTTAGTAACGTGCATTGGCGCAACTATCGGAAAAACCGGATACATTAAGAATTCTGGTATTTGTAATCAACAAATAAATGCCATCTTACCTAATACATTTATCCTACCTGAATATACATATTTTTGTATGTGTTCAGAATTTGAACAACAACAGATATGGACAAATTCATCAGCAACAACGCTTCCTATTCTAAACAAAAGCAAGTTTGACATCCTTTTTTTCCCGGTTCCACCTAAAGCACAGCAAACACGAACTGTAGAAAGAATAAAAGAGCTCCTTCATTTTGTTGAAATTATTCAACAAGAAAAAAGAACTTTACAAGAGACAATTAAATTAACTAAATCAAAAATCCTTGACCTCGCCATCCGTGGTAAACTTGTACCACAAGACCCGAATGATGAACCGGCATCTGTGCTCTTGGAACGCATTCGTTCAGAAAAAGAAGAACTGATAAAGCAAGGCAAAATCAAGCGTGATAAGAAGGAATCTGTTATCTTTAAAGGTGATGATAACTCTTATTATGAGAAGATAGGCAATGATGTTACTTGTATTGATGATGAAATATCTTTTGATATCCCTGACACTTGGAGTTGGACGAGAATATCAACTATTACTGATATCACAATGGGTTCTTCGCCGAAAAGTCAAGATATATGTAATGATAACCAGTATATTGAATTTCATCAGGGGAAAATTTATTTTTCAAAGAAAACACTGATGAAATCCAATCAATATACGCGAAAAACTACTAAACTTGCACCTAAACAATCTGTTTTATTATGCGTAAGAGCACCAGTAGGAGAACTAAATATTACGGACAGAGATATTTGTATTGGCAGAGGCTTAGCATCCATAAAATCATTAGGTAATATCAATGAAGAGTTTATATTTTACTGGTTACATCCATATAAAACATATTTAGTTAATCAGTCAACAGGCAGTACATTTTCAGCAATAACATCAGATACTGTAAGAAAAATTCTTATACCACTCCCGCCACTGATGGAGCAAAAGGAGATTTTAGATAAAATACAAAAGGTATTCACTTTATTTGAAAATTTAGAAACGGTTAACTAATCATTTCTATCAGTGATAAATAAAGCTCTAATGCGAATAAAATTCTTTTTTGTTCATTTATCGGTGGTAATCCGAGTAGTTCTTGACTATAAGTAGAAATCCAGTATCTTTGATGATTATCGTGGTCAATTTGCGTTGCTAGCATAAGATAAAATGCTAATTTAGACAACACTAAATTAGTATTGATATGAAGTATCTTCATTGCTGATGATTTTACCTTAAATTGGAAATCAACAAATTTGCTTTCGGTAGTAAAGTCATTAAAGATTATTACAGGCAATTCAGAAAAATATTTTATTTTTCATTGGCGTAACCTAATATGAAAGATTTTCCTGCTGTAAGAACTGGTGTTTCATACTCAGTTTTATAGTTTATATTTTTAACTATATAATTAGTTGACTACTTATATAAAAGCAATGTTTCAAAGTTTGTTACAACCCAACCAGAAGGCAATTTTTCTCCATACTTCTCATGATAAGAGGAGTGTAAACATCTCCATTATAATATTAGAGCGAAGCAAATCGCAAAAATATTATAACGGAGGTGTCTTTTTATGAAGACAAAACAAACATTTGAAGAATATTTGAGAAAGGGTAACCTGTCCGAAAACACCATTACATCGTATCTGTGGACAGTGAATTATTTTACTGAACATTACGATACAGTAAACAAAGAAAATTTACTCGCTTATAAAGGCTACTTAATGGAATTTTTCAAGCCTAAGACTGTAAACTTACGCATACAGGCAATAAACAAATATCTTGAATATTTAGGAAAAGAAAAAATAGTATTAAAGGCTGTAAAGGTACAGCAAAAAAACTTTTTGGAAAATGTTATCAGTAATGCAGATTATAATTTTTTGAAAAAGCAGCTTAAAAAAGATGGCAATATGGAATGGTATTTTGTTGTTTGGTATTTGGCTGCTACGGGAGCAAGAGTAAGTGAATTGATACAAATCAAAATTGAACATATCGAAATCGGCTATTTTGATTTATATACGAAAGGTGGAAAATTACGACGACTTTACATACCCCAAAAATTAAAAAAAGAAACTCTTGAATGGCTAAAGGAAACAAACCGTTCCTCCGGATATCTGTTTTTAAATCGTTACGGAGACAGAATTACTACCCGTGGTATTTCACAACAGCTTAAAAACTATGCCGAGAAATATGGACTTGATAAAAAGGTGGTTTACCCACATTCATTCCGTCACAGATACGCAAAGAACTTCCTTGAGAAGTACAATGATATTGCTTTACTTGCTGACCTTATGGGACATGAGAGCATCGAAACAACACGCATTTATCTCCGTCGTACCGCCAGCGAACAGCAGGAGCTTGTAGATAAAATTGTAACTTGGTAAAATATTAGCCGTCCTCGTATGAGGGCGGCTGTATGTTAAGCAAGTGCTTCTGAAATTTTATTCAACTGCATAAAGCAAAAGTCTATTGTTTCTACAATACATTTTTGTTCTGACAATGGCGGTAATGAAAAAATAGCTTTTTTCCCATCTGTTGTTCCTAAACGAGGCATTTTTACACCGTAAGAGCAATGGTTAGCATATGTAATAAATGTACCTGACATTAAATAATATCGAGCATATTCAGGAAGCACACAATTTTTAAATTCTAAAGGAAGAATTTCAGAAGTGCAGTATCCGTCAGCATCTGATAAAACCACCTTATTGAGGTATGGGCGCAGTTTACTATACAATACTTGTCCGGAATGAAATTTGTGCTTTGTACTAACTGAATTTCTTTGAGCCTTTGTCACTTTCTTTAAGACCATTCCGGTATCTTTTTCTATATCTTCAAGGTCAAGAATCCATGCGTCTTCTGCTATATCTTCTGTATTAACATTAATACAATCCCCATAATCACACAACTCTCCCAAACAACAAATTTTCCATGTTTCAGGAAGGTCATCAAATCTCCAATTTTCTAAAGATTCTTCAACTCCACCAGTCCTCAGATAATAAGAGTTATCATCACCTTTAAAGATAACAGATTCCTTCTTATCACGCTTGATTTTGCCTTGCTTTATCAGTTCTTCTTTTTCTGAACGAATGCGTTCCAAGAGCACAGATGCCGGTTCATCATTCGGGTCTTGTGGTACAAGTTTACCACGGATGGCGAGGTCAAGGATTTTGGATTTAGTTGCTATTATCAGATTAGAAATATTACATTTTGCATCTGCAATTGCTAAAACTTGAGAAATGCATTCATTTAATTTCCTGTTGATAGATACTTGCTCATTAAGTGGCGGTAGTGGTATCAAAAAAGTTGATAATGTTTCTGCACTTAACCCACCTCTACCAGAACCAACTTGTCTGGATATAATTTGTTCTTGAATGTAAGGGGATATAACAACACTATGAATATACTTTCGTAATTCAAGATTTGCCAATCTAATAATCATTACATGCTGATTAACATTTGCAACGTCAAAATCATCTGAAACCAATGAACATCTTCCGATAGAACCTCCTGTGATATTTAACAAAATGTCTTTTGATTTAACAATACTTCCAGATTTCTTTTGATTTATTTCTTCAGGGATATACGCAACATCATCCAAAAGCAAACCATCATCATACACATTTTGCGAACGTATAAATTTAATTCCTGATGTCGTATAAACAACGGCACCTCCTGTAGGTGTACTTCCAGCACCAATTTTGATTGAAAGAGAAAAGAGTCTACACCAACTCCACCCCTCTGGCAGTTCAAACGGAATCTCATCCTCAATACATTTTACAGTTCCATCCGGAAACTTCTCATAATGCAAATTATCATCACCTTTGAAGATAACTGTATCGTTTTTAATGTCTTTAGGTTTCAGCTTTCCATCCTTGACCATTCGCTGCTTTTCAGCACGGATACGCTCAAGGAGAACAGCAGCCGGCTCATCCTTCGGGTCTTGCGGCACAAGTTTACCACGGATAGCCAAATCCAAGATTTTTTGTCTTAATGCTTTGGTATCCATTACTCGTCCACCTCTCCTATAAGTTTTTCAAGTTCAGCAACTGCTTTTGCAATATTTGCTGATTCCTCTTTTATTTGTGAAATCATTTCGGCTAATGTGCGGTCATCATCTTCTTCACTGGCAATCCATTTAAAGTCTAATTTCAACTGGTCACGAGAATAGACCTCATCTTTTGTGAATTTTCTCCATCTTCCGTTTGGATTTTCTTCAGAATATGTAGGTACACGGTCTTGCATATGACCGGAACAATAGCAAGAGACAAAATCTTCAAGATGTTCCCTTGTAAGAGGCTTTTGAACTAAAGTATGCTTAATTCCAATACGATAGTCATAAACCCATATATCCTCGGTCGGACTTCCTTTTTCAAAGAAAAGGACATTCGTCTTAACTCCATTTGCATAGAAAATTCCTGTAGGAAGTCGCAATATCGTGTGAAGGTTAAAATCTTTAAGTAATTTTTCTCTAACCTTTGCAGTTGCATTTCCATCGGTAAGAACATTATCAGGAAGAACAACAGCTACTCTCCCACCGGTTTTAACGATTGACATAATATGCTGTAAAAAATTAACCTGATTGTCCGATGTTTTTATAAAATCACTGCGAACAGCAGAGACTTCACCGCTTCCTTGCGGTCTTGTACCAAATGGCGGATTCGCAAGAATAACATCATACATTTTATCCGATGTATCGAGCAACGAATCTTGGCACACTATTGGACTGGTATGAGTACCTATATCGTGTAAATATAAGTTCATAGACGCAAGCGTTACAACAAGCGGAGTATTATCAGCTCCAAATAATGCATTGTTTTTCAAATTTGTTAATTGATTAGAATTTTTAGCCTGTTTCTTCATATGTTCATAAGCTGCAAGTAAAAATCCGGCTGTACCGCAAGCAGGGTCTGCAACAGTTTCTGTAATTTGCGGGTCTGTTACATCAACCATTGCTTGAATAAGAGCACGTGGAGTGAAATACTGACCGGCACCACTTTTCTTATCTTGTCCATTCTTTTCAAGAATAGATTCATAGATAGCACCTTTTAAATCGCCTTCCATCATATACCAGTTTTCACTCTTTACCATTTCAATGATTTTTGCAAGTTTTACAGGGCTATCAATTTTGTTTGCAGCCTTTGTAAAGATAGTGCCTATTAATCCTTCTTCTTTTGCCAGTTCCCTTAAAATTTTTTCATATTTTTCAATTAAATCTGTTCCGTTTAGATTAACAAGGTCTTTCCACTTGTATCCATCCGGAATGGTGCTTTCAAGCCCCATTTCCTCTTTTTCTTCATCCATTTTAAGAAAAAGTATATATGTGAGCTGAATAATATAATCTGTAAAACCGACACCGGCAGCAGCCATAACATTTGCTATGTCTCCAACCTTTTTGACAAGAGCCGATTCAGTTTTGATTTGATTTTCTGTCATAGTTTAAGCCACCTTTAATATAAATTTAGATAAAGTAACAAGTTCCGTTTTAAGTGGCAGAGCTCCAAAAGTTTTTATTGCTTTTCTCCATAAATCAGTATCAATTTCATTCAATTCATTGATACTGATATAACCATCATTTATTATATAATCCGCAATATGCTTCATAATATCTTTCTGATCTTCTGTAAGAGTACGCTGAGCTTGCCCGCAATAAAGAGTAAATCTTTGTGAATATCCTTTAAGCAAGCTGATGAGTTTAGGATTCTTTTTATATGCATAGCGAACGATCTGAATTAAGTTCGTTAATGCGTTTGCATTTTGGCTAATATCCAATTCATCAACATTACTGTCTGTATCCAAGAGCTTATAGTTTCCCCATATTTTTGCCGGGGTAAATGAACGATTTTCAGACAGTAATCTGTCTTGAAGTTCCGAAAGCATTGAATGAGTAATAACAGTTTCTTCGGAATTATAAATTATACGAAGTGCTTCTATGCTGTCGGCGTTTTCAGTAATATATTTTTCAAAATTTTTAATATACGAAAGTGCTTGTTCTTTTGAAAAGCCTTTTTCAATTAACTTATCCTCATCCGGTGAAACCGCATAATATCCTCTATGTAATTCAAGCAATTTTTTTCTAGCATTAAGATTGGTAATCAAACAAGAAATGAGATTATTTCTTGCGCCGTTTTTGCTTGATGCACTTTCAAATGGCGGCAATATATTTTTTGATAATGCCTCATTTATATTGAATGCAAGTTCCTTTGGCGAAAAATTGTAATTTGAAATAAATGTCTTTAGATGATGTCCAAATAAAACATTTTCTTCGTATCTATGATTTATAGTTGCACAATAATCACGCAATAATGCCAAATTATCATCACTAACATAACCATGAGAAAGATATTCCAGAAGTTGATCTAATTTGGGAGTTTTATTCTTCTGTCCACTCTTTCCATTTCCTGCTTTTGGAATTTGTTTATCGTGTTCGGTTACACCAATTGCATCAACAATATAATAACAATCTTTTGTTGTAGCATTTGGAGTAACTTCTCTCAACTTATCATCACTTATTACACGACATCCTCTGCCTTTCATCTGAGTATAAAGAACATCGGAATTGACATCTCTCATAAAGAAAACGACTTCCAAAGGTTTAACATCTGTACCGGTTGCCACTAAAGTTACAGTAACGGCAATTCTAAACTCTTTATTGATTCGGAACTCTCTAATAAGTGCATCAGTGTCTCCGGCAGAATATGTTATTTTCTGTACAAATTTTTCAGGAACGATATTATCATCAAAATTTTCGCCAAATACTTCTTTTACAATATTCACTATTTCAGTAGCGTGATGGTCATCTTTTGCAAAGATAAGAGTTTTCGGTATATAATTCCAAGATACTTTACGCTCCGGAAATAAATCTGTATAAATAGATTTCTTAAATTCTTCTAAATTTAACCGAATTTGTTTCGGACTTACAATTGAACGGTCAAGTTGTGCTTCAGTGTAATCGATACATTTATTTGAAATATAAAAGTCCACTTTTTTACCGTTACGATTGGTTTCAATAACAGTGGCTCCTTTTTCAATAGCACCGCCGTGCTCCGTCTGTTCAGTCTTTATTCTATAAACACGATTTGGAACATTAACGCTATCAACAATAGAATCTTCATAAGTGTATTCTTCAATGATATTATTATTAAAAAATGCATATGCTTCTAGTGTTGGTGTTGCTGTCAATCCAAGTATTTTTGCTCCTTTAAAATATTTAAGGACAGATTGCCACTTCCCATAAATAGAGCGATGACATTCGTCAACAATAATAAATTGAAAATGGTCCGGAGACAATTTAAGATTATCACTTAATTTAACTTCAGGTTCATTTTTTTCGTCAGAAATAAAAGATTTTTCATCTTCTTCATCTTCATCAATATCATCTATCTTTTGACCTGTTAAAACCGCAAACAACTTTTGAATAGTCGATATAACTATATCACTGTTAATTTTATCCGGTTTAGTCAGTCTGTTTATTGTATATAAATCATTTAATGGTTGTTGTTTCTCTGTTCTGTCAAATAATTTAAATTCTGTTTCTGCTTGACGAGCAAGGTTGTTTCTATCAGCTAAAAACAAAACTCTTCCAGTTTGTGTATAATTCAATTGTCTATATGCCGCAAGGCAAGCAAGATATGTTTTGCCCGAACCGGTAGCAAGTACAGCAAGTGCTTTTTTATGACCTTTTCTAATTGAATTTTCAAAATTAACTTCTGCTTCATATTGACAATTGCGAAGTCCCTTTTCTTCAATTCTAGGCAAGGCACCATATTCGGATTTCATTCCTATAAGCCGCAACATTTTTTTAGGCGAATGCATCTCTGTAAGTTCAATATAATCTCCATCAGGATCAGTTAACATATTTTTAAATAGAATTTTTTTGCCATTTGCAAGATAAACAAGAGGAATCAAATTATCAAACCAAGTACCGTACCAATTCTCTGGAGTCACAGCATAATTTTCTGCCTGTTTTGCTACATCTATTCCAAGAAAATTTTCTTCTTTCTTTGCTTCTATAACTGCAATTGCTTTATTATCAATAAAAAGAAGATAATCACTTTCTTTGCCACCTTGCATAAGTGCTTCTTTGACTGCCAAAGAAAGATTAGGAATATATTCATCTCGTGAGACAATGTTCCAACCGGAATCCGTAAGTTGTTTATCTATTTTTACTCTTGCTTTTTCTTCAGGTAACATATCATTAACCCCTTTGATATTTTTACTTCCTGATAGTTAAAATTATCGGAAGTTAAATTGAACAGTGTAATTTGTCACATCGCATAAAAAACCGATATTATTATAGCATATTCAAGAGTAAAATTAAATAAAATTTCATTGTCCAAATTTACTAGTTCTACATTTAGTGACACAAAAACAAAGGGTGAGAAATTTCACTCCATCACCCAATATTCTATCTTCTTTATCTTGTCTTCTCTACATATTTTCTATCCATATATCCGTTTTCATCCCGTTCCTCACCAATCCGACATCTGTCTGTCCTATTCTCATTCTTTTTACCATGATTGGCATTCCATTTCTCAACTTCTTTCATATAATCAGCATATTCATCTTTAGCCAAATAATAAGCACTGTAAAAATCCCTTACATTATCATAACCATGTCGTTACACAATAGATGACAAATCGCATTTCATATTATCAATCTGTTTGTTCAGTTCATATATCTGATTCTGCAACCCTCCACGCTTTCGTGCCTTAAATGCACCGTTACATTCTAACAATTCTATCTCCATCTCACTGCGTTTATGCTCCTGCGCAAATATTACTTCATTTTGCTTTTGCAATTCATAATAGATACTCTGAAAACTTAGGTATTTTTCTGCAAGTAGTGACATTATTGGATATGTCTTAGCCTCAATATTTCTACCTTCTGCCGGCAGAATTTCCAGCATCTTTTCCGCCGCAGCAACCGCTACACGCATAATACGATTAATAAGAAGTTCAAGCACTGCAATAGCAAGCTTTATAATACTTGCAAGAAGATCCGGTCTGTCTCCATATAAATCTATGGAATCCCTTATCTTTTCTATTATTTCATTCTTCTTTATCCTTAATATGTCCTCTTCTGACACACTGCTTACAATTGCCCTGTCAACAGTCCTGTTCCATTCCCGACGTACCTCATTGTCAGCTTTTATTTGTTCTTCCATTGGATTATTTTTACCTATTTTTTTAGTGACAAGATATGGACTGTTCTTATCAAAGACTTTAAGTTTATCCTCTTCATGCAGCACAAGCTGATTTATTTCATTTGTAAAAAATACCTTTGCCTCATCACGAAATGAATCCTGTTTAAATCTGTCATCCTTTGCAGAGAACTCTTTTTTCTCATAAACCTCGCCTTTTCTGATAATCTTACAGCCATTACGGATGTTACCACTTTCATCCAATATCTCTTTTTTAGTACACACATACTTCCCTCTCTCATCATAGAACATGTTTCTCGCTGCTACCTTTACAACCGGTTTCTCCAGCTTCGTCCTCTCTGCAAATATCAGATGGATATGGAAGTTAGTCTTTCTTTTGTTATGATGGAGAGCTGCATAGCAATCCACACAATACTTTTTCTTAAAATCCATAGCAAAATGTTTGATAAGATAATCATGCTCATAATGATATAATCCTTCCGGTAATGCTATAATCAGCTCTCTTGCCTCAATACATTTTCCTATCGTCCCACTTTTAGTAAATTCTTCTCTGTTACATTTCGCAAGATCTTTCCAGAAAGACCGAAGTGGCTGTGTCGCATATATGGCATATAGATTTTCCTGTTTAACTGTACTTGTTATATAATCAATTCTCCCCATAACATTATGGAGTTTCGTCATCTGTATAAATGAATGTCTTGGCATTGCAATCATCTCCTTCTTTTCATCAGCTACATTTAATTCTTCAAATGCAGCCATAGTAATATTTATTCTCAAGCTCGATGCAATCGCGAAATACCCGGTGTACAAAACGAAGTTTTGTGCGGAGGGTGTATTTCGCTCTCAAACGCCGAGGGCTACATTAGAACTTTTTTATTCCTTCACACAGCAGCTTTTGCATTGATAAATATCTAAAATCTTGCAAAGATATCTATTTTCTAGAATTGACGGCACTTTATGACGAAACTTTTCAAAATTGACATTACTTTATGACGCCATTTTTCCATCATACCGTCGCATTCTGCCTTCACTTTTCTTTCATTACATTTCCAACTTTCTTTCATTCAACTTTCATGCCGTTGGATTATTACAGCATTTTAAGTAACTGCCGTCGCATTGTTCAGTCTCTTTTTGTTTCCGCCGTCGTTTTATGCCTGCATGCATTACAATATTTACAGATAAAAATAAGGACCATGTATTTCTACACAGTCCCTGTCTCAATAACTTATATTCTATTGTTAATCCCTTTCTATCCAGCTCAATGCATTCTGTACTAATGCCTCATCTTCCTCATAATTCTCCAATTCATCATCAGATATGCTTTCCATTCCTGCCCTCACCGCAACGTCATCTCGATTTATTACTGGCATAGCACCTCCGCCAGCCTGAATTGCAGCTAACATACTTCCCACCATAGTCATAACTTCCTTATTGGCTTCCTGTCGTGCTTCTTCTTTTGCAGCCTGCCTGATTCTTTCCTCAATTGCATCCATACCTTCTGTTAATACATATTGCGGTGTCTTCTTTTTCTTAGGCTGCGTTAATTCCTCCTGCCCATAATTCTCAATATAATAAGTTGCCGCATCTATAAAAAACTGATTCTTTGACTTAAATATATCCAAATTCAACTCATTCAGAACCTTATTAATAGTTACATGAGCTGGGTTCAGCATATTTAATCTCACTGTAAACTTAACTGTCCTGTCTATCGACATAATTATTCCTCCTCATAATCTCTCTTTACATATAATCCCAATAAAGCAGGAAGATTGGAAAGTACTTTTCTTTCCACCTTGCCAACAATCCTGTCTGCAAATGCATCTTCTTTTTCCCTTGTTTCCAGATATGGATCTTCCTGCATTCGTATAAACCTCTCATAATAATAGTTGATTGCCTCAATCACAAACCGGTTTTGTGACTTAAATTTTTCTCCTATCTCATTGCTGTGAAGACTCTCCCAAGCCTTAATATCTGATTCCTTTTCCATATTAAATCTTATATTCTGATTCTTATTCATATAATCACCTGTTCCTTTCTTTTTCTCCAAATTTAAACATAAAAAATCCATGCATTTGCTTAATTACAAACACATGGATTATTATTCAAAATATCTGATATCTGGTATATCCTTCCAATATCTTCTACACACTTTACTACACACTTTTTATATCAAATTATATCATTTTGCGATAAATTATGATATCTGTGTCAATTTTATAAATCTTGCTCAAAGCCAGTAAATTCAAGCATTTAGGGCATTTCCAAGGATGTTTTAAATGAAGCCGTAGGAAAATCTATAAATTCCTGCTTATACTGCTCCATTATATCCTCCTTATTCAGTCCCGCTGTCCGGCGATGCTGCTTCATATTCAATATTGATTTTTATTCTATCATAAATGTTTTCCCGTTTCAATGCGTCTTTGACACATTAAAATTACATATTAAAATCTATACATCAGAATCCCCTATCTGCTTTTCCTGATTATCTAGTAGCCAGAAATTCCTAAAACCCACTAACCATTATCAATCTCATGATTTAGTATGTTGTTTCAGACCTACCCGTTCCATTCTCTCGCCAGTTCACCTACCAATCTGTTAAAATGTTTCTCCTTAGTAGGTCTTTTTCCTGCTTTCCAGAGGAATGAACATTCATTTTATACTTATAAAACCTACTAAAAAGGCTTCTTCCTGCCTGATTAGTAGGTCTTGTTACTGTCAATTATCTTGAATATGTGTTAATGCTACCTCTCCATATAATCAAGTGTTTTTTTCAATAAATTCAATACTTTTTGATACCTGTCATTGAATAGAATTATGGTTATGGAGTGATCTTTACCTCATACAGGGCAGATATATAGTAATAATGGGTACACCAAATAAAGCGTCATCACTATCCGTTTTAAATGGCTTCGATGCATACCCATCCCTATATGGCAGCTCACCTCTCATGTCCAACAGGATCATCCTCCTTGCGGTGGGTCCTCACTTCCTTCGTTCTGCCTGTCCATAACCAGGGTGCCAGCTTAGCTACTATTCAGGGTCATGCCCTCTGGTTTAATTTCCTGCCGGCTACCAGCTCATTCTTTGTACTTTCATTACTGATCCAAACACTCCGATTACAGCACCTTTCGGCGGACGCTTACTGTAATCATTATGGTTGTTCTTTGTTACTCGGTTACGCAGCCTTTAACTGTTCTCCCGGATGTCTGATATCTTTCAACATCTTTGATGCATCATATCTGATTCCCTTAGTTAGAATCGCATGGAATACTCTTATCAGCTTACATGCTACTACTATCAGCGACTGCATCTTTTTTAATGGATTCTTTTCTCTGGTGGTATAATACCTGTGGATTTCTTTGAATTCTTCATTTTTTCCCACCACCGATATCGCTGCCTCGAAAAGTAAATATCTAAGACGCTTGCACCCTCTTTTACTTATCTTTGTCTTTCCGTTGTGCTTACCGGAACTATCTGCCACCAGTTCCAATCCTGCCAGTTTCTGAAGTTCTTTCGTGCTATCAAAGCGCGTAATATCGCCAACTTCTGCTATGAAACCTGCTACTGTTGTTATTCCTATGCCTTTTATTTCAAGCAGCTTATCCGCATACCTGACCTGTTGGCACAGTCCTTTGATCAGGTCATTGACCCTTTCAAGGCGTTTTGTCTGGAGTTCATAATCCTCTATCAGATCCTGTATCTCCATCCGGGCTTCTGTAAGACCTGCTTTTAATCCTATGCTTCTCATTGCTGCCGCAAGAATCAACATAGCCTTCTTATGACCATTTCCTCGAAGTTTAGCGTCTTTCCATATCTTTATGATACCTTCCACTCCAAGTCTTACTATCTCCTCAGGTGTTGGTGCCTTTTTTAACACCAACATTCCTCCCTTGGCATCTATGTGTGTATAAATTCCCTTATATTCTGGGAAATACACTGCAATCCATTTCTGCAGACGGTTCTTCGCCCTTGTCTGTTCTTCTACAAGCACAAATCGACGGTTTGACGCATTCCGCAGTTCTGCATATGCACCTGTCGGCATATATGAATAAAAATACCGTCCATCCCTTACAAGCCCTGCAATAACACGAGGATCTTTTCTGTCATTTTTAGATGGACTGTTGTCATCTAATTCTTTGGTCTTATGCACATGGTGCGGGTTTACCATTACAAACTTTATGTCCTTTTCACCCATGAACTGCCCAAGATCAAACCAGTAGTGACCGGTTGGCTCTATTCCTACCAGTGCCTCTTCAAGTTCACTTTTCTGCATCAGTTCCACAATCGTATTGTAAAAGCTGTTGAATCCCTCCATAGAGTTTGAAAACGCTACAGGCTTTCTGGTAAGTTCGATGCCTCTCCAGTTAAAAGCTCTGAAATAATGCTTTTCACTGCCAACATCAATGCCAACAATCATTGTTGTTTCTTTTACTTGCTCAATCTTCTTGTTTTGTGTACAATTCATTTATAGATACCTTCCTTATTCTGTTCATTTGCCAACTTGCCGGTCAGCAATGACAGTTTAACTTAGGTATCTATTTTTGTAAAATCATTTACTCTTTACACTTTGAATTATACAGGAAGCTACTATATTTATAATAATCAACGAACTAGTAGGTTTTCTCTCTTTTTATCAAAACTTTATGTATATCTCTCCCCAATCGTTTGGAAAACAAAAGTTACACCTTCAAACTTAAAAACACGATTTTTATATTTCTAATCACATATGAGATATTCCAGCCTATATTCTCTTATTTCATTTTCTTTTAATTCTCAATTAATAAAGCTCAAAATTCTTCCACTATCATCTCATCATCTATAAAAATCCTATTTTTCATAATCTTAAACCATATAGCATCCCCATGTATGTATTCTGAAAGCATCTTACATATATCAGTTTTATAATCACAATTCTTTAAAAAACTTAAGTCTATTGTATTATATTGCTTCATCTTCTCTGTATTTATATTAAACGTTGGATCATTATTGGGATATTCATCCTTTTCCATCCAATTTTCATCAGGTATGTCTATATTCATATATTTATCACCATATATGAGCATATATCTTTTTTTTCCAATACTAGACGAGCCTGTTTCTTCTATCTGCTGCCTGAGGCAAAGTGTATCCTCTAAATTATGCCAGAATAAAAAATATTCATCTTTGCTTTTGACAACCTTATCCCCTGGAATGTCTAAATATCCCGTACGATTATATGTATCAACAATATTCATATCTGCTATTTCTTTTTTTCTTTCTTCTGAAATATAATCATATATATAATCCATAATTTTACCTCGTTTTTTATTTCTATTAAAACAAATCAATAATTAATGTAATTATTATTACCCCCACTGTAAACATGATACCGTCTACCCTTGATTGTTCCCATTCTATCTTTTTATTACCATTAAATCTGTTAAACTTTGCCAGCCATATGATTGCCATAAAAGCCAATAGAACTATAATTATTATTCTTATAATAAGGCTCATTGGTGTCATTATAAATAGCACTATTGCAACAACATCTAATATAGCGCTTATAATATACCTTATTATCTTTGGAAGATAATTTCCTATAAATAACCATGCTACAATTAATGCAACTGCTATTATTGCTGCCATATATTTCCCCTTTTTACACTCATAAAATTAATTATATACTTCAATCAGAATTCCTCCACTATCATCTTATCATCAATAAAAATTTTATTTTTCATAATCTTAAACCATATAGCATCCCCATGTATGTATTCTGAAAGCATCTTACATATATCAGTTTTATAATCACAATTCTTTAAAAAACTTAAGTCTATTGTATTATATTGCTTCATCTTCTCTGTATTTATATTAAACGTTGGATCATTATTGGGATATTCATCCTTTTCCATCCAATTTTCATCAGGTATGTCTATATTCATATATTTATCACCATATATGAGCATATATCTTTTTTTTCCAATACTAGACGAGCCTGTTTCTTCTATCTGCTGCCTGAGGCAAAGTGTATCCTCTAAATTATGCCAGAATAAAAAATATTCATCTTTGCTTTTGACAACCTTATCCCCTGGAATGTCTAAATATCCCGTACGATTATATGTATCAACAATATTCATATCTGCTATTTCTTTTTTTCTTTCTTCTGAAATATAGTCAAATATATAATTCATAATTTTACCCCACATCTCTTTATTAAAGCACATTAATAATTAATGCCATATCAACGCTACAGCTAATGAAGCAGCTATTATTGCTGTCATACATTTTTTCTCTTTATACCGAACCCATGATATATTAATCATCGTGTTCCATTTCTGCTTTTTTCTTTTTATTTCTTTCACAAAATTCCATAAACAATTCTATATCTTCCTTAGACAATCCACCCCAAGCGCTATTTCTTTCGAATATCTGGTCAATAACCTGAGAAAAATCATTTGTTCTATATGTAATATCTCCTTCATAATATCCCATGAATTCGCCATTATCATTGGAGAAGCATACTACTTCTCCATCTCCTGACATTTCTCCTATAACCGTCAGATTATCTGGCATGAAATTATGATGGAAATCATCTGTTCCCCAAAACATTGCACTTGATCCATCAATCAGACATTTTTCTGTAAATCTGAGCCATTCCTTATATGTCTCTGGAATCTTTACGCCATTTGCCTCCTCCCATTTATTTAATTTATCTTCATCTATTGGTTCATTAAAATATGTTTTTCCAAGCTCATCATCATTGTCCCGCTTGTCACACCACTCATATAATTCTTCAATCTTGCTCTTTAAACTGTTATTTTCTGGTATCCCTATCTTTGTATACATATTTATTATCCTCTCTTTCCTCCAAAAACAAAAAAGCAGACAACATCACATTCCGTGACATCATCTGCAACTCAACCATCTTATATCTTCAATATATCAAATACTCCCCAGACTACTGAATCCACTTAGACTTGTAGCTTTGTGTCCCTGCATTTCTGCAGGTTTACCCCTCTTTTGTTTTGAAATCTACTCATTTGTTATTTTATCATGGATATCAGGGAATTTCAACCGTACAAGTATCAATTTCTTAACGCTGTAATCGGCACAACAAATACTCCATCAGGTCTTTGATATGCAGCATTAGATAATCCGCATATAACACATAACGAATCTGGCGCAATTCCTCCACTTGCTTTAATTTCATTTTTTATTTTTATAAGATTCTCTGCCGCCATATCTATTTGGTTTGCACCCAATTTGATTTCGAATCCACACCATTTTCCATCAGGCATTGCTATAACTGCATCCATTTCATTGTTATTATAATCCTGATAATGATACAATTCTGCATCAAATGACTCAGCATATATTTTCAAATCTCTTTCACACAATGCTTCGAATAAGAATCCCAATGTATTTAAATCATTCAGTAACATTTCAGGTGTCGCATTTAACAATGCGACTGCTAATGATGGGTCTGACAAATGTCTCTTTTCTGCCTGCTTAATACGGATTGATGATCTAAGCTTAGCCTCAAAAGGTTTCTGATTGTCTGTGAGGAAAAGTCTTTGGAAAACATCTAGATAAGCAGAAACTGTTTCCACATCAATATCTTCATCATCAATTTCCTTAATGTCATTTTTTAATTTCTTATTTGTTACAGTTGTTGCTTCATTTCTTGCAAGTGAACGAAGAAGAAGCTCCATTTTATGCTTATCTCTTTTTACATTATCAATTCTATATACATCATCGTCTAATACAGCCCGGATGTACTGTATAGGAAGATATGCCGCCTGTTTTAATGTTGTCTCCTGATTAGCAGGCCAGCCTCCTCTTATAATGAAATCAATAAGCTTTCTCAAATCAACCTCACCTAGTATCTTAGGCTCTATTCTGCCCTCACATATATCTCTTAATGAAATATCTCCACTGGAATTTCCGCTTTCAAATAATGACATTGGTCGCATTCTCAATTTTGCAATTCTTCCTGCTCCGCTATGCAATATTCCTTTATGATTTGGTGTCGCAGAGCCCGTCAATATAAACTGCCCTTTATTACCATTTTGGTCAACCTTATATCTGACAGCATCCCATAACTGGGGAACTTCCTGCCATTCATCAATCAATCTCGGTGTTTCTCCTTCTAAAACCAATGAAGGACTCATCTGTGCCAACTGTCTATTTTGAAAATTACCATCGGGATTGCCAAGCATAATTTCACTTTGGCAATGATATGATGATGTCCAAGTTTTTCCACACCACTTCGGTCCCTCCACACATACTGCACCAAATGCCTCTAAATAACTATCAATTATATTGTCAATCAGTCTTGGTCTGTAATCCTTTCTTTCCATATTCTCTCCATTCTATTCTTATATATTATTAATATTATTGGTTTAAGCTTAATCTATATACATTTTCTTCTTCATCATTATAATTCAACCCGATTAATTTTTCAATTATAACCCGACAGATTTTTGATTTCCAATCCTATTGATTTCGTATTTTCAATCCGATTAATTTTCAATTTTCAATTCGATTGTTTTTGAAACATTATTTCCTTATAACAAATATTTTATCCTTCCATTAAAAAAGAATATAGTTATCTATCCAATAACGCATGACATAATGCCATTGGATAGATAACTATATTCAAGCTATACACGAACCCCCACGAGCTACCTCCTCGTGGGGGTATACATTTCAAATGTTTGACATTTCACTTATTATCTTTATATTTTAAAATAATCAAACCAATCAAACATATTAAGAGCAGTAATAGCATAATTATATTTCTGATTGTCACCTTATGATATGCAATCAATGTATAAACATTAGACATTATATATATTAATGACATAATAAATAGAACGATTTTTAAAATTTTATTTTTCAAATCTCA